>JAEEGK010004895.1_pt1 | contig 32546 bp, 12 predicted proteins | sample 8958771 | NCBI WGS metagenome assembly JAEEGK01 (sample SAMN16246547, study PRJNA631951) | gut metagenome | biome: gut microbiome; feature: rumen; material: SC-attached | host: Bos | place: Iran: Karaj | collected 2018-10 | reverse complement strand
TCCATCAGGGATTACCAGTGTAGATTCAGGTAATGTTATATCTACTGTTATATTATTGCTATAAGTACCTGTTTCTGCTGTGTTAATAGTTAATTCATTACCAACTACATCGGATGCTGTAATTCTGAGTGTGTATACTCCGTCTGCAAGGTTCTTAACGTTCCAGGTCCAATCTCCGTCACTTGTAACAGTCTTTGTCTGTCCGCTTACAGCACTACCATCCTTGTAAAGACTGATTGTTGCAGTGCTGAAGTTTACATCTGTGAAGCTTCCGTTGAATGAAAGGTTCTTATCTGTTGTGTAGCCTGAGAATGAATCTATTGTTGCTGTAGGTGCTGTTGTATCTACAAGTACTGTTCTTGTAATGTAGTTAGTCTTGCCTACCAAGTCTGTTGCAGTGATTGTGAAGTTAGGATTTCCGTCTGTAATAATAGAATCTGCATCATAACCTTCTTCAGTTGTTGCTGATGTTGAAACGAAGAACTTCTTGCTCCAAGTTCCACTTGTTACTGCAACCGGCCATGTGTGAGTTCCATCACTGATTGTTATTGCACCAGTTCCAGCTGCTAGTCCGTATGTATCGCTTGCTGTTCCGCTGAGTGTAAAGCTTTCTTTTGTTTGTGTTACTGTTGAAGTATCAGTAATTGTAGGAATTGTCATATCAACATCAAACTCGCGTTCTGCTGCTACATTTTCTGAAGAATGACCAACATTACCAGCATTGTCTACTGCGTATACGTAAATCTTATAGTTCTGTCCTTCACCGTATGTTGTTCCGCTTGTTGCACCAGACTTGAAGCCCTGGTATGCATTCCAAGTTCCTGTTGAAGCTGTAGCCTGTGTAAAGCCAGCTGTTGTCCAAGTGCTTGCAACCAAAGTTGCTGTTGTTGGAACATTTGTAGGGGCAGATGTACCTATCTTGTAGTAAACTCCTGCAATTCCGTTTGCATCTGTAGAAGCACCAGCAAATCTGAAGTTAGCTTCTGCAATTGCGTTTGTTCCCTTATTTGTTGTATCTGCTGCAGGTGTAGTTACACTTACTGAAGGTGCTGTTGTATCTACTGTTGTTGTGAAGGTCTTACTGTTTACTGTATGTCCTACAGAGTCTGTTACTACAAACTCATAAGTATACGTTCCATCTGTTGGAGTTACGTCTCCAAGAGGTACTTTAATAGAGAAGTTAGAAGAAGTAAGTGAATCGAATACTGTTGATGATCCTGTTCCAGCTATTAAAGCTCCATTTGCACCGGATGCTTCTGTTACAGTACCATCCTTCTTTTCTATAAGTCTGAGCGTTCCAAGCTTGTATGTATCTGCTACAGAACCAGTGATTGTAAATCCAGCTGCAGACATATACTGTTTGATTGTGCTTTCATTTACAGTAATTGTAGGGTTTGCATTATCGAATACAAAGGTTCGAGATGTTGTTCCTGGATTGTTAGCTCCATCTTTTACTGTAACGGTTACAGTCTTTTCTCCCTGAACCGGAGAAGTCTGCGTACCGAATACTGTATTCCAGCCAGCTGTTGTGTCATAGAAGCTGATTCTTGAAGACCAATCTTCTTTTCCGCTTGCTGTTACAGTCTTTGTCTTTGTTGTATCGGCAACATCTGTAATTGTAAGCTTAACCTCTGTAATACCTGTTGTATCGCTTGCTGTTCCAGAGAAGGTGAATGAACTTCCGAGTGTATCATCTGCACCAGGAACTGCTGTTACAGGTAATGAAGGAACAGGGTCTGTCTTATCTACTATTACAGAAATTGTTTCTGCGTTAGTCTTCTGAGCTCCATCAGTTGCTGTGATTGTGAAGGTGTGAGTTCCTTCTGCAAGATCAACTGATTCATATTCGTGTGAGAAGCTTCCGTCACTTTCAAGAGTTGTAAATGTAATATCATTTGTTGTTGAGTCTCCGTAATATCCATCGTGGATAACAACTCTTGTTACTCCGTTTGCATCAGTTGCATTTCCGCTGATTGTTACATTACTGTTTGTAGCAGTTGTTCCGCTGAGAGTTCCTCTGCTTAAATTTGTAATTGCAGGAACTGCCTGGTCTATCCAAACTGTTCTTGAAGCTGTTGCTTCGTAACCAAGGATATCCTTTGCATAGATGTATACATACCAGATACCTTCGCACAGTGTATTGGCATTTGCACTTGCTTCTGTTCCTGTTATGAGTGTCTGTGTAGGAGATGACCAGGTTCCGTTATCTGTAGTAACTGATGTCCAGCCTGTACCTGTTCTTCCGTTTGTCAAAATTACATCAGAACTATAAGAAGTCTGTGTAATTAAATATCTTTCTACAAGGATTCCTGCTGTTGCATCCGTTGCAACACCACTGAAGTTATAACTTGCTCCTCTAATTGAGTTTTCACCAGCCAGATTAGTATTTGGTGTAGTAACATTTGCTGTAGGAGCTGTTGTATCAAATACAACTGTGATTATGTACTGCTTTTCGTTGCCAGCAAGGTCTGTAATGTTGAGAGTATACTCGTATTCACCGTCTGCTGCAGAAATACCAGAGAAGCTCCAGTTCTTGCCGCTCTTTGTGAGTGCAGGTACTGATGCAGCTGCTACTGCTGTACCATTCTTCTTTGCTGTGAGTGTTACGTCTGAAGCATTGTAATTTGTTTCTTCAATCAAACCGCTGATTGTGTATGCAGCCTTAGCATAGTACTTGCCCTTGTCTGCAATTGTACTTACTTCATTTCCATCTGAGCCGTACAGAGTTCCGCTACCAATTGCCAGTGTTGATTCTGGCAATGTGTTATCTACAGTTATAGTATAAGTATTTGCAAGATTTGCTGTATTTACAGATTTTGTATTTCCAACAATATCCTCTGCACTAATCTGGAGAGTGTAAACGCCGTCTGCAAGGTTCTTTACATTCCAAGTCCAGTCGCCTTCACTTGTAACGGTCTTTGTCTGTCCGCTTACGGCACTGCCGTCTTTGTAAAGTGCTATTGTTGCAGTCTTGAAGTTTGTATCTGCGAATAATCCGTTGAATGAAAGGTTCTTTTCTGCTACATAGCCGTTTGCAGGAGACTCCCAGAACGGCTCAACTGTTATATCAGGTACAGTTGTATCTACAAGGATTGTTCTTGTTACACTTGTTGGCTTTCCTACCAAGTCGGTTGCAGTGATTGTAAAGGTGTAGTCACCGTCTGCTACGTAGTTTTCTTCTGAAGAATTAGTAATAGTACCCGCATCATTATACTCAGATACAACGAATGTTTTTGACCATTCGCCGTTACTATTTACAGAAACATTCCATGTCTTGTTTGCAGCACCTGTCTTTCCATTGCTAATTGTAATTGCATTAGTTCCAGTTGCCAATCCGAATGTATCGCTTGCTGAACCACTAAGTGTGAAGCCTGTATTTGTGTTATATCTTGTAGCCTGTTCGCTATCTGCATTTCCAATATTTGTTTCTGTCAAGGTTGGAGCACTCTGGTCTATCCAGAAGCTTCTTACGGCCTGTATAGGACTTGTATGCTCTGTATCATCTTCTGCATAATAAGCATTTCCTTCGTTACCAGACTTATCTACTGCCTTAACATGCAGATACCATTTGCCTTCATGGAGTTTTTCTGTATCTGTGTTATTTGTTACTCCGCCTGATACTGTTGTTCCGCTGATTAAGTCCTTTGGAATACTCCAGGTTCCGTCTGTTGCCGTTACGGTTACCCATTCTCCTGAATCAGCTGCCGGTGCTGTACCGCTCTGAGTAAATGCATAGCTGTAGCTTGCAAGTCCGGAAATACCAACGTCATTTGCACTTCCGCGGAATGCATATGAATCTCCGGAAATTGAATCTGATTCTGCCTTGTCTACGTTAGGGGTTGTAATCTTTACTTCCGGTCCGTCTACATCAACCGTTACCGAAATGGTAGCCGTATTTGTCTTTTCGACCTTATCCTTTGTCGTTACTACATACTGATATGTTCCGGTTGCAAGTGATGTTGTTCCTGCTGAAGAAGGATTCCTTGGGAGGCCTGTAATTGTCCAGGTCCTGTTCTGACCTGTACCTGTTACTGAAAGATCTGTTCCGCTAATTGTTACTGCATTTCCTGCAGAACCACCAGCAGGTGTCATTGTCTGGGTAATTGTAATAGGTGAAGTAGAATCAAAATCCCAGTCATCATTTGCTGTACCACTGAGTTTGAATATCTTATTCTTCTGCATACTTGGAGTTGCTGTTTCATCTGAACCGTATGATGTTCCATCCTCTGAAAGAGCTATATGTGTTACATAAACGTTAGGAATACTTGTATCATAATTGAATGTTGTATTATCCCAATCACTCCAGTTCTGAGCCTTATCCTTTGCACGTACCCATACATTCTTTTCACCAGAAGCTCCGAAAGCTCCTTCTGTTGCAAAGTTAAGAGTGTATGTCCAGGTTGTTGAACCGTTTGCATTGTGGATTCTGTCTGCATTTGCTGCAACTGTTGGATCAACGAATGCAATCTGTACTGCTTCAACTGTTGTTGTAGCATCACTTGCAGTTCCGATGAAATTGTATGTAGAACTCTGTGTTTCTGTTACTGAAGGAGTTGGTATTGTTCCAACTACTGGAGCAACTGTATCTACTGTGAATGTCTTTGTAATTTGAGTTGTTCTGTTTGCAACGTCCTTAAGTGTGATGATGAAAGTATGGAGGCCTTCTGAGAGGAAGTTACCCTGTGAAGAATTGTCTATGCCTGTTACAAAGTTGAAGTTCCAAGTTGTCTTAGTAGCTTCACTCTTTGCATTAAGCTCAGTACCTGTAAATGTGTGAGTCCATACACCAGTCTTTCCATCATCCTTTACTTCTATGCTTTCAATAGAGTTTGTATCCCAAGCTGTTCCGCTTAAAGTAAAGTTAGCATTCTTGTATACATTGTCTGCAAGGTTTGTAACTGCAAGGTTAGGGTTATTGCTATCGTAGTTGAAGTTACTTGTTGCTACTGTTGCTATGTTACCAAGCTTATCTTTTGCACGTACTCTAAGAACAACTGCACCTTCTTTATCAAATGAAAGGTTTTGACTCCAAGTTGTACTTCCACTTGAAACACCAATGTCATGCCAGTTTGTTGTGTCTGACCAATCTGCTGCATCTGCACTAGCAGTTGTTGTGCACTGTATCTTATCCAGACCAACGCCTGTTTCTGTAATTGGTCCTTTTGCAATTACTGAAGAGTTTGTTATGTTAGAGTTATTTGCAGGAGTTTCAATTTCAACTACAGGAGCTGTAGAGTCATAGTATACGTTGAATGATTTTGTTGTTGTTTTTCCAGCTATATCAGTTGCTGTAATTGTTACAACTTGTGTTTCGCCTGCTGTGAACTTGTCTGTTGCAATTGTCCATACATTGCTTGCATTTGGAGTTACTGTTGAATTAGCAACGCCGTTTATGCTTACAGTTACAGGGGTTGATTCAGCCATTGCATAGGTATCTGTTGCAATTGCAGTTCCTTTGAGTTCTGTATTGAAGTAATATGTACTTGTCTTGTTGATACAGTTGTCACCTGTTGTGATTGTACCAGTTGTAATTGTAGGTGCAGTCATATCTACGTCAAACTCGCGTACTGCTGCTGTAGATACGTTACCTGCCTTGTCTACTGCACATACATAAATCTTGTAGCTGCCTTCTTCAATACCGTCACCGCTTGTATTCAAGGTTCCATCTTCATTGTATTTTTTCTTAAATGCCTGGATTGCGTTCCATTTTGTACTTCCGGCACTTCCGTTTGTCCAGTCATCCCAGCTTGATGCATTGAGTGCACTCTGTCCTGATGTAGCTGCTGTTGGTGCATTAGCATTAGAAGCCAGTATCTTGTACCATACTGCCTGAACGCTGTTTGCTTCAGTTATGTTACCTTCGAAGCGGAAGTTATTTTCGTTTATCGCATTATTATTCTTCTTTGTACCGTCTGTCTCTGGATTCGTTACGCTTACTACAGGTGCAGTTGTATCTACTGTTGTTGTATAAGTTTTTGAGCTTGCCTCGTGTCCTACCGAGTCTGTAAGTACAAACTGGTATGAATATACTCCGTCTTCAGGTGTTACTCCACCAAGAGGTACATGAACACTAAAATTATAAGGATTAACATCAGTTTCACGTATTATTTCGGCTCCATTCTGACCACTTGCAGATGTTGTACTTCCATCCTTCTTTTCAATGAGTCTGAGAGTTCCAAGTCTGTATGAATCAGAAATTGTTCCTGTAATATCGAAGCCTGCTGTAGGCATATATTCAAGTACTGTTGAAGCATTTTCTGTAAGAACAGGGTCATTCTTGTCGTACGTGAAGGTCTGTGCTGTAGTTGTAGCAGTTCTGTTTGCACCATCGGTTGCAGTTACTGTTACTGTCTTTACGCCTTCACTTGCAAATATCTGACTCCATGAGTTAGCTGTTCCGTCTGTATCATCACTTGTTACTGTTGAAGCATATTCAACCTTTGCTGACCACTCAGTTGTTCCGCTTGCATTTACAGTCTTTGTATGTCCGTCTGCATCTGTAATTGTAAGCTTAACATTTGTGATTCCGTTAGTATCGCTTGCAGTTCCAGTGAACGTGAATGAGCTTCCCTTTGTATCATCTTTGTTAGGTGTTGCTGACAATACCGGTACAGGGTTTGTCTTGTCCACTGTTACTTCTATGCTATCCTCGGATGTCTTTCCTACTGTATCTTTTGCCGTTACGGTAAATCTGTGTACGCCTTCGTTGAGTGATGCTGCTATGTATTCGTGGCTCCAGCTTCCGCCTGCTCCGAATGATGTTATCGTTACGTCTTGTGGTGCTGTCTGTCCGCTTGTTACAGGTGTGAGTACGTCATGGATTACAAGGCTTGTTACGCCGTTTACGTCACTTACCTTTCCGCTTATTGTTACGTTTCCGCTTGTTGCCCTTGTTCCCGTAAGCGTTCCGCGGCTGAGGTCTGTTATTGACGGTGCATTCTGGTCTGCCCAGAACGTTCTCTTTGCCGTTGCCTCATAGCCGAGTACGTCCTTTGTATAGATGTATACGTACCACTTGCCTTCGTGTATCTTGCCTGTCTGTGCCGTGCTGCCTGAAATGAGGCTTCCTACGCTTGACCAGCTTCCGTTCGATGCTGTTGCATTTGTCCAGCCTGTTCCTGCGGCTCCGTTTGTCTTTATCTGGTCTGCCGTATAGTCTTCCTGCGTAATCAGGTATCTGTTGATGAGGATGTTTGCATCCGTTACCTGTCCGCTGAACGTATATGAGCTTCCGCCGATTGAATTGAGTGCACTTACGCTGAAGTCTGCTGTCGGTGCCGTTACTGCTGCCACAGGAGCTGTAGTATCGTAGATTACGGTTATGCTGTAAGAAGTCTGGTTTCCAGCCTTGTCTACAACTGTTATTGTATACAGGTATGTTCCGTCTGTTGTTGCTCCGTTAAAGCTCCAGTTCTTGTTTGCATTGGCTGCAAATGCCTTTGTACTGCCGTTTTCTTTGAGCGTTACTTTTGCAGTTTCTCCGTTAGCTTCGTAGTTTGTCTCTGTAATTGTACCGCTGATTGTGTATGCTGCCTTTGCATAGTAGGTTCCGCCGTCGGCTATTGTTGTTGTTGTTGTTCCGTCTGATACGTACAGCGTTCCGCTTCCTATTGTCAGTGTTGATGTAGGGGCTGTCTTGTCTACAGTGATGTTGTATTTATATGCATTTGATGCAGATGTATCTGACGTATCTACTGTCGTTACGTGGTTGAGTTTGTCTTTTGCTGTTACCTTGATTGTGTATACGCCGTCTGGAAGGTCGTGTACGCTCCAGGTCCAGTTGTGTTCTGAATCTGTTGCTACTACCTTTGTAACTGCCACGTTGTTTACCTTATAAGCTTCTCCGTCCTTATAAAGCTCTACCTTTGTTTCTGTAAGGTTATCATTGTGAATTGCATCTTCATCTGATGCTGTTCCTGTGAAGGTAAGGCTTGAATCTGTTGTATAACCGCTGAATGAGTCTACACTTATTACCGGCTCATATGTATCTATGAGTACTGTCTTTGTTAAAGTTGTTGTCCTTCCTACCTTGTCAGTTGCAGTGATTGTAAATGTCTGATTTCCGTCTGTTATGTGGTCGGTTCCACTTCCAACAAGGAAGCTCTGGCTCCAGTCTCCGTCTGTTACGCTTACAGGGAATGTCTTTCCGTCTGCTGTAATTGTGACTGCTGCTGTTCCTGCTGCAAGTCCGAATGTATCGCTGGCTGTTCCGCTTATTTCAAAGCCTTCTGCTGTCTGTGCTGGTGCTGACGTTACTGCAAGGTTTGGTACGGTCATGTCTACGTCGAATACCTGTGCTGCCTGTGTAGATACGTTACCTGCCTTGTCTACTGCACATACGTAAATCTTGTAGTTGCCTTCACCGTATGTCGTGCCGCTTGTTGCTCCTGACTTAAATGCCTGGATTGCATTCCAGTTTCCTGTTCCTGCACTTCCTTCTGTCCAGCCATCCCAGCTTGATGCATTAAGGGCATTCTGTCCTGATGTTACAACTGCAGGGGCATCTTCATTGTCGGCCAATATCTTGTACCATACTTTCTGTACGCTGTTTGTTTCCGTTATGCTTCCTTCAAAGCGGAAGTTATTTTCATTTATTGCATTTGTATTTTTCTTTGCCGTAGCGTTTGCAGGGGTAGAAATTGTTAATACAGGTGCAGTTGTGTCTACTGTTGTTGTAAAGGTTTCAGAGCTTACTTCATGGCTTACTGAATCTGTAAGAACAAACTGATATGAATATTCTCCGTCTGTAGGAGTTACGTTTCCAAGAGGTACATTAACACTAAAATTATAAGGATTAACATCAGTTTGTCTTATTATTTCGGCTCCATTCTGACCACTTGCAGATGTTGGATCTCCATTTTTCTTTTCAATGATTCTGAGAGTTCCAAGTCTGTATGTATCAGAAATTGTACCTGTGATTGTGAAGCCTGCCGTTGGCATATATTCAAGTACTGTTGCTTTGTTTGGAGTAAGTACAGGGTCATTCTTATCGTATACGAATGTCTGTGCTGTAGTTGTAGCAGTTCTGTTTGCACCATCGGTTGCAGTTACTGTTACTGTCTTTACGCCTTCACTTGCAAATATCTGGCTCCATGAGTTTGCCGTTCCGTCTGTATCGTCATTTGTTGCAGTTGCAGCATATTCAACCTTTGCAGACCACTCAGTCGTTCCGCTTGCATTTACAGTCTTTGTATGTCCGTCTGCATCTGCAATTGTAAGCTTAACATTTGTGATTCCGTTAGTATCGCTTGCAGTTCCAGTGAATGTAAATGAGCTTCCCTTTGTATCATCTTTGTTAGGTGTTGCTGACAATACTGGTACAGGGTTTGTCTTATCTACTGTTACTTCTATGCTATCCTCTGATGTCTTTCCTACTGTATCAGTAGCCGTTACTCTAAATCTGTGTACGCCTTCTTTGAGTGATGTTGCTGTGTATACATTGCTCCAGCTTCCATCTGCTCCAAATGTACTTATCGTTACGTCTGCTGGTGCTGTATCTCCGCTTGTTACAGGTGTGAGTACGTCATGGATTACAAGGCTTGTTATGCCGTTTACGTCAGTCACCTTTCCGCTGATTGTTACATTTCCATCTGTTGCCCTTGTTCCTGTGAGCGTTCCGCGGCTGAGGTCTGTTATTGATGGTGCATCCTGGTCTTGCCAGAACGTTCTCTTAGCTGTTGCCTCATAGCCGAGTATGTCTTTTGTATAGATATATACGTACCACTTTCCTTCGTGTATCTTGCCTGTCTCTGCAGTTCTTCCTGCCTTGAGACTTCCTACGCTTGACCAGCTTCCGTTTGATGCTGTTGCATTTGTCCAGCCTGTTCCTGTTGCTCCGTTTGACTTTATCTGTTCAACTGTATAATCGTTCTGTGTTATGAGGTATCTGTTGATGAGGATGTTGGCATCTGTAACCTGTCCGTTGAAGGTGTAAGAGCTTCCGCCAATTGAATTGAGTTCATCTACATCAAAGTCTGCTGCTGGGGCTGTTACGCTTGCTACCGGTACTGTTGTATCGTAAATTACAGTTATACTGTATGAAGTCTGGTTTCCGGCAAGGTCTGTTATAGTAATTGTATAATCGTATGTTCCGTCTGCTGAATGATCTGTAGCAGAAATGCCCGAGAAGCTCCAGTTTGTTGCACTTGTAAAGCTTGGTGAAGTAAATGTCGTTCCGTTCTTTTTTGTTGTAAGAGTTACTTCATCAAAGTTATTTTCTGTTATTACACCGCTGATTGTGTAAGCTTCCTTTGCATAGTAGGTTCCGCCATTTGCAATTGTTTCTGTTGTTGTACCATTTGCTAAGTACAAGGTTCCGCTTCCTTTTACAAGTGTAGATGTAGGAGCTGTATTATCTATTTTAATATTGTAATTATAAGTTGTATCTCCAGCTGTATTTACAGAAGATGTATTTCCAACTTTATCTTCAGCTGTTATACGTAATGTATAGGTTCCGTCTGCAAGAGGTTCTGTTGAACTACCACTTACATTCCAAGTCCATTCTCCAGTTGCAGTAACAGTCTTAGTTTTACCACTAACTGCGGTATTATCTTTATAAAGTGAAATTGTTGCTGTTTCAAAGTTTGCATCTGTAAAGCTTCCGCTAAATGAAAGATTATTTACTGCTTCATATCCATTTGATTCATTTGCATTATAGAATGGATTTACTACAATAGTAGGAGATTGTGTATCTACAATAATAGTAGCTGTCTTTCTTTCTGTATTATTCTTTGTTGCACTATCCTGTGCTGTAACTTCGAATGTATGAGATCCGTCAGAAAGGAGAGGATCTGTTCCTGTTTCTCCTGTTACTCTGAATGCTTTTGACCATGTTCCGTTACTATCAACAGAAACATTCCAAGTCTGGTCTCCATCTTTAATTGTAATTGCGTTCGTTCCAGAAGCGAGTGCGAGAGAATCGCTTGCAGTTCCGCTAAGAGTAAAGCCTTCTTTTGTTCTTACTGCCAGAGTATTGATTGTAACTACAGGGTCTTCCATATCAACATCGAATACCTGAGAAACATTATCACTTACGTTACCAGCACTATCAACTGCACGAACATAAATTGTATATCCAAGTCCTTCAACTATACCGTCGCCGCTTGTTCCGTTTTTCTTAAATGCCTGAATTGCATTCCAGCTTGTATTACCGGAAGTTGCCTTTGTCCAACCAGACCAGTTAGAATCATTCAAAGCTTCCTGACCGGTTACACTTACTGTTGGAGCTGAATCGCCAGCAGCAATAATCGTGTACCAAACAGCGTGAACTTCATTATCTTCATCAAGACTACCAATAAACTTAAAGTTGTTTTCGTTAATTGCATTTTTCTGGCGTTTTGCTGTTGCAGAAGCTGGAGTTGTTATTGTTACTTCTGGAGCTTCTGTATCTACTATTGATGTATAAGCCTTAGAACTTACTTCGTGTCCTACATCATCTGTTAATACAAACTGGTAGCGGTATGTACCTTCTGCAGGAGTTGTACCTGTTCCAAGAGGTACGTGAACTGACCAAGTTCCTAAAGTTAATTCACTTCCTGTAAATGTCTTTGATGTGCTGGAAGCTGATGTTCTTGTAAATGTTGCTGTAGATCCAGTACCCTTATGCTCTTCGATAAGAGTAATTGTTCCAAGCTTGTATGTATCTGTTGCCGAGATAGAAATATTAAATCCCTGTGGAGGCATATAACCCAATACTGTACTTTCTGTGACAGTAAGAGTTGGATCTGCCTTATCATAAGTAAAGTTCTGAGCAGTTGTTGTGGCTGTATTTCCAGCACCATCGGTTGCAGTTACAGTTACAGTCTTTACACCTTCTGAACCAAATATCTGGCTCCAAGAGTTTGCAGTTCCGTCTACATCATCATTTGTTGCTGTTGCGGCATATTCAACCTTTGCAGACCAGTTTTCTTTTCCGGTTGCAACAACTTTCTTTGTCTTAGTTGCATCTGAAGCATCTGTAATTGTAAGTTCAATCTTTGTGATTGAAGAAGTTGCATCGCTTGCAGTTCCGGCAAATGTATATGCACTACCCTTTGTTTCTGCAATTCCTGGTATTGAAGTTGAAGGAAGTACAGGATTTGGAGCTGTCTTGTCTACTGTAACTTCTTTTGTTACGCTGCCAGTTTTTCCTGCTGTATCTGTAGCTGTAATTGTGAACAAGTGTCTTCCATCGTTAAGAGCAGAAGCAGGATATGTATGTGACCAAGTGCCATCATCATTAATTGTGAGACCTTCTCCACCAGTTGGTGTAAGAGTAATTGTTGCTACACCAGTTTGTCCGGCTGCTGTTGGAGTAAGAGTATCTGTTATTACAATTTGAGTAATGTTGTTAGCATCGGTTGTTGTTCCGCTGAGAACTATATCATTGTGTGTAGCTGTGCTACCTGAAAGTGTTACTGCATTTATTGTTGTTGCAGGGTCTGCCTGGTCTATCCAGAAGCTTCTTGAAGCTGTAATTGGGTGTCCAAGTATGTCTTCTGCATAAATGTAGATATACCACTTACCTTCGTTAAGTTTTCCTGTTTGTATTGCAGAACCTGTAGCAAGTTCTTTTACATTTGACCAGGTTCCGTTAGAAGCTGTTGCAGAAATCCACTTATTAACCTGAGTATTTGCATTTGTGCCACTTGCCTGATTTGCTGCAGTTGTTGCAGAGGCTGTTATTGCGGCTGCATCTGCAAGAGGAGTCTGAGTAAACATATATTTGTTTACAAGGATTCCGGCAGTTGCATCAGATGCTACACCACTGAAGGTATATTCTGAACCCTTAAGAGAAGCTGTTCCACTCAAATCTTCACCTGGTCCAGAAACAATTGCTGTTGGATTAACTGTATCATAAACAACTGTTACTGTATAAGTTGTTGTATTAGTAGCTTCGTCTTCTATTGAAATTGTATATTCGTATTCTGCATTAGCTGATGTAATTCCATTGAAGCTCCAGTTCTTATTGTTTGTATCATCGATTGCTACTGTTGGAACATTTGCAGAAGGCACAGCTACTCCGTCCTTCTTTACAGTAAGAGTTACTTTGTTTGCATTGTAGTTAGTTTCTGTTACTGTACCGCTGATTGAATATGTACCATTAGTGTAATATTTTCCACCATTTGTTATTGTAGAAGTTTCACTACCATCTGCAATTACAAACTTCTTTCCAGTTTCTGATGTTTTTGCAAGTGTAGATGTTGGGAAGGTTGTATCAACTGTAATATTGTGAGAATAACTTCCTGTTGTTACTGCAACACCACCACGTGTATATGTACCTGCACCGGTATCTATGATTGATTGTGTGTTTACCTTATCGGTTGCAGTTACTTTAATTGTATATTTTCCGTCTACAAGGTTGTATACGTTCCATGTCCAGTTTCCATCCTGATCTGGATAGAGGTTATTCTGCTGTACAGGAGTTTCTGCTCCATCTTTATAAAGAGCAATTGCTGTTGTAGAAAGATTATAATCTGTTGAAGTTCCGGTAAATACTGTGCTTCTTGCTGTTGTATAGCCACTGAATGCATTAACTGTAACTTCAGGGGCAACTGTATCTACAAGTACTGTTCTTTCGGCTACAGTTGTTTTACCCATAATATCGGTAGCTGTGAGTGTAAATACGTGTGTTCCATCTGCGAGCTGACTACCAGTGTTAGTTGTTCCTAATGTATAATTCTTTGACCAAGTACCATCATTTGCTACTGTTATTGTCTGTGCTGCAATTGCAGTTGCTGTTGTGCTGTCTGGAGCAGTAAAGCTGTCTGCAATTGTGAGTGATTGGAATCCGTGAGTATCGCTTGTTGAACCACTGATTGTAAAGTTAACCTTTGTCTTATCTGCAAGACTATTTATTGAAAGTGTTGGTACAGACATATCAACGTCAAACTGTCTGCTTATAATAGCAGAAACATTACCAACGTTATCTACTGCGTATGCATGAATTGTCCATGTACCTTCATCCAAACCTTCGGCTGTTGTTCCCTTTGTACGGAACTTCTGTGCCTGGCTCCACAATGCATTTCCGGATGTTGCTTTTGACCAATTTGTCCAGGATGCGTCATTAAGAGCATCTGTACCATTATCTGGTTTTGCAGGAGCTGCTGTATCTCTTGGTAAAATTGTATACCAAACTGCCTTTACGCCCGTATTATTTTCTACGATTGAACCGGCAAAGTTAAAGTTAGTATCGTTTATAGCACTTGTGTTTCTTCTTTCTGAATCAACTGCAGGAGTTGTAACATCAATTATTGGAGCTGTTGTATCTACTGTTACAGTACGAGTAAGAATAGTTGTTTTACCCATTACATCTGTTGCTGTAAGTGTAAATACGTGTGTTCCATCTGCGAGCTGACCTTCGGCTGAACCCAATGTATAAGCCTTTGTCCAAGAACCATTTGAACTTACTGTAATTGTCTGTGATGCAATTGCAGTTGCTATTGTACTGTCTGGAGCAGTAAAGCTGTCTGCAATTGTGAGTGTGCCAAATCCGTTTGTATCACTTGCAGTTCCGCTGAATGTAAAGCCTACACGAGTCTGCTGTTCTGAACGGGAAGCTTCTGTTAATGTTGGTGCAGACATATCAACATCGAATGTGCGAATCTGACCTGGTCTTGTTTCGTATGATGGACCAGCTACCATACCGGCATTGTCTACTGCTGCTACAAAGAGAGTGTAACGTCCTTCTGGTAAACCTTCGGCAGTTGTGGCTGCAGTTCCAAGCTTGAAGGCCTGTGTGAAGCTCCAGGTTGTTATTCCTGAAGTTGCTTTTGTCCAACCTGCCCAAGCTTCGTCATTAAGTGCGTTTGATGAAGATTCAGGTACTGATGGTTCTGCTATTACTGAATCATCTGCTGCTCTTGAAATAATCTTATACCATACGGCTTTAACTCCGCTTGCATCATTTACTGAACCGCTGAAGCTTGCCTGTGTTTCTTTTAATGAGCTTGTATTTGTTTGTCCTTCTGTAGGATTTACAATTGTGATTGATGGAGGTGTAATATCTACTATTGTGCTGTAAGGACCAACATCAACTATATTACCAGCTAAGTCTTCTGCTTTGATTGTGTAGCTGTAAGTTCCGCTGGTTGGTACAACAGGATTTGTTGTATTATCTACACCAAGAGGAAGATTTACGCTCCAGGCTCCAGTTGCATTAAGCTCTAATGGTCTGCTGCCAATATAAACACCGTCTAAGCTTTCTTCAATAGTTACTATCTGTTTATTGCCTGCATTCTTTGTAAGTCCATAAGAATCGGAAGCTGAACCTGTAAGAGTATAACCACCCTGGTTCATATACTGCTGATGTGTGCTTTCGTTTACAGAAAGAGAAGGGTTTGCTCTATCAAAGAGGAACTCTTCTGTTTCTGTTGTTTTATTACCGGCATTGTCTTCTACTTCTACAGTAATGGTTTTCCAACCTTCATCCCATGCATTGTTATTGTAGAATACTGAACCTGCATTCTGATAATTAACTGCAGCTGTCCAGTTTTCTTTACCGCTTACTGTTAATACCTGCTTTCTGTCTGGCGCTGCTTTGTCTGCAACTGTAACCTTTACATTCTTAATACCAGATGTTACGTCTTCTGCTGTACCACGGAATGTGAACTGTGAGATTTTTGTTGAATCTTTATCTGGAATACCTGTTATTTCTACAGCAGGAGCTGTTACATCCTTTACTACTGTAAGGGTAACTGTATCTTTTCTTGAAGTGCTGCCTGTTAAAGCACCGGCCTCGTCTGTAGCTGTAATTGTATATGTGTAAGTTCCGTCTGCAATGGTTGAACCACCCTGTGTCTGAGTAAGTGTCCAGGTACCGGTTTTGCCTGTTGTAGGAGTCTGGGTGATTCTTGTATTAGCTGTAGCATCGGCACAATCCATGTTTACAGAAACTGTTACGTTAGTTCCTGAATCAGCAAAAGTACCTGCTATTGCGTATGAATTGTTCTTAATGTATTTCTTTTCGCCGCTTGTGACTGCAGTACCATTGAGTGTAACACCTAAGGTTGGTTTTGCTGTATCGTAAATGATATTTCTATCTGCAGGAGTTGTAATGTTATTAAACTTATCTACTGCTTTAAGCTTGAGTGCATAAATACCCTGGCTTGGAAGTTTTGGAGTTTTATTGCCTGTTGCTGTTGGGCCATAAACTTTAATGCTCCAGCTGCCCTGTGTATTAACACTTGCCTGGAGAGAAGGTGCGCTGCCATCTATTGAGTACAATACTTTATCTACACCGCTTCCTGCACCATCGTTTACAGTTCCAGAAATCTCTAATCCGTTTGTAAGATCTGCATCAAGGATCAGGCCGCTTAAGTCTGTAGTTACGAAAATACTTGGACCCTCTTCATCTCTGAAGATGTTGCTGACTACCTTTGAACTTTCCCTGCCGGCCTTATCTACTGCAAATATAGTGATTGTTTTACCTGTATTTGGAGACAATCCAACAGATGTACTCCAGGTACCGTTTGTTACATTATTGATTTGAGCAAGAGTTTCTGTTCCGCTCATGATTTTTACATACTCTATACCGTGAGTATCTGTTGCGGTTCCGCTTATTGTACGTGAAGCACCTTTAAAGTATGTAGTTTTTGTTCTGTCTTCGTCCAGACCTGAAGTTACAGTAAGCACAGGGTCTGCCATATCAATAGTAAACTCTCTGTACTGAGGTTCTGTCTGGTTACCGGCTTTATCTTCTGCCTTTACAAAAAGCTTCCAGTTACCTTCGTGTAAATCTGTTCCTGTTGATGTTGTACCATTAACCAATACTCTGCTGATTGTCATGTTTCCGTCACAATCAACCCCGCGTCCCCAGGCATCTTCTTCAAGGTCGGCAAGCTGCCAATCTTCCTGTGTAAGGATGTAATAGTATTTTGCTACACCTGTTCCGCCAACATTATCTTCGATTTTTCCCTGGAACATATAAGAAGTACCGCTGATTGCATTGGCACCTGTATTGCTGTTGTTCAGAGGTTTTGTAATTGTTAATGTAGGAGGTGTGATATCTACTGTAACTGTTACTGTTGCAAAGCTCTGTTTTCCGGCTTTATCTGTTACTGTTACTTTATATACATACTTGTCTGATTCAAGTGCATCTCGTGGCTGTGCTTCAAGTGGAGAATCGCTCTTTCTAGGAAGGCTTTCAACTGACCAGCCTTCTTCAGCTTCGTCAAATGTCTGTTCGTAGATTGTTTTTGTTACTGCATTTTCGCCTTCGCCCTTAGTCTGCTCAACTTTAATGCCTGCAATGCCATATCCATCGGAGAAGGTTCCTATGAGGGCAAACTGCTGGCGGGTTTCGAAGCTGTTTTTGTTTACAAGGGATTCAGAATTATCATCTTCATCTGTCCATTCTGTAATTGCTACTTTAGGATCTTCCTTATCGAAGGTAAATACTTTTCTTGAACCTGCTTTTGTTGTTTCATCGAAAGCTGTAAGTTCATTGTAGTTTCCAACACCATCGGTTACGCGTACATAGAGAACCTTTCTGCCTTCTGTTCCAAATATATCAGTATATTCGTTGAAGTCAATCAGACAGTTCCAGTTATCTGTACCTGAAGCATCTATCCAGCCGGTTGTGTTGTTACCTGTTGGTGCAAGGTCTTCCCATGATGTTGCAAAATCTTCCTCTTCTTCATCTTCAGCGCAGTTATCAATTCTTATCTGAACTTTTGCAAGTCCTGAACCTGCTTCGTTATCTGCTGCGGTACCTACAAATCTGAAGGTTCCGCTGCCTGAAGTATGTTCATCAAGACAGCCTGTAATTGTAGAGGTTGGACGAATGCTGTCTACCTTGTAGTTGAAGGTTTCGGATGCACTGATTCCGTATGCATCGTAAACTGTATATTTTACGCTTCCTGTTTCTGCATTTGTTTCCGGTGTAAAGTCATCTTCCCAGCGGATTCTGTCTGTAGCATCGCCTTTGCCTGGTGCACTTTCGGTATACTGACGACTAGGAATAGGGTCACCTTCATCTTCATCTTCTACCTCAGGGTCATCGTCGAGAACTTTATATACATTCTTAAACGGTGCAGAACCGCTGTTTGTACCTATAACTTTAAAGGTCTTTTTTGCATCCGGAGCTATGTCTTCTGTATTTGTTGTAATGAACTCTGGAGAAGTTGTAAGCTTTAAGGATGGTGTTTCGCCACTTACAAGAATGTAGAAATCTTCTGTTGCTGAAGTTCCTTTAACATCTGTTACAACTACATCTATTTTATAGTAACCTTCTGATTCAGGTGCTTTGTAGGCATAGGTATACTCTGTTGCTCCGTTTGGTTTTGCTTCTGAAGAATTGCCTACATTTGTCTGTCCGTGTACGGTTGAAGATACAGTAATGCTGCTAATTCCATCATCATCTGTAAACTTCATAATTACCTGTGAACCACCTGTATAGAAGTTCTTTTTTTCTTTTCCTGTGCTTGTGTTGTTAGCTGTGACTAACTCGTCTTTTGTATTATAGTCGAAGGTAAGCGTATTTGGATCGCTTGGAGCGATTGTAGGCATATCTGTATCCTGGTCGATATAGAAATGCTCTGTTTTTTCTGTTTTGTTGCCGGCTTTATCGTAGGCGGTGATTATTAAATCTGTATTTACTTTGTCGGCATCGCCTGTATCTACTTCAAAGGTAAAGGTTGTTTTAAGTATTACTCCCTCATCTATTACTACATAGTTACCGTCTTCATCCTGTTCGTCTTTATTAACAAGCTTCCAGCTTGGGCGGTGGTCTTCTTCGTCAACTGTTGAATCGTAATCAAGCTGTATGTTATCAAAAGAGTCGTCTAAGGTTCCCTTTACAGAGAAGGTTCTGTTTATGCAATCTTTTGTCTGGTTATTTTCATCTGTAACTGTAACAACTGGTTTTATATCTGTGAGGTTGAGGTTTGGTGCGTCAACGTCGTAAAGAATAGTTTTTTCATCTTTTGATTCGGCACCATTTTTTGCGTATAATACGATTTTATACTGCTGGCTTTCATTCTGACTGAACCAGGAATCTGGTATTTCAACTTCGTACGGGAAGTCATTTAAGCCTGCTGTTTCGTTTAAAACACCATCGGTATCTTCAAACTCTATAACACCGTCTGCAAAACGAACCTCCTGCCCATCTTTTTTCTTCATTAAAATATTGTTAATAACTGTTCCGTCTTTTTCGCCTTCACGGAATCTTTTAAATGTAAGTGTAGGTGCTCCATCTTCTGTAGAAACTATACCTTTGAATAATACTGAATCACCTTTTTTTACTCGAGAAATTGATTCTTCTGGCTTTTCTGCTTTAATGTTTGGTGCTGCTCCACTTGTAACAAGGTAGAAGCCGTAGCCATTGCCTTCGTCTTCAATTCTGTTTCCAGATTCATCACGGCCTTCTACACCTATTTTATAACCTTTTCCTGGGCGGCCAAACTTTAATCCATCATCTTTATCAATCTGTACTGTAAACTTATAACTTGAACCAGCCTTTTTAAACGATACATTAGACGGATAGATTCTTGTATTACTTACTGTTGCATTTCCATCTGCATCATATTCCATTTCTACAAAATATGGTCTGAAATGATAAATTGATTCGTATTCGTTTGTATCTTTGTTAAGCTTAGCATACGTACCTTCACCTGTTTCTTCATTTACAGAAATATATTTAGCATAACGCTGTTTTTCTTTATTAGTAATTGGGTCGTCGTTATACTCAATACCGTATGCAATATATTTTTCACAGTTTTCTTCTGAAAGAAGTGTAATTGAGTCAAGACCAGGGCTTACTTCTATTGTTAATGAAGAACCGTTTATTATTTTGTTATCATCATTTTCATCACTAAAATCTGATGCATTGCCTTTAAGCTGCTCCCTTGATGTAACTGTAAAGGTAGGGCTGTTTTCCGGATTCAAAGAGAAACAACCATCTTCTGTTTTTGAAGTATTAAGGAACTTAGTAATGTCATCTTTTACATCATCTGTTAAAGCAGCTCTATTTGAATAACTGTTGTTCTTGATATGATAAAGGTCTGTAATCTTTAAACCAGTTTCCGTGAAAATGTAGGTTGAGATATCTTCGTAAAGGTAATAAGAATCTGTACAGTTTCCTTTTAAATCATCAGCTGTCTGCTCTGAACCGTCAACGGGGTATCTAACGGCTGAGTCGTAAGCTTTTAATTTAAAATAGTAATCTTTCTGACCTTGTGATGATGTTGCATCATAGATTTCTGTATATGCATTTTCTTCATAGTATGTGTTGCCTGTAGCTTCTTCAATATGAGCTATACATTTTGCAATATCAATGTTAATTCTAGATGGGATATCCTGCTTTGAAATCTTTTTAGGGGTAGCGATTCCAAGCTTTTCATCTGCAATATTTGTTACTTCAACTTCAATAAGGCTTACATTATTATCATCAGCAGACTGTCCTTCCAGGGTAAAAGACTGTCCATAAGAATCTAATGTTTCCTCATCTATTACTGGATTTCCACTTTCATCTTTTAGTACTTTTGAAGAAGGACGATCAAGAACAATTACAGGAGCTGTATTATCAATTGTAAACTGGCGGGTTACGATTGTTTCGTGGTCAACTTTATCAATTACAAGGAAAGTTACCTGATATTCGCCGTCTGGAACTTCATAATAATATTGATTGTCTGTAGCCTTATACATTCCTACAGAAAGACCTTCTGGAAGCTCTGGAACTGGAGGTATTATTGTGGCGTTTGCTGCTTCTGCTTCGGCTGCGGCAACTCTGGCTTTTTCAATTTCGCCTGCCGGGTCGATGACAATAGCCCACTTACCGGATTTTTCTGGTTTGGTACTGAAAACATATTTATTCGGATTCTGACCACTCGTATCTTCGAATGTGATTGTGAGTGATTTTATTTCCGTATCATCAGTACAAGTACCGGAAAGTTTAAAATAACTACGTACTACATCACCTGCTTTTGGAGTTTCGTCTACACTGAGCTTTGCAGCTTCTGTATCTACTGCAGAACCAAGACCAATTTCCACTTCGCAGGAAGCCAAAAACAGACTGAAAACAGCCGTTAACACGACAAACAGTTTACCTTTCTTCATAGTTGATACCCCTATAACTATAAATTTAAAGTTCTTCTATTCTTTATTTTTCGGCACTTTTTAAATAACAATTTATATATGATTTGTCTTAACAAATATTTATTTTTTGATATATGTTCTCTACGTTTACTTCACTTTATTCTTAAAAGTCCTTAATAAAAAAAGACTTTTTGATGAATCTCCCCCCTACTTTTTTGAAATTCTCCCAAAAAGCCCATTATATAATATCACTTTATAGTAAAAAATCAAGTTTTTTATACTTATTCTACTTTATTGTAATACTTTATTGAGCGGAGTGGATTGAATAAATGCAGCCGCAGTATTGCTGGCGGTAGAGGCCGTATTCGGAGCTGAGTTCCAGGCTGCGCTGGAAGCCGCCATGTTTTTTGAAGTCGGAAGGGAGCCAGCGGGGGGATGCTGATTGGTCGGAAGGGACGGATTGGTTACCGGCAACTTGTTGGTTTTTAGCAATTTCTGTGCCAAGCACGTTTATTTTCTCTGCGTCCTTAAACGGACTGATTGAAAGCGTTGTACAGTAATAATCATACTTGTGAGCCGCAGCATATTCGTAAGCTTTTTGCAGGCGGAACTTGTAGCACAGCCGGCAGCGTTCACCTTTTTCCGGTTCGGTTGCACGTTCTGGGTGTTCGTGGATTTGGATTGCGTTGTAGAAATCTTCCGGGTTGTAAACTTCTTCTACTACGCGTACATTTGCGGCTGGGGCAAACTTTGTGTAAAAGGTTTTGAGCTCGGACAGGCGGCGGTTGTATTCTTCCTGTGGATAAATATTTGGATTGTAATAAAACACCGTGATTGCAAAATATTGCGAAAGATATTCCAAAACATAAGACGAACACGGACCGCAGCAGGCATGGAGCAAAAGGGTTGGTTTGGACTGGCTGTTGTGTTCGGCGTTGGACTTAATGTCATGTTCAGGCTTGAACTGGACATCAGCGTCTGTTATAGCTAGATTTTTGAGAAGTTCATCTAATTGTTTCTGGTATGGGGATGACGGCATTTTTACTCTTCTTTTGGGATTATCGGGTCAAGCCCGATAATGACAGGTTTATTGTCATTGGCGGACTTGACCCGGCAATCTGTTATATAATGGCTATAATTACACGTTATAGCAATATATTCTTATTCAACCTGCTCAATCTGCTTAGTCCCGGAATGCAAGGCGGTATCTACACACGATATAAAAACAAGGCTGGCTAATTCTTCGCCTTTAATTGCAGGAACTACAACTTTATTTTGCTTAATCATTTCCTGGAGAATTGGTTCTACTTTTTGTCCCTGGGAACCCTTGTTTTCCAACACCTTTATATTTTGTAGCTGATGATTCTGCACGGTAACTTCCAGCTGAACATGCAAAAACTTTGTGTAGGTTTTTCCATAATAGGTGCCATCATCAACAGCTTCTAAAGATGTATTATAGAACGGGAGATTTTTGGCTTCCAGCACCTGGTTTTTGTGCCTTACAATTAGATAGCTGCAAAACATCACAAAAACTACCGCAAAATACATAAGGAGTTTTGCAGTAGGAATTGCGAGTTTCTTTGCGTGGGTTGTTTTATTTTGCTGCATCGTTGGTATTGTTTCCAACCAGAGATTCAGGTAAATCTTCTTCTGCAATTGGAGTATAGATTGTGTCGTTGGTGTAAAGATATCTGGTCATATATTTTACAGAAGCGTTATCATCGGCAGAAAGATTGTAGATTACGCAGGCACGTGCAAAATAGGTTTTGTTTGCTGCCAGTTTTTTGTTCAGTTCTGATGGAGTATAACCGAATGCCCCGGAAATTGACATGATATCGTAACCATCCAGAAGCTTTTTGAAATCTGCTACATTCAGAATATCTTTTGTAAAGGAACCGATATATTCGCTGTCATTTGGAGTTGCATCGCCAGCGTGTTTGCCGGAATAAATATCTACATTAACTTTTGCATTGAGTGTTGTTGTTGGTCCAAGGATTGAAAGAAGAGCTTCTTTTGTTGTTTTGAGCATTACTGTTCGGGTGTTTTTAGCGGCAACAAGAACGAGCCTTGAATTGGTATAATCTTCGGTGTAATTAACGATATTCTGGCTTACTGCGTCGGTTGTAAATGTTACAGTTTCTTCGCCCTTGAACTTTTTGGAATTATACAGGTTTGCGTGGATTGTATAGGTTTTTCCAGATTCAGCATAAGGCCAGAGGAAGTTTACTGAAGTGGCATTTTCGAAAGTTACTGTGGCGCCGTTACCGTTAGGGTCGTCAATCAGTATAACTTTGGTAATATCTTCGCCTTTTTCCTTGTGAACATCTATATAAACGCCAACGCTTGTTTGCTGCACGGTTACGTGTTTTGAAGATTTTGATGAGAGTACCTTTGGTTTAGAAGCACATCCAGTAAAAATTGCGCTGCAGAGTATGGCTCCCAGCAATAATGATAGTGATAAAGATTGGATTTTTTTCATACGCACATCTCTTTTAAAAGTATTATCTATATATACTATAATAAAAGCAATTTGAGCTGATGGCAAGAGAAAAGTTTTTATAAAGATTCTGATAAATTATTACGGATATTACGGGTGATTACAGATGATTACGGACGATTACCAGTGACCGGAAGCTCCACCGCCGCCAAAATGACCACCACCACCGCTAAAGCTATGACCACCGCCACTATAACTGTGACCACTGCTATGATAAGAACCGCCTGAATATGAGCCGGTACCAGAGCCCCCAGAAACAAGAGCTAAAACTATAATAATAATTATTATAGCCAAAATTATATAACAAACATCCATAAAAGTACTATCACTGTAAGAAGATGAAGATGATTCAGAAAGTACAGATTTACTGATTAAGGATTCGTCACTAGTGATAATGCCAGCCATATTGTTTACAGCTTCGATTATACCTTCGCCATATTTGCCGTCTCTAAAGTTTGGAACAAGGACATTGCGGATAATCTGGGCACATTTTGCATCGGTAAGAGTGCCTTCTGTACCGTAACCGGTTTCTATGCGGAGGGCATGTTCTTCCATTGAGGCAACAAGTAAGGCTCCATTGTCTACGCCTTTTTGTCCAAGCTGCCATTTTTCTGCATGACGGATGGAAAACTCTTCCAGGGCTACTCCGTTCAGGCTTGGTACTGTAAGTACTGCAATTTGAACGCCTGTTGTTTCATCCAGGTTGCGCAGGAAAGAATCCAGCTGATTGTACTGGGATGTATTTAAGAGGTTAGCTGCATCAATAACGGGGCCTACAAGGTCGTAAAGACCGTTTTTGTCTTTTGTATAATACGGTTTAGTTGAATCTAAAAACTGCTGGGAAAAGGAATCGCTTGATTTTTTTGCCTTGTTTGGGACAAGTGCTTGCGATTGAGAATCTTCGGTTGTGGAAGATTCCTGGGTAGTTGCTGATTGTACATTTGTTTGTTGTGTAGCAACTGGTTTTGCGGTTTCTACAACTTCTACAGGTGCTTCCTCTGTTACTGCATCAACTGTGCGTTCTGGAATAAAAATAAAACCTAAAACAATTGCCAGGAGGATAAGTCTTCTGATTCTTCTTCGTTTTCTGCGCTGTGCTTGGTATTTTTGCTGTTTTTTAGTTGCCATTTCTAATCCTCCAAAATGACAAGGCTGTCGGAAAGCTCATTTGGATTTACATTGGAAGACTCTTCGGTTACCGCAGAACTTGTTGGTCCTGCAGAAACGCTTGATTCTGCATTTTCCAGCGGGAAGTTTTCTGCAAACAAAGCCCCGCACTTTTCAATCGCCTTTATAAATCCATCTTTAACAGAACCTTTTGCAATATCCTGCGCAATTTCGTCTGCAATCTGGGTCCATAAATCATTCGGGATTTTGTCGTTTAGGCCTTTATCTGCAATAATACGAACTTCATGCTCAAGATAAGAAACAAAAATCAATATTCCTGTGTGCTCTTTTGTGCAATATACTCCGCTTTCTGCAAAATAACGCATTGCTCTGTTTGTAACTGCCTTTTCCTTAAATCTTTCGGGAATAATGAGCGAGTCGAACCACGAAATGTTATATAAAAGATAGAATATGATTATTTCAATTACGCAGAGCACGGTATAAAAGGCTATAAGATGCCAGGGCTTTGGAAGCCAGAAAACCCTGTTCATCCAGGCGTAAATCTGGTTTGCAAGTGGAAAAAGGCTGCATAAAAGCATAAATGCTGTAAATACCGCTATGGCCAGCTCCCAGAAGGCATAAGTGTCGCTTTGTGGAGTAATTGCAAGGGCTATTTCGCCTTTTGTACCGGTTTCTGCCTTTTTTACGGCTTCTTCAATATCCTTATAGTCGGATTCGCTGAGATTTATTCTTTTTATGAGCCTTTTGTAATTCATGTCTGCTTCCGATGTAAAAGAGTTTTGTATTAGTCAAAAGAAACTGTTGGGACTGTTTTTGCTTCTTCTGTAGTTGAGAAATAAGCTTTTGGTTCAAAGTGGAACCATTTTGCCCACAAGAGGCCTGGGAAGCGCTGAATTGCAGCATTGTATTCTTTTACTGCGTTGTTATAGCGGCCGCGTTCTGTTGCAATGCGGTTTTCAGTTCCTTCAAGTTGACTCTGCAAATCTTTAAAGTTTTCGTTTGCCTTGAGGTCTGGATAAGCTTCTGCAATTGCAATAAGGCGTGAAAGGCTTGCACCAAGTGAGTCCTGAGCTTTCTGATAAGCAGCAAGTTTGGCAGGATCATCTGTGATTGATGAATCAGCACTCATTCCGGAAGCAAGCTGTGCGCGTGCCTGTGAAACCTGTTCAAAAATCTCGGCTTCGTGTTTAGCGTATCCTTTTACGGTAGAAACCAGATTTGGAACTAAATCTGCTCTGCGTTGATACTGGTTTTCTACATTTGCCCACTGTGCATCTACTCCTTCTCTGAGTGTAACAATGGTGTTGTAACCACAGCTGCTGAATAAAACAGTAGCAAACAGAATTGTAATAACGGCAACAATTCGATTCTTTTTCATTTATTTCTCCTGATGGGTTTCCCCGTAAATTGAATAATGTTTATATATCGAAAATAAGTAAAAAATTAAATATGGTCAAGTATTGTTTTATAAATTAATATCCGTGATTTTAACTATAATAAAATAGGAAGGTTTTATTCATAGGAAAGCTTAACTATTGAATATAAGGAGATAAATGATATGAAGAGGTTGTTTGTTTTTGTTGCAGTGTTTATCTGTTTTGCAGGGGCGGCTTTTTCTGAAACAGAATCTGAAATAGAAATGGAAACTGGAAACGGTCCGGATTTTTCATACAATCTGGGAGCAGAATACACTTATGCTTTTGATATTCCATCTTATTCTTCCATGCCATTTTCTTCTATGTGGCAGCAGGATATGAAGACCATTTTGAATATGGCAATTGACAGGCCTGGAAGCAATGGTCATTTGTTCCGTGTGGTAAATCAGTTTGAATGGTTATGGGGCAATAATTTTTCTATCACAGCCTATGCAAAGCTTACACTTAATTTTATTCCATCTTATTTTTCCACGGCCTTTGAATGGATACCTGCCTGCTGGAATGGTGCCCTGAATTGTCTGGAAGCCTGCGGCAAGATTTTTAATTGGGCTCTTTCTGATGGCTGGCTGGTTTTAAACATCGCTACAGCTTTTCTTATTCCAATTGCGGGAATCCTTGTGTGCGGAACTGCTTTAGGAGCCTGTCTGCTTGCTATACCGGGTTCTGTTTTATGCCTTGCGTTCCCAATGCTTAACGTTGGCGGCAGTGTTGATTATCATCCTTTTAAGAATGATTTTATTGACACAAAAGTGAGCTTCGGCCTTGATTTGGACGGTTACAGAACTATAATTCATGTGGGTGTGGCAGGGCTTTTTGTTCAGGGTGAAGCAAGTGCAGTGTTTAACAATATCCGTTTATATGTTCAGGGTGGATACAGGTTTGATTTTATAAATACAATTGTTTCTATTAAAACAAGACAGGGAGTTGCAAAAGAAAATTACGAAATGTACTATGTCCCGTCACCTTATGCAAAGGTTGGAGTTACGTATTGTTTTAATTAAAACTTTAGCTATCTATTAAATTTGTAGCTATGATAATCTATTTTTTAGAATATAATTATATACAATAATGTATATTTTGCTTTACTTTCTGTTTTTTTGTGTTATACTGTCTGTATGAACGATTCTCCAAAAACTTTTGAAAATACAGCGTGTTACTTACAAATTGTAACCAACTTTATTGAATCTGTGGCAAAGGATGAAAAAAATGAATAGTGTAATAAAAATCTTGCGTGAACAAAATCATTATACACAGACAAAATTGGCGGAAGATTTGGAAATCTCACGTCAGGCATTAATAAAGTATGAGAATATGGAACTTGAACCGCCAATTTCGGTTGTGCGTGCGCTTTCAAATATTTTTGGTATAAGCTATGACTGCATTATCGACAATCATTTACCATTGGAATTGGACGACGCGGACAAGGAAAGACTTTCTGTTATTGAACGCTCTTTTTCAAAGCTAAAGGAACATGAAAAAATTGCTGTTACAGAAATGGCACGCATTATGGCAAAAGGTGAAGAGTAAAGTTCGTGGAGGCTTTTAGAACAATGGCAAAAATCACGGTCGAAAATACGGAAATTACAATAATTCATCAAAATGAAGATGACTTTATTTCATTAACAGATATGGCCAAGAGTCAGTTGCAGGAGCATATCATTTTTCGTTGGCTCAGTCTTAAAAGTACAATTGAATATCTTGGTGAATGGGAAATACTCTATAATCCTAATTTTAATTGTACCGAATTCGGTGCAATTAAAAATATGGCAGGAAGCAATAACTTTATTTTATCTGTAAAAACATGGATAGAACGTACAAATGCAATTGGAATTGTTTCAAAAGCTGGTCGCTACGGTGGTACTTATGCTCACCGTGATATTGCATATAATTTTGGAATGTGGATTAGCCCTCGATTTCAGCTTCTGCTTGTAAAAGAGTATCAGCGACTTAAAGCCGAAGAACAATCTCAACTCGGCTGGAGTGCAAAACGTGAGCTTGCAAAAATCAACTACCGTATCCATACTGATGCAATAAAACAGAATCTTATTCCTCCAGAGCTTACTCCTGCACGAAAATCCTTTGTGTACGCAGATGAAGCCGACATGCTCAATGTTGCAATGTTTGGTTTAACTGCTGTAGAATGGCGAAAAGCGAACCCCGATCTGAAAGGCAATATTCGAGATTATGCTACCATCAATCAGCTGATTTGCTTAAGTAATATGGAAAACCTGAATGCTGTTTTTATTAGCGAAGGGATTTCACAAAGCGAGCGTCTGGAAAAACTTAACAAAATTGCAATTCAGCAGATGCGGGTATTGGAGAACATTGAAGATAGAAAACTACTGAAGGAATAGACGTTTATCTCTGATATTTGCGAAATATGTTAGATAAATTTTCTTTTATTTTGATTCAAAAAAAAAGCTTTTTAAATACATTAAAGGCGTTGAGACTATTCTTTCTTTTTCTTTAGAACATCTACCATTGCCTTGATGGCAGAAAGTTCATCTTTTTCCAAATCTATCATATTCTGGGCTATTTTGAAAACTTCAATAGGAAATGGACTTTTTTGCTGAATTGAAGATTCTGTTTTTGTATCAAATCCGTTTACCAAAAAATCAACACTTACATCTAAAGCCTTTGCAAGTTTGAGGGCTTTATCGGCAGGAGGCATAGAGCCTTTTGTTTTGAGATAGTTGCTTATTGTTCCTGAATTAATGTCTGCCAATGCAGCGAGTTGTACTGTTGTTAAATTTTTACAATACATTGCCTCTTTTAAATTCTCATTAAAACTCATATTTCCATAATATGATAGGAACTTTTTACTATGATTGAAGTTAAAATAGACAGATATGCCTATGTGATATATAATTAGTTTTATAAACTTGAAAAATGAACTAAACAAAAACTATAAATATAAACAGAGGTGTTCCTGTGAAAAAAAATCTATTATTTATATTTCTTTCTATTAGTATTGTTTTTATAGCATGCGAAATATCTAATAGTTCAATATCAGAGACTGGAATACAGCAAAAACCAAAAACAGATACAGAGGCACCCGAAGAGCCGCCAAAAGATAATCCAGAAACAAATCCAACAGAGACAACTACTAAGGCATTGATAAGAATTGAATATAACAATATTAGTAAAGAATTTTCTACTTATGTAGACATACAAAATTTTTTAGTATATGAAATTCCAAAAAGTAGCATTCCTATAATTATCACTATATTAGAAGAAAACCCTGTCGTTTCAAGAATAAGAACAATAGTAAATTATTTGTTTCTTTCCGAAAATACTTGCATTTTGGATTTAAGTGCTTGTATAAAATTATTTTCTATTGATGACAATGCATTTTCTAATGAAAAAAATATTAAAAAGATTATTTTACCTCAAACTCTTACAAAACTTGGAGATAATTGCTTTTCTGGGTGTACAGAACTAGAAACAATTATACTTCCTAAAGAAGTGACAAAATTACCAAAAGGAACTTTTTCTGGTTGTACTAATTTGCTATTTCAAATCCCAGATACAATAGAGGAAATTGGAGATGGTTGTTTTTCAGATTGTAAACAATTTACAGATGTTATTCTACCAAAATCATTGGAGACTCTTGGAGATTATGTATTCTCAAATTGTAACAATCTAAAGAAAGTAAAACTTGGGAATAATATAAAGAGAATTCCAAAATATTGTTTTTCAAATTGTAAAAAATTGACAGAAATTGATTTTGGTCAAAACATCGAATTACTAGATGATAATGCATTTGAATTTTGCACTTCATTAACAAAAATATTAAATCTCCCATTTTCATTAAAAAGTATTGGAAATTATTGTTTTTCAGATTGTGAGCAATTAACTGATGTCTATTTACCAGATGGTCTTGAAGAAATAAATAATGGAGCTTTTTGGAACTGTATATCATTAAAAAATATATGTCTTCCAGATACTTTGAAACGTTTAGAAGGGAATATTTTTGGTTTATTTAGGGAAGTTGATAATATTGGAACTTTGCAAATTACTATGAGCTCAAAAATACTAGAATATAATAATATATATACAATAAGGTTTGAACACATGGAAAGACTATCGTGGTTTAATTCTTGTTGGCGCAATTTAAACATTATTTTTTCAGATGGCTCAAAAACAATTTGTGACGGAGCTCTTATGGGATTTTATTCAGATTATAATCTACATGTTACAATTCCAGAAACTGTTGAAGATATAGGTTTATTTGCATTTGCAGCAACATCTTTAGATTCTTTAGTAATTCCAAAATCTGTTAAAAAGATATGTAAAAATGCATTTCCGCAGGCTTCGAAAACTTCCTATATTAAATTTGAAGATATTTCAAATTGGTATGTAACTAATAATTCTGATTATACAGGAGGAGAACCTATTGACTTATCGGATGCAAAAAAAAATATAGAGTTGTTATCAGATACATATCTAAATTATTATTTTTATAAAAAAGATTAGTTTTTAAAATGATAAAAAAGGTTGCTAAATGAAAATAATATGTTGGAATCTTCATTATGATAGTAATTCAGAAAAATATGAGCATATTGTAAAAATGGCTCCTGATATTTTAATTCTTTTAGAGTGTACGAAAAATTCCTATGATAAAATAAAGATAAAATGGAAATATAAGAATTGGTATAACGATGATTTGAATTTTGAATATAGTGATTTAGGAGTTTCTATATTTTCAAATAAATATCCTATTGAAATGTGTGATTATTTTAATAGAAATTATAGATACGTAATACCTTATAAAGTAAAGTGTGAATATGAATTCTTTCTTTTCGCAACATGGACAAAACGTGGATCAAAATATGAGTATTCTGAAAATATATTTAAAGCAATTGAAGACCCAAATTATAGAGAGTATTTTTCTAATGCAGCTATGCTCATTGGAGATTTTAATTTTGCAACTACGGATCAACATTCTCAATTCTATAAAAAACTTGAAGGTATAGGATTTAATAATACAACTTCAATTAAAGATATTTACAAGCCAACATATTTTCATAGTCCGAATGGAAAGTATTATACAAATGATTATTGTTTTGTTACAAATACAATGTTTGAAAACAAAGAAATAGAAACAAAAATTTTAGATTTTAACAAAGAAATTAAAGGGACAAACAAATATGAAAAGCTATCAGATCATTGTCCTGTTATAGTGACTATTAAGAATATTTTATGATTTTTCATACTTTTCTACCTACTAGCACAAAAACGCAATTTCTGCTAATATATGTTTTCAGTATGAAAACTGAGTGTAGTGTTGACATTATGATTCTCATGGTTAATAAGAGTGTTCATACTATTTTTATTTGATTTCAACGGCGAGTTTCTTTTTTAGGGACTCGCTTTTTTTTACCCGCGGGGTTTTAGGGGTGCAACCCCTAGGTGAAGGGGTAGCGGAAGCCACCGCAGCGAAGCGAGGAGGCTGGAGCGCAGGGGGAGACTTCCCCCTCCTTTATAACACAGTTTTTTATAGGAGTAATATAGATTATGAAAAGAGAAGACATCAAGAAGGTTTTGATTATTGGGTCGGGGCCGATTGTTATTGGGCAGGCTTGTGAGTTTGACTATTCGGGAACTCAAGCTTGTAAGGCTTTGAGGGAGCTGGGATATAAGATTGTGCTTGTAAACTCGAATCCGGCTACTATTATGACTGACCCGGTTATGGCTGATGCTACTTATATTGAGCCGCTGAACGTTGAGAGATTGAGTCAGATTATTGAAAAGGAGCGTCCTGATGCTTTGCTCCCGAATCTTGGTGGTCAGACTGGTTTGAATATGGCCATGGAGCTGAACAAAACTGGTGTTTTGGATAAATATGGTGTTCAGGTTATTGGTGTAAATCTTGATGCTATTGAGCGTGGTGAAGACCGTGAGATTTTTAAGGAGACAATGAAGGGCCTTGGTATTGATACTCCTCGCTCAGATATTTGTCACACGGTTGAGGGTGCAGAAAAGATTGCTGAAGAGATTGGTTACCCACTTGTTGTTCGACCGGCTTACACTATGGGCGGTGCTGGCGGCGGTTTCTGTTACAATGTTGAAGAGCTGCGCACTATTGTTGCAAACGGTTTGGATTTGTCTTTGACACACCAGTGTTTGATTGAAGAGTCAATTCTTGGTTGGGAAGAGCTTGAATACGAGGTTGTTCGCGACTCTAAAAACCAGATGGTTGCTATCTGTTCTATAGAAAATATTGATGCGGTTGGTGTTCATACAGGTGACTCTTTCTGTGCCGCTCCATTTATGACAATTGATAAAGAGCTGGATAAGCGTTTGCAGCAGATGGCGTTTAAGATTGTTGAAAAAATCGGCGTTATTGGCGGTACAAACGTTCAGTTTGCACATAATCCTAAGACTGGCCGTGTTGTTATTATTGAAATTAACCCTAGAACTTCACGCTCTTCTGCTCTTGCTTCTAAGGCTACGGGCTTCCCAATCGCACT
>JAEEGK010004893.1_pt1 | contig 32554 bp, 23 predicted proteins | sample 8958771 | NCBI WGS metagenome assembly JAEEGK01 (sample SAMN16246547, study PRJNA631951) | gut metagenome | biome: gut microbiome; feature: rumen; material: SC-attached | host: Bos | place: Iran: Karaj | collected 2018-10 | reverse complement strand
AATCTTATAAACTTTGGCTTCCGCCTGCAAAGTGCTTTTGATAACCGTCCTCTTAAAAAAGCTGAGTTTGATGCAAAAATGAATCAAATCATTTATGTTACAGCAACACCACGGCCAGAAGAAGTAAAACAAAGTACTCAGGTTGTTGAACAGCTGATTCGTCCAACTGGTTTGCTCGATCCAATAGTAGAAGTTCGTCCGAGTGAAGGGCAGATGGAAGATATTTACAAGGAAGTCCGTGAACGCATTGATCGCGGGGAACGGTCGCTTATTCTTACGCTTACAAAAAAGATGGCTGAGGATTTGACCGATTATCTTACAGAGCTTGGTTTAAATGTAAAATACATTCATTCTGAGATTGATACTTTTGAAAGGGTTGAGATTCTTAAAGCCTTGCGTATCGGCGAAATTGATATTCTCATTGGAATTAATCTTTTGCGTGAAGGAATTGACTTACCTGAAGTTTCCTTTATTGCTTTGCTTGATGCTGATAAAATCGGATTTTTGCGTTCTGAAACATCTCTCATTCAGATTATTGGTCGTGCGGCAAGAAATGCGGCCGGTAAAGTTGTGATGTATGCCGACCACATGAGCCCTGCAATGGAAGCTGCAATTCGTGAAACAAAACATCGCCGTGAAGTTCAGGAAGCTTATAACAAAGAACATGGAATCACGCCTGTAACTATTAAAAAAGCAGTTGAAGATATCCTTGAACACGAACAGCAGGAAGCCCGCGACGAGGCAACAATGGATTTGGAGGTTCTAAAACAGGGTGTCAATCTTTTCCGTGCTGTCGACCGCAAAAAGCTTATAAAACGGCTTACTCAGGAAATGACCGCCTGCGCAGAACGAATGGAATATGAGCAGGCTGCTGTGTACAGGGATCAGATTCGCGAGATTGAAGCGCAGTTTGGGAAGTAATCCACAGTTTTGTAGTGTATAATACCTCACACAGTTTTGCTTGTCAAAACCGTGAACGAACCTAGAAGCAATTGAAGTTAAAGAATTAGTGCAACGGGTTCGTAGTCGTCTTGACAATAATCAATAAATTTTATATTCTTCTAAAACTATCTTTGATTGTGGAAACTGTTTGTATAAGTGAGGAAATAGAAAATGTCAAGAATGTGTGCTATTTGTGGAAAAACTCCAATGTCAGGAAACAAGGTTAGTAAATCTTATAATCATACTCGAAGAACTTGGAGACCAAATCTTCTTAAAGTAAGAGCTCAGTTTGGTGGAACAACAAGAACAATTACTATTTGTACACGCTGTCTTAAAGCTGGATTTGTTGACAAGAAAGTTAATGTTCCAAAAGCAGCAGAAGTTGTTGCAGAAAACTAATTGAATCATTATTTTTGTTGTGTGAAAAGTCGCTTTATATAAGCGGCTTTTTTTGTTTAACAAGCAATCTGAGAGTTTAGCTAACAGTTAATCTAACAACTGATTTCCAGTCCGTCATAAGCAGGAAGAACCGATTTTGCTTCTGCCTGTAACTTTGGAAACTCGCCTAAATGTTCATTTATATAATCAATCACCTGAATATGGCTTAAATTATGAGTTAAATGAATTAGCCAGACATGATTTGCCCCGATTTTCTGAGCCGCATCCAGTGCCTGCAGAAAATTGAAATGCGTTGAATGTTCCTTTACTCTAAGCCCGTCAATAATCAAATGTTCAAGCTTACCGCAGTTTTTGTGGATTTTTTCTATAGATTCATCGCTGATATAATTGCAGTCCGTAAGATATGCAATGGAAGTTTTTGAGTTATCGTCTTCCCTTTGGGTTAAAAGCCATCCTACAGTTTCTAAGTGACCGTGCTGCATAGGAATGGGGGTAACAGTAAGGTCTGCAGCTTCAAAGGGAGCAGAAACTTCATTCAAAGTTACTTTTGCATGCCCGCCGCCTTCTTTGCTGGGAATAAAAAAATAACCAAAACGAGTTCTTACATCATCAGCAGTTTCTTTGTTTGTAAAAATTGGAATCGGTGGGGCGTTAACCTTTTTTGCACTTTGTTCATCTTTTGGTTTATTAAAGGAATCGCAGCTGAAGGAACGGATATCATCAATTCCATGAAGATGATCAGCGTGACTGTGGGTAAGAAGAAGGGCATCTATTTTTTTTATGTGATTTTCTATTGCCTGGAGCCTAAACTCAGGACCAATATCAATCAGAATATTTTTACCTGTATTGGAAGTGATATAGGCCGAGCATCTGTACCGTCTGTTCCGAGCATCTTTAGATTTGCATACTTCACATTCACAGCCGATTACTGGAACACCGTGACTGGTGCCCGTTCCTAAAAAAACAAGTTTCATTTTCCACAGACCTTCTTATTGACTTTGACTTTACCGCATTTGTTATTCAAAGACAAGAAGAGACATAGTCTGATTTAGGTTCTGCTGATTTACCTGTTCGCTGTAACTGGACATTCCAATATAATTTTCATAAAAATCCAGAAGCTTAGAAACAAAATCACCGAGTTTATGTTCTTTTTCGAAAATCATTGTCCGGAATATACTGTTAATAGAAATTACAAAGGACGGATTTTGGATTTGTGAAAGAATGTACTGGGCAGTTTGTGTCCATACTGTATTTAACTCCTTCTGTTTAAGAACCGTCATTTTTGTCTGATTATATATTCTTGAGAAAAATGAAATCGAATTATCGTTATAAACTTTATCTATACTTGCAGTATATACTTTGTCACCAAAAATACAGCCAAGAGGTGATGACAAAAGTCTGTCGCACAATTGCTCAGGTTCAACATTCAGTGAACGAGAAAGAACAGTAGAGGCGGGCTTGTTATCAAACTGATATACTTTTTGTTCGTCACAATCGATTTCAGTTACAGTAAAAATTAAATCAGTTTTCTTATATGCGTTTTCATTATAGTAAATAATTCTTCCTTCCAAATTGTGTATCAAAACAAAAACAGAAGTATTAATAAAAATGTCTCCGTTAAGGGCAACTGCTGTCTCTCTTTGATTTTGACCAGCACTTGCAGTTCCTCCAATAACAGGAATGTTTGTTTCTTTTAACCCCTTTTGTAGTGTATCGAGAACCAGATTTTCTGTTTTTGAAAAGGCCGTGGAAAATTCAAGACAGCAGGTATTATCTGTAGAAGACAATTCTTTTACGGCTTTGCGGATATGCTCAACATAGTCATTTGGATTTTTATTTATCTCATAGATTTGTCCGCAGGAACATTCAATTCCTGAATTAATTGCAATTGCAGTAAGGCCACGAGCCGCAATTCCATAACTTGAAAAGAATGTATAGGTTGATGAGCCAATGGAAACTGTATCTGGATATTTTTCCTTTATTTTTTTTGCATAATACCAGAGATTTTCAAAATCAGAAAAGAAGATAATTAATTTTGGAGATGTACATTCTTCATCGATTTTTTTACAGCAATTGGAAAAAATATTTTCCTTTATTCCTTCGGAATTACACGCTATGACAGTTCGTTTCATATTCTTCAATTATAACACAATGTCTGGGGTTTTTGCATTAAAAAAACGGTATTGTTGTGTATTGTTTGAATTTACACTAAAATAAAATGTTCAAATTTTTTAGTTTTACCGGAGGTTACGTTGAATACCGGTTCTATGTTCTTACAACAATTAATAAACGGTTTGTCGCTGGGAAGCATTTATGCGCTTATTGCTTTAGGCTATACGATGGTTTATGGAATCGTAAAGCTCATAAACTTTGCTCATGGCGATGTCATGATGATGGGTGCTTATGCAGGATATTTTGTCCTGATTTTAATGGGAGTCACTGTTCCCGGCATGATTTGCGCTTTTTTAGTCTCAATGATTTTCTGCGCTCTTCTTTCTCTTGTGATTGAAAGATTTGCCTATCGACCTTTGCGCAATGCTCCCCGTCTTAATTCCCTGATTACAGCAATTGCAATGGAACTTATTCTTCAGAATGTAATGCGTGTTCTTCCTTTTGTTGGTCCAAATCCAAGACAGTACCCAACAATGGAATTAAAGAACTTTAACTTGGGCAGCGTTTCAATTTCAAATCTTCAGCTTATAGTAATCTGCTGTTCAATTGTACTCATGATTATTTTGAACATTATTGTAAATTACACAAAAACAGGAAAAGCCATGCGGGCAGTTTCCTATGATACAGGGGCTGCCAGTTTGATGGGAATCAGCGTAAATAAAACAATTGCAATCACCTTTATAATTGGTTCAATTCTCGCTGGTGCCGGTGGTATTTTGTATGCGACTGCTTATCCTCAGATTGATCCGACAATGGGATATATGCCTGGTCTTAAAGCCTTTGTTGCTGCGGTTCTTGGTGGAATTGGTTCTATACCGGGCGCTATGGTTGGTGGTGTTTTACTCGGTATTGCAGAAACGCTTACAAAAGGATTTATTTCTTCTCAGTATGCAGATGCAATTTCTTTTTCAATTTTGATTATAATTCTTCTTGTTAAACCGACTGGTATTTTTGGCAAGAAAAAGACGGTTAAGGTTTAAGGGGAGGGCAAATTATGAAAAACCAGTTTATAAGAAATACAATTATACTTTCAGTTATCGCCCTGCTTGCAATTTTTCTGCCGGCACTTCTTATTCAGTTTGAAGTAATCAACGCTTACACCGCGCAGATAATCACTCTTTCGGGAATAAACGCAATCATGGCGTTGAGTGTAAACATAATCTGCGGAATCACCGGTCAGCTTTCGCTGGGGCAGGCGGGATTTATGGCAATCGGTGCCTATTCTACAATCCTTTTGACACAAAATCTTCATATTCCGCTGGTAGTAAGTATTCTACTTGCCGGAATAATCACCGCAATCTTTGGCTTTTTAATCGGTTTCCCAACCTTAAAGCTAGAAGGTGATTATCTTGCAATTGTAACTCTTGGTTTTGGTGAAATTATCCGCGTAATTTTAGTAAACTTAAAGGGAATCACAGGCGGTCCAAACGGAAAATCTTTTTCTACTTTGCTCTGCTTTAACCCAATGTTTGCCTATATTGTGATTATTGGTGTGCTTATTCTGCTGATTGTCCTCATACAGAATTTTATCCGCTCAACTTACGGTCGCGCAATTCTTGCAGTACGCGAAGATGAAATTGCAGCTAATTCTTCTGGTATTTCGGTTTTCCGTTACAAGATGATTGGTTTTGTAATCGCTTCTTTTGTTGCAGGAATCGGCGGTGCCCTTTATGTCTGTCTGATTGGCTTTATCAAACCGGAACAGGCTTCTTTCAACAATTCAATTAACTATTTGATTTATGTTGTTCTTGGCGGTATGGGTTCTACTACAGGTTCAGTTCTTGCAGCCTTTGTTCTTACTTATTTGCAGGAATTCCTCAGATTCTTAAAGAATTTCCGCTTACTCATTTATCCGGTAATTTTGATTATTGTTATGCTCTTCCGTCCACAGGGCTTGCTGGGACATAAGGAAGTTTCGTTTGTAAAATGCTATGAATGGCTTAAGGCTGGCGGATTAAAAAAACTGTTTGCTAAAAAAGCAAAAACAGCTGAAACTTCACAATCAGATTTAGCAGTAGAATCAACAAAGGAGGAAAAATAATATGGCAGAAGAAAGAAAGACTGTTTTGCAGGCTTCCGATATTTCCATTGTTTTTGGCGGACTTACTGCGGTTTCAAATTTTTCCTGTGAATTAAAAGAAGGCGAGCTTGTTGGTTTGATTGGACCAAACGGAGCCGGTAAAACAACAATTTTTAATATGTTAAGTGGAGTTTATACTCCTACAAGCGGCCAGATTACTTTTTGGGATAGAGATAATAAAGTCCGAGTAATCAACAAAAAATCTCCTGCCCAGCTCAATAAAATGGGAATTGCCCGCACTTTTCAGAACATTCGCCTCTTTGGTAACCTTACCGTTGCAGATAATGTTAGAATCGCCCTTCATAATCAGAGAATTGTAAACCCTTTTGATGTTCTTCTCAGACTTCCTCGCTTTAGACGGGATGAAAAGATTATGACCCAGCGTGTTGATGAACTGCTTTCAATCCTCAAAATTCAGGATAAAAAAGACGAACTTGCAAAAAATTTGTCTTACGGTGAACAGCGAAAACTTGAAATTGCCCGGGCAATTGCTTCTAATCCTAAAGTTCTTCTTTTGGATGAACCAGCCGCAGGTATGAACCCTCAGGAAACCGAAGAGTTGCGCCAGATGATAGAAATTATTCGCCGTGATTTTAATCTCACAGTACTTTTGATTGAGCATGACATGAAGTTTGTAATGGGAATCTGTGAAAGAATTATGGTTTTGGATTATGGAAGAATCATCGCACATGGAACTCCTGATGAAATAAAGACAAATCCTGATGTAATTAAAGCTTACTTAGGAAATGAGGCAAGCTAGAAAGGGAGAAGGAGATATTTATGTTAAAAGTAGAGAATCTTATTGTAAATTACGGGGCAATCCGAGCTATAAAAAATATTTCGTTCAATGTAGAAAAGGGCGAAATCATTACATTGATTGGTGCTAATGGAGCTGGAAAAACAACGACATTGCATGCAATTTCAAATATCATAAAAAAGCAGGCTGGAAAAATCCTTTTTAAGGATGAAGATATTACAAATATTGCTCCCGATAAAATTGTTGCTCGAAATCTTATTCAGGTTCCAGAAGGTCGCCGTATTTTCCAGAATCTTACTGTAAAAGAAAATCTGGAACTTGGTGCCTTTTTGCGAAAAGATAAAGCGCAGATTAAACTTGATTTGGAGCGCGTTTTTGATTATTTTCCTAGATTGAAGGAAAGAATTAAACAAAATGCCGGTACTCTCTCTGGTGGTGAGTTGCAGATGCTTGCTATGGGGCGTGCACTTATGGCCCAGCCTGATTTGCTTTTGCTTGATGAGCCGTCTATGGGACTTGCGCCAATTTTTGTTGATGAGATTTTTAATATTGTTCAGAAAATCAATAAGGACGGAACGACAATTCTTTTGGTTGAACAAAATGCATTTAAGGCTTTGTCAATTGCTGACAGAGGGTATATACTTGAAACAGGCGAAATCACAAAAAGTGGTGCGGCACAGGATTTAATTAGCGATCCGGCCGTAAAAGAAGCCTATCTCGGAGGTTAAAAGCAGCCCTTGCATTGGTACTTTGACAAGTATTGATACCAGCTGCTTTCACAGTTTGCAAGACAAACTGTGAATTGGTTTTTAGGAGGTTTATATGATTATTCGAGATGTGATGACAAAGAATCCAGTGTGCGTAACAGAATCTACCTCTGTTACCGAAGCAAAACAAATTATGAACAGCAGGAAAATCAACAAACTGCCGGTTTTAAACAGCTCTAAAAAGCTTGTTGGCATTATCACAAAAAATGATATTGCGAAGGTTTCTCCATCAGAGGCAACAACCCTTGATATGTACGAAATCAGTTCTCTGCTTGCAAAACTAACCTGTGGAAAATTTATGACCAAAAAGGTTATTACAATCAGCGAATCTGAAATTGTTGAGGAAGCTGCAAGAATCATGGCAGATAAAAACATTGGTTGTCTGCCGGTTGTAAATGATGATGTAGTCGTAGGAATTGTTACAGAAAGTGATTTGTTTGAGCTTTTTGTTCAGATGTTTGGAGCCCGTGAAAGTGGTGTAAGAGCAAACTTCCAGCAGGTAGATAAACCTGGACAGCTTTCAAAAATCTTCAGCGCAATAGCTGACAAAAAAGGAAATATAATTTCTGTAGTTACACGTGAATCAAAGATTGAAGGAAAAAGACGTGTAACTGTAAAGGCCAGCGATATTTCAGTTGACGAAATGAAAGAAATCCTGCAAAACGCTCAAGCTGATATTATCGATATCCGGATGGTATAATGAATCTCAATTCTTCTTTTATAATTGATAAATTTCTCTCAACACACCTCGAGGTTTTTACCGCAGATTATTTTTATCGTTATATAAGAAGTAAGGGTGAACGGCTAACAAGAAGCCAGGCTCATGATATTCTAAATGCCTCTGATTATGTTTTTTCTCTGGTTGGAGAAGAATATGTGACTAGGGCTGGCGTTTTTACCGGAAGATGGTTTAGTTTTAAACCGTCAAAAGAGGAAATAAAAAAAAGGCATATAATTCTAGGGCATAGATGTATGCCTTTTGTAAATCCTAATATTCCTCCTGATCAGATACAGGTATTAAACACCCATACACAAATTGTGCCGGATGAAACGGTTTTTTCAATGAATCTTGCAATGGATGTTTTTGCACTTTTTGGGGAAGGTTATGTTATTCCCTATCTCTTTAATGATCCGGCTAATACAAAGAATACAATTGCATCTTTGCAGTATAATAATCTGCCCTCCGAAATCACTTTGACTTCCTGGCCATTAGATGACATTATTGACCATAAAGATTTCAAGTACGGTGACAGATTGCTCTGTAGGGTGGTTGACTGGGCTCACAATGAAGTTGAAATAGTCATCCAAAAAAATGAATCAAAAAGCGAGATTTCCAAAGCGGATATTCAGCGCGAAGAATGGTATTCTATTTTTGAAAATGGTATTCTTGCAAGCCTTCAAAAAAACGGCCCCGCTGGGTCAATCGAAGAACAACTTGCTTTTTTGTTTCTAGAAAACGAACGTGAGCTTTGCATAGAAAACTGTGGCAGCTCCGAAGAGTTTTTAAAGCATACAAAAAAAATTGGCTTTGCACCCTATGGAGTTGAATCAAGAATCTGGCATACAGGGCAAGTAATTCCCTATATCGGCCAATGGAATCAAGATGTTTCTTCCGATGTTCTCTTTTCAAACATCTCTTTAGTATTTGCTCCTCAAATTATAGATTGTTATTTAAAGAATTATGTTTATGAATGCCGTCGAAAGCATACAAAAAAGACTATTGACCAGTTAATAAACGATATTTTTCCTGTTTCTTTAAAAATGTCGCCAACAGAACGCAAGTTACTTTTATTGAATATAGAAAAACGGCATGATATAATAAAAAAAGAATATAATCAGTTTGCTGAGCACAAAAACGAGCCTGTCAGAAATCGTATTATAGAGTTATTTTCCCAAGTTAGTTCTCTGTTATGCTCAATCGGATGTTCAGGATTAAAGCTGGAATTGTTTCCCCAGCAGGAACTGATTGTGCTTACTCAGCTGTTTAATCATTTAGAGAGAATGATTGAGGAGCTTGAAAATGTTTACTTGAGAGATAGCCTGCCAATAGATGATATTTTACTCTCCCTTGAAGGCATGGAAGAAACTTTTGAAGATATTTTTGATACATTGAACACTTCATTGGAGGTTAATACATATAACAGTATAAAAATAGTTGAATAGGAAATGGAAAAAAATTAGGAGTAAATAAAAAAAATGGAGACAGGAAACAACAGTTACATTGCTGACATGATTCACAACGGCGGTGTATACAAAGATGTTGAGGGCACAACACCACAAGAAGTATATGCAAATATTTCAAAAATGATAAAATTGCCCGATGGTATTACAGCAGATCAGGTGTATAATTCTTTATGTGACAGAGAAAAAGTTCTGAGTACGGCAGTTGGAAACGGAATAGCATTACCTCATGCACGCTCTCCAATTATGAAGAGTGAGCAGGAACAAAAGATTTGCGTAGTTTATTTAAAGAATCATTTAAATATGAATGCACCAGATGAACGTATGGTTTATGTTATGTTCATTCTTTTGACCCAAAACTCACAGGTTCATCTGCAGATTCTTTCAGGATTAGCCGGACTTTTCAGAAGTTTACGTTTTAGAAAAGCACTTGAAGCAAAGGCTGATGAAGCTGAACTTCTTTCTTTAATCAGGGAATTAGATAAATAAATATTGTTTTAAAATTAGGAGTTATTTATGGACAAAAAAGGCGTAGAGGCGGTAGCTCTTTCTATCCGCAGTTTATCAATGGATGCAATTCAGAAGGCAAACTCTGGACATCCTGGACTTCCTCTTGGAGCGGCAGAGGCAGCAGCAGTTTTGTATGGTGAAATTATGAAGCACAATCCTGCAAACTCAAAATGGGTTGATAGAGACCGTTTTGTACTTTCAGCAGGTCATGGTTCAATGCTGCTTTACAGTATTCTTCATTTGGCTGGATACAAAGTAAGTATGGACGATATCAAGAACTTCCGTCAGGTTGGTTCTAAATGTCCTGGTCATCCTGAGTTTGGTGATACAGATGGTGTTGAATGTACCGGTGGTCCTCTTGGACAGGGCGTTTCAATGGCTGTTGGTATGGCAATTGCTGAATCTATGCTTGCTGCTAAGTTCAACACTCCAGCTCATAAAATTGTAGATCATTATACATACTCTCTGGTTGGAGAAGGTTGCCTTCAGGAAGGTGTTGCATCTGAAGCTTCTTCTTTAGCAGGAAACCTCAAACTTGGAAAACTCATTGTATTCTATGATCAGAACAAGATTTCTATCGACGGATGCACAGATATTACTTTCACTGATGATATCGCAAAACGCTACGAAGCTTACGGCTGGCAGGTTCTTAAAGGTGATATGTATGATATCGAAGGTATTGTTAAACTTGTAGAAGAAGCTAAAAAATGCAGCGACAAGCCTTCTTTGATTATGCTTAAATCTATTATTGGTAAGGGCGCTCCAAAACAGAATACAGCTGATGTTCACGGTGCTCCACTTGGTGCAGAAGGAATTATCGAAGCTAAGAAAACTCTTGGACTTCCAACAGACAAAGATTTCTATGTTGTACCAGAAGCTTACAAATATTTTGAAGACAAAAAAGCTGCATTTGCAAAAGCAGAAGCCGACTGGAATGCAGACTTTGCTGCCTGGGCTAAAGAAAATCCTGAACTCAAAAAGCTTTGGGATGCTTATCATTCTGATGCAGTTACAGATGAAAGTGTAAAAGATGTTGAATATAAAGTTGGAGACGCTTGTGCAACCCGTGATGCTTCTGGAAAAGCTTTGAACGTAATTGCTGCCCGCTATGCTAACCTTGTTGGTGGTTCTGCTGACTTGATGGGACCAAATAAAACTGCATTCAAGGCAACTGATAACGGAACATTCAGTCCAACTAATCGTGCTGGACGTACAATTGAATACGGTATCCGCGAGTTTGCAATGTCTGCTGTTTGTGCAGGTATTTCTCTTCACGGTGGTTTGAGACCATTCTGCGCTACATTCTTAGTATTTGCAGATTATCTCCGCCCATCTTTGCGCGTTGTTTCTTTGATGAAGCAGCCTGTAATTTACGTATTCACACACGATTCAATTTATGTTGGTGAAGATGGTCCAACTCATCAGCCAATTGAAACAATGACTTCTCTCCGCGCTATTCCTGGTGTTCAGGCTATCCGCCCTGGTGACCCAGAAGAATCTATGGAAGCATGGAAGATTGCTTACGATTCTAAAGATCATCCAGTTTGTATGGCATTTACCCGCCAGGCACTTGCTGTTTACGAAAAAGCTGATAAAGACTGGAAGAAAAACATGGCAGAAAAGGGTGCTTACATTGTACAGGAAGGAAGTGCAAATCCTGACATCACAATTCTTGCAAGCGGTTCAGAAGTAAATATGGCTCTGGATGCTGCAAAACTTGTAAGTGGAAAAGCAATCCGTGTTGTTTCTGTTCCAGATTTGAAGAAGTTTGAAAATCTTTCTAAAGCAGAACAGGATAAGATTATCGGAAATACAAAACGAATTGTTTGTACAGAAGCCGGTATTTCTATGGAATGGCTGCAGTTCACTTCAAAAGAGAACTGCTTCTGTCTTGATAACTTTGGTACATCTGGTCCTGCTAAGAAAGTTGCTGAATACTTCCACTTTACAGCAGAAGATTTAGCAAAAGTTTTGCAGAAATAAAATAATCAGTAAAATAAACTGAATACTGTAAGGGTTGCTCAAGCGTCTTGGGCAGCCCTTTCTTTTGGCTCCAGTAGTTTTTTCAGAGGTTTTCCTACTAGAGTAATTACTGGTCCTAAAAGAACAGACATCGCTATTGAACCGACCACCGATCCCTGCAATCCCGCCGACGAAACTTTACCGACAATCACACCAATCAAAACCGCTGACAAATCAAAAATAATTCTTACAATAAAAAATGGAACCTTTGGCATCCAGCTGCTGATAATGTTTGGCGTAGCATCATAAGGAGAAAGACCCATTTGCGCATTCATATAAATTGCAGCAACAATCACAAATAATAAAAGGGCAAGTACAAAAATCCCAAGTCTACCGGCAAAACCTACGGAAATCATAAAGGCATGAAAGCCTGTTTTTTCCCAAATCCACTTACAAATATCAACTACATAGCCGATTAAAATCATATTTGCAAGACTTCCAAAACCAATTCTGTCTGGCCCAAAAACAAAGGTGAATATGAACATTATTCCGTAAATTAAAACCGCAGTGTTGCCGAGTCCCCAATGAAGAGCAGCTGCAATATTCAGATTCATAAAGCTTGCAGGGTCAGTTCCCCAATCAACTTCTATAAGAATAGAAACAAATACCCCCATCAAAATTACCGCCGGTAACATAAAAGCCAGCTTTTTCCAAAAGTTTGGAACTATAAATTGCTTAAAAGTAAACTTCATATATTTTTTCCGTCTTTTTCAATAAGATTCAAGATTTTATAACTATACTGACTTCTAATATAAATGTATATATTTCCTTATCATTGTAACTTCTGCGCTTTTACAGTAAAATCAAAGTATGAATATTATTGTAGTTGGCAATGGTGGTCGTGAGCACACCATTTGCTGGAAATTAGCTCAGAGTTCTCTTGTAGATAAAATCATTGTAGTCCCTGGAAACGGTGGCACTGCAAATGAATCTAAATGTGTAAATATTGATCCTAAAAAGTGTGATTACATTAAAGATGATGAAAATGCTTATGTTCAGATTGCAAAGCATGAAAACTGTCGTATGGCTGTGATTGGTCCAGAAGATCCTTTGGCAGATGGTTTAGCTGATGAGTTCTGGAAGGCTGATATTCCTTGTGTTGGTCCTAAAAAAGCCGCTGCTCAGCTTGAAGCAAGTAAGGATTTGTCTAAAAACTTCATGAAAAAATATGGGGTTGCTTGTGCTGCAAGTGAGACTTTTGTAAATAAAGAAGCTGCCTGTGAATATGTAAAAAAACAGGGAGCACCGATTGTAATTAAGGCTGATGGTCTTGCTGCTGGTAAAGGTGTTGTTGTAGCTGCCACGGAAAAAGAAGCGCTGGATGCAATTACTGACTTAATGGAAGAAGGTCGTGTTGGAGATGCCGGTAAAAAGATTGTAATCGAAGAATATCTTGAAGGTGTAGAGATTTCTGTTCTGGCTGCTGTTTCTGTAACTCCTGAATATTCTGTTGTTGGCAGTGCTTCAATTGTTCCATTCCTTCCTGCTCGTGACCACAAACGTCTTATGGACGGTGCAAAAGGTCCAAACACTGGTGGAATGGGTGCTGTTTGTCCTTTGGATGATGTAACAGAAAAAACGATGGAACAGTTTGATAAGGATATTCTTCAGCCAACTTTGAACGGTCTTATTAAAGAACGCTTTGATTACCGGGGATTTATTTTCTTTGGTGTAATGCTTACAAAAACTGGTCCAAAGCTTCTTGAATATAATGTTCGTCTTGGTGACCCTGAAACTCAGGCTGTATTACCTTTAATGGATTTTGATTTTGCTGCAATGTGTACATCAATTTTGAATGGTACCTTGAAGGATTTTAATTTCCAGTGGAAAAAAGGTTATCAGGTTGCTCCTGTTGTTGTTTCAGGCGGATATCCTGCAAGCTACAAAAAAGGCTGTGAAATTACTATAAACGAACAGCTTCTTAAAGCAAGTGATGCAAAAGTATTTATTGCGGGAGCTGTTTCTGGTCGTCGTGGTGGTGCAGATTTATTGACCAGTGGTGGCCGTGTATTGGCTTGTAGTGCTTTCGGCTCAACTTTCAAGGAAGCCTGGGCAAAAGCATATCAGGGTATTTCTGCAATTAAGTTTGAAAATGCTTTCTACCGCAAGGACATTGGTTTACCTGGTGCGGCAGAAAGTGGAAAACTATAATTATCAGGTGCTACTGTACTGAGTACAATAAATCTTCGTAGTTTGGATAAGGTTTGTATTCATCGCCCAGAAGATTTTCAATCTGATCTGCAATAGAGCGGACTTCTTCCATGGCCGGGATTACAACCTTAGCATACGCATGAGCACGCTTCATCAAATCTTCAATATGTCGGGTTTCTTCGTGTTTGGCAGCTAGGGCGTCAGCGTGGTTGGATAAATCATTTACAAGCGTATTCAGTTGCTCCATAAGTTTTAATCCAGCATTGCACATAGTACAAACTCTCTGCATCTTAAACTCTGTGTCTGCTAAAACGTTGAGATATTTGAAGGCGGCAGGGATAATGTCCTTATGAACCATCTCCAGCATTGTGTTTGATTCAATGTTGATAACCTGACAGTATTTTTCAAGTTTGATATCGTAGTGGCTTTTCATTTCTTCTGGGGTGTAGATTCCCATGCGGGTGAAAAGCTTGATATTTTTTTCATCAAGATAATGTTCAATCGCTTTTGGAGTTGTGCGATAGTTTTTTAACCCTCGGCGTTCAGCTTCTTCTATCCATTCCTGTCCATAACCGTTTCCATTAAAGAGGATTCGCCAGTGCTTTGTGATTTCACGCTTAATGAGTTTTTGAAGATCTGCATCAAAATCCTTTGATTTCTCCAGTTCATCTGCAAAATCACACAAAGAGTTTGCAAGGATAGCGTTAAGAATTGTATTTGGACCACTTATAGAAAGGGCACTTCCTACAGAACGGAACTCAAAGCGGTTTCCTGTAAATGCAAATGGAGAAGTTCTGTTTCGGTCGGTAGAATCTTTTGGGATTGGAGGAAGAACATCAACCCCAATGGTCATTTTTCCTCGTTTTTTTCCGTCGTAAGCGGTACCGTTTTTGATTGCTTTAAGAACAGCATCAAGTTCATCACCAACAAAAACAGAAATAATTGCAGGTGGCGCTTCGTTTGCCCCAAGTCGATGGTCATTTCCTGCACTTGCAACAGAGTAGCGCAATAAATCCTGATTTTCATCAACTGCTTTAATAACGGCAGTTAAAAACAAAAGGAACTGAGCATTATCGCGTGGAGTTTTTCCAGGTGCAAAAAGATTTTCACCAAGGTCGGTTGCAATTGACCAGTTATTATGTTTACCGCTTCCGTTTACGCCTTCAAAAGGTTTTTCATGGAGCAGGCAGATAAGACCGTGGCGGCGGGCAACTTTTTTCATTATTTCCATTGTAAGTTGATTCTGGTCAGCAGCAAGATTGCTTGTTGTAAAAATTGGTGCCATTTCGTGCTGAGCAGGTGCAACTTCATTATGTTCAGTTTTAGAAAGAATACCTAATTTCCAGAGTTCTGTATTAAGCTCTTCCATATATTTGATGACACGAGGTTTAATTGCCGCAAAATACTGGTCATCCATTTCCTGACCTTTTACAGGGCGGGCACCAAAAAGAGTTCGACCGCACATCTTTAAATCTTTGCGTTTCTGGTAAAGCTTTTCATCAATCAAAAAGTATTCCTGCTCCGGTCCCATTGTCGTTGTAACGTGTTTTGCGTCGTTGCCAAAAAGCTTAAGGATTCTTAAAGCCTGTTCGTTCAGACTTTCCATAGAACGCAAAAGAGGAGTTTTTTTATCAAGAGCTTCTCCGTTATAAGAACAGAAGGCTGTAGGTATACAAAGGGTATGGTCTTTTATAAAAGGATAGGAAGTTGGGTCCCAGACTGTGTAACCGCGGGCTTCAAAAGTTGAGCGTTTTCCACCGTTTGGGAAAGAAGAAGCATCAGGTTCACCTTTTACTAATTCTTTTCCCGAAAAAGTCATTATAACACGGCCATCCTGCATAGGAGTGATAAAAGAGTCGTGTTTTTCGGCGGTAATTCCAGTTAGTGGCTGAAACCAGTGTGTATAATGAGTTGCTCCCTTGGAAATAGCCCATACTTTCATTGCTTCTGCAATTTGATTTGCCGTCTCTAGGTTGAGCGGTGTACCATCATTGATTGTATGCTTCCAGGCTTCAAAAGTTTTTGCCGGCAAGGATGATTTCATCACCTGCTGATTAAATACCATGGAACCAAAAATCTCAGGAACATTAGTTTCTGCCATAAAAATAACCTCGCAGTATAAATACAATTTATATGGGATATTTATACTGAATTTTTGAGTTAAAATCAATTAATTTGTTATATTTTTGACTGTTCCGGCTAGTTTGTTGTTCCTAAAGATTCCAGTGACTGCTGTAGTGGGCTGGTGTCTATTTTGGGACTATGTACTGAAAACCAGGATTTTATGCTTTTCCAAATAGCAGGAAGTCCGCCTTCAACTTTGAATTGCAGAAAAACCAGCAGGGCGATAAGCAGAATAACTATAGTCCAGATAATAATGCGCTTTACCGGTGATTTTTTTTCTGCAAAAGGATCAATCGAAGTCAAAAAAGCTGTTGCAGGTCTTTTTGGAAGATGTGTCAGAGAAGCACCTAATTTTGTTGTGATTTTAACATTTCCATTGACAGCCCAGCCAGAAGCATCCAGTACAGGAGCAATATTTCTTTGTCTAAGCTTTAACCAGGCCAGAATCATTGACGGCAGAGAAATTATAAGCATAAGACCAATTAAAAAGAGGAATGGCATGTACCATTTTTGAGTTATAATTCCTATTACACTTCCAATAACTGTGGCAAAACCGGAAATCGCAACACCCAAAGCGGCAATAGTTCCCACATCAAAAAGATTTTTCTTGCTTTTATCTGTTGGAGTAAGCGAAGACGGGTGATTTATAGTTTCTGACATTTTTGAAGCAACTTGATTTTCGGCTTCGGCAGCACGTTTTGCAATTCTTTCCTGAATAAGGCGCAAAAGTTTTTTATAAGGACTCCAGAAGGCCTGTCTAATGCTTACCGGATTTTCTATGATTTTAACGATGGTTGCATCCCAGTCGACGCCATCTCTGTCGTAGAAAACGCCGTTTCTACCGATTATGATGTTGTCAGTGTTGCCGGCACTTATAAGGGCTGCAATCTGCATTTTTTCGCCGGTTTCTTGTTTTGTACAATCACAATAAATCAAGAAGCATTGTGATAGGGCTGCCATGGTTCCGTGCTTGGCTGAATCAAGAACCTTAAAACACAAGTCGCAGGAACGTCCGTCTATAAATAATGTTCCGCATTGGAAAATAGCAGATTCATTGAGAGCGTAGAATTTTTCGAAAGACACAAAATTGCGGAGAAGCTCAACAAAATCGCGGCGGAAGAGAAGCATCTTTTTTAATTCGATTGTTGCCAGTGCAATTGGCGGATGTTTTTCTTCTTCATCAAGATATGCGGACAGTTTTTCTTTTGCATCTGAATTGAGGATTTCGGTGATTTTATCCAGCCCAAGGGAAGAAATTGGACTTTCCGGCATAGATTTGCTCCAGTTAAGATAAGGCTCAAAAAGTCCTGCAAGTTTACGCCAGTTTTCTTCGCTGAGACTTGCAATCTCTTTTTTAAATAGCGGGAAAATCACGTTTTTCTTAAAATTGTTTATGTCTTCCTGCCAGGCCGGATTTATTGTATTGTCCAGTGGCAGCGGCTTTTCGGCCTGGCATGTCGCCAGCGGAAGATTCGCAAGAACTTCAAGTGGAAGAAGATTTCCATTTTCATCCACAAATTTTGATTCAATTTGTTTTTGAAGTATTTCTTCGGCATCCTTATCAAATTTCAAAAGGGAACAGCGAAGATAATAATCATTGATTTTATCCCGAACTTTTACAAAAGCGGCTGCAGCGCTATCTGTGTTCTCTTTTAGAAAGAAGATTTTAGAATCATCCTTTGCGGCATCTTCTCTCCATTCTTTTACCTGCTGAATCTGTTCAAAGAAACTGTTGAATTGTTCCCGATTAACGCCTTTTACACCACTGATATCGTTTGAACCACCGGTAGTTTCTATCATTTTCTTTACAATTTCAGCAAGATATTCCTCTTTTACACATTCTGCAGGAAGAATGCCGTCTCCATTTACAATTCCTGGAGAAAAAAGCTTTTCGTTTACGCAGATATCAGCAAGGGAGATTTCAGTCGCATCAGCTTTACCTAATATTTCCAAAACTGATTTTGCAGAATCTGCAGGAGAATGACCACAGGCAAAAGGAGTATGGCCCAGTGCATCCAGAGGAATTGAATCTCCTGCTTCCATGATAACTTCTGGTTTTGCAAAATATTTTTTTATATATTCAACACCTTCTATAATTTCCGGGATTCGAACGCGTCCGTTTTTGTCGGTATCAAGAAGAGAAAGAGTTTCTTCACTGAACTCCAAACCTTTTACAGGGCAAGCCAGAGCCGTCCAGTTCTTTGGGTCAAGTTTATCAATATTTAAAACATCTTCGATTGTGTTGATTTGTACTTGAATCAAGCCGCCTTTTTGAATGTAGTGCCATTCGTGTTCAGTCTTATCTTGGATTATTTTTCTCATATAAAAACCTCGAGCTTTGTTTGAACTTTAATTTTAACATAAAAAAATTGAATAGTAAAAATGTATTTTTTCATATTTTTTCGAAATTTCTTTAATTGTTTCTATAATATACTATTGTTAAACTGGCAATTTAGTCTTAAAATTGTAATGTTACAGTTTTAAAATGTGATATTGGAGGAATTATCATGAAAAAAACATTAACTACTGCAATTGTTATCATGCTTGCTGCAGCTCTTTTCGTTTCCTGCAAAAAGAAGGAAGCTCCAGCTGCAAACACAGTACAGGCAGAAACAAGTTCTAACAAAACATTCCACATTGGTATTGTTACCGGTACAGTTTCTCAGTCAGAAGATGATCTTCGTGGTGCTGAAGAACTGATTAAACGTTATGGAAAAGTAAGTGAAGGCGGAATGATCCAGCACATTACTTATCCAGATGATTTTATGTCTCAGCAGGAAACAACAATCTCTCAGATTGTAGCCCTTGCAGATGACCCTCTTATGAAAGCAATCGTTGTAAATCAGGCTGTTCCTGGAACAACAGAAGCCTTCAAACGTGTAAAGGAAAAGAGAAACGATATTCTTTGTTTTGCTGGTGAACCACATGAAGATCCAGGTGTAATTCAGACAACAGCAGATCTCGCTGTAAACTCTGACTTTATCTCACGCGGATACACAATCATTTGGGCTGCAAAACAGATGGGTGCAAAATCTTTCGTACACATTTCTTTCCCTCGCCATATGTCTTATGAAACACTTGGTCTTCGCCGAAAGATTATGGAAGAAGCTTGTAAAGACCTCGGTCTTGAATTTGCATTCGAAACTGCTCCAGACCCAACTTCAGATGTAGGTGTTGCAGGTGCACAGCAGTTTATTCTTGAAAAAGTTCCACAGTGGATTCAGAAATACGGAAAAGACACTGCTTTCTTCTGTACAAACGATGCTCATACAGAACCTCTTCTTAAACAGCTTGCTGCTTATGGTGGAATGTTTGTAGAAGCAGACCTTCCTTCTCCTCTTATGGGATATCCTGGAGCCTTTGGTATCGATCTTACTGCTGAAGCTGGAGATTTCCAGAGAATTTTGAGCAAGGTTGAAAAGGTTGTTGTAGAAAAAGCTGGTTCTGGAAAATTCGGAACCTGGGCTTACTCTTATGGATTCTCTGTATCAGCTGGTCTTGGTGAATATGCAAAACGCATTATCGAAGGAAAAGCTTCTCTCAGCAAGATTAGTGATTTCTATGCTGCTTTAGGTGAGTTTACACCAGGAGCAAAATGGAATGGTGGAAGTTACATTGATGCTAATACAGGTGTTCGTGCTAAGAATCACGTTCTTATCTACATGGATACATATATTATGGGTCAGGGCTATCTGCCAACAACATCAGTTGAAGTACCAGAGAAGTATTTCAATATTAAATTTACTGATTAGTACGGATTTTAAGCGTACTTAAATAAAGGAAGGGTTGATACTGCTCTTAAAAAGTAGCTATCGCCCTTCTTTTTATGTGTATAGAAAAGAAAATAATTATGGAAGAAACATCCTTACTTGAATTACAAAATATTACCAAAGATTTCTCAGGGACGGTTGTTCTTGAAGATGTCAGCTTTTCACTAAAAAAAGGTGAAATCCTTGGCTTAGTTGGAGAAAACGGAGCTGGTAAAACAACTCTTATGAGCATTCTTTTTGGAATGCCGGTTATTGCCGAAACAGGTGGTTTTGGCGGAAAAATTATACTAAATGGGGAAGAAGTTCATTTTACTTCACCTTTTGATGCTCTTGATGCTGGAATTGGCATGGTTCATCAGGAGTTTTCCCTTATTCCTGGTTTTACAACAACAGAAAATATCATGCTTAACCGGGAAATTACAAAAAATAACATACTTGCGGACATTTTTGGACCAAGGCTTTGCACTCTTAATCGTGCTGAAATGAAAAAAAGTGCGGAAGAATCTGTTGCAAAACTGGGTGTTGAAATAGATAGTGAAACAAAAATAGCAGAAATGCCGGTTGGTCACAAACAATTTGTTGAAATTGCGCGAGAAATAAGTCGTGAAAAAGTAAAGCTTCTTGTTCTTGATGAGCCGACAGCGGTTCTTACAGAATCAGAAGCAGAAATCCTTCTTAGTGCAATAAAAAAACTTGCGGCTTCAGGAATATCAATTATATTTATTTCCCATCGTTTGCGTGAAGTAACCGAAATCTGTGACCGTGTTGTAACTCTTCGTGATGGAAAATCAATTCGCGATGTTGCCACAAAAGACACAAATATAAACGAAATCGCAGAATCTCTTGTAGGACGTGAGATTTCAAAAACAACAAAAGCGGAAGCCCGTTCCATAACTACTCCAGAAGTTTTTTCGGTAGAACATCTTTGGGTAGATATGCCGGGTGAAACAGTCAGAGATGTAAACTTTACGGTACGTGAAGGTGAGATTTTTGGTATTGCCGGACTTGCTGGACAGGGTAAAATTGGTATTCCAAATGGAATAATGGGATTATATCCTTCCGGCGGAAAAGTTACCTTCAAAGATAAAGAAATCGAACTCAACAATCCTAGAGCAGCTCTTGACTCTAAACTAGCTTTTGTTTCTGAAGACAGACGTGGAGTAGGACTTTTGCTTGATGAAAGCCTTGACTGGAATATTGCATTTACTGCCATGCAAAGCAAAAATATGTTCCTTAAGTCTTACCTTGGCGGCCTGATAAAACTTAGAAATGACAAAGAAATGAAAGAAGCCGCGCAAAGATACATTGACCTTCTTTCAATAAAATGCAATGGACCTGAACAAAAAGCCCGTGAGCTTTCCGGCGGAAATCAGCAGAAGGTTTGTCTTGCAAAAGCCTTTTGTCTTGAACCGGAACTTTTATTTGTTTCGGAGCCGACTCGCGGTATTGATGTTGGCGCAAAGCAGATTGTTCTTGACGTTCTAAAAGAGAGAAATAAAAGTCAGGGCACTACAATTGTAATGGTTTCCAGTGAGCTGGAAGAATTACGTTCAATTTGTGACCGAATTGCAGTTGTATGCCATGGAAAAATAGCAGGTATTCTTTCTCCAGATGCAAATCCAACAGAGTTTGCCCTTTATATGTCTGGGGAGAAAGGAGAAGTGTGATGAGCGATTCAATTTCAATAGAAAAAGAAAACAAATTTATAACAAAATGCAGGGAGCTTATAAAAAACTTTGGCTGGCCCCGCATTATAATTGCATTATTTCTTCTAGTGCTTTTTATAATTGCCCCCTTTGTTAAGGTAAGCATTGCCGCTTCCATTTCGGATATTTTCAACCGATTTGGCATGAATGCTCTTCTTGTTTTGGCAATGGTTCCTATGATTCAGTCGGGTTGTGGACTTAATTTTGGCCTTTCTCTTGGAGTAATCGCCGGTCTTTTAGGTTCTACAATTTCAATGCAGATAGGACTTACAAGCTGGGGCGGAATCTTTGGTGCAATGCTGATTTCCATTCCTTTTGCTGTCCTTTTTGGATGGCTGTATGGCTTGCTTTTGAACCGTGTAAAAGGTGAAGAAATGACTATTGCAATGTATGTAGGCTTTGCAATGGTAATGCTTATGTCTATCTTATGGCTGATTCTTCCTTATTCAAGTGAAAACATGGTTTGGGGATATGCCGGAAAAGGTTTGCGAACTACAATCACACTGGACGGTTACTGGAATAAACAGCTAAGTAATTTCCTTGCAATCAAGATTGGTCAAAACTTTACCTTCCCAACAGGAATGATTTTGTTTATTGCAATCTGCTGTTTTATAATGTGGACTTTTATGAGAAGCAAAACAGGAACGGCAATGACAGCGGTAGGTTCAAATCCTGATTATGCACGTTCGAGCGGTGTAAATATCAACAAAATGCGCACAATGAGTATTATTATTTCTACAATCTTTGGCGCACTTGGTATTCTTGTTTATCAGCAGAGCTTTGGATTTATTCAGTTGTATGGCGCACCACTTTATATGGCCTTTCCAGCTGTAGCGGCAATCCTTATTGGTGGTGCTTCTATAAACAAAGCTTCTATTCTTAATGTAATAATAGGAACAATTTTATTCCAGGGTATTCTTACAATGACACCATCTGTTATAAACAGTATTTTACAAACAGATATGTCAGAAGTTATTCGTATTGTAATTTCAAACGGTATGATACTTTACGCGCTTACACGCAAAACAGGAGCAAAAAAATGAGTACAGTAAAGACACCTTCAAAATTAAGAAAAGCAGGCTCCTTCCTTGCAAACAATCTTGTAGCGGTTTTATTTCTTATTCTTACAATTATTTCTATCCCGGTTTCTGGTTTTTCAGCAACCTATATTGTAAATGAAATCCTTTCGCGTATTGCCCGCAATTCCTTCCTTGTTTTTTCATTGATTCTTCCAATCATGGCTGGAATGGGAATTAACTTTGGTATGGTTCTTGGCGCAATGGCAGGTCAGATTGGACTTATTTTTGCAATGGACTGGGGCATTTCCGGTATTCAGGGACTTGTATTCGCCTCTCTTATCGGAATCCCAATTTCTGTATTCCTTGGCTGGATTGCCGGTACTATTTTGAATAAGGCTCGTGGCCGTGAGATGGTAACAAGCTACATTATTGGTTTCTTCTTCAATGGTTTGTATCAGTTTGTGGTTTTGTATCTTTTTGGTTCGGTAATTCCAATGAGAAACAAAGCAATTTATCTGTCACGCGGTTATGGTGTAAGAAATACTGTTGACTTGTCTTCAGTTCGCCAGGTTTTAGATAATACACTTTCCTTCAATATTGGACCAATTCACATTCCTCTTCTTTCATATCTTATAATTGGAGTTCTTTGTGTATTTATTGTCTGGTTTAAAAAGACAAAGCTTGGTCAGGATATGAGGGCAGTTGGTCAGGATCAGGTTGTATCAAATACTGCCGGTATTGCTGTAGAAAAAACACGCGTTATATCAATTATTATTTCAACAGTTCTTGCCTGCTTTGGACAGATTATTTTCCTTCAGAATATGGGAAATATGAGTACATACAATGCTCACGACCAGACAGGATTTTTTGCTGCAGCAGCAATCCTTGTAGGTGGTGCAACAGTTACTAAAGCTACTATTCCAAACTGTTTTATTGGTGTATTACTGCTTCATCTTATGTATATTGTTGTTCCAAGAGCAGGACAAAACATTTTTGGAGACGGTAACATTGGTGAATATTTCCGTCAGTTTATTGGTTACGGTGTTATTGCCCTTTCTCTTGTTATTCATGCATGGCGTACAAAAAGACAGGCAGAACATAACCGCGAAGCTTTGCACTCAGCTGCAGAAGGAGATGCAGAATGAAACTTAGTAAAAAAATAGTTGCACGCTCCATACTTGGCGTTTTATACATTGTTCTGGCTGTTGTGATGTTCCTTACAGGACGTACACATACAATCCTTATAGACAACAAGGGTGATGAATCCGGATTGTACAAAGCCGTAAACGGAATGGAAGTTTCTGTAGATAAAGGTGAACCTGTAGAGTTTTACAGAGGCGACAGAGATAAGTTTACGGTAAAATCTCAGAGACATACTATAAATATTGAGTTCTTTGATGGTTCTGAACCGGTAACCTTTAAGGTAAAAGTTCCAGTTACGCAGGATTATGTGCTGCTTTCAATTCCAAAGTATCTGGCTGGAATTGAACCATACATGGAGGAGTTTGATATTTACGCTTCTAATAAGGCTGCGGCTAAAGAAGAATAATACAAGAAGTGCCTGATAAGATTTACTTACCAGGCACTTTTTTTATACAAGGTTGATATTTATTGTTCCTTTTATCTGCGGCAGTTCAAGTCTGTATTTTGGTGCAAGTACAGGACCACAAGAATTGGAACCCACCCCTGCCATTTTATAATCAATACACAGAACATTGGAGCTGCATTTTTTAAGTTCAAAATTATGTCTTTTTGAATACAATTCTTCCTGTGTATATTGGGAAAAATTAAAACTGAGATTTTTTCCCTGTTCTCCTGTAAAAATCAAAGCTGGTAAAGTTGACGACGCATTTTCTGAAGCAATTTGAGAAGGACTGATTTTTACATAACAACACCCGTAATGTGAACTGTTTTCCTGAGGCTTTATATAAGGCTCATACATTTCTTTGATATTTGCAGTGAACTTGCCGACATAACTTGCCTGATGTTTATCAATATAACTTTCGTTTGGTCCGTATCCAAAATATTCTGCTGTATCAAATGTTTTCTTTAAGAAAAGTCTGATTCCAAGGCGAGGTAAAAAGCGCATTTTGTTTGTTGCCGTAAAATCAAAAGCTAGAGAAAGATTTCCTTCTTTTGAAATTGTGTAGATTACACTTCCATAAAGGAAAGGCGCGTTGATACTCCAGCCGAACGCCTCTTTTACAGTGATTTTGACGTCGCCTGTGATTACGCTTGTATTTGTGTTTTCATCTGCTGCATTTGTTTCATCGAGTCCTTCAGTTTTGATTGACAGGTTTTTTGTTTCGTAATCATTGATGTGGGCTCTGAACCAGTCTCCACTCTGAGAATCATTGTCGGTAGGAGCGCGCATAAAGTTGAAGGCAATTGGTTTGTCCAATATTTCTTTACCGTGAACTTTGATTGAATCAAAAGCGGCTGTCCTGTAATTAAACAGGAACTCAGTGTCAGCTGCTTTTATTATCAATGTTGTTTTGGAAGATGTATTTTCTTTTTTTATTTGTGAGATGGTTTCTTCGCCTGCGCTTGTTGACGAGCTGGCTTCTTTACAAAAATCAATCAGAGCCTGTATTTCAGCCCGTGCATTTTCCTGCTTGCCGTCCTTATCTTTTTGTCCCGGATTATAAACAGAAACTTTTACCGCATTTGGAGTCCAGTCAGCATTTTTAAGATTTTCTGCTTCATCATTCTGCAAAATTGAAGCCTTGCTGATATTTACCTGGTCAAAGCAAACTTCAAAGCCCTTTTTGCACCAGCTTTCGTCTTTGCAGACGGTGAAAATAAAGCGTACAAAAATCTCGCAATCTCTTTTATGATAATCAGTTAAATCTGGAAAATCGGGGAGGGCGATTTTTTTGTGCTCCAGGGCTTCTATATCAAGCGAGATTTTTCCAGCATGAGGCTTTAAGCTTATTGTTTCCAAACGTGCAGAATCAAAAATGGTGATTTCGTATTCAAGCTCAAGCAAATCACTGATATTTGTAAAGGCCAGAAGATTCCAGAAATCAAAAGTGCCTTCTTTTTCTGTGCGGTTAACGCGAACTGGACGGTAAACCTGCTTTGCTTCCTTTAAGCCCGTATGAGGTTTTCTGTCGGGATAAACAAGTCCGTCGCAGCAGAAGTTTCCGTCGTTGTGACGTTCGCCCCAGTCGCCGCCGTAGCCACATTTTTCTGTAACAGTCGTATTGGCATTATCATTGTCCTCTTCATTTTTACCAAGAGAAACCGAATGATCACACCATTCCCAGATAAAGCCGCCAGCAAAACGCGGACTTGAGTGGAAAACCTTATGATAATCTTCCAAATCGCCAGGACCGTTTCCCATAGCGTGACAGTATTCACACAAAACCAGAGGTCTTTTTTCATTTTTATTATCAAGAAAAGCATGCCAGTCTTCTGGGGAAGGGTACATCCTTGAAACTACATCAAGAATGTCATCGCTGGTATCGTCCTGCTTGTGAATACTTTCGTAATGAAGGAGTCGGGTTTTGTCAAAGCTTTTAATCCATTCGGCTGCTTTTCTAAAGTTGCTTCCATAACCGCTTTCGTTTCCCAGCGACCAGAGAATTACGCTGGGACGATTTATATCTCGGGTAACAAGAAGCTGCTCTCTGTCTAAAATTGCTTTTTCAAAAAGAGGATTGCTTGCCATGAGTGCAATGCCCGAATAATCTGACCAGTCCCAGCTGAAATTGTTGTTTACTTCGACTGAGCCATGCATTTCCAAATCCGCTTCATCAATTACGTAAAAACCGTAGGAATCGCAGAGTTTATAAAAAAGTGGCGCGTTAGGATAGTGTGAAGTTCTGATAGCATTGATATTGTGCTGCTTCATCATCTGCAAGTCGTTTTCAATTTGTTCAAGGCTTGCAACATACCCGGTTTTTAGATAACTGTCGTGACGGTTTACTCCGCGGAACTTTATCGGCTGTCCGTTAATTTTGATAATTCCGTCCTTTGCACTTATACTTCGGATTCCAATTTCTTCACCAATAAGCTGATCTGAACTTTTGATTGTAAGTTTGTATAAAGCAGGTTTTTCTGCTGACCAGAGGAGAGGATTTTTTACTTCAAAAGTTATCTGCTTTGTATTTTCCGAAGATTTTGTGCCGGAATTATCAGCGTTTATAGAAATTGATTTTTCCTCTATTAAAGAACCATCGGGAGTAGAAAGCGTGAACTGTATTTTCTCCTGTGATTGTGCTGATGAGCTTGTGTTGCTTTGCGTCTTATTTTCAGCATAATAATTCAAGCTTACATTTATTTTTGCGGCTTTATTATCTGCACCAAGTTCTGTAGTGATTTTGTAATTCTGAATATAATCTTGTGGGCGGCTCAAAACATAGACATCACGGAAAATACCAGAAAGTCTGATTTTATCCTGATCTTCCATATAACTGCCGCTGCACCATTTAAGAACTGCGACCGTTATTTTATTTTTACCTTCTGATAAAAGGTTTGTAATGTCAAACTCGCTTGTATGATGGGAAACTTCTGAATATCCGGCGAGCTGTCCGTTTATAAAAAGATAAAAACAGCTGTCTACACCTTCAAAACAAAGGATTCTGCGGTTTTTGTCGGGAGTATAATTATATTCCCTCTGATAAACGCCGGCTGGATTTTCGTCTGGTACGAACGGTGGCATAAAAGTAAACGGATAATTAATATTTGTGTACTGGATTTTATCGGTTTTGGAAATAAAACCTTCCAGCTGCCAGTTTGAAGGAACTTTTATTTTGTATTTGAAAGGAAGATTTATAAAATCATCCTCAAGGTCCTGAATGCTCGGGTAATAATTGAAATCCCATTCTCCATTGAGAAGTTCAAAATATTCTGATTTCTCGCGTGATTCAAAAGGATTCTGCTCTGGTTTGAACGGAATAAAATAGGCGTGATTTGATTCTGTTCCAATATGAAGGGCTTGTGCGTCTTCGTGATATTTTAAGTATTGTTTCATAGTTTTTACTATAAAACGCCACTTCTTTTTTTTCAATCATTTATTCGGGCGAGGATGTACTTGTATTCTGCATTTTCCGTGTTATAATTTCTGATATGGCGATTTTGAAGCTGCACAAAAATGGTTTTTTTTTCCGCGGATGCTTGATCCACGTTGTTATGAAGTACATTTCATTACAGCACGGGCTCTAAATATTTTAAATCATTCGGAGGTAAAGTGAATGAAAAAACTGGGAAAGATTGCTGTGCTTTTTGTGGCTGCGGCAATGGTGTTCGGACTTGCTTCGTGCAAGAACAGTGCGGATGAGACGGAAAAAACTGTTGCAGTAACAGGAATCACGCTTAACAAGACGGAACTCACACTTACCGCTGGCGGCAAGGAAACGCTTACTGCAACGGTAAAGCCCGACAACGCAACTGATAAGACAGTGACATGGGCAAGTGATAAAACTGGCATTGCAACTGTATCAGCAGGCGGAGAAGTAACCGCCGTAGCAAAAGGAAGCACAACGATTACGGCAACTGCGGGCGGAAAGAGTGCGACCTGTACGGTGACGGTAAATCCGGTAACATATCCTGTAACAGTAACAGGCGGAACCGCTAACCCTGCGGCAGCAGAAGCAGGTGCGACGGTAATGATTACGGCAAATGAACCAGAAACAGGAAAAGTATTTGATGGCTGGACTACAGAAAGCGGTGTATCTTTTGCTGATGCAAGCAATGCGATAACCACGTTCACCATGCCAGCAAAGCCGGTGAGCGTGACGGCGACCTACAAAGACATCGTTTACATTGGAAGTAAGAAGCCATCCGAGGCAAAGGAAGTTGGCGACATAGTGTTTACGGACGGTTCTGCAATGGCATATTCAGATTTTGAAGCACTCGATGACGATACAAAGAATGCAAAAAAGACTTCTGCAATCGCGCTGATTTTCTACAAGGGAACAGAACTGAACAGCGGAGACGACACAACAACAAGCCGCACATTGGGCGTAGGCTTAAAGCACAACAGAAGCGGACTTGCATGGTGTATAAGCTCTGCAAAAGCATACCCCAGGGACATCAGGACCATTGGGTGCAAGGCAAGCGGAAGTTGTCCGAATCTTGAATTTGTTGATGCGACCGCCAGTGACAGGAACGGAAGCGACAACCTTGAGCAGATAGCAAACTTCCTTGTCGAAGCGGGAGTCACCGACGATACGACAACGGCAGAAAATTACCCTGCCTTCTACTTTGCAAAGAACTACAAGGATTTAACAGGAAGCAATGTAAGCGGAACAGACTATGAAGCAGACTGGTATTTACCGAGCATTGCAGAGCTTTCAAAACTGTATGTGAACGGAAAAGGAGAGTCAAAAATATTTGACATAGACACAGCAAGCGAAGCATTAGGTGGAGACAAGTTCCAGAATTATTTGTACTGGACGTCGTCCCAGTACCAGGCCAATAACAAAGCTTATTGCGCATACAACCTCAGTTATGGGGACTGTAACCCTTTCAACTACTACAAGAGCTGCGAAAATTACGTTTGTTGTATCCGGGCCTTTTAGCGCATAGCATCAGACAGATTGCCGTGTCACCTGTCTGCCGTCTGCTTGTCGGACAGACAGAACAGGCAGGAAGCACGGCAAAGACAGCATGGGGATGTCAACAGTGGCTGGCATTCCCATGCAAGGGAACGCCATGAATATTAGATTCTGACTATTTATTTTCTGGTAAGTGCCATTTCCAGTTTACTACCTCTGGCAAATCTTCACCAAGTTCTGAGATGTGCTGTTTGTGAGCAACGAGAGTGTCGTTCATCTGCTGAACAAGATGACTTGCAGTATTACCAAGCTGTGGCAGATACTGGAGAGCTGCTTTTACGAGATCAAAACGGTCAATTTTGTTCTGAACGCGCATATCGAACGGTGTTGTGATTGTACCCTCTTCGTGGTAGCCGTAAACGTGGAGATTGCGGTTTTCGCGGAGATATGTGAGCTCGTGTACCAGTTTAGGATATCCGTGGAAAGCAAAAATGATTGGCTTATCTTTTGTAAAGATTGCATCGTATTCATTGTCGCTTAATCCATGTGGATGCTGGTGGTCGCTCTGGAGTTTCATAAGGTCTACAACGTTTACAAAACGGATTTTGAGGTCCGGGAGATTGTCGCGGAGAATTGTAGTTGCAGCTAATGCTTCGAGAGTTGGTGTATCACCACAGCAAGCCATTACTACATCCGGTTCCTGTCCCTGGTCGTTAGAAGCCCAGTCCCAGATTCCGATACCCTGTGTACAGTGTTTTACTGCCTGATCCATTGTAAGCCACTGGCAGCTTGGGTGCTTTGAAGCAACGATTACGTTTACGTAGTTCTTGCTCTTGATACAGTGGTCGAATGTAGAAAGAAGACAGTTTGTATCAGGCGGCAGGTACATGCGTACAACGTCAGCTTTTTTGTTGGAAATATGGTCTAAGAAGCCAGGGTCCTGGTGTGTGAATCCGTTGTGGTCCTGCTGCCATACGTTTGAAGTAAGGATTAAGTTTAATGAAGCGATTGGAGCGCGCCATTTGAGCTGTGAACAAACCTTAAGCCATTTTGCGTGCTGAGAAGCCATTGAGTCGATAATGCGGATGAAGGCTTCGTAGCTTGCAAAGAATCCGTGGCGGCCTGTCAAAAGGTATCCTTCGAGCCAGCCTTCGCACATGTGTTCACTAAGGTAAGAGTCCATGATTCTTCCGTCGTGAGCAAGCTTGTCGTCTGTAGGGATGATTTCGGCATTGAAGTCGCGGTTTGTTGCTTCAAAGGCAGCGTAAAGTCTGTTTGACATAGACTCATCAGGTCCAAAGATACGGAAGTTTCTGTTGTCTTCGTTCAGTTTGAATACATCGCGGATGTAGTTTCCGAGTTCCTTCATATCCTGAGCTTTTACGCTTCCTGGAGTTTTTACTTCAAGTGCATATTTTTTGAAGTCTGGTGTGCGCAGGTCTTTAAGAAGGTTTCCGCCGTTTGCATGTGGGTTTGCAGAGATTCTCTGGTCTCCCTTTGGTGCGATTGCCTGAATTTCTGGCTTTAAGCGGTAGTTTTCGTCAAAGAGTTCGTCTGGTTTGTATGATTTAAGCCAGGCTTCGAGCTCTTTCATGTGTTTTGCTTCGTTTGGATCCGGCTTTGTAAGGTCGATTGGAACCTGGTGTGCGCGGAAGGAGTTTTCAATTGGAAGTCCGTCGTCGTTGAACTTTGGTCCTGTCCAGCCTTTTGGCGTGCGGAGAACAATCATTGGCCAGAATGGACGTTCTGTCTTTCCGTTTTTGCGGGCATCTTTCTGAATCTTGAGAATCTTTTCGATACACTTATCGATTGCAGCTGCCATTGCGTGATGTACTTCCATGTGGTCTGTGTCTGGAGCGGCTTCTACAAAAATTGGGTCCCAACCGCAGCCATGGAAGAAGCTTTTAACTTCATCTTTAGAAATGCGTGCAAAAATTGTTGGGTTAGAGATTTTGTAGCCGTTCAAATGAAGAATTGGAAGAACTGCACCATCGGTTACCGGATTGAGGAACTTGTTTGAATGCCAGGCTGTTGCTAATGGACCTGTTTCTGCTTCACCATCACCTACGATACAAGTTGTGATAAGATTAGGATTATCGAAAACTGAACCAAAGGCATGAGCAATAGAATATCCTAATTCACCACCTTCGTTGATTGAACCTGGAGTTTCTGGTGCAACGTGACTTGAGATTCCGCCAGGGAAAGAGAACTGTTTACAAAGTCTGCTCATTCCTTCTTCGTCTAAACTTACATTCGGATAGATTTCTGAATAGTGACCTTCGAGATATGAGTTTGCTACAAAGAAGTTTCCTCCATGTCCTGGGCCTGAAATCAAAATCATGTCGAGATTATATTTTGTAATAGCTCTGTTTAAGTGAGTATATACAAAGTTCTGTCCTGGAACTGTTCCCCAGTGACCTACGATTTTTGTTTTTACCTGATCGCGTGTGAGTGGCTTTCTTAAAAGAGGATTTTCTTTCATGTAAAGCTGGGCTGCTGCAAGGTAGTTTGTTGCACGCCAATACTGATCAAGTCGGTTGAAGTATTCTTCTGAATCTTCAATGCGTTTTGGTTTTTTAGACATATTTACTCCGTATTGAAATATTGATATTTTTGGTTGTATTTTTATTTCCAAAATCCTGCAACAGTTTAATGATGTGAATGGTTTATTTCAAGAGGGAAAATACCCTATAAATGAATTTTGCCCCTTTTTCTTATTATAAAAGTGCTATTTTTGGTTTTATTTAATGATAAAATCTTCATATAAACTGAAATTACCCCTTTTTGAGACTGTAAAAAGTGCTATTTTGGGGTTATGGCCTATTTTTTTTGTGTAAAAAAAATATTAATGTCCAAAAAAAGTTGATATTCCCCCCAAAAAAATGATTTCCGTTTAAACAAAAAGGTTTCCCTTTCATTCTTCATTCTAAATTGCGGATTATGCATTATGCATTGTGATTTTCCATTGTTAATTATAAACTGTATTACATGGAAGCTAAACTTATTCTTTGTGATTTGGACGGAACTCTTCTCCGCACTGACAAAACAATTTCCCTTAAAAATATAAATGCTCTGGAAAATTGCCGTAAAAAAGGTGTTTTAATTGGTTTTTCAACTTCCCGAGGTCGGCCTAATATCCTTCCCTTTGAAGAAAAAATAAAACCAGATGTTTTGATTTGTAATGGCGGCGGATGTATTTTTTATAAAGAAAAGCTTATCCGAACACAAACTTTTTCTCTTTCTGAAACGAGCTCAATGCTGGAGACTGCCTACAAAGTTTGCGGTGAAAATGCAGAAATCACTTTGGATACGTTGGATGCAATTTATTGGAACCGTAAGCATGATAAAAGTACCGATTATGACTGGGATTGCGCTTACAATGATTTTAAGGATTTTAATGAGCCTGCAATGAAAATCTGCCTGCAAACTCAGGATATCGAAAAAGTCCGTA
>JAEEGK010004891.1_pt1 | contig 32561 bp, 26 predicted proteins | sample 8958771 | NCBI WGS metagenome assembly JAEEGK01 (sample SAMN16246547, study PRJNA631951) | gut metagenome | biome: gut microbiome; feature: rumen; material: SC-attached | host: Bos | place: Iran: Karaj | collected 2018-10 | reverse complement strand
ATGCAGCAGGCAGGCAATATGCCCCTCTGCTTCCTCACCACCAACGACATTACTGGCGGCAATAGCGGCTCACCTATCTTCGACGGCAAGAACCGCCTCATCGGCCTCGCCTTCGATGGCAACTGGGACAGCCTTTCCTCCGACATCTTCTTCGACTCCCAGCTGGCACGCTGCATTGGTGTAGATATCCGCTACGTTCTCTTTATGATGGACAAGTGGGGACATGCCGACCGCCTGATCAATGAAATCAATGCCAAATAACCAAGCGGAAGGATTCTCATCTGACTGCGAAAAAGTATGACAATCGAAAAGTCCTCCGAAACCGCCGGAATTTTGCTCCGAGTAAACCAAAACTTTAGTCCGGGTAAACTCTCACTTTACCCGGACTAAACTGCCAGTTTACCCGGGGTAAACTAAAAACGCTGTTTTTGGGCTGTTTTTGGGCATTCTAGGCGATTTTCGGTTATTGTGAAAAATCAAGACAAGCGCCCCTTCATGATTCTCAAACGGGATGCATGAAGGGGCGTGAGTTTTACTTCTTCTTAGGCTTTCGTCGTGCCCATCCTTCTTCGCTGAAGTCAGGCTCTTCGCCTTTTAGTTCGCGGGGAGCCCGCTTCATCAAGCTGCGCCAGTCATCCCTTTTCTCGCCGTAGTCGCGCCTCTTTGCAGGGCGTTCACCCTTGTCATAGGCAGCTTTCTTTCCATACGGTTTCTTGGGCTCGGCTTCGCTTCTGCCGCCTTTCTGCTCGTCCCGTTGCTTGTCTTCCGCATCGTTACAGCGCACCTGACGCCCCTTGAATCGGATACCCGAGAGCTGCGTCATTACCTTGCGGGCGTCGCGCTCAGGCACTTCAAAGTAGGAGATTGTGTCTAACAGGTCTATGTGGCCCACCTCCTGTCGCCCGCCAACGTAACGGTTCAGCGTCTGCATGAGCACGCCAGGGAAGAAGCCGTCCCTCTTGCCGAGGTTGATGAACAGGCGCTTGAAGCCTTTCTCCGGCTTGTTTTGCATCTTCTGGCGGTCTGTCTGCCACTTATCGTTGCCGTCGGTTTGCCACTTTCCGCCTTTACCCTTCTTGTTGCCAACCTCTACGGGTTTTTCTATCTCAGGCGCATCGGCATAGTAGGCCAGGAACTTGCCAAACTCCAAAGATACTATCTTCTTGATGATTTCCTCCTTGTCGATATATTCGAAGTAGCGGTTGATGTCCTGCATGAAGGGGCCTATCTCCTCGTCGTCGACATCGGTCTTCACAATCTGATCCATCACCTTGTAGAGCTGCTTCTTGCAAATCTCCTCGGCCTTGGGAATCTCGCCTTCCACAAACTGCTTACCGATTTCCTTTTCGATATTCCGAATCTTATGTTTCTCCTTGGTGTGGACAATACTGATACTGGTGCCCTTCTTTCCCGCACGTCCAGTACGTCCGCTTCGGTGGGTATAGTTCTCTATGTCGTCGGGCAGTCCGTAGTTGATGACGTGGGTCAGATCATCGACGTCGAGCCCTCGGGCAGCCACATCGGTAGCTACCAGCAGCTGCACGGTATGCTGGCGGAACTTCTGCATCGTCAGGTCGCGCTGTTGCTGCGAGAGGTCGCCGTGCAAAGCCTCAGCGTTGTAACCGTCGCGTATCAGTTTGTCGGCTACCTCCTGCGTTTCGAGCTTGGTGCGACAGAAGATGATGGCAAATATCTTGGGATTGTAGTCAACGATGCGCTTCAAGGCGAGGTACTTGTCCTTCGCGTGTACCATATAATAGATATGGTTCACGTTCTCAGCTCCCTCGTTGCGCGAGCCCACGACGATTTCCTCGTAGTCGCGCAGGTATTTTTTGGCAACGCGTTCCACCTCGCGGCTCATAGTGGCCGAGAACATCAGCGTGGTATGGTTCTCGTTGAGCGAATCGAATATCTCGTTGATAGCCTCCGAGAAACCCATGTTCAGCATCTCGTCCGCCTCGTCAAGCACAATGTTCGTCACCTCTTCCAGGTGTGCATAGCCGCGATTCTTCAGGTCGATGAGGCGTCCAGGCGTAGCCACTATTACCTGAGCACCCTTCCTCAGCGCTCTCATCTGCGGCTCAATGGCTGCTCCTCCGTAGACCGCTTCTACGTGCAGCCCATCAATGTAGCGGCCAAAGTCGCGCAGGTCGTCGGCTATCTGCAGACAGAGTTCACGCGTTGGTGAAAGGACAAGGGCCTGAGGAGCCTCTCCCCAGCCACCTTCCGCAGTAGAAAGTGCTATGCGCTGCAGCAAGGGCAAGCCAAAGGCCGCTGTCTTGCCGGTTCCTGTCTGCGCCAACGCTATCACGTCGCGACGCTCTCCCAACAAGAAAGGAATAACTGCTTCCTGTACAGGCATGGGCTGTACAAATCCCATCTCTTCAATGGCGCGGCGTATTTGTTCGCTGACGCCTAATTCTTCAAATGTCTTCATCTTGTGTGCAAAGATACGAAAATAATTATGAAATCCAAGTTAAGAATTATGAATATTTTCGTAACTTTGCACACGAAGTATGAAAACAATGCCAGAAATATTCCAGCGAACGGAACTGTTGTTAGGTAGCGAGGTCATGGAACGCATGGCTCAACGGCGCATCATCCTCTTCGGAACGGGAGGTGTAGGGTCGTGGTGTGCCGAGGCATTGGTGCGCACAGGCTTCCGGATATTGACCATCGTCGATGCCGACTGCGTGAGCGTAACAAACATCAACCGCCAGCTGATGGCTACTACCGAGACCGTTGGACAGCCAAAGGTGGAGGTGCTGCGCCAACGGTTGTTGACCATCAATCCCGAGGCAGAGGTGACGGCGCTTCAGCAGGTGTTCAGCGAAGAAACTGCTGCCGACTTCCATCTCGACGACTATGACTACATCATCGACGCCATTGACTCATTAAAGGACAAGGCTGCACTCATTTTAGCAGCCTGCCAGACAAAGGCAAAACTCTTTGCATCGATGGGGGCTGCCCTGAAACTCGACCCTACACACATTCGCACAGCAGAATTCTGGAAGGTGGAGGGCGATCCTCTTGCACGAGCCCTGCGCAAGAAGTTCAAGCATTGGCAGCGGTTCCCTGAGAAAAAGTTCATGTGTGTCTACTCCGATGAGCTGTTGCCCAACGTTGGCTCACAGCCTGTCAGCAACGAGCCGCAGCTCTTCAACAAGCCCCAGACAAACGGTTCGCTGGTACACATCACAGCCATCTTCGGCTTTACGCTGGCAGGAATGATTATCAGCGATCTTAATAGCCAAACTTCCATAATGGACAACCACATCAATACATAACGGGAAAGAATGAAGATTTGCGTTTTTTGCTCAGCCAACAGTCAGATTGACAATGCCTTTTTCACTGCCACAAAAGAACTGGGACAATGGGCTGCCCAGCAGGGACACACCATTGTATATGGTGGTGTAAACCAGGGACTGATGGAGTGTGTGGCACAAGCTGCCAAGGATGCCGGAGGAAGAACCATCGGCATCATCCCCACCATCGTAGAGGAGAAAGGACGTATCAGCGACAATGTAGACGTTGAAATCCTATGCGACAACCTGACCGACCGCAAGCAACTGATGATGGATCAAGGCGATGTGTTCGTAGCTTTGCCCGGGGGCATCGGCACCCTCGACGAGGTATTCACCGTTGCAGCCTCAGCCACTATCGGCTACCACCAGAAACCAGTCATCCTCTACAACATCCAAGGATTCTGGAACCCTCTTATCGCCACGCTCGATGACCTGCAGGCAAAGGGAATGGTTCGCGGCAACTGGAGGGAATATATTAAGGTGGCCAGCTCCATAAGCGAACTGGCCACCCTAATCGGCTGAGGCTGATATGCCGTAAAACGATGATTTGCTAACCCTTCAACTGTTCTGCAAAGGCTGCATCTATCGAGTTGCCAAGGCTCTTGCAGCAGTTGGCAGAGAATGCCTGGGCTGAAGCTATCAACTTGTCCCATTGCTCCTCGCTAAGCCCTATCTCTATGTCACTACGGGTTACACCATACTTGATAAGCCCATACACGAAGCCGGCATTGAAGTTGTCACCAGCACCGATGGTACTCACCGTCTCGGTTGGCAACACGGGATACTGTTTCGAGAAGCCACCATCGGCACGCACTTCAACGGGCTCTGCCCCGCGGGTATAGATAAACTTCTTGGTATAGAACGATATCTCAGAGCGATACACCTCATCGCAGTCTTTTTTGTTGTACATCACCTCAAAATCTTCATCCGAGCCTCGCACAATGTCGGCCAACTCGAAATTCTCCAGCAGGTTGGGGGTTACCTTCATCAGATCACCCTTGTGCGAGGAGCGGTAGTTGACGTCATAGTAAAGAATGGCACCATGCTGTCGGGCATAGTCCAGAAAGCCAAACACCTGAGGACGCACCACGGGGTTGATGGCAAAGAATGAGCCGAACAGCACGATATCGTCTTCATGAATCTCGGGATATACAAAGTCAAGCTGATCGTGGGGATGATCCTTATAGAACAAGTACTCGGCATTGTTGTTGTCGTCCAAAAAAGCCAGCGAGATTGGCGACTTTGAATTGGGAAACACACACACGTTGGTAGCATCCACTCCATTCGTCTCGAGGTAGCGAATCACCTGCTGCCCTACGCGGTCGTTACCTGCCTCGCTGATAAACAGGGTCGGAACACCAGCACGACCAAGAGAAATAACTGAATTGAAAGCCGAACCGCCTGGTACGGCCTGTATAGGCTGGTCACCCTTGAAGATGATATCGAGCACCGTCTCGCCTATTCCTATAACTTTGCGCATAAAGATTGTCTATTATCTGATTCAGGGCACAAAGTTACGAATAAAGATGGTAAAAGAGGAAAGTGAAGCGTGAAAAAGTTAAAAATACGTGCGAAAAACCAGGTATTCAGCATCGGCTTCAATACGGAAGGTGGTGCCAAGAGCCTCGTTGAGCGTCCCCTGCCAGAGTTGCTGGTAAGGGTATGCCTGCCACTTCAGTCCTTCAGAGACGAGGCGGGTGCAGCCGAAGTTGAAGAGGCTGACCTGCTGGCCAGGCTTGGAGTCGAACGTTGCCGTGCCAGAGGCAGGGACGAACCAACCGTCGTCGGTAGCCATCAGTACGTCGAGGCCAAAGTCGCGGAAGTAGCGCATCAGTAGGGAAATGTTGCCGAGGGTATGGTCCTCGCGGCGTCCCGTGGCACCGAGGTAGGCGAGGCGTCGCAGCCCGAGGGCCATGCAGTGGCGTGTGGCCTTTGTCAGGTCGTTGTCCTCCTGCTCGCTGACCTGTATCAGGCGCTGGCGCAGTTCGTCGGGCACGGAGTCGCCGTCGCCCACGATAGCGTCGCACTGAGGCCAGTGGCGGGCAGCCCCGTCGCAGCACACCACGTAGCGAGCCTCGTGTAGCAGCCGCAGCGGCTCGTCAGCCGTGGGGAACAAACCGTTGGCCAGAATAACAGCGTCAACCTTGTTCATACTTCGTAATTTTGGCCATCGACTTCCACTTGTAATAACCGGCAATGGCAATGATGACATAAAGCCCGTAGAGTCCGGCCTTGAAGGGGATGCCTTTTTGAACATAGAGCACACAGCACACCACGTCGACCACTATCCAGAACCACCACTGCTCCAGATACTTGCGGGCCAGTGCCCACATGCCGATGAACGACAAGGCATTGGTGAACGAGTCGAGCAGGGGCACGGTGGAGTTAGTCCACGTGACTAAAATATAGTAGATGACGCCCCAGGACAGGAAGAAGCATGCCGCAGCCGGCAGGTACAGCCGTCGGGGCATGTGGATGATGGGCAGCGACTGCTTCAGCTTCCTGGTCTTCTTGAACTTCCATACGAAAAGACCGTAGACGGCTGCCAGCGTGTAGTAGCAGGCCATGCCGGCATCGCCGTAGAGCCCGTGACTGTAGTACAGGTAGACATCGAGGGCTGGCATGACGATGCCTACCACCCAGAGGGCGATATGGGCACGGTACTCGAGCCAGATGTAAATCAGTCCGAGTACCGTGGTGATGATGTCGAGCCAGTCTAATTCCATTGTTTAGAAGTTCAGTGACAGGTGAGCCATCATGTTGAACGGAGCAGAGGGGGCAAAGCCTGCCTCGTACTGGTCGCTGGTGTCCCATCCTGTAGCCACCACAGCGCCGTTTTCCCTGCTGAAGGCAGGCGCTGCCCATCCGTTGTTGTCGTACTCAGCCGAGAAGAGGTTGTAGAGGGTGACGCCGAGGGTGACATCCTTCAGGCCGAACTTCGGCAGCTGGAAGTTGTAGCTCAGGTCGAGGTTCGTGGTGAAGTGCCCGTCGAGCATCATGCTCACGTCCACGGGCTTGCCGTCGTCGTCGAGTGTCTTGTAGCTCTCGAAGCCGGTGTTCGTCAGGTACTGCTTGCTGACATACTGGCTCTGGGCGCTGGCGCTGAAGCCTCGGTAACTGAAGCTGAAGATGTTGTTGACAATCCAGTCGGGCGAGAAGGCCAGCGGCTGGTCGCCGAGGTCGGCCACACTCCCGTCGATCAGTTGTACGGTGATGCCTTTCACGCGATTCCTTGACCATGTGGCATTGGCATCCCAACGGAACCAGTCGACCGGTTTCCATGCTGCCTCTGCCTCCACGCCGAGTCGGAAGCTCTTGTCGAGGTTGCGGGTAACGGCCTCACCTACCTTATCAATCTCGCCCGTCAGTACGAACTGGTCTTTATAGTCCATCCAGTAAAGGTTGAGTCCTGCCGAGAATGTCGCGCTTTGGTACTTATAGCCCACTTCCAGGTCGTTCAGCCGCTCGGCCTTCGGCAAGGGCAGCTCCGCGTTCATGTTGTTCTGATAATTATTGCGGGTAGGCTCTTTATGAGCTATGGCATAAGAGACATAGACCTTGTGGTTGGGCGTGATATCGTAGTTCAGTCCGGCCTTGGGGTTGAAGAAGTCGAACGATTCCTTCATGTCGTAGACAATGCGCTTGCTGGCGTCCCAGTTGATTTCATCGGTGGGGCCGACCATCTTTATGCCGAGGTGACGGTACTGCATATCGACATACGCATTCAGTCCGGGCAGGAAGTCGTACGTCAGTTTGCCGTAGGCGTTGAAGTCGGTCTTCTTGGCATTCTCGTCGTAATAGGGGCTGTTGGGCATCAGGTCGTTGACGGGGTTCTTCACCCACTTGATGACTCCGAAGTGGTCGCCGTCATACTTGTTCCAGCCACCGCCGAGCGTAGCCTGCAGGTTCTCGCGGTTGTTGTAGTTCAGCGAGGCCACAACACCGTAGAAGTCGTTGTCCATCTTCTTCTGGCGCACCAGGTCGCTCTTGGCCCAGGTCATTTCCGGGTCGAGTTCATACTCAAAGAGCGTCCTTTTGCGCTTATACTCCTCGTAGTAGCCGTTGCCCTTCGTGTAGTGCAGCGCCGTATTGAGGTTCAGCTCGCGGCTCAGCCGCTGGTTCCATATCAGCTGGTAGTTCTGCTGGTGGTAGTTGTCGGTCTGGTTGTCGTAGTACCGGGTGTTTCCCTCGTCGTCATAATACTCGCCGCAGGAGTTGTAGCGGCGGCCATAAAGGCTCTGCTCATACTTCGACGTGTAGTTCCAGGCGTGATAGGTTTCCTCCGTGCCGTTGAAGGTAATGAATTTCACCACCGTGTTGTCGCCAAACCAGCCTGCCTGAATGAAGTAGCTGTTCAGCTTGGTCGAGGCGCGGTCCAGATAGCCTTTCGAGCCGATGTTCGACAGGCGTCCCTGAATGCCCCAGTGTTCGCCTAACAGTCCTGTTCCGAAGCGCAGCGTCTCTTTGTGCGAGTAGTAGGAACCGCCACTGAAGTCCATTCCTACGAAGGGCTGCGTGCCGATGTTCTCCGTCTGCATGTTCAATGTGGCACCGAAGGCACCGGCGCCGTTGGTCGACGTTCCGACACCGCGCTGTATCTGCATCGACTGCACGCTGGAGGCAAAGTCGCCCATGTTGACCCAGTAGAGTTGTGCGCTCTCGGCATCGTTCATGGGTATGCCGTTGGCCGTGATGTTGATGCGCGAAGGGTCGGTGCCGCGCACGCGGAGCGACGTGTAGCCTATGCCGTTGCCGGCGTCAGAGGTCAGCGTTACGGAGGGGGTCAGCGACAGCAGGTAGGGCACGTCCTTTCCGTAGTTCACCTGCTTCAGCTGTTCACGGTTCATGTTGGTGAAGGCCATGGGCGTCTTCTTCGTGGCGCGGATGGAGGACACCTGCACATCCTGCAGCTCGACCGACTTCAGCGAGTCCACGGGCTCTACCGCGTTAACACCTGTTGCCCACAGTGTGACAACCATCAAAACAATCTTTTTCATTCGTCTTGTACCTTTAATTAATAAATAATGTAAAGGGGAATACTGTGATAAAACTACTATCCATCCCTACGCCGGCATTACCCGGATCAGGTTTAGAGGGTATCATCTCAGCCGCCAACAGGCGGCACCCCTTGAATTGCGGGTGCAAAGGTACGACAAAAAAATAAAAGGACAAAACGTTTTGCCCTTTTATTTTTTTGTCGTACCTTTGCCGACCGTATGAAATGGAAAGTAATAGCATTCGACGCCGACGACACGCTGTGGGACTGCCAGTCGCACTTTGAGCAGGTGGAACAGCGGCTCTACGGGCTGATAGCCCCCTACTGCGACGACCCGGCCCATGAGCTGTTCGTCACTGAGAGCGGCAACATGGCCAACCTGGGCTATGGCTGCAAGGCGTTCACAATATCTGTTATAGAGACGGCACTGCGCGTGGGCGGCAGCCATGTCAGTGTTCAGCAACTTTCCGAGCTGCTGTCCGCCTGCAAGCAGCTGCTCCACCTTCCGGCAACGCCGCTGCCGGGCGTGGAGGAGACGCTCCAGCGACTGCGCGAGGAGCGCGACTACCGCATGGTGTGCTTCACCAAGGGCGAGCTGCAGGACCAGGAGAACAAGCTGAAGCGCTCAGGACTGCTCCGCTTCTTCGACGACGTGGAGATAACGAGCGACAAGTCACAGCGCGAGTTTCTCGCCCTGTGCGAGCACCAGCAGTGTCATCCGTCGGAGCTGCTCATGGTGGGCAACTCGCTGAAGAGCGACTGTGCCCCGGCACTGGCCATCGGCGGCTGGGCCATCCATATACCGTTCCACGTCATGTGGCAATTGGAAGTGCATGAGGACTTCGACCACGAGCGGCTCATAAAAATTGAGCAGTTCAGCGAACTGCTCAATATCCTATAGCCATCGACGGCGTGTTTACTTCAGGGTGAACAGGAACTCTATGTCGTAATCGCTGAAATTGCCCTTCAGCGTCAGCTTGCACGTGTCAGGGTTCTTCGAGAACTCCACCGAAGCGTCACCGGAGAAGAGCGAAATGGCGTTCAGCTTGTCGTTCCAGGTGTAGACCAGCTTGCCGGCATTCATGTCGGTCCAGCGCCATACGCCCACGTCGTCCCTGCGGTTCTGGTAGTTGATGGAGAACAGGCCGTGGGAGTCGAAGTAAATGCCCTCGATGATGGTGTTGGCTTCAAACTCGTCCTTCAGCTTCCCGAAGTTGCTTTCGTACCACTCCTTCACCTTGGCCAGGTCGATGGGACCTTTGAAGTCCTTTGCGACCTTGATGCCTTCGACCTTGCCGATAGCCCTGACGTTCTCGACAGTCCAGGCGCGACTGCACAGGTTGTCGGTCATCTCGCCGGGAACCACAGCCCCCGACGTGTCGATGGTGCCACGCGTCTTGATAGTGGTGCCGTTCTTCCACTTGATGGTTACTTCAACGTCGTTCCCCGACTGTCCAGCGAAGGAGATGGTCATGCCGTTGGAGAACGTGAAAACGCCGTTGGAGGACGTGTACTTGCCGAAATCAAAGGAGCAGCCAGTCAAGTCGACAGACCGCGTTGCACGTGCTCCGTTACCGGCATCCTCGATGGCTATCATGTAAACGCCGCTCTCCATCAGGCGCAGCTGCCTGATGCCCTTCTCGTTTGACTGAAGGTTCACCACCCGAGCCTCGGTCTTGTAGGGAGGAGGGGTAAGCACCACGACACCGCTGCTGCTGCCGCCACTGCCATTGCTGTTGTCGTCATCGTCGTCGCCACATGCTGTCGTGGCGAACAGAGCTGTGGCCGCAAGGGCCATCATCAGAAAAATCTTTTTCATACTTTGTTCAGTTTGTTATTCGCCTAAACTTAAAGAATTCTTCCCGTAAGCCTGATGGTAAGCGCCGGCCAGACCACAATCTTCGTCATGGCGTCGAAATACTTGTCGCTGTCGCTACCCAGGTCGTCCTTGGTGACCTCCAGGTCCTTGCCCGTCTGCTTCTCGTAGAGCTTCGGCTTGCCCCAGAACATGACACCCAGGTCGCCGCTGACGCCGAATCGCTTGCGGGGAACGGAACGTCCGAATCCGATTCCGACGTAGGGGCGGAACTTGTTAACCTTGATGGTGGCCTTGGCTATACCATCGTCGTCGAACTCAACGATGTAGTCGCCAATGAGCAGACCCTCGCCCTTGTCGAAGGCGGTGACGGGGATGGTGTTCTCGGCCTTGACCACTTCATCAGTACCGAGATAGAAGCCCGTGGTGAAGCGGAAGGGAACGGTACGGAACGGGTACACGTCGAGCAGCAGCTTGGCAGTTCCCAGATCGAGCTTTCCCTCCACCTCGGTCTTCTTGGTGGGCTGGCCTTTCGCACGGTATTCGATGTCTTCCTTGTGCTTGATGCCCGAGAAGAAATCGTAGCCGGCACGCACCTGCAGATATTCGGTGACGGGAGCTGCCAGGTCGAGTCCGATACCCGTTGTACCGAGGGTCAGACCGAATGAGAGGTGGTCGAAGATGCCAAACTCCTCTACCTTGTCCTGTGCCTGAGCAGGCATTGCAAACAGAGTCATTGCCAGTGCGGCAAAACCCGTGATAAATAGTTTCTTCGTTCTTTTCATACGCTTTAGGTTGTTTGAAATTATACAATAGTTGAGTCTTTTGGCGACAAAGATACAAAAAATATCTGAATAAGAATCATGATTTGCAAATTATTTCGTAACTTTGCACCCTAATTGTCAGATACCTATTTAATATATATACATGGAAAAGAAGAATTACAAGCGAATAACCGTGACGTCTGCCCTACCCTACGCTAACGGCGGCGTACACATCGGACACCTGGCCGGCGTCTACGTGCCGGCCGACATATACGTGCGCTACCTCAGGCTGAAGAAGCGCGAAGTGTTGTTCATCGGCGGCAGCGACGAGCACGGCGTACCCATCACCGTCCGCGCCCGCAAGGAGGGCATCACACCCCAGGACGTGGTGGACCGCTACCACAAGATGATCAAGGACTCGTTCGAGGAGTTCGGCATCTCGTTCGACATCTACAGCCGCACCACCTCGGAGACGCACCATAAGTTTGCCGCCGACTGGTTCCGCAAGCTCTACGACGAGGGCAAGCTCGTGGAGGAGACCACCGAGCAGCTCTACGACGAGGAGGCCAAGCAGTTTCTGGCCGACCGCTACGTCGTAGGCGAGTGCCCCCACTGCCACAACGAGGGAGCCTATGGCGACCAGTGCGAGAAGTGCGGCCGCGACCTCTCGCCGACGGAGCTTATCAACCCGCGCTCGACCATCAGCGGCTCGACGCCGGTGCTGAAGAAGACGAAGAACTGGTATCTGCCCCTGAACGAGTATCAGGACTGGCTGCGCCAGTGGATTCTGGAGGAGCACAAGGAGTGGCGCCCCAACGTCTACGGCCAGTGCAAGTCGTGGCTCGACATGGACCTGCAGCCCCGCGCCATGACCCGCGACCTCGACTGGGGCATCCCCGTGCCCGTGGAGGGTGCCGAGGGCAAGGTGCTCTACGTCTGGTTTGACGCGCCCATCGGCTACGTCTCGAATACCGTCGAACTCTGCGCCAAGGAGCCCGAGAAGTGGGGCAACTGGGAGAAGTGGTGGCAGGACGAGGACACCCGACTCATCCACTTCATCGGCAAGGACAACATCGTGTTCCACTGCATCATCTTCCCCACGATGATGAAGGCTCACGGCAAGTACATCATGCCCGACAACGTGCCCGCCAACGAGTTCCTGAACCTGGAGAACGACAAGATTTCGACCTCAAGGAACTGGGCCGTCTGGCTGCACGAATACCTCGTCGACATGCCCGGCAAGCAGGACGTGCTGCGCTACGTGCTGACCGCCAATGCACCTGAGACGAAGGACAACAACTTCACTTGGAAAGACTTCCAGGACCGCAACAACAACGAACTGGTGGCCGTCTACGGCAACTTTGTGAACCGCGCCCTGCAGCTGACGAAGAAATACTGGAACGGCGTCGTTCCTGCCTGCGGCGAGCTGACCGACGTCGACAAGGCCGCCCTTGAGGAGTTCAAGGACGTGAAGGACCGCGTAGAGCGTCTGCTGGAGCAGTTCAAGTTCCGCGATGCCCAGTTTGAGGCCATGAACCTGGCCCGTATCGGCAACAAGTACATCACCGACTGCGAACCGTGGAAGGTGTGGAAGAACGACCCGAAACGCTGCGAGACCATTCTCAACATCTGCCTGCAGCTGACGGCCAACCTCGCCATTGCCTTCGAGCCGTTCCTGCCCTTCTCATCGAAGAAACTGCGCGAGATGCTGAACATCGACAGCTTCGAGTGGGAACAGCTCGGCTCGACCGACCTGCTGAAGGCTGGTCACCAGCTTGGTGAACCCGCCCTGCTCTTCGAGAAGATAGAGGACGAGGTCATCCAGAAGCAGCTCGACAAGCTGGAAGCCACCAAGAAAGCCAACGAGGCTGCCGCCTTCAAGCCTGCTGACATTAAGGAAACTGTTAGTTTCGAGGACTTCGAGAAACTCGACATCCGCGTGGGTTTGGTAAAGGACTGCCAGAAGGTGAAGAAGTCGAAGAAACTGTTGCAGTTCACCATCGACGACGGCTCTGGCCAGGACCGTACCATCTGCTCTGGCATTGCCGCCTTCTATGAGAATCCCGAGGAGCTTATCGGCAAGCGCATCCTCTTCGTGGCCAACTTCGCGCCACGCGCAATGATGGGCATCGAGAGTCAGGGCATGATTCTCTCGGCCGTCGATGCCGACGAGAGCCTCAGCGTTGTAACCACGACGAAGGACGTCAAACCAGGTAGTCAGGTTGGGTGAAAAGGTGGTGGCCATACGTCGTAGTAGCTGTGGCGGCTGTATTGTTGGCGGTCTTTGAGGCCGACCTCCTATACACCGCACAGGAGCAGAACCTGTTTCTCCATACGCCGCTGTTCTTCGAGCAGCAAATGGTGAGGGCGGGCGGACTGCTGACGTGGGCCGGCTGCTACCTGACGCAGTTCTTCTATTACTCCATGCTCGGGGCAGGTCTGCTGGGCCTGCTCTGGGCTTTTTTATTGTGGCTGCTCAGCCGCACTTTCACCCTTCTTAGCGAGCAAAGCGAGCAAGCTCGAGCGAACCCTTCACCCCACGCCCTTCACCTACTGCCCGTTGCCTGCCTGCTGACAACCATTACCACCTTGGGCTACTGGGTTTTCTACCTGAAACTGCCCGGAGCACTGTTCGACGCCACGCTGGGCACCACCATGGCCGTGCTGATGGCCTGGGCATACCGCTCACTGACGGCCCGCTACGGCCTGCGAACGGTGTTCATCCCACTGTCGGCATGTGTGGCCTACCCGCTGTTCGGGTTCTATGGTCTCTGGGGCGTGGCCTTGATGGGACTGCTGTCGTGGCGCACCAAGGGCAGCCGCCGCATAGCCGACACCGTGCTGGCTCTGCTCGCCATCGTGGCTGTGCCGCTCATCTGCTACCACTCTGTCTACCACGAGACGAACATCGCAAACATCTACTGGACGGCACTGCCCGTCTTCAGCTATAGCGACCACCGCTTCTTCGGCTATTACGTACCTTATATTATATTAGTAGCCACCATCGCCCTCTTCGCCTCCAAGGTAACTATTCCCCTCCCTCACAGAGAGGGGTTAGGGGTGGGTCTTCTGCTTGTTTTGGCCATCCTCGTTGCCGCGTTTTGGTACAAGGACGGCAACTTCCACCGCGAGCTGGCCATGAGCCGCTGCATCGACCGCCAAGACTGGAGCGGCGTGCTCAGCGCAGCAAGGAAATCCAAGGAGCCGACGCGCGCCATCTGTCTGATGCGCAACCTCGCCCTGTTCCGCTTGGGGCAGACGGGCAAAGAGATGAGTCTCTACCCGAACGGCTCGGCACGGCCCAATGCGCCTTTCCCCGTCCGCCTGGTGCATACCTACGGCAAGCGGCTCTACTTGGAGTATGGCATTCCCAACTACTGTTACCGCTGGTCGATGGAGGACGGCGTGGAGTACGGCTGGACCGTCGAGCGGCTGCGGCTGATGGTACTCTGCTCGCTGATTAACGGCGAATTCACCGCTGCCGAGCATTACATCAACCTGCTGAAGAAGACCGACTTCCACGATTCGTGGGCACGCCGATACCAGGACCTGCTTTACCGCCCACCACTCATTGCCAACGACCCGGCACTGAAGCCCATCCTGCCGCTGCTGCGCAACGACAACTTCCTGACCAGCGACCAGTCGCAACTGGAGCACTTCCTGATAGAGCACATTCTGAGTACACCGGGCAACACCCGAGAACAGCAGGAGCTGGCGCACTTCACCATGCGCTATTACAGAACGAACCGAAGCAAAATCATTGAGCCATGAAGAACATACTCAGTCTGATAATCCTTGTGGCTCTGTTGGGAGCCTGCCGTCAGGCTCAGGTGCCGGCCGACTTCAAGCAGGTGAGGCGCGATGTGCCCATCTATCCCGACTATACGGGCGTGACCATTCCCGTGAACATCGCCCCGCTGAACTTCGAGCTGTTGGCTCCTGCCGACGATGCCGTGACCCGTTTTACGGCGGGCAATCAGCAGCTGGTCTGCGGCGGCCTTAAGGTGCGCCCCGACATCGACCAGTGGCGGGCACTGACGGCGGCAGCCTGCGGCGACAGCATCGCCGTCGAGGTGTTTGCCGAGCAGGATGGGCAGTGGGTGCGCTTTACACCTTATTATATATATGTGTCGCCCGACAGCATCGATGCATACTTGAGCTACCGCATGATTTCACCGTCATACGTCTCCTACGAGGAGCTGACCATCAACCAGCGCTGCCTCGAGACGTTCGATGAGCAGGTCATCGCCGACAATATGCTCTGCTCAACCGAGGCCGGCGGACAGTGCATCAACTGCCATAGCTACCAGCAGTGGAACCCCGACCGTATGCAGTTGCACGCCCGCCATGCCCATGGCGGTACTGTCATCGCCTACGACGGGCAAGTCTCAAAGAGCACTTCTCAGCCAACCCCAGTCTATCCGGCCTGGCATCCCTCGCTGAAACTCATTGCCTACAGCACCAACAAGACGTTACAGACGTTCCATACCGCTGACCTGAACAAGATTGAGGTGATTGATGCCGAGAGCGACCTGCTGCTCTACGATATTGATAAACACCAGATGACAGTTATAGAGCAGCAGCCCGACGAACTGGAGACATTCCCCTGCTGGTCGCCCGACGGCCGCTGGCTCTACTTTGCCAGTGCCCACTTTGAATATCCCGCCGATACGGTCGACATGAGCGAGATAACCTTGCGGGCGCAGGAGGTAAAGTACAACCTATACCGTAAGTCGTTCAACCCCGATACCCGTGAGTTCGGCTCCCGTGAACTGGTGTTTGCCGCCGATACAATGGGCATGAGTGCCACCCTGCCGCGCCTGTCGCCTGACGGCCGCTTCCTGATGTTCACGATGGCCGCATGGGGCAACTTCCACATCTGGCACCGCGACGCCGACCTCTGGCTCCTCGACCTGTCCGGTGAAGGGCGTATTCGCCCGCTGTCAGAACTGAACTCCGATGACACCGAGAGCTACCACTCCTGGTCGTCAAGCGGCCGCTGGGTGGTCTTCTCATCGCGCCGCACCGACGGCATCTTCACCCGCCCTTTCTTCGCTCACATCGATGCCGATGGCCGAGCCTCGAAGCCCTTCGAACTGCCGATGCAAGACCCCGACCGTCACCGCCAGCTGCTGAAGAGCTATAACGTACCCGAACTGATGCGTGGCCCTGTCACCATGACGCCACAGCAGTTTGCCGATGTCCTAAAAGGCGAAACAACAAAATAAAAGAGCAGCATGGAGACTCTGAAAGAGAAAACGGCAAAGGGACTGTTCTGGGGCGGGATGAGCAACGCAGCCCAACAGCTGCTGAATCTGGGATTCGGCATCATTCTGGCTCGGCTCTTGTCGCAGTCAGATTATGGTATGGTGGGCATGCTGACCATTTTCTCACTGATAGCAGCCTCGTTGCAGGAAGGAGGCTTCATAGCAGCATTGAACCGCAAAAAGGAAGTGTCGCACAGCGACTACAATGCCGTTTTTTGGACATGTACCTTAGTAAGTCTCAGCATCTATCTAGTGCTTTTCTTCTGTGCTCCCCTCATAGCCACCTTCTATAATGAGCCTGAGTTAGTACCATTGTCGCGCTACATTTTTACGGGTTTCTTCTTCACCAGCCTGGGCATTGCGCCGCGTGCTATACTGTTTCGTAATATGCAAGTACGCCAGAGTGCTATTGTCTCGTTTGTCAGTTTGTTGGTTTCGGGGCTGGTTGGTGTTGCAATGGCCATGAACGGTTTTGCCTACTGGGGCATCGCCACGCAAACCATCGTCAACGTGGCCCTCTTCTCAGGGTTGAACTTCTATTACGCCAAATGGCATCCTACGCTTCCCGTAGACTTTAGTCCTATTAAAGAGATGTTTGCTTTCAGCAGCAAACTGATAATTACGAATATCGTGATTATCATTAATACTAATGTGTTCTCTGTTATCTTAGGACGAAAATATACTGCTGACGTTGTGGGTAACTACACCCAGGCCAATAAGTGGAATTACATGGGCTGGTCGTTGATTAGCAATATGCTCTATGGTATTGCTCAACCAGTATTTGCTAAGACTGACGACGACCGCCAGCGCCAAAAACAGATTTTCCGCAAGTTGCTGCGGTTCACGGCCTTCGTGTCATTTCCTGCCATGTTCGGTTTGGCGTTGGTTGCTCGTGAGTTCATCGTCATCCTGCTTGGAGCGAAGTGGTTGGAGAGTGCCCTGCTACTGCAACTGCTGTGTGTGATGGGTGCCTTCTGCCCTATCAGTAACCTTTTTTCCAACCTGATTATCGGGCGGGGCCACTCTTCCATCTATATGTGGTGCAACATTGGCCTCTGTGTCGTGCAGCTGTTGGCGGTCTGTCTTTCTGTCGGTTATGGAATTGAGTGGATGATAACTGTCTATGTGCTTATTAATGTCGGTTGGTTCTTTGTTTGGCACTTCTTTGCAAGACGCGAGATCGATCTTCGGTTAACAGAGGCCCTTCTTGATATGGCTCCCTATCTGACCATTACACTGGTACTCGTTGCAGCTGCTTATTTGCTGACTGTCAATATAGAGAGCCTCTATCTCAGTTTCGCTATAAAAGTGTTGTTTGTCGCCACAGGCTACTGTCTTACACTATGGTTGCTAAAGTCCATTATATTCCGTGAAGCTATCGGCTTTTTCCGTCACAAACATTTAATCCCATGAAACAGGTAATTCCAATCTTTTTTATTTTTGATGAATGGTATACTCTTGCAGCCGAAGTCACATTCTACGGTCTGCTACGCTATAGTAATCCCGAAAACCACTATTTGCTTTATGTTCTTTCTGCCAACCTACCAGCAAAGTCACTACGGCGGCTTCAGAAAATTGTAAACAAGTTCCCAAATGCAGATATCGAATATAAAGATATGACTGCGTACGAAAAGAAGTATGGACTGCCGGAAGGGAAATCCCATTTCTCTAAAGAAATTTTCTATAAGCTAATAGCGGCAGAAGTGTTTACCCAGTATGATCGTATTCTTTGCTCGGATGTAGATGTTGTCTTCAAACAAGATGTTGCACCAGCGCTTTTTGATTTCCCTGACGATATCTTCTATTTTGCTGGTATAACCTGGGTTGTTGATCATGGCAAGCGCAAGATGTACGATAACCAAGTATACACGCCAGAAGAACAGAGAAAGCTCAGCAAAGGAATTGGTGCTGGTTTCCTGCTAATGAACCTCAAACAGATACGGCAAGATGACATGCAAAGTAAAATGGTTTCTTTTTATCTGGAGAATTACCCACGACTCACCCAGCCTGAACAAGATTGCTTTAACATCTGCTGTTACCCAAAGATTCGCTACCTTCACTGGAAGTACTGTGTGCTCAACTATTATTACTCGATGGACCGAAACAATATCAAGTTCTTCTTCCCCCCGTTCTATTCTGAACTTGGAGAAGATAAAGAGAATGCTCTTGCACACTTCGAAGAAACCTTAAGCCATCCTGTACAAATACATTACGTCGGGGCAAATAAACCATGGAACAGGCTTTTTGTCGACTGCCAATCAACGTGGTTAAAGCATGCTTGGCATGCAGGCCTTATGACCGAGTTTGTTGTAGAGTTCCCGATACAGTTTCTTAGAACCTGTAGAAGATACAGTCTAAAAAGGTTTACCCACAAACTATTTCACCGCTTTTTCAGATAGGTCTCACATTACCTGCCAAAAAGCCATTTACGGAGGAACGGGCTGACTCGCAGGATGTTCGACGTAATGATACAGAAGCCAATGATAAGCAGGGCAATCACAACGGACAGCGTCGTGTCGAGCACGAAGTTATGGCGGTACTTATCAAAGAACTGGCCAATGGTTGGAATATTGGGTAGGAAAAAGAAATGAAGGAGATAGATATCGAGTGTGCGACGGCCAATATATTGCAGAGAAGCTCCGACCACAGAAAGTTTCGTAAAATAGTCCTTGTAGTAACGGAAGTACATAAACGTGATGGTCAGCAATCCGAATTTGGCCAGTGTAGAGGGAAGATTAGTCCATTCCAGCCTGAGATTATGCCATTTAAGCACATCCATGGTCGATAGGATAACGATGGCAATAACTATAGGGTAGAACCAGCGGCTATCCATTACGCGCTGTGCCCCGTCCCAATAGCGGTGAACGATATTGCCAAAGATGAAAAACGGGAAATAGAACATGACCTCCACCAAACAAGTATCCATCAGAAATACTTTAATTGGAGTGTCGGGGCCTTTATAACCCTGAGCCCAGGAAAAGTAGTGGGGTTGGTAGCACGTCTCATAAACGCAGAGCGAGACGATAAAGAGCAAGGCTATAGGTATCCACGAACGGCTTTTCAGTTTGCTCTCAGCATAAGCAAACAGGTAATAGATGATAAACATCCACAGCAGGGCGATGGTGAACCAATAACCACCTTTCTGTGGCGAATGGAAATTGACTTCCAGTCCTTCCAGGAAGCGGGGCCAAATCATCGCATTGAAAAGCACGAAGAACACCAACGTAGGAATAATCTGGACCTTCAGTTTTTTCAGAAGCAATTGCCCCAAGTTATGGGCATTCCAGACCTGAGCAGCTTTGTAGGCCAGGAATCCGCTGACGAAGAAAAACAGCGGCATGCGGAACAAAAGAAGAAACGACAATGAGGACGAGAACTTCCAGTTCTGTTCAAAGCCAACACGGCTAACGTGATTGGCCACAACCAGAATCATGGTAAATCCTCGGAGTGCGTCGAGCCACTCTAAACGTTTTTTGTTGGGTAAAGTTTCCATTGGCTACTGTTAATCTTAAAAGTAAGTCAGTCGTAGAATTCCAAATGAGCCACGTGTAGCGATAGCTTGCTCAGATCGGGCAATTGCATATAGTCGCCGAAAATGTGGCGTAGGTGGGCATCGGCATTGCCGGGAACAGGTAGTTTGTGTCCCTCGAACGTGTGGGTCGTCAGTGGAAAAATCTCATCAGCGTAACGCGGGTTGTGGAAAGGAATGCCCATGCCTGAGGTAATCACCTTGCCGGGAAACAGCCGGCAAAGCGCGCGCAGGCAAGGGAAAAGCATAAGATTGTTCACGTCGAAGATACGCCGAACCTTACGTATGGCCTTTTGGTCGTCAGTACTGGTGCGCCACACTTTGTACATGTGGCCGACCGTCTTCTCCGTCAGGCGATGCAGCCAGATTGGGTGCTGTTCCATGGGGAAGATGTCGATGTAAATGCCCTGTTCTTTCCATACTCTATCGTAATTAGTCTGTTCCAGCATTCGTGAGCGGCGATCGCGCACTTTAGCATAGTAGAAGAAGTAGTTAGGGTCAGTCTCATCGTTCTGTAGAGCAAGCCAGTCAGGCAGTTCCTCTGGAAGAACCTTCATCAGCCGCAAATAGTCCTTTCGCATCATCTCAATGTCAAGATCATCGTCCCAGGGGATGAAGCCGTCGTGGCGCAGGGCTCCTATCAGCGTGCCACTGCTGAGCCAGTAGGGAATATCGTGCTTCTTGCAGATACGGTCAACCTCAACCAATATATCGAGCATTCTCATTTGCTGCCTCCGAAGGAGCGACCCTTCGGGATTAAACTGAGAATGAGCGATGCAGGACATTCCCCAGCGAAGAATCTTATCTATGATAGGCGTACTGACTCCGTGCTGACGGGCCTGCTGCTGTACTATCTGCAGCCCATAAGGGAAGTCTTCTGTAAAATATCTACTGCCAAAGTCTGGCACATATCCTCCATCAACCTTCTTCATAGGCGATTTGATACCTTTGAAGGCTTGGATGGAGTGGAGTTTTTGGGTCAGCGAAGCTGCATCCGTACTCTCATAATAATCGAGAATGGTCGGGATACTGCCCTTTGTCACAGGCAGGACGTCGAGCAGTCGTTGGAACTCCTCATCCATCTGAATTAGATAGTTGGAGGCTTCAACAGTCCACTGCTCATAGAAAAGACTCTCGTTAGGATAGACCACACCCTCGTGCCAATCCTTCCAAAGACTATAGAGACGAGCAGGATGAAGCAGCGGATTGCTATTCGTAAGACTCACCTCGTAATAGCTTGACAATAGCTGAACGGGAACCCGGAAGAGGTGCTCGATTTCTGCCCTCAAAGTCTCTTTATCGTTTGTCTGTTCTATGGCGATACTGAGGTTAGGCTTATAGCCCAGCAAGTCAGCTTTGTGTCCATAATCCGTTAGCCGCGAGATGAACGGGACTCGCTGGAATCCAAATAAGGGTGTCTTAGCAGGAAGCGCTTTGAAAGCCTCGAAGAAAAAGCCTGTGCTACATACGATGCTGCCTACAGCTGTTCCAGGCGTCAATGCAGGAGCTATTTGCCGCAGCACATCACGGATGGAGAAACCCGGCAGACAGAGTAAGATAATATCAGCATGGCTGACAACCTTGTTTGGATCAGAAGAGAAGTTATTTATCTGGCCCTTAAGTAAACCTCCCTCAGGCGTAGTGATCTCCAGTTGCTTTTGCCAGCGCTCCGGGTGGCGTGTCAGGAGAGTTACCTCGCAATCACCATGGGCAGACAGGAAGCCTGCCACGACGTGACCTAAATTTCCACCTCCACAGATACAAACCTTTTTCTTCATCGCTTCTGGAATTGTTTCAGTGCCTCTACCAATCTCGTGTTGTCCTCATGGTTGCGGATGGCGATGCGCATATACTGCTTGCTGGGGTCAAGGCCTGGCTTGAGGCTACAGTCGCGGGTGAGGATGTTATGGTGGCGCAGCATATAGATCACAATCTCGCTGGCCGTAAATGGTGGCAACACTTCACAAAGGAAGTAGTTGGCCTGAGAAGGCATCACACGGAAGAAGGGTATCTCGCGCAGTCCTTGCTCGAAACTGTCGCGCTCGGCAATGAATTTTTCGCAGGCTCGCTTGTAGTCTTTCTCATGCTTGTTGTATATCTGCATGAAGAACTCTGCAAACGAGTTGAGGTTCCAGATGGACACTTCTTTCTTCATCTGTGCAATCAGCACCTTGTCAGCCGAAGCGAGGATGCCCAGTCTCAGACCAGGAACGCCATAGCTCTTGGAGATACTTTTCATGACTGCCATGTGTGGATAGGCTTCGACCGTGTTATCTGACAGCAATGTGTTTGTAACGTAGTCAATACTGAAATCCACGAAACTCTCGTCGACCACAAGCCGAATGCCCCGCACCTCGCACCAGTCCGCCAGTCTCAGCACATCCTGTTTGGGTATGAAGTTACCCGAAGGATTGTCAGGGTTGATGAGCATTAGTGTCTGGATACCCTTGTCCTCGAAATACATCATCAGGTCATCGGCCGAATACCTGTAGTCTTCGTTCTGCGGCACAAAGGTCACCTGGCTGTCCTTGTCATAGCGGTTAGGATACTCCTCGAAGGTGGGACGGATAAAACCTATCTTGCCTTCAGAGCGCTCCATCAATACCTTGATGAGTTCCGCTGCACCGTTACCTGGCACAATGTATTGCTCGCTCACGCCAAAGCACTTACTGGCAATCAGGGTGTTTACCTTCATGCCAGAAGGGTATTCAGTAAGCAGGATGTCGAAATTGCTGCGCAGCTCGTCCTTCAGTCGCTTCGAAGGGAAATAGGGATTTACCAGATAGCAGAAGTCGAGCATCTGCGGAAAGCGCCAGAAACCGCCATAGCGGCCATAGTATTTGCGCAGCACGTCCTTGTCGTCGGCAAAAAGCGCCTCAGCGATGTCAAGGTCCTGTTTGTCGTCGATCTCGTACCATCTCTCGTGGCCAATGGGCAGGGCCTTCATGTTGTGGCTGTCGAGCATGGAGATGATGCGAAGCACGTTCTCGTAGTACTCGTTGTTGCCCACAGCCTTAGTGTATGCATTGAGGAAAGGCACATACTTGTTCTTGGCAAAATCCTTGCTGAACTTATAGATGTTAACCGTCTTGTAGTAGCTGTCCACGTCGGTGTAGTCAAACGCATCCTTGGAGATAAAGTTCACGATGTTGCGGTCTTCGTCGATGCGCACCATCGTACCGTCCATCCACGTCTCATACTTGGCCACCAAGGCTAAGTTTGGGTACGGATTCCCGACTATCATGGGAATCAGCCGCTCACTTAAGATGAGGTCGCTCTCGATGAGCAGCGTATCGTCCTCCTGCAACTGCTCCTTCACTAACGACAACGAATAAATATTGTTTGTCTTGTCGTAGATGGGGTTCTCTGCATATTCTATTGTGAGGCGGTCGTCGTAGCGGTGGCCGATGCAGTCGCGCAGCTTCTGCCCCTGATAACCCACGACAATGATGACGCGGCGCAAGTCCTGTTGTGCAAGCTGTCCCAACAAACGGTCAATTAGCCTGACGCCGTTGACCTCGACCATGCACTTCGTATTCTCGCGAGTCTTCTCTCCGAGTCTGCGGCCCATGCCCGCCGCCAGTATGATTGCTTGCATAAAACGGAATTTTTGTGCAAAGATACGAAATAATTCATAATTCATAGTTCATTATTCATAATTATTTGTATTTTTGCACCCAAAAAGTGACAAAATGAAGCATCCTGCCAAGACAGATATTGCCGTATTGATGTTGTTTTTCAACCGCGCCGATACGTTCCAACTGGTTTTCGACGAGGTAAGGAAAGCCCGTCCGACGCGTCTTTTCCTTTATCAGGACGGTCCACGGAACGATTCCGACAAGTCTGGCATCGAGGCTTGTCGCCAGATTGTCAGCGACGAGAACATCGACTGGGAATGTGAAGTGCATCGCCAGTATCTGGAGGTCAATCAAGGCTGCGACCCTTCTGGCTTCCGTTCCCACAAATGGGCCTTCTCCTTGGCCGACAAGGTGATGGTATTGGAGGACGATGTTGTACCAAGCCAGTCGTTCTTTCCTTTCTGCAAAGAAATGCTCGACCGCTATGAGCATGACGAGCGCATCTCCATGATTGCCGGCTTCAATACTGACGAGGTGACAAAAGACGTCCCCGACGACTATTTCTTCACGTCGTTTATGTCGATTTGGGGTTGGGCCTCGTGGCGACGGGTTGCCGACCAGTGGGACTCAGACTACGGCTTCATGCGCGACGAGTACAACCTTCGCCAGTTGGAAGCGTTGTCACGCCAGAGAGGCTACAGGAACACCATGCTGAAAATGTTCCGCGACCATAGCCAGAGCGGAAAGGAATACTTTGAGACCATAGACTGGGCAAATATGATTCTTCAGTCCGGTCTGTGCGTTATGCCAAACAAGAATCTGGTTAATAATGTCGGCCTAACGGTCGGCTCAACCCATTTCTCTTCCACGCTGAAGACAATGCCCCACAAGCTTCGTCACATCTTCACCATGCCGCGTTATGAGTTGGATTTCCCTTTGCGCCACCCTCGATATGTGATAGAGAACGTCGACTACCAGGAGCGTCGTTACCGCGTTTTGGGTTGGAACCATCCTTGGGTAAAAATATGCTATTCCTTGGAAGAACTATGGCTGAACCTAAAGGCGGGTAACTTCACCTTCATAAGTCACTCTTTTGCACGACGTTTACGCAAATGGACGGGGAAAGACCGACATGCTTAGTTAAAAAAATATAAATCTTTGCTTCCTGCGGCTCTCGAGTGCCGTGCGAAAGCAGAAAAAGTAGTACCTTTGCAGTCCGATTATTGGGGAGAGGCTTAGAATCCCCGTGAGCTGGAGTGTGAATAGCGGCGTCTTTGGCCGGGCGTAGCGGTTCGTGAATCGCCAGTTCAGCAGACGTTAGACTTGCAGCCGGGCGACTGACCCCGGATGTGGGTTTTTGCGTGTGTGTAATATAATTAATGTAAAACTGTTTTTTAGTAAACCAAATTTAGAAATGAACACTTTAAGTTACAAGACGCTTTCCGTCAACAAGGAAACCGCTCAGAAGGAGTGGGTGGTCATCGATGCCACCGACCAGGTGGTTGGCCGTCTCTGCTCGAAGGTAGCAAAGCTCATCCGCGGAAAGTACAAGCCCAGTTTCACCCCGCACGTTGACTGCGGCGACAACGTTATTCTGATCAATGCCAGCAAGGTGGTCTTCACTGGCAAGAAGGAGACCGACAAGGTCTACACCCGCTACACGGGCTATCCCGGTGGCCAGCGCTTCAACACCCCCGCCCAGCTGCGCCAGCGCAAGGACGGTATCGACAAGATTCTGCGCCACGCCGTGAAGGGCATGCTGCCGAAGGGTCCCCTCGGCCGCTCGCTGCTGAACAACCTCTATATCTATGAGGGAACCGAGCATCCCCATGAGGCCCAGAAGCCCAAGGCAATTGATATTAACCAGTACAAGTAAAAGTAAAAAAGAAAAACGATGGAAGTAATCAATGCAATAGGTCGTCGCAAGAGCTCTGTAGCTCGCGTTTATCTCCAGGAAGGTACTGGTAAGATTACGATCAACAAGAAGGAATTGGAGACATATTTCCCCTCAGCTATCCTGCAGTATGTGGTGAAGCAGCCGCTGAACCTGCTCGAGGTGGCCGAGAAGTATGATATCAAGGTAAACCTCGACGGTGGTGGTTTCACTGGTCAGAGCCAGGCCCTGCGCATGGCTATCGCCCGTGCCCTTGTCAAGGTGAACGAAGAGGACAAGAAGAAGCTGAAGGACGCTGGTTTCCTGACACGCGACAGCCGTGAGGTTGAGCGTAAGAAGCCCGGTCAGCCCAAGGCTCGTCGCCGCTTCCAGTTCAGTAAGCGTTAATCATACTGGACTACGTTTAGCATCTAAACCCGCTGGACTCCTCCGGATTACCATCGGGCTGATTCTAAAAAGAATTAAAAAAGAAAGTAAACAACAAATTAAAAAAGCAAGACAATGTCAAGAACAAATTTTGATCAGTTGCTGCAGGCTGGCTGCCACTTCGGCCACCTGAAGCGTAAGTGGAACCCCGCCATGGCTCCCTACATCTACACCGAGCGCAATGGCATCCACATCATCGACCTGCACAAGACGGTAGCCAAGATTGACGAGGCTGCCGAGGCTCTGAAGCAGATTGCCAAGAGCGGCAAGAAGATTCTCTTCGTAGGAACTAAAAAACAGACTAAGGACGTGATTGCCGAGAAGGCAGCCAGCGTCAATATGCCTTACGTCATCGAGCGTTGGCCGGGCGGCATGCTCACCAACTTCCCCACCATCCGTAAGGCTGTGAAGAAAATGGCCAACATCGACCGTCTGATGACCGACGGTACATTCAACAACCTGTCGAAGCGCGAGCTGCTGCAGGTGACGCGTCAGCGCGCTAAGCTCGAGAAGAACCTCGGTTCAATCGTCGACCTGACCCGTCTGCCCAGCGCCCTGTTCGTTGTCGACGTGCTCAAGGAGCAGATTGCCGTCCGCGAGGCTAACCGTCTGGGTATCCCCGTGTTCGGTATCGTCGATACCAACAGCGAGCCCAAGAACATCGACTTCGTCATCCCCGCCAACGACGACGCCAAGGACAGCGTTGAGGCAATCCTGAACGCCTGCTGCACGGCTATCGCCGAGGGTATCGAGGAGCGCAAGGTTGAGAAGGCTGACGAGAAGGCTGCCGACGCTCAGGACGAGGCTGAGGCCGAAGAGGCAAAGCCCAAGCGCGCTTCGCGCCGCGCCCGTAAGGACGAGGCTCCTGCTGCTGAAGAGGCTGCTCCCGTTGCTGAGGAGGCCGCTCCCGCCGAGGAGGAGGCTCCTGCCGCTGAGTAAAAGGTAAAAAGTAAAAAACTAAAAAAGTAAAAAAAGCAAAAACAATGGCAATTTCAATTGATGATATCAAGAAGCTTCGCGCTATGACCGGCGCTGGTCTGGCTGACGTTAAGAAGGCTCTGACCGAGGCCGAGGGCGACTTCGACAAGGCCAAGGAACTGCTCCGCGAGCGCGGACTGGCCATCGCTGCCAAGCGTAGCGACCGTGAGACTTCTAATGGTTGTGTACTCGTAAAGGCTGTCGACGGCTTCGCCGCCATGATCGCCCTGAAGTGCGAGACCGACTTCGTGGCCAATGGTGCCGACTTCATCGCTCTGACGCAGAGCATCCTCGACGCTGCCATCGCCGCCAAGGCTCAGGACATCGAGGCTGTGAAGGCTCTCGACATCAACGGTCAGACCGCCCAGGAGGCTGTCACGCAGCGTTCTGGTATCACCGGTGAGAAGATGGAGCTCGACGGCTACCTGACACTCGAAGGTGAGAACATCGAGGTTTACGACCACATGGGCAAGCACACCCTCTGCACCATGGTCCAGACCAACAAGCCGGCCTCTGAGGCTGGTCACAAGCTGGCCATGCAGGTGGCAGCCATGAAGCCCGTTGCCCTGGATGCCCAGAGCGTCGACCAGAAGATTCTGGACGAGGAGTACAAGACCGCCGTCGAGAAGACCAAGCTCGAGCAGGTCGAGAAGTTCGTTGAGATGAAGGTCAAGAAGGCTGGCATCAACCCCAACCTCGTTGACTCTGAGGACCACATCGAGAGCAACATGGCCAAGGGCTGGCTCACCAAGGAGCAGGCCGACGAGGCTCGCAAGATCATTGCCGAGGCCAAGGTCGAGGGCGAGGCTCAGCTGAAGATGCCCATGATTGAGAACATCGCCAAGGGTCGCGTGCAGAAGTTCCTGAAGGAGAGCTGCCTCGTCGACCAGGAGTTCCAGTTCGGCGACGGCGACAAGGCTACTGTCAGCCAGTGGGTCGCCCAGCAGGACAAGGAGCTGAAGATTGTTGCTTTCAAGCGCTTTACACTCGTTGCTGAGTAATTGAAAAAGATTATCTGTCTTTCGTGCTTGGCACTACTACTATGCATCGTCGGTTGCACCCAGCAGCCGACGATGCATTACGTCTATGAGGTGATGAACCCTATGACGCCGGTAAAGAATCAGGGCAAGTCGCAGCTGTGCTGGGCCTACGCCATGCTTGCCGCCATCGAGACCGAGCACCTGCGCTGGGGCGACTCCGTGAACCTGGCGCCGGCCTTCATTGAGCAGAAGCTCAAGCAGGAGCCGCAGGCGCCGAAGTCGGGCCGCGGCATGGGAGCCACGCTGCTGTCGCTCATCCAGAAGTATGGCATCGTGGGCTACGACGCCATGCGCACCGTCGATACGCCAGCGCCACAGTTCGTCTTCATGTACGGCGCCGAATACACCACCCACGAGTTTGCCCGCAGCGTCTGTGCCCCCGGCGAGTACATCTGTCTGACCAGTACCGCCCGCGAGCCCTATAATCAAGAGGTGGAGCTCGACGTTCCCGACAACTGGCTGCACCAGCGATTTCTGAATATTCACATCGACACGCTGCTCGAGAAGACCGCCCACGCCGTGCGCCGCCACCACGGCGTCTGCTGGGAGAGCCGCAGCCACGCCATGGCCATCGTCGGCATAGCCCACGATGACCAAGGCAAGAAATACTTCGTTATGAAAAACTCGTGGGGCACCAAGCGCTCGCACAGAGGGCTTGACTTCCTGTCGTTCGAGGACTTCAAGCGTCAGACCTTAGCCGTTGAAATGCCGAAAGAGGCATTTCGCTAAAAGTCATATCCTAAGCAAATATAGAAATACGGCTCCTTGGTTCTGTTGCAATAGCCGACGGAAACGCCAAGGGGACCAAACATGGAGTCGTAGGAGTAGGCCAGCTGACCGCCGATCAGGGGCTTTGTCTTCATCAGGTCTTCAAGTTCGGGAGCGTGCTGGGCAACAGCTGACAGCAACGAGACGTAATGGTTCTTTCCCATACGCTGACAGGCCTGCAGCTGGATGCCCGTGAAATGATTCTCGGCATACTCCACGTGCCCCAGTCCGGCGAACGGCAGCTGCTGTTCGACATAATGGCCGAAACCTGTGCCGCCGATGATGTTGCCATAGATATGTGGGATGTCATTACCAAAGAGCAGACGCCCATAGAGCAGCCCCTCGATGGTGAACCGACTGCTGAGCGGGAACGATTTCCGCCACGAGGCGCTCACTTCAGTAATGCCCTCATGACCGTTGAGCCTCGCCATGTCGTCGGTAATGTAGGCATAGCGTGCCAGGAAGCGGCCTCCGCGGGTGGGGAAGTACCAGTGGTCTTCAGAGTTGAACTCCATTTGTGCCTGATAGGTGAAGTAGTGGTCGTTCTCAAAGTTCACATCGCGCGACATTACCTCCGAGCGCAGTTTATTGCTGTAATGGTAGTACTCCCAGCGCAGGCCTGCCTTGAAGCTGAAGTTACGGATGGCTATGTTGACCGGCTCTGCCAGGGCCTGATGATAGTTATAGAGTATGCTGTATTCGCGGTCGCCCTCGTGGTAGACGTCGATGTCGTTACGGCGGAAGTAATAAGAGATGACCGGGCGCGTGAATCGCAGGGCACGAGGGTGGAAGATGAGGTCGCCGCCAATCATGATCCGCTTGCCTAAGCGCATGGTGATGTCGGAGCTCACGGCAAGCGTCTTCTCCAGCGGCAGGTTGACGTTGGTCTGCAGGGCCACCATCTCCTCGTTGTCGAAGCGCAGGCCGAGGTTCACCTGACTGGTCTTGCGGTTGCCCGCCGTCATCACCAGCCGGTAGCCGCTGGTCGTTCCCAGCGTGTCGCCGTCAGCCTGTATCTTTTCGTCGACCAGTCGCGTGGTAGCCGTCTGGTAGAACAGGTCCGTGCGCATCGAGGTGGCTATCTCCTCTTCTTCGCTCGTCGAGATGCTGTCGAGTCGGTTCAGGTGGAATTTGGCCCGTAGGAAAGCCTCGTCCTGAGGTGTCATATTCTCAAACGTACAGCCTGTCAGGCGTACTTTCTCCGTCATCACCCAGGGGCGCAACGGCTGTAGGCGGACAGGCTTGAAACTGTCGTCGATGCCAATGCGCTTCTTCAGGGCCATCAGTTCGTCCCAGTGGGCCATCGCATCTTTCTCGCCCCGGTCTATCAGCGTGTCGACGGCGGCAGAGTTGAAGCTGGCAGACGAATAGCCCGCAGGGTTCACGCGGATGTGGACGTCGGTATTGGCAATGTTGTCGTTGTACTTGTTCAGCGTGTTCAGGTCGATGAGCTGAGTCAGGATGTTGATGGTGCTGTTCAGGCCTTCCGACGACCTCAGCGTGTCCTGCACGGTGACGCCGATGACGATGTCGGCTCCCATTGCTCGAGCCAGGTCAACGGGGTAGTTGTTGGTCAGGCCGCCATCCACGAGCACCATCTTCCCGATGCGAACAGGCGAGAAGACGGCAGGAATGGCCATCGACGCCCTCAGGGCCTGCGGTAGACGGCCGGCGCGCAGGTCAACCTCAGAATTGTCGACCAGATTGGTGGCCACACAGGCGAAGGGGATGGGCAGGCTGCTGAAGTCTGTCGAGTCTGTAAAGCCCATACACAGCTTCTCAAGCAGCATGTTGACGTTCTTGCCCTTGATGAAGCCGCCGGTGTCGTCTCTCTGTCTGCCGATGGTCAGCCCCCGCGACAGGATGTAGGTGTTCTGTTTCCGGCGGTCGGTCAGGCCCTGCCGGCTCATGTTCTCGCGGTCGCTCATGATGTAGCTCCAGTCCAGTCCGCGCACCAGTGAGTCGAGCACCTCGGCATTATAGCCGATGGCATAGAGACCGCCTATCAGGCTGCCCATCGAGGTGCCCGTCACGATGTCTATCGGCAGGCCGGCGCGCTCAATGACTTTCAGCGCACCAATATGGGCCGTGCCCTTTGCCCCGCCGCCACTCAGCACGACGGCCACCTTCTTGCGTCCCTGGACAGCAAGCGGCATCGCCAAGAGTGCGACAAGCAGGAGACAGGCACACTTCTTCACACGCTATTTATTCAGCTTCCACGTCACGCCGTCCTTGGTGTCCTTCACCTCGAAGCCGGCAGCGGCCAGTTCGTCGCGTATCTTGTCGCTGGTGGCCCAGTCCTTGTCGGCCTTGGCCTTGGCGCGCAGCTCGAGCACCATGTCGACCACCTTGCCGAAGGCGGCTTCGCGCTCGTCGTTAGTGCCGCTCTTCTCGGCCTTCAGTCCGAGGATGTCCTCGGCGAAGAGGTGCATCACCTCCTTCAGCTCCTTCAGGCAGTCGGCGCAGATGGTGGCCTTGTGGTCGATGAGCTTGTTGACCACGGTGCAGGCCTCGAACAGGTAGCTGATGACCTGCGGCGTGGCGAAGTCGTCGTTCATGGCGTCGTAGCACTTCTCGCGTAGGCTCTTTACCACTTTCTCGGTTTCGACGTCACACTGTGACGTCATAGCAGACAGGCGGTCGAGGTCGGCGATGGCGTTCATCAGCTTCTCGAGGCCGCGCTCGGCGGCTACGAGGGCTTCGTTCGAGAAGTCGACGGTGCCGCGGTAGTGGGCTGAGAGCACGAAGAAGCGGATGGTCATCGGCGAGTAGGCCTTCTCCAGCAGCGGGTGGTTGCCGGTGAAGAACTGCTCGAGCGTGATGAAGTTGTTGTACGACTTGCCCATCTTCTGGCCGTTGATGGTCAGCATGTTGTTGTGCATCCAGTACTTCACGGCCTGATGGCCCATCGAGGCCGTGGCCTGGGCAATCTCGCACTCGTGGTGGGGGAACACCAGGTCCATGCCGCCGCCGTGTATGTCGAACGTCTCGCCCAGGTACTTGCGGCCCATGGCCGTACACTCGCAGTGCCAGCCGGGGAATCCGTCGCTCCAGGGCGATGGCCAGCGCATGATGTGCTCGGGCTGCGCCTTCTTCCACAGGGCGAAGTCGGCCTGGTTGCGCTTCTCGCCCACGCCGGCCAGCTCGCGGCTCTCGTCCTTGATGTTCTCAAGCGAGCGCCCCGAGAGGATGCCGTACTTGTACTTCTTATTGTAAGCCTCGATGTCGAAGTAGATGGAGCCGTTCGACTCGTAGGCAAAGCCCCGGTCAAGAATCTGCTGCACCAGCTGCTGCTGCTCGATGATGTGGCCCGTGGCATGCGGCTCAATCGAGGGGCGCAGCACGTTCAGCGCGTCCATGGCCTGATGGTAGCGGTTAGTGTAGTACTGCGCTATCTCCATCGGCTCCAGCTGCTCCAGCCGCGCTTTCTTGGCAATCTTGTCCTCGCCCTCGTCGGCATCGTGCTCCAGGTGGCCCACGTCGGTGATGTTGCGCACGTAGCGTACCTTATAGCCCAGATGCCTGAGGTAGCGGAACACCAGGTCGAACGTGATGGCGGGGCGGGCGTGGCCCAGGTGCGGATCGCCGTAGACGGTGGGACCGCAGACATACATGCCCACATGGGGGGCGTTAATCGGCTCGAAGCGCTCCTTCTGGCGCGTCAGCGTATTGTAAATGACGAGTTTTGATTCCATAATCTTCTTAGTTTTCGGCTTGCAAAGGTACGAATAAGTGAACGAAAAACCAAATGTTTTCCAGTTTTTTCAATACCTATTATTCCAAAACCCGCCGCCTTTTGTCCAAAACCCGGCGCCTTTTGCTCGTAAACCCCCGCCTTTTGCTCGTAAACCCCCCGCCTTTTGCCTGTAACCCGGCGCCTTTTGCCGGGGTGTCGGTTCGGGTGTCGGTTCCGGCCTCCGAAGGTTGGCAGAGAGCACGTTTTTGCCGATTATTCCAGCCACTTTTGCTATTATAGTTGCCATTCGCACTTTTCATCCTACACTCCCGACACTTCCTACACCTAAGAAAGTTCAACAGGTGTAGGAAGTGTCGGAAGTGCAGGATGTTTCCTACAAATAACAATTATGTGTTTAAATTATTGGCGGTTCACGGATTTCTTTGTACCTTTGCACGCAAAAACTAAAAAAGAGTATAGAAAAATGGGAAAAGTAATCTTGACCGGCGACCGTCCTACGGGTA
>JAEEGK010004890.1_pt1 | contig 32569 bp, 22 predicted proteins | sample 8958771 | NCBI WGS metagenome assembly JAEEGK01 (sample SAMN16246547, study PRJNA631951) | gut metagenome | biome: gut microbiome; feature: rumen; material: SC-attached | host: Bos | place: Iran: Karaj | collected 2018-10 | reverse complement strand
GGAAAATAGACACCAAATCTTTCGAGGTGCTCAAAGAGATCGATTTGGACTTCCATCCGGGACCTCTTGCACTTAATCCCCACAATGGGATGCTCTATGTGATTGATAATCATCTGGTGACAGATGAGACTCCAGAGGTAGCCAAAACTATCAGGGTCGTCAATCCGAACACCGGAAGAGTAATGAAGAGGATAACAATAGAACCTGACGAAGAAGACATTCGCTACAATTACACTTCAATATCTCCATATAAGGTGGTTTTCGCGGAGAATGGAATGGGAGCCGTGCTTGTGAGTCGTGACAGGATCAGGCTCATAGACAGCCGTGATGGAGACCGGGTTATCAAGCACCAGTATCTGGATCAGGATTTCGAGCCTGACTTCGAGGATTCGGAGCATCATATAAGAGATATTATGCTTGATAATGCCGGAAAGGGATTCCTTGCCCTGATTTTGAATTCATATAGTTTTTTCAACTTGGATCCTGATGGAGTGAACGGATCTCATTTCAAGCTTCCAAATCCTCCGGGAGACCCGGAAGAAGAGTATGGGTTCCATGGACATTTATGGATTTATAAGCAGCATCGGGAGAAACCTCTGTTTTATCTGGTGACGCCATATAGCGAGGCGCTGTATGACAGGTCATCCAATGCTTATTCAGACCCCTTTATCCGGGTTCCAGGATGGAATTCCGTCGGAGACTTCTGCTACGGGACTCCTTTCGGAGATGACGTTTGTACATTCCTGTTCAACAGAAACGGCTTTCTTCTGGTCCAGGACCATACGACCAAGGAGATTAAATATGATTGCAACATACACTCGGACTTATTCGTGGAGGATTTTGTTTCTTTCTACGAGGGAGACCGTGTCATCGTTTATGAGAATATGGTTGACAAGACATATTTTACCGTGCTGAACACATCAAGATTCTGGACTAAGGATTAATTATAAATTATGAGAAAAGTATTATTCATTCTGGTTCTGTTCGCAGCCTTCACAATGGAGGCACAGCCTAAGCAATCCAAAACCCAAACTAAGGCCAAGACGTATGACGTAGCCGCTTACCTTTATCCTGCCTATGCCGCGGGAGAGCCGCGCCTGAAACCATTCTGGCCAATGGACCGTGGAGAATGGGAAACTGTCATGACGATGCAGCAGCGCAATCCGGGCCACTATTGGGACCGTCATCCCCTGTGGGGTTATATCAATGAGGCTGACCCGGCGGTGATGGAGATGGAAATCGAGCAGGCTACACGTCACGGAGTAAACGTTTTCATCTTTGACTGGTACTGGTTCGACGGCCGTCCTTTCATGGAGACGACCCTGACGGAAGGCTTCCTCAAAGCCGCGAACCGTGACAAGATGAAATTCTACCTGATGTGGGCGAACCATAACGTGGACAACAGCTGGGACACCCGTATAGGTGGTGACAACATCATCTGGAGAGGTGGAGTCGACCGCGAGGAATTCGAGAAGGTCTGCAAGAGGAATATAGAGATGTTCTTCAAGCAGCCGAACTATTATAAGATTGACGGGAAGCCCGTATTCATGATCTATGAGGTGACTACCTTCATCGAGGGTATCGGAGGTGTCGACAAGGCTGTCGATGCTTTGAAATGGTTCCGTCAGGAAGTGAAGAAGGCCGGTTTCCCCGACCTTGAACTCCAGTTCACGATGTGGGACAACCAGTTCAATTTCAGCGGCGTGGATGACGCCAAGACCAAATCCGAACGGCCTCGTGACGAGTTCGCACGCAAACTTGGTTTCAACAGCATGTCGCATTACCAGTTCTGCCATTATATCTGGATGGATGATGACTACCAGAATATTCTTAACAGAGCATATGAGGAGTGGGACAAGCTGGACGCCGAGTTCACCATCCCGTATTACCCCCACGTCAGTATCGGTTGGGACAACAGCCCCCGCTTCGGGGACAGCGCAGTGGTGAAGGAAAACACTCCCGAACGTTTCGAGGGTGCACTCAGGAAAGCGAAGGCATGGGTTGACGCCCGTCCGGACCTCCATCCTCTCATCACGATCAACTCCTGGAACGAGTGGACGGAGACCAGCTACCTCCAGCCGGACGATGTATATGGATACGGTTATCTTGATGCGGTCAAAAAAGTATTTGTAGATGAATAGTTCCTCTAAACTGTTGGTACTGGCGGGACTGGCCTTCCTGGCCGTTTCCTGCAAATCAACGGCACCCGTCCCCAACGGGAACACATGGGGGGATACAGGGGACGGTCACTACCTTAATCCAATACTTGCGGCTGATTATTCCGACCCGGATGCCATCCGTTCCGGAAAGAAGTACTATATGGTGGCTTCCGACTTCCACTTCATGGGCATGCAGGTCCTCGAATCGGACGACCTGGTGAACTGGAAACTGATAAGCCAGGTCTACGACCGTTTCGACAGACCGGGATGGAACGAGATGGAACATTACGGCCAGGGGTCATGGGCACCCAGCATCCGGGAGCATAACGGCAGGTTCTATGTCTATTTCTGCACCCCGGACGAAGGTTTGTTCATGAGTTCAGCCGAGAATCCCGCCGGACCCTGGGAGCCGCTGCATTGCGTAAAAGCCATATCCGGATGGGAAGATCCTTGTCCTTTCTGGGATGAAGACGGCACCGCCTATCTCGGACACAGCCGGGTGGGCGCAGGACCCATAATCCTTCACAGGATGTCGGAAGACGGAAAGGAACTGCTCGACGATGGGAAGACCGTTTATGAAGGACCGGTGGCCGAAGGTACCAAATTCCTCAGATATGGGGATTATTACTATCTCAGCATACCCGAAGGCGGTGTACAGGCGGGGTGGCAGACCATCCTGCGATCCAAGGACATTTACGGCCCGTATGAGCGCAAGGTGGTTCTGGAGACAGGGTCGACATTCATCAACGGACCTCACCAGGGCGCCATAGTGGACACCCCTTACGGAGAGTGGTGGTTCCTGCATTTCCAGTCCAGGGATCCGCTCGGAAGGGTGGTACATCTCCAGCCCATGCATTGGGAAGACGGATGGCCTGTGATGGGAGAAGACTATGACGGCAACGGAGTGGGCGAACCGGTCGACGGCTGGACGAAGCCGAAGACCAGGAAGAAGACCGAACCTTCCCTGCCTGCTTCTTCAGATGACTTCAACGGTCCCGGACTGGGACTCCAGTGGCAGTTCAACCACAATCCTGTGGTCGAGGCATGGTCCCTTTCGAGACGTCCAGGATTCCTTGCCATCGACGCCTTGCAGGCTGATTCCTTCAAGAAGGCGCGCAACACCGTTACCCAGAAACTTATGGGATATGAAGGCCTGTATACCACCAGCCTTGACTGCACCTCCCTTGCGGAAGGACAGTTCGCCGGCCTGGCCTGCATGGGAAGGAATAACGATTGTGTCGGTGTCCTGGTAGAAGACGGAATGAAATATCTGGCCTTGGAAGATATCGATGGTTTGAGGAAGATCTCCCCTTTGGATGCCGACAAGGTCTGGCTCCGCTTGAAATTCGACTCCAACAGCAACATATTCGTATTCTCCTACAGCACCGACGGCAAGGAGTTCCTGCCGGCAGGACAGATATTCACGGCCTGGTTCGGATTCTGGAAAGGAGCCCGTCCCGCATTGTTCAGTTTCAACACTGTGGCTTCCGCCGGTACGGCATATTTCGACGACTTCATATATCAACTGGATAAATAGATTTTCAATGAGATACGCTCTTCTCGCTATTGCAATTTTCCTTCTGGTCTGTTGCAGCAGGCCCGCTGTCATCGATCCTTCCGACCTTATGAGCGACACCTGGGTGGCTACGGACGCCCTGGGGAGGCATATGCCGCTCACGGATTCCGTCGGAAACCTGAAACAGGACAAGGACCGCAAGGTCGGCATATTCTACATCACCTGGCACGGCAAAGGCAGCCATAACCTTCCCGGGCCGTACACGGATGTGACCAAGATCCTGGCTGAAAAGCCTTCCGCCCGCTTTGACGGTAACGATCCGATCTGGAAATACGGCGGCTACCACTGGGGAGAACCGGAAAACGGATATTTCCTGAGCCAGGACGAATGGGTGATCAGAAAGGACCTGTCGATGCTCCAGGACGCCGGAGTGGATGTACTCGTGCTGGATGTGACCAACGGTGTCTGCTACTGGGACGAGTGGGAACTTCTTTTCACCACCATGAGGAAGATGAGGGAAGAGGGTAACCGGACCCCCGAGTTCGTGTTCTGGTCCTTCAACAACAGTCCCGTGAACGTGGTCAAGTCTCTTTACGAGCGTTACTATAAGGAAAACAAGTATTCCGACCTCTGGTTCTACTGGGACGGGAAGCCTCTCCTGCTCTACAATGCAGATCCTTCCGTAGATGCCACCGGGAACTTCGAGGCCAAGGCTTCGGACTATCCTCCCGAGATATTCGAGTTCTTCACCCTGAGGAACATGTGGTGGGGTTACTATGAGTGGGGAGCCGAGCATGAGCATGGAGGCAACCGATTCATAGGCACCGAGGACAACTGGAGTTTCGGCTACAGCATGGATGACGAGAGGATCGGCTGCATGACCCCTGTCGAGCTGGCATCGAAGCACGAAGGAAAGGTTGAGGAATGTGCCGTGACCCCTGCCCAGCATTCCCTCGGATTCAGGAACTCCCCGATGGGAGTCGGGAAATCCTGGACGAAGGAAGCCGGTGAGCCTGAGTTGAATGAATATGACCTGCCGGCCGAAGCATACGTCCCTTGGCTCGGCAAGACCGTCCAGAACCCGTCCGGTTACGGAATATATTTCCAGGACCGCTGGGAAGACGCACTGGCGGTCGACCCTCCGTTCATCTACATCAATGACTGGAACGAATGGACAGCCGGTAAGTATAACTTCGGGGACACTTGGTTCATGGGACGCGAAAACAGCTCTTATGCATTCGTGGACCAGTACAACGCCGAGTTCAACCGGACGATACAGCCGATGAAGGGAGGCTACACGGACAACTACTATATGCAGATGGCGGCGAACATACGCCGCTACAAGGGAGCCCGTCCCGTTCCGGAGAACCGGGGATTCAAGCGGATTTCGATAGACGGTTCATTCCAGGACTGGGAAAAGGCGGGCGTTATCTACCGTGATACGCGCGGAGACGTGACCTTCCGTGACGCCGACGGATATGCCGGACTTCATTACACTGATTCCACGGGGCGCAACGATATCCAGGATTCCAAGGTCGCGCTGACGAAGGATGGAACGGTTTCCTTCTATGCGAAGTGCGGCTCGCAGATATCACCTTCCACCGATCCCGGATGGATGCTCCTGCTCATCGATTCCGATATAGATCCTTCTACGGGATGGTATGGATATGACTTCGTCGTCAACAAGGAAGTAATTGACGCCCGGACCACTTCGGTCATGAAATATGAAGGAGGCCAATGGAAGAAGGTCGCCGAGGTACCGTATTCCGTTTCCGGCGACGAGGTCGAGCTTGCCGTCCCGGCCCCGCTTCTGGGCATATCGGGGAAAAAAGCCGGCTTCGATTTCAAGTGGGCGGACAATCCCGGAGAACTGGTCGATCCGATCTCCATCTGCATCCACGGAGACACTGCACCCAACAGACGTTTCAATTACAGGTTCATCTGGAAGAAATAATCAACTAAATAGGTAGATATGAAAAAGGTATTCCTGATTGCACTGGCGGCGTTCTTTGCTGCCGCTTGTTCCGAAAGGACCGATTCCCTGAGCGAGGGTTTCAAGACCCCACCTGACTCCATCCGTGCAGCGGTTTACTGGTATTGGCTGAACAACAACATCTCCAAGGAAGGGGTCGTCAAGGACCTGGAGGCCATGAAGAAGGTGGGGATAACCCGTGCCTTCATCGGTAACCAGGCCACGGACGACCTGCCTTACGGAAAGGTGGACCTGTTCTCGGACGAGTGGTGGGATATCACCCGTCAGGCCATGAAGACCGCAACGGAACTGGACATCGAAATAGGCATGTTCAACTGTCCGGGCTGGAGCCAGTCCGGAGGAACGTGGATCACTCCTGAACAGAGCATGAAATATGTGGAGTTCAGTGAATGCAAGGTCACAGGGGAAGGGAAAGACATCACCATAGATATTTCGGACATACCCCGGGACCGGATAGTATCAGTCATGGCTTACCCAGATGTTGCCGGTTCTTCACAGACCTGGACCATCCGCACGAAGAACGGACTTCCGGTAAAGAAGGAACTCAAGCTCGACAGTCCTTTTACTGTCAGGACCCTTTCGGTCCAATGCAACGGGAACGTACGTACTCCTGTGCGCTTGGAAACACTTGAAGGGCAGGAAGTCGTATCATTTGATTTCGACCGGCACAATTCCGGCCTCAGCGTCGGTTTCAAGCCTCACGCCCCTTGGGTGGTTACCCTTCCCGAAACCAATGATCCGGCTTACAACATAATATTCGACAATCCATCCGGCCTGGACATCAACGTGACCCTGTCCGAGATTCCCGCGGTCGAACGGTATGCGGACAAGTCGCTGGCAAAGGTATTCCAGGATCCCCTGCCCATGTGGGACTACTATATGTGGGACACCCCTGCCGAAGCCTCCGATTCAACCCTGTATGTAGATCCTCAAAGCATAGTGGACCTGACCGCGATGGTCAGGGACGGCAGGATCGAGTGGCAGGCGCCTGAGGGGAACTGGACAGTCCTCACCGCCTACATGAAATCCACCGGGGTCCATAATTCTCCCGCCGTAAAGGAAGGAACGGGACTGGAGGTTGACAAGATCAACAAGAAATATATCGGAGAACACTTCGATGCCTACATCGGCGAGATGATCAGGAGGATACCTGCCGAAGAACGCAGGACGTGGAAGGTAGTTGTCGAGGACAGTTACGAGACAGGCAGCCAGAACTGGACCGACGACATGGCTGACGTATTCAAGGATACATACGGTTATGACCCTATTCCATGGCTCCCCACGCTCAACGGAACCGTTGTAGGAAGCGTGGACCAGTCCGACCGCTTCCTCTGGGACCTGCGCCGCCTCATTGCGGACCGTGTGGCCTATGACTATGTGGCCGGCCTCAGGGAGGAATGCCACAAGCACGGCATGGAAAGCTGGCTGGAGAATTACGGACACTGGGGATTCCCCGGGGAGTTCCTGATGTACGGAGGCCAGTCGGACCAGATTGCCGGCGAATACTGGAGCGAAGGAAATCTCGGAGACATCGAGAACAGGGCTGCTTCATCTTGCGGACACACCTACGGCAAGAACAGGATCTGGGCGGAATCCTGTACTGCAGGAGGCCCTCAGTTCAACCGCTATCCCCGCCTCATGAAGCAGCGCGTGGACAGATTCTTCTGCGAAGGTATCAACGCCACCCTTCTCCATCTTTACATCCAGCAGCCTGACGACAGGAAGCCGGGCCTCGACGCCTGGTTCGGTAACGAGTTCAACCGGAACAATTCCTGGTTCGACGGTATGGGAACCTTCGTGGAGTATCTGAGGCGTTGCAATTTCATGCTCCAGCAGGGCCGTTATGTTGCCGATGTGGCCTATTTCATCGGAGAGGACGTCCCCAAGATGACCGGAGTCTGCGACCCTCCCCTTCCGGAAGGATATTCATTCGACTACATCAATGCAGAGATCCTGAAAGATCATGCAAGGGTTAAGAACGGCCGTCTTATACTCGACAGTGGCATGGAATACAAGGTACTCGTACTCCCCAAACAGGAGACAATGCGTCCCGAGATGCTGGAGAAGATACGTGGATTCGTCAAGGATGGACTTGCCATCGTAGGTCCGGCTCCGCTCCGTTCACCGAGCATGCAGGATTACGGCAAGGCTGATGAAAAGGTCAGGGAACTTGCCTCAGAGATCTGGAACGGAAGCGGAAAATTTGGTTCCGGGCGCGTATTCCCTGACGGAACTACCATGGAATCAGTCCTTTCCGAGCTGAAGATATCTCCTGATTTCCAATATTCTGGAGACGGGAAACTGTTGTTCATCCACCGGAGCCTTGGCTCTGGCGGAGATGTCTATTTCGTTTCCAACCAGGAGGACAGGCCCGTGGCGGCCACCGCCCGTTTCAGGACAAGTCCCGCCCTGAAGGCTGAGCTTTGGAACCCCGTGACCGGAAAGACCTATGGAGTGGAAGCCGGTCCCGACGGGAGCATAAAGCTCGACCTGGACAGGTTGGAAAGCGTTTTCGTAGTGTTAAGGAAAAGGACCACGTCCGCATACGTGAGTTCAACCGTCGAATCCTGCGGTGTGGACAAGTCCTGGGAGGTGGATTTCGCCGAATCTGCGGGGAACCGCCCGTTCACCAGGACTTTCAAGACACTCCAGGATTGGGCGGGCAGTGAAGATCCGGAGGTAAGGTTCTATTCCGGCAAGGCTACCTATACCAACACCTTCACCATCGGAGCGTCCTTTGCCAAGGAAGCGAAAGTGACGCTCGACCTCGGGGAGGTCATCGCCCTCGCAACGGTAAAGGTGAACGGAAAGGACGTCGGAGGAGTCTGGACATTCCCTTACAGGCTTGATATCTCCGGATTGGTCGACACCGGGAAGAACACCTTGGAAGTGACCGTGTACAACAACTGGCGCAACCGTCTCATCGCCGATGAGAAACTCCCGAAGGAGAAGCGCCAGACCTGGACCAACATCCAGCCGTGGAATGCAGATGATGAACCGCAGGGTTCCGGATTGCTGGGACCTGTATCCATAACCGTAGAGTATTGATAATGAAGCATATTAATAGAATCAACCGTTATCTGGCCGTCTTGGCGGCATTCGCCTTGGCGGCTTGTTCGAGGCCGGTAAAGGATAATGTAACCACAGAACCGTTCGTTCCTGTCGAAGAGACTGTGGAGCAGAATACTACCGTCACTTCAATGGACGTGGAGTCAGGTTCTCCCAACCAGTGGATCGCTTTCAGGAAGGATCTGACACTGGACGAGGTACCCGCCTCCGCCCCTGCCAGGATAGCCGTAGACAGCAAGTACTGGCTTTGGATCAATGGTGAACTGGCAGTATTCGAAGGACAGCTGAAGCGAGGACCCAATCCTCACGGCAGTTATTTCGACGTGGTAGAACTGGCTCCTTACTTGAAAAAAGGTGAAAACAAGATAGCCCTTCTGCTCTGGTATTTCGGAAAGGACGGGTTCTCCCACCTGGGTAGCGGGAAAGCCCAGATGTGGTTCGACTGCCCTGCCATCGGAACGGTCAGCGATGCCAGCTGGCTGTGCCGGATCCTTCCTGCATACGGAAAGGCCGATTGTCCCGAGCCGAATTACAGGCTCTCTGAGACCAGTATCTCTTTCGATGCACGCGAAGACATCGGGGACTGGCATACCGGAGAACCCGAAGGATTCGCTCCGGCAGTGGTGACGGAAAGTACCCTCGGTACCCTTCAGAGGCGTCCCATTCCATTCTGGAAAGACTACGGTATAAAGGAGGCCTCCTTTGAGACCCGCCCCGGCGAGGAGTGCGACACGGTCGTGGCGCGCCTGCCATACAATATGCAGATGACCCCCATCATCGCCGTGGAGTCGGACAAGGGTGGTCGCAGGATCCTCATCGAGACCGACCATGCAAAGGTCGGGGAGCAGTGCCTCAGGGCTGAATACATCACCAAGGCCGGTACGCAGGAATACGAGTCCCTCGGCTGGCTCAACGGAATGAAGATTATCCTGACCGTCCAGCACGGTGCCAAGGTTACGGGAATAAAATACCGCGAGACCGGCTACGACACCACTCCCGAGGGAGTGTTCACCTGTGACGATCCTTTCTACAACAAGTTCTGGGAGAAGGGCCTGCGCACCATCTACGTCAACGCCAGGGACAATTTCTTTGATTGCCCCGAGCGAGAGAGAGGACAGTGGTGGGGAGACATCGTGACCATACTCGGAGAGAGTTTCTACACATATTCCCCTTCGCTCCACGCCTTGATCCGCAAGGGTATACGCGAGCTCTGCGACTGGCAGCGCCCGGATAACATCCTGTTCTCTCCCATACCCGGCAACTACGGGGTGGAACTTCCCTGCCAGATGCTTGCAGCCGTGGGCCGATACGGTTTCTGGACCTACTACATGAACACCGGAGACAAGGCCACCATCGAATATGTCTACCCTGCCGTAAGGAGATATCTGGATACTTACCATGTAGGCAAGGACGGCCTGCTCGAATGGCACGACGGAGACTGGAACTGGGGCGACTGGGGCGACAACAGGGACATGAGGCTCCTGCAGTCGATGTGGTACTGCCTTGCCCTGCAGGCGGTCTCGGACATGGCCGACGTCCTCGGCGATCCGAACGAGGGCGGTACCCTGTGGGAAAGGATGAACCAGCTGAAGGATGCCATCAACCAGGTCGCCTGGACCGGCACCTGCTACCGTCATCCTGATTATGAGGGTGAGACGGACGACAGGGTCCAGGCCCTTGCAGTAGTGGCCGGAATCGCCGGTCAGGACAAGTATGAGGCAATCTTCGAGACACTCAAGAAAGAAGAGCATGCAAGTCCTTACATGGAGAAATATATTATGGAGGCCCTATTCTGCATCGGCCACGGGGACTATGCCCTCGAGCGCGAACGCAGACGCTACGATTTCATGGTCAACCACCCGGATTTCGACACCCTGTTCGAAAACTGGAACGTCGGAGTCAACGGCGACTGGGACTGTGGTTCCGTAAACCACGCATGGAGCGGCGGTCCGCTGGCTGTCTTCCCTACCAAGATGTTCGGTGTCTACCCGACGGAGGCCGGCTGGAAACGCTTTTCCGTGAGTCCCGACGAACACATATTCAATGACTGCAGCATTTCCTTCCCGACTGTCAAAGGCAAGGTTTCGGTATCCTTCAAGAGGGATGGTGAGAGAATCCTCCTGGACGTCGAGGTTCCCGAAGGCTCTTCAGCCGAAGTGAATGTCCCCTGGGCGCATTTCCATAAGGATCTCGGTCCCGGCGTCCACAGCATGGACCTGGCAAACGGTCCTGTGGTCGAAAAGGGCGATTTCAAGTACCGGGACAAGAACCAGCCGGTGGAGAAGCGCGTAAAGGACCTCCTTGGACGCATGACCCTGGAAGAAAAGGTGAACCAGGTCAGCGCCCAGCTTCTGTCCCTCCCCTCCTGGAGCAGCAGGGACTATGCAAAGGGACATATCCGCAATATCGGGCACTTCCTCCCGGACCAGAATCTTCCCAACGATCCGAAGTCGGTGGCTGAGAAGATCAACGAAGACACCAGGATTTCTATTGAGGCCAGCAGATGGGGTATTCCAGTACTCCAACACGGCGAGGCCCTGCATGGAGCCCAGTGGGGAAATGCCACCTGCTTTCCGCAGAGCATAGCTATGGCGGCCACCTTCGACGATGACCTGTACTATCAGGTCGGAAAGGTCGTGGCTGAAGAATTGAGGGCTGTCGGCGTGCGCCAGGTATATGCTCCCGTGATCAACGTCACCCGCGACCAGCGCTGGGGAAGGGCACAGGAAAGCTACGGCGAGGATGTCCTGATGAATTCCCTGATGGGCGTGGCCTATGTCAAGGCCCTTGAAGAAGGCGGTGTCGTGGCGACTCCCAAGCATTATGTAGACAACTATGGAGAGGGAGGTCACGATTCCTTCGCCTCCCCTACTTCATGGAGGGTCCTGAGGGAAGTCTATCTGGAACCCTTCCGCGCCTGCGTGCAGGAAGGAGGGGCCAGGGGTATAATGTCTTCCTACAATTCGGTGGACGGAATCCCTTCCAGCTGCAACAGTACCCTGCTCAAGGATATCCTCAAGGATGAATGGGGCTTCAAAGGTATCGTGGTCTCCGATTATGATGCCGTGGATATAGTCCACAGAAGCCACGGGATGGCCGAGTCGGAAGGTGACGCCCTCGCGCTTTGCATGGAAAACGGACTGGACCTCCAGCTGCACATCACTTCCAAGGACCTGCTGGACCTTGTCAAGGCAGGCAAGATCAGCGAGAAGACCATTGATGAGAGTGCCAGGAGGGTACTCAGGATCAAGTTCGGACTCGGACTGTTCGACGAACCCTTCGTCGATCCAGACAAGGCTGCAGCCATAGTCCGCAACAAGGAGCACAGGCAGCTTGCCTATGAGGCCGCCAGCAAGTCCATGACATTGCTCAAGAATGACGGCATCCTCCCCATCAAACCAGGAAGTGTCAGGAGGATTGGCTTGTTCGGTCCGGCCGCCAACGTCCTAAGCCTCGGCGACTACAGCGGTGCAAGGGGCGGATGGAAAGGCGACGGAGTCACGCCGCTGCAGGGTTTGAAGGACGCTTATGAAGGATCCGCGGACGTGGTACTCAATAAAAACGGCCAGGATGTCAATACCCTTGCCAGGACCTGCGACGTCCTGGTGTTCTTCCCGGCCATCACGGAGGAAGAAGGCCGGGACCGCAGCAGTTTCAAACTGCCTTCTGCCAACGTCATACGTGAGAGGACGCAAACCAACGCGGTGATCATAGCGGACCAGCAGGAATCTATTGTCAGGATCGACCAGGAAAAGATGATCCGCGACCTTGTCGCTACCGGAAAGCCGGTGGTGGTCGTACTCCAGAACGGAGCTGTCATCGATGTCACGGAATGGCTGGACGGTACGGCCGCCGTTATTGACGCCTGGTATCCCGGTGAACAGGGAGGAAGGGCGATCGCGGACGTGATTTCCGGCAAGGTCAACCCTGGCGGCAGGCTGCCTTTCAGCTGGGCCAAGACGATCGGACAGAATCCGATGTATTATTCTATCAAGCCCAGCGGCCGCGGTTACGGCTATGTCGAAAATGACGGAAAGCCCCTCTGGCCCTTCGGTTACGGCCTCAGCTATACTACTTTTGAATACAGCGACTTCACCGTGGCCGAGTCTCTAGGCAAGGATCAGCCCCTGAAGGTGTCCGTCAAGGTGACCAACACCGGAGATGTCGAAGGAGACGAGGTCGTACAGGTCTATATCCATGACGAACTGGCCTCCGTCGCCCGTCCGATGAAGGAGCTGGCCGCCTTCAGGAGGGTGACCCTGAAGCCCGGAGAAAGCAAGATGGTGGAACTGGAAATCCCCTACAGGAGGTTCTCGATGTGGGACAAGGATATGGTCCAGCGTGTAGAGGAAGGATGGTTCGAGGTCTGGGTCGGCCGCAATGCTGAAGAGAAGACCGCCGAAGGCAGGGTATATGTCAGCGGAGGCAATATATCTTCTTAAGGAATGGAGAGGAAATATAAATTGATATTGATATCCGTCCTGTTGCTCGCCGTCCGGCCGGTAACGGCACAGAATATCACACTCGTCAAGCCAGGGGCTGACAGGATCGAATTCAGCCCAATGATCTTCGGGCAGTTCATCGAGCACTTCGACCGGCAGGTTTACGGAGGCATATTCTGTCCCGGCAATCCTCTTTCAGACGAAGACGGTTTCCGAACCGATGTCATCGAGGCGATGAAGGAACTGAAGGTACCGATCGTCAGATGGCCCGGAGGATGTTTCGTATCCTCCTACCATTGGTACTACGGGGTAGGGCCTGACCGTCAGCCGGTCTTCGACAAGGCCTGGCAGGTGGAGGATCCCAACACTTTCGGGACTGACGAATTCGTCAAATGGTGCAGGAAGATAGGGTGCGAACCCTTTATCTGCACCAATGCCGGCACAGGTACGATGGAGGAGATGAGCGACTGGGTGGAATACTGCAACCTGAATGTCGGCAAGTTCGGCCGCCAGAGGATCGCCAACGGCTATCCCGAACCCCACGACGTAAGGTACTGGAGCATAGGCAACGAAAACTGGGGAGGGCATGAACTGGGTGCCAAATCCGTCCAGGAATGGGGTCCGCTCGTCCGAGAATCGGCCAAGTTGATGCTCTCTGCCGACAAGGACCTGAAGTTGTTTGCAGCGGCGCTTCCTGACAAGGACTGGACACTTCCACTGATCAGGACGGCCGGAAACTTTCTTGACTATGTATCCATCCATGGATACTGGGACTTCCTGGCCCATAATGACAATCCCAGCCCCTACCTGACCTGTATGATGAGGACGGACGGCCCTGAGAATGAAATCCTTAACACCATCGGCATCCTCCAGGAAGCTGGATTCGGAGACGGGAAGATCAAGATAGCGTTCGACGAATGGAACCTCCGCGGATGGCATCACCCGTGGCATGGGAATTTCCGCAAGGGATTCGATCTCGAAGCCAGGAAACGGAACGACAGGGCTGCCACCTACACTATGGCGGATGCGGTCTTCGCTTCTTGTTTCCTGAATGCCTGCCTGAGACATTCGGATATTGTCGAGATAGCCTGTTTCTCTCCTATAGTCAATGCCAGGGGCGCGCTTTATGTCTATCCTGAAGGACTTGTGAAACGTACGACCTTCCACGTGCTGTCAATGTACGCCAACCATCTTCTGCCTGTAGTGGTTCCTACGGAGAACAAGGTTGAATCCCTGACCGACGGAGAAGATTCGACGGAAGTCCTGGATATCGTACTCACATCGGACAGGGAGGGAAAGGCTTTCGTCTATGCGGTAGCCAACAAGGATCCCCTCCGGGAACAGGCACTCACCCTGGATTTCAAGGGACTGGGCAAGAGCATACCCAAGAAGGTGAAGGTCAAGGTCCTGTCCGGGAATTCCACGGACGACTACAATGACATTGGTGCAGAAAGGGTGAAGCCCTGCGATGACACCCTTCAGGTCAGGAACGGCAAGGTATCCCTGCCTCCCCACTCAGTGGTTTTAATATTCATTGATTGATGGAAGGGGATAAGAGGTCCCGGCCATTTTTATTATATTTGTCTGATAATACAAGATTATGGCAAGACTCCTTCTGATGTCGGATTTCTCCGAATCCTACGCCAACCAGCTGCTTCAGGGAATAATGAGATACTCCCATGAACACGAACCCTGGGTGGTGTGCAAGATGCCGTTGTCCCTGCGCGACAGTGACAGGATGAACGAGGTTGTCGACTTTGCCGTAAGGTGGAAGGCAGATGCCATAATCGGCCAGTTCCGTCCTTCGGACGACCTGGACAGTTTCAAGAAACACGGAATAATCCCCATCTGCCAGGACTTTCAGCAGAGTTTCCCCGGCCAGATCAATATCAAGGGAGACTATGAACTTGCCGGAAAGATCTGCGCAGACTACCTCATCGAAAAACATCTGAAGAATTTCGGTTTCTTCGGTCTCAAGGGTATAGTCTGGTCAGACGAGAGGAGGAACGGATTCGTCGAAGAGATCCGCTCGAGGATTCCCGATGCCACGATATCGATCCTGGAGAAAGAGAATGTCAGCGAGGCATGGTGGTATGACCTGGACACCTTGACGGAATGGCTCGACTCGCTCCCTAAACCAGTCGCCATATTTGCCTGTGACGACAACAGGGCATACTATATCATCGAGGCCAGCAAGCAGTGCGGAACGGGAAACCGTATTCCCAACGATATCCTTGTGCTCGGAGTGGACAACGACGAATCCCTCTGCCAGCTTTGCGACCCCCAGCTTTCATCCCTGAACCAGGGCACGGAGGAAGCCGGATACAAGACGGCCAAGATGATCGACGAACTGCTAGCCATTCCGGCGGAGCAGCGTTTCGACAAGGTCGATGACATAACCGTTGAGCCCACTTTCATCACCACCCGGCGCTCTTCCGATGCCTTCATCCATGACAACCAGTACATCAGCAAGGTCATGTACTATATCAACAACAATCTTGGCAGCCATCTGTGCGTCAATGATATAGTCGCCCAGGTTCCAATGTCCAGGCGCCTGCTCGAAAGTACCTTCAGGAAGGAAATGGGGTTGTCCATCTACCAGTATATCCTCCAGATCAGGACGGAGAAGATGAAAGACCTGATCATGAACGGCAGAAGCCCGCTGGAGGCTGCCGACGAACTCGGACTGGATTACAAGATAATAGCCCGGAGTTTCAAGAAGATTACCGGATTGACTCCCGGGGCTTTCGCCAAACAACAGACGAAAGAAAGATAGCGATACAATAGCAACACTATGAATATGAAAACTAAACATCTATTTGTAGGACTGCTTGCACTGTTCGTGCTGGCGTCCTGTAACAAAGGCGGCAATGACCCCCGTCTGGTGATTTTCACCTATGACGGCCTGCGCTGGAGCGAGGTCTTCAAGGGTGCTGATTCCGTCTTGATAAACAATCCGGAATTCGTCAGCAACATCGGAGCGACTAAGGCAGCCTACTGGAGGGATACTCCGGAAGAGCGCCGCGAGGCCCTGATGCCATTTATATGGGAGTATGCCTCAACCCACGGATATATGATCGGCAACAGGGACAAGGGTAGTAAGATACAGGTTGCCAACAGTAAGAGCTTCTCCTATCCGGGATACAGCGAAATGTTCTGCGGATATCCTGACGATGAAAGGGTTGACAACAATGACCCTAAGCCGAATCCCAACACCAGCGTACTGGAAGTAGTCAACAGGGATCCTCGTTACAAGGGTCACGTGATGATGTATTCTTCCTGGGAATCCATCAAGTACGCCGTCAACAGCGACCGCGGAGGCTTCCCGGGCAGTTCCGCTTTCGATCCCGGTCTGTCTGACACCCCCGGAACGAAGTTACTGGACCAGGTACAGGCAGGTATGCCCAAGCATATGGGCACCGGCGAGCGCTGGGACAACTTCACCTTCGGATATGCGATGGAGACTATCAAAAAGGATCATCCCAAGGTGTTCTATGTAGGCTTCGGAGATACCGATGAAATAGCTCACGCCGGGACTTACGATGTCTACCTTGACGCGACCCGCTGGACGGACGGTTTCATCCGCAGCATCGTGGAAGCCTGCGAATCCGATCCTTTCTACAAGGGCAAGACGACATATATGCTCCTTTGCGACCACGGACGCGGACGCGGCAGCAAATGGACCGGTCACGGTGCAGACCTCAGGGGTTCAGACGAGACCTTCTTCATCTGCTTCGGCAATGGTGTCCCCGTCCTCGGAGAGACTTCCAACAACGGACCTTTCTACAACAAGCAACTGGCCGCCACCATCGCAGACGTCCTTGGAGTCGATTTCACGCCTGAAAACGGAGTGAAATGCGACCCCATCGATCCGGCGTTCTACAAGGAACCCGAAAAGCCGGAGGCCAAGGCCAGTTTCCCCGCCACCAATGCCGTTCCCAAAGGCAAGGGTCTGGCCTATACTTACACGGAAGGCAATTTCATGAGTGTAGGAGAGGCTGTCGCCGCTCCTGTCAAGGCAAAGGGTGTTACCCCGGTGTTCTCCACCGCGGCAAAGCTCAGGGAAGACCATTTCGGCTTCACGTTCAAGGGACTGGTCAAAATCGAGCAGGACGGACTTTACCTGCTGTCTTTCGCCACGGACGACGGAGCCAAGCTCTGGATTGACGGTCAGCTGATGTTCGACATCGACAGGGACGGAGGCGGTTTCTCCGAATCCTGGATCAATCTTGGAGCAGGATACCACAGGATCGAGGTCCGCTACTTCGAGAACTATGGCGGCGAGACCCTGGAAGTCGGACTTGACGGCCCTGGAATCAGTGTGGAGAACCTGCCGGCAGAGATGCTGTTCCACGAATAGCATTGAAAAGAATTATCTATATTTGTTCATTCGAGAATCCAAATATCATTATATGATGAAAAAAGTATTTGTTATCCTGATTGCATTATTCGCAGTCGCAACTGCAGCCTCCGCTGCAAATTACAAACTCGACGACGAGGCCATCGACCTTGCTATCGAGAACGCAGTCGACGTGTCTCCTTTCGCAGTCATGTCAGAAACTGCCGCTGCCCTCCCTTCAGCACCGGCGACAACCATGATTTCCGCTGAGAAATCCCCCGTGGCAGCCATCCTGCTTACTTTCTTCCTCGGTGGCTTCGGTGTACATCGTCATTACATGGGCACCCGTCCCTGGATGTGGGCTATCTATACCTTCACAGTAGGAGGAATATTCGGTGTCGTCCCCTTTGTAGACTTCATCGTAGAGATAGTCGCCCTGGTCGAGGATAATTCCGTGGCCAGGTACTGCGGTAACACCTCATTCTTCATGTGGGGTTAATGGGACTGCGGATTCCAGTCATTCTGGCAATCATTTCAATTTCCATCTCAGCCGTGGCCCAGAGACGGGTTGCGGCTGAAGTGGAAGTAAAAACCGTTCACCAGGGCAAGGTAACCACGGTCTCCAGCAAGGCGTTCTGCTCTTCTTCCGGAGAACTGATTCAGGTTTTCAACTCGCCTTACACCTACTATACGGTTTCAAATCCCGACGGAGAATTCAAGTTATACATCCCCGGGAAAAACGAAGTCTATTCCAACCGGCGGGAAGATTTCAGCGACAAGGACAATATCCTCTATCTCTTCATATCCGGACATGCCGGCGATATGGGACTCGGCCTGTACGGTTACAGGCTAGCAAAGACCGAGAACGAGGAAGGAGGCTTGATAAAAAGGACATACAAGCCCATCGCTCCAGGAAAGGGAGCGTCGAAGGTGGAACTGGTGCTTGAAAACTACCTTCCAATCTACCTGGCTTATTACAATGAAGGCGGGGCCGTGGTCAGCAGGACATATCTTTCGTCCTATGCCAGGATGCCCAATCTGGTGCTGCCCCAGCGGGTAACATCCATCAATTACACTGCTAAGAAGGACTCCACCGTCGTACGCACGGTGTTCTCGAATATCAAGACTGACGGCAAGGACCCGATGTTCGAATTCCGCGTTCCAAAGGACGCAAAACCCACCGCCATATCTCCGGTGGGCAAATAATCCAGTGATGATCCGCAGGCTGACAGCAGTTCTGGCTCTGCTCCTGGCAGTCGTCCCCAACATAAGCGGACAGGCCCGGAAGATATTCTCATTGCCTGACCGGATGATGTCATCTTCCCGTATCGGAAAGGTTTCCACGATTTCAGGGCCATCCGTTCCACTTCCGGATACTTCAAGGATATCATTCCCCGAAGAAGGAAGCCGGTTCATCTCCGAGGACATAGATTTCTATGAATATCTTTCAGGAGAAGGCCTGGATACAGACGCCGTCACACTTCTGCGCGGAAGATATGTTCCTTCGGACACCCTCGATTTCCTCAGGGGCAGGGAACTGTTCTCCACACGCAGATGGACCCAGGCATCGGAACTGCTGGCAAGGATTCCATCCTCTTCTGCCTATTGGACTGAATCATTTTTCCTTGATGTCAATTCGCTGGTATTCCTCGGGCAATACGATTCAGCAGCATCAAAACTTGTCACCGGAGAACAGGCCTTCAGTCATTCCGGAGGTCCTTATAACGAGCTTTACTCCCAGCAGGGGGCCGGACTGGCCCTTCTCAGGAACGACAAAGGGAACTGGCTGCGGTACAGCGGGACCTTTACATATTCGGACTACACTCTGGAGGAAAGCGAACGGATAATGTCGGAGATAGCCGGATCGAGGTTTTCCGGAAAGCAAAGGCATGCAGGCGTCGCCGCTCTTCTGTCCGGAATCGTTCCGGGCGCCGGTAAGGTCTATGCCGGAAGGACAGGCGAAGGTGTAGCATCTTTCCTGACAGTCGGCTCGCTGGCCGCCATAACCGCGGAGAATTGGAACAAGCACGGATTAAAGGACTGGCGTACCATACTGGCCGGAGGCCTGTGCGCCACTTTCTATCTCGGAAACATATACGGTAGTTATATTTCAGTAAGTATCGAAAAGGATGAACGGACGAAGGCTGAGGATTCCCTCATTATCTATCATCTTCATATTCCTGTTCGCGGCAACTTCCGTTAAAGGACAGACCGCCGAAGGACTCGATGCACTGGAACAGGCGCTCCGGTGGGAAAAGGTCGTATTCACCAGTGAAGACCAGGACCGGATCAACGATGCCCTCCTCCAGAAAGCGGGCTGTTATGCAGCCGCCTCAATGCCGGAAGAAGCGCTCAGGACCATCGACCGGATCCCGTTGTATATGCTGGACAGGGATGCCGCCGGGAAGGTCCTGCTGCTCAAGTCGGAATTATGCCGGGAAACCGGTGACTTCGGCGCCGCCCTGGGATACCTTGAGGAAAGCGGGAAGGCCGCTGATTTCCCCGAGAGATACGCCGTGCTCCTTGCCCTTGCAAGGCGGTATGAGGAATCCCTGGAGCAATCGCTCATCTGCACCGGAAACGACGTGAACCGGAGCAAGGCCGTGTCCGGTCTCTTCCGGAAAGCTCCGGGGCTGAAAAACGAGAGTACGGCAACCCTGCTGTCCTTCATACCTCCTTTGGGACAGATATACCTTGGAAAACCGGCGGCAGGCCTCGCGTCGATGGCCTTGAATGCGGGTGCTGCAGGATTTACCGTATGGCAGCTCATCGGACATAACTGGATAACGGGAATCCTGGGCGGCGGGATCCTACTGAACGAAACTTTCCTGAAGGCCAATATGGCCAGGAATGTATCCGGAGTGGAGGAAGCGAACCGGGCCGCCGCAAAGGAATTTGCGCGTTCCCTTGAAAACCTGCTTGATTATCACTATATTCACGCAAGCAATAATCATTAGGACCATGTATACATCAGTCAATGACGGCGACAGGTTCGTCATAAGCATAGACAATCACCAGGAGCTGGTTTCTACGCTGGCCGCATTCTGCAAAGACCAGGGGATCCTTGCCGGAAAGGTCGACGGGATAGGAGCCGTCAACAGCGCTACGCTGAGATTCCTCGACCCTGCGACCAAGAAATATGTCGACAGGACCTTCGACGAGCAGATGGAAATATCCAGCCTTGTGGGCAATATTTCCGAAAAGGACGGTAAACCATATCTCCATCTCCACGTCAACCTTGGAAGAAGGGACTATACTGTCGTTGGAGGCCACCTGCTCTGCTGCACGATCAACGGTGCCTGCGAACTCACCGTCACGAGACTGCACTGCAATCTCGGACGCCATTTCGATGAGGAAACCGGCCTCAACCTGTACACACTTTAGTCATCCCGCCTTGGAAGAAAGAATCAACATAGTCCACTGCCCGCTGGCAGAAGTCAAGGTTGACGGAAACTCCCCGGTGTTCATCGTTTGCGACCGGAATGTCCGCTACGTGGCTGACAGGATCGGCGTGAAGGCTAAGGGAATATTTGAAACCGACGCCACCGAACAGGCAAAGAACCTTGACACCGTGATAGCCATAGACCGCTGGCTCATGGGCCAAGGGGCCGACAGGGATGCTTTCGTACTTGGGATTGGAGGAGGAATAACCACCGATCTCACCGGCTTCGCGGCATCGATATACAAGAGGGGCGTACGCTTCGGATTCATACCCACGACCCTGCTGTCACAGGTCGATGCCGCTATCGGCGGAAAGAACGGAGTGAACCTGGACTCCTTCAAGAACATGATAGGTGTCATCCGCCAGCCTGAAGTGACATTCATCTGCCCTGAGCCCCTGGACACACTGCCGGAGCCGCAACTGCTGGCCGGAGCCGCGGAATTGCTCAAAACTTTCATAATCCGGAATGAAAACGGACATTACGAGGAAACGGTAACTCTTCTATCCGGGAAAAAGTATTCTGAATTGGGCAAACTTATAGCCGCAGCTGCAGAAGTCAAAGCCGGAATCGTCGGGCGGGACCCCTATGAACACGGCGAAAGACGCCTCCTCAACCTCGGACATACCTTCGCCCACGCGATTGAAAAGATGTCGGATGAACGCATCTGTCACGGTGAAGCCGTGGGGATGGGAATGGTCCTGGCTGCAAGGCTTTCAGAAAGACTTGGCCTGGCCGGCGAGGGATTCGCCGGCAGGATCGAGGCGGACCTCAGGTCCTGCGGACTGCGTACCGTATGCCCGTTCAAGGCCGGAGACCTGGTCGGGGCCATGAAGAAAGACAAGAAGGCGGAAGGTGGCATCGTCCATTTCGTGCTTCCTCTCGGTATCGGGCATGTGGAAACCAGGGACCTGCAACCGGAAGAAGTGGCGATACTCCTGGAACAATAATCGACTATGATCTGCACCACCATACAGGGCCATACCCTCGAAGAAATACTGGAAATACTTGAGAATCACTCCCCCTTCGTCCGTATGGCTGAAATACGGATGGACCGCTGTCCTCTGGATACCGACGCCATAGAAGAGCTGTTCTCGGAGTCAGATACCCCGCTTGTAGCGACCTGCAGGGTGGCCGGAGACGGAAGCGGGACATGGGAAGAAGCGGAGGCTAAGCTCACCAAGGCAATAGAGGCCGGAGCCGCTTTCGCCGACCTTGAGATCGAAGCTCCCAAAGAGGTAGGAAAAAGGATAAGGAGGGTTTGCAACGAATACGGTACCACCCTTATCCGTTCGTGTCATTTCTTCGATAATATGCCTTCGACTGAAACCTTGACCGAAACCGCGGAAAAATGCAGAAGGTTCGGCGGGGACATTGTCAAGGTCGTCGGAATGGCTGAGAACGAGGATGATGCGTCCAGGATTCTTTCCCTCTATGACGTCGAGGAATTCAAAGGAAAGCTCATAGCCTTTGCGATGGGTGAGGCCGGGAAGGATACCAGGCTGGAGTGTCTCAGAAGAGGTGCTCCATTCACATATTCAGCACTGAATGCGACTGAAGCGGCAGCTCCGGGGCAATGGGAATACGGCAGGATGGAAGAGAAGGTATTCGGAAAACGTCCGTCCATCGGGGGAAGCAACGTGCTTTCCGTTCCTGCTTCCAAGAGTTTCGCACAAAGGGCGATCATAGCCGCAGCACTTTGCAAGGGAGAATCCAGGCTGAGCGGTTATTCCGGCTGTGGGGACAACGAATCCGCGATCGCAGTCGCGAAAAGGCTCGGGGCTGATGTTAGGACAGAAGGATCGACATTGATCATAAACGGAGCCCCTTCTTCGCCCATGGTGCTTGCCGACCGCCCGGTATCCGTCGGAGAATCCGGCCTCCTGACGCGCCTGATGATCCCGATACTCGCGGCCATCCAGTCCGGTTCGGAAACAGGAATATCAGGGGAAGGGACCCTGCTTCACCGGCCACTCAAAGGTGCGTCGGAAATCATGGCCAGGTTCGGCACCATACTAAGGCCACTGGGAGCCAATGCTTCCGGAGAAATCAAGGTGCCGCTGACTGTGCAGGGACCTTTACTGTCCGGCAAGGCAGACATTTCTGGGAAGGACGGGTCGCAGTTGATCTCGGGGCTTCTGATGGCCCTCCCGCTCCTCCAGGGAGATTCAACCATACATATCCATGATCCCAAGAGCATTCCTTACATGTTCATTACGGTGGACGTGCTGCGCAAATTCGGTATCCGGATAGGCAGCGAGATGGAAGGCGACGAGGAGTTCATGGAGACGCAGGACTGGGGTCTGTGTACCGGAATAACATTCAAGATCAAGGGTGGACAGGAATACAAGCCCGCAGAATTCGATATCGAGGGCGACTGGAGCGCTGCGGCCAACTTCCTGGTGGCCGGAGCACTGTTCGGTAAAGTCCAGCTTGAAGGCCTGGACACCACTTCCCTGCAGGCGGATATTTCAATAATGGATATCCTGATGGACGCCGGAGCCAGCCTGTCCCAGACGGATTCCGGTGAGGCCAAGCCGGGTACCGGAATGATAACTGCCCAAAGAGCTCCGTTGAGAGCCTTCGAAACCGACCTGAACAATTGTCCGGACTTGTTCCCCATCGTTTCCGTACTGGCCGCCTTCTGTAACGGGACCAGCAGGATACAGGGATTCAGGAGGCTTGCCGGAAAGGAAAGCGACAGGGGGAAGGCAATCCTGGAGATGCTTGGTAAGATGGGTGTCGAAGCCTTCGCTGAAGGTGACGTGATGACGGTGTCAGGACAGACCCTGGAAAGCAGGCTGCTGAACGGGAACTTGCTGAAAGGAGGTAATTATTCTTCTTCCAATGACCACAGGATGGCGATGGCCTTGACCGTGGCATCCATTGGGGCTGACGGACCCGTAGTCATCGACGATACCGCCTGCGTAGCCAAATCCTTCCCGGGATTCTTCGATACCTGGAAGGAAGCACTTACCGCCCAAGGGTGATATCCCAATAGGAAGTACCTTTTTCCATCAGCGACAGGGTTGCGATTATCCAGCTCTGGATCCAGCCCGTAAGGGTGCTCTGGGCTCCCCAGCCTGCGTCGGCATTGGAGGCCCAATAGTCCCAGTTCCGGTAGTTGAACGCACGGAACCAGGCACCATCGACGCTTTTATACTCATCGCTCCTGGCCTGGATCCTGATCAGGAATTCCGCCAGGGAATCCGCAGTTTTCCGGATTTCAGGATCACCCGTAGCACAGGCCGCTTCGTTCAGTCCGAAAACGGCGAAATTGCAGGTATAGAGCATGTCCGCCACGGGATCCCCGTTCCGGAAGATCAAGGGAGCCTCGCCACGGCCGTATTCTTCATTGCTGCGCTGTGAGCCATACTGTCCTTTGGAAGGGTCTCCAAGTTCTTCACGTATGGCTCCGCACTCGACCTGGTTCCTGGCGATATCGGAAGCAACGAGTTTCAACCAGGCCAGATGCTCCTCCGTAGGACTCACCCTGTACAGCCACGCCAGCGGAAGGATCATCCTTCCCTTCTCCTGCTGTATTCCGTTGGTCCAGTGCCATTCATCGGGATATGCGGCCATGGTAAGGGATATCCCTTTCTCTGCAAGGTCCAGGTATTTCCTGTCCCCGGTGTTTGCATACTGCCAGAGATAGCAGGCCCATATCCAGCTCTCATAATGAGGGTGAGGATTGATGATGTCCCTGTTCCGGTAATACTCCAGGCCGTTTTTCTGTATGTCCTGCTCGTGGAGCCTCGCCCCGCGGAAACCGTTCTTCCCGGTCGTAAGGTAGTTGGCATCTATGGCCTCTGCGATTTTCTGGTCCCATTTGTCAGTACCCAGGACCCGGCTTGTCAGGATGGTACCCAGGATCGACCTGGCGTTGTCGTCGCCGTAATAGACCCATTTATGGGTATAAGCCCAGCCGAGAAGTCCGTAGGTGGGGCTCTGGGGATCGTCACGCGGACCGTCCCGGAACTCTTTGAAGGAATAATCGGAAAGACGCTCGGCAATATTCTTATATTCTTGATTGTCAAGTAGTTCTCCGGCAAGGGCGAAGGCCATTGCGGACTCTCCCTGAATGTCGTCCCTTATCCAGTACCTGTATGCCTGGCGTCCGTCCTTGTATATTGCCGAGCAGTGACCTTCAAGGACTCCCAGGGTACCGTCACCGTTCTCCGCATCCGCCGGAAGCTCCGGTCCCACAGGCATCAGGCCATCTCCCTGATAATGCATGAGCCAGGATTCCTTCCAGGACGGATGGATAAGGAAATGTCCGTTGAAAAACCATTCGATACCCTTCCGGACGGCCTGGACCCTGGCAGAAGCCGGCAGTTTTCCTTCCCTGGCATATGCCGGAGCGATCAGCGATGGCCAGGATTTGAATTCGACCTTGCTTCCGGTCAGGTCGGAAAGCATTCCTTCCCAGAAAACCTTCCACTTGCTTTCAGGCATGAATCTCAGCCTTGCGAAATCACTGAGTTTGGAAGTGCTTATCCAAAGATTCCCGTCCTGCTTGAATACAAGTGGGCTGCTGGGAGTTCCTTCCAGTCCGAACTCGGCCTTGTCGAAACCGGCTACCCTGGCTATCACCATCACAGGATTCTCAGCCTCGGCCCGGTAATATACGCTCCTGTTGATGGTGAGCAGATCCATCGGAGACAGTCCGCCTATCGGAGAAGTCACCACGACCCTTTCCAAGTCGATCTCTTCCAGATCCGGTTCCCGACCGCCTTCACAGACCGCAAACTCGGCGAAGACGCGGAGACCTTTATCATTTATCATCTCCCTCTGGCCGTTGGTGATTACCTGGGTCTTTTCAGGATATCCGCTTCCAAGCAGCAAAACGGCCGACCCCGGTTTCGCATTCTCCAAAGCTTCAGCAGAGGAATGGTATACCTTCAGCCTGAAACCCTCAGAACGCAGATGCCTCACAAGGTCGTTGTCTTCCCGGTCACAATGGACATAGATCCTGCTTCCGCATCCAACTGCAATGAGCGACACAAAAGCAAGGATCAGAATCTTGGTAATTCTCATATCTATTTCCTGTATAATGCAAATATCGCCGAGCCCGATCCGGACATGGCGGCATAGACTGCGCCGCTGTCGTACAGGGACTGCTTGACGGCAGCCAATTCAGGATGCTTCCTGAAAACCGTAGCCTCGAAGTCATTCACCACCAAGTTCTTCCATTCCTCCACCGGCCGCAATAAAGCATCCTTCAATCCGGTCGGAGGGACTACTGATGCCTTGGACGCCTCGCTTCGCTCGGCCCCACCGCTCGCTTCACTTCGTTCCGCTCCGGTCCCCCCTCTTAACGTGCCGAGGGTGGCAGTGCCCTCAACACCTATAGTCCCTTCGACGGAGGATCTAGGAATGATGCCATCGTATGCCTCCTTGGTGGAAACGGAGATGCCTTCGGGGACAAGGACCTTGACTTCATAGCCGGAAAGGTCCAGGTCGAACAGTTCAAGGATTTCTCCGCGGCCCGCGCCGAACATTGGGCGGTTCCAGATGAAGAAAGCGCAGTCGCTTCCGAGTCTGGAAGCATATTCAGAAAGCCTCTCATTTGAAAGGCCAAGGGAACAGAGTTCGTTCAAGGCTTTCAGGGTGAAGGCGGCATCGGCAGATCCGCCTCCGAGTCCCGCTCCTACGGGAGCCGTCTTTTCAAGGAATAACTTTACAGGAGGCAACTTGAAGTCTTCCGCAAGGAGATAATATGCCTTGGCACAGAGATCCTTAAGCGGATCCCAGTCAATACCTCCGTCCCTTGCAATAGAGATCATCAATTTACCATCTTCGGAGATTCCCTGTGCAACTGAACCATAGCGGCCGAACAAGGAAGCCGAAGTACGGCTGTAGTCATCACCGGTGATGACCTCCAGCGTGTCTCCGAACTCATGGCACGGGACGAAAAGAGTCTCGATGTCATGGTAGCCGTCGGGCCGTTTCCGGATCACGTTCAGCCCGAAGTTCAGTTTCACATTTGTCCGGAGAATCATATGGCTAGTGAACGGATGGCGGATTCTATTCTGGCCATCAGGGTTTCATCCTCAAGACCGTTCAGAACAGGAGCAACGAACGAAATCATCTGAAGGACTTTTGCCTCTTCTTCAGGGATGCCACGGGATCTCATGTAGAACTGTTCGTCTTCGTTGAGCTTTCCGACTGTAGCACCGTGGGAGCACTTGACGTCATCAGCATAGATTTCAAGCTGTGGCTTAGTGTTGACCGAAGCTTCTTCCGTCAGGACGATATTATGGTTCTCCTGGTAGGCCTCTGTCTGCTGGGCGTCAGGAGAGACTATTATCTTACCAAAGAAAGAGCATTTGGCCGAGCCTGAAGCCAGCCCGTTAAAAAGCTGCCTGGACCTGCATCCTCCAACGAGGTGATTCATGGTGATGCTGAAAGAAACCTCATCCGTGCCTGAGCTTAGATATATCCCCTTCAGTTCCACATTGGCATCTGGACCTGTCAAATCAATTGTCAGTGGAATGCCAGCAGAGACTCCGGGAAGGACGATAATCGTCATGTCCAAGGTTTCTCCTTCACCGACGGTTAATTTGGACGGTGGTTTGACAAGCGCACCGGCCGATCTCTCCGCCGAAAGAACATAGACCTTTTTAGAACTGCTCGAACCCATCTTTCTCAATCTTGTCAATCAGTTCCCTTCCGCCGTCAGCAACGATCTGTCCCGCCTTCAGGACATGAACTCTGTCCGGCCGTACATATTCAAGAAGCTTCTGGTAGTGAGTGATCACGATCGCCGACTTTTCCGGAGTGTGCAGGGCATTGACCCCGTCCGCGACAATCTTGAGTGCATCCACGTCAAGGCCGCTATCGGTCTCGTCAAGGATTGCCAGGACCGGATCGAGCATAGCCATCTGGAATATCTCATTGCGTTTCTTTTCACCCCCTGAGAAGCCCACGTTGACCTCCCTCTTGGCGAACTCCGGCTTCATCTGCACCAGGGCCATCTTCTCCTTCATCAGCTTCAGGAAGTCACCGCCCTTGATCGGCTCAAGACCCTCAGCCTTACGCTTGGAGTAGATAGCCGTCTTCATGAAGTTCGTTATCGAGACCCCGGGGATCTCGATCGGATACTGGAAGGACATGAATATTCCTGCCCAGGCCCTTTCCTCGGGTTTCATCGCAAGAAGGTCCTTGCCCATGAATTCGACTGTGCCTGCAGTAACTTCATAGCCTGGTTTTCCGGTCAGGATGGCGGACAGGGTACTCTTGCCAGCTCCGTTCGGACCCATCACGGCATGGATCTCCCCTCGTCCTATCTCAAGATTTATTCCTTTGAGGATCTCCTTGTCGCCCACACTGGCGTGAAGCCCGCTTATTTTCAAAAAAGCCATATTCTTATAACGTAATATTCAATAATTCTAACGCCCATCCTTATAAAGCCTGAACCAAGTCCAGAGGGACCAGATTCCGTTAATGAGATACAGGGCACTCACAATCGGCATGAACACCAGTCCGGCGCTGAGGTACAAGGTAATGTTGGCGGCATTTACCACCAGCCAGACAATCCAGCAGTCCCACTTCTTCTGCGCTGACAGGAACTGGGCAAGAAGGGTCAGCATCAGTACGAAAGAATCCAGCCAAGGGGTTGGATCAGGACTGAAAGTCCCTACTCCCCATGATGTTCCCAATTTGCTTAGGACAAATCCCCAGACAGCACCGGCTATAACCACGACAGTCAGAGCTATGCACCAGCCTTTCATGTCCAGGCGGCTGACCTTAAGAGCCGTGGAGTCCTGGGCGCTCTTCTCGTCCTCCTTGGGGTGGGTCCATCTCCAGTGGCCAAAAGCATTTATACCAAAAGCTATCGGCTGAAGGAGCATTGCAGAATAGAGATGCCTCTGCCAGAACAACATGAAGAGCAAGATATTGTAAAGATAACCGACCCAGAAATTGTACTTGCTGTTCCTGCCGGCCATCACCACGCAGGTAAGACCGGCAATCACTCCGATAAGTTCAAGCCAGCTGACGCCTGCACCGCCCAATGTAAAGGCTATGTTGTCTATGTCGAATATATTCATCATCCTACAGATCCTTCAAGTGAAACCTGGAGAAGTTTCGTCGCCTCGACAGCAAACTCCATAGGGAGCCGCGACAGAACTTCATGTGCATAACCGTTGACAATCAATCCAACTGCATCCTCAGCATCAAGTCCTCTCTGGTTGCAGTAAAAGAGCTGCTCGTCGCTGATCTTGGAGGTAGTAGCCTCATGCTCCACAATAGTAGTCGGATTATAACTCCGGATGTCAGGGAATGTGTGAGCACCACATCTCGAGCCGATCAGGAGGCTGTCACACTGGGAGAAATTCCTTGCACCTATCGCGCCGGAATTCATCCTCACGAGACCCCGATAGCTGTTCTGACTGTGACCGGCGGAAATACCTTTACTGACTATACGGCTCTTTGTACCCCTGCCGATATGGATCATCTTGGTTCCGGTGTCGGCCTGCTGATAGTTGTTGGTAACAGCAACTGAATAGAATTCCGAGGAGGAATAATCCCCCTTGAGGATTGTGGAAGGATACTTCCAGGTAATGGCTGAGCCTGTCTCAACCTGAGTCCAGCTTAGATGTGCTCCGCTACCCTTGCAGATCCCTCTCTTTGTTACGAGGTTGAGGATTCCTCCACGGCCTTCTGCATCACCCGGATACCAGTTCTGTACAGTAGAATACTTGACATCCGCATCCTTCTCCACCACAATCTCAACTACTGCGGCATGCAGCTGGTTCTCGTCACGCATCGGCGCAGTGCAGCCTTCCATGTAACTTAGTGACGATCCTTCCTCGGCAACTATCAAAGTCCTTTCAAACTGACCGGTTCCGGCAGCATTGATCCTGAAATAACTGGACAGGTCCATGGGACACTTGACCCCTTTGGGGATGTAGCAGAAACTGCCGTCACTGAACACTGCGGAATTAAGGGCGGCAAAGAAATTGTCTCCAACCGGTACCACGCTTGCAAGATACTTCCGGACAAGGTTGGGATGTTCCCTCACAGCTTCCGAGAAACTGCAGAAGATAATTCCTTTTTCAGCAAGGGATGCCCTGAAAGTAGTTGCGACCGACACGGAATCGAACACCGCATCGACAGCTACTACTCCGGCAAGAGCCTCGCGCTCACGGACCGGGATTCCAAGTTTCTCGAAAGTCTCCTCGAGTTTGGGATCTATCTCCTTTGGCCTGTCTTCATCCCTTTTAGGTGCGGCATAGTAAATAATGTCCTGAAAATCAATTTCAGGCATGTCGAGATGACCCCAACGGGGCATCTCCATCTTCTGCCATTTCCTGAAGGCATCCAGACGGAATTCCAGCAGCCAGTCGGGTTCCTGCTTCAGGGCCGAAATCATTTTTATGATGTCCTCGTTCAGGCCTTTTGGAATAAAATCCTGACGGATATCCGTCACGAAGCCTTCCTTGTACTCCTGAGAGGTTACATTCTCTATTATCTTGTCTTCTTCTTTCTGGTCCATTGTAAACAACTAGGCTCAAGGCCAGTTATGCAAAGATAATCTATTTGTGAAAAGCTTGAAAAAAAAGGTTATCTTTGCTTTTACGCTATTATTTCAGGGGTAATGAATACATTCGGCAGGAATTTCAGGGTACAGGTTTTCGGTGAGTCTCACGGTGAGGCCATCGGTGTCGTGGTTGACGGCGTAAAGGCCGGTATCCCGCTGTGCAAAGATGATTTCATGAATGACATCCTGCGCCGCAAAAGCGGTGCGAAGGGCACAACTCCACGGATAGAATCTGATGAACCTGAAATCCTGAGCGGAGTCTTCGAAGGACATACTACCGGAGCCCCTATCGCAATCATATTCAGGAATATGAACTCTCGTTCGTCTGACTATGATGCTTTGAGGGATGTCCCTCGTCCAGGGCATGCTGACTACACGGCGTCTGTCAAGTTCGAAGGATTCAACGATCCCCGTGGAGGTGGACATTTTTCAGGAAGGTTGACCCTGCCGCTGGTAGCAGCCGGAGTCATTGCGAAAAAACAATGCTGCTCCTCCGTCGGTTCTGGACTTGAGTTCAAGGCCGAATTGAAAGAAATCGGCGGAGAGACCGATAAAGACAGGTGGTCAGCCCTCCTGGAAGAAACCGCCCATGAAGGCGACTCACTCGGCGGCATCGTAGAGTGTCGGATAGCCGGGATTCCGGCCGGTCTGGGAGAGCCTTTCTTCGACTCTGTTGAATCTCTTGTTTCCCATGCGGTATTCTCCATTCCCGGAGTCCGTGGAATCGAGTTCGGCGACGGCTTTGCCGCTTCCCGCATGAAGGGAAGTGAACATAATGATGTATTACCTTTAACAAAGAACGGGGCGGGAGGAATAAACGGAGGAATAACCAACGGGGCACCAATAGTGTTCCGGGTCGCATTCAAGCCAACCTCAAGCATCCGCAAGGAGCAACAGACCCTCAATACGAAGACCGGGGAGACAGTTTCCCTGGTCATCCCCGGTCGTCATGACATCTGCTTCGCACTCCGCACTCCGGTTATCGTCGAAGCTGTCGCAGCAATGGTCCTTGCGGACCTTATCTAAGATTTTCCTTACTGATTAAGCACATCTGCAGACTTGATGTACTTGGCCAGATCCTCGTCGGAGACATGGTAGTTGCTCATTTCTCCTGAGAAATACTGGTCATATGCACTCATGTCCACGAAACCATGGCCGGAAAGGTTGAACAGAATGGTCTTCTGCTCTCCTGTTTCCTTGCACTTTAGAGCTTCGTTGATTGTCGCAGCAATAGCGTGGCATGACTCGGGGGCGGGAATAATGCCTTCGGTCTGGGCAAAGAGGACACCTGCCTTGAAGGAATCAAGCTGCTCGATGTCAACTGCCTCCATGAAACCATCCTTCATCAACTGGGACATAATCACTCCTGCACCATGGTAACGGAGACCTCCGGCATGAATGGTTGCAGGCTTGAAGGTATGTCCTAGGGTGTACATAGGAAGCAGTGGAGTCAGTCCGGACTCATCACCGAAATCATATTCAAACTTTCCTCTCGTAAGCTTAGGGCATGAATATGGTTCTGCGGCTATGAAGCGGGTCTTCTTGCCTTCCTTGATGTTGTGACGCATGAACGGATAGGCGATACCGCTGAAGTTGGAACCTCCACCGAAGCACGCGATGACGATGTCAGGATATTCACCGGCAAGCTCCATCTGCTTTTCGGCCTCAAGTCCTATGATCGATTGGTGCAGGCACACATGGTTAAGCACCGATCCCAGGGTGTATTTACAGTTCGGGGTGGTAACTGCCAGCTCGATGGCTTCGGAGATTGCACATCCAAGGGATCCCTGATCGTTGGGGTTTACTGTCAGGATATCCTTTCCTGCACGGGTTGACATGGACGGAGACGGTGTAATCGCTGCACCGAAAGTCTGCATGATAGAACGTCGATAAGGCTTCTGGTTGTAGCTTACCTTCACCATGTACACGGCGCAGTCAATACCGAACTTCTTGGCAGCATAGCTCAATGCACCACCCCACTGACCGGCTCCGGTCTCTGTGGTTATGTTGGTTATTCCCTGCTTCTTTGCATAGTAGGCCTGGGCAAGGGCGGAATTCAGTTTGTGA
>JAEEGK010004889.1_pt1 | contig 32576 bp, 25 predicted proteins | sample 8958771 | NCBI WGS metagenome assembly JAEEGK01 (sample SAMN16246547, study PRJNA631951) | gut metagenome | biome: gut microbiome; feature: rumen; material: SC-attached | host: Bos | place: Iran: Karaj | collected 2018-10 | reverse complement strand
GCAACAAAGGTTTCATAACTGGACAATGCCTGATTAAGCTCTGTTTCGTTCGAACCGATTGCCGTCAGAAGATCCATGTTCACACCAACAACAGTACAGTAATTGGAACCACCTAACGGAAGATACGGCTTTACGCCATTTCCGTAGAAATCGGGAACAAGATTCGCATCAATGTAAGATGGAAAATAAGGCGTATTGTTGACTTGCTGATTGTAATTCTTCCAGAGACTACCCCAACGCTTGTCAGCACCCATATAAGCAATATCAGGAACGTTGCCGGAGGACAGACGCTGATAAACCTTTATATGGTATTCTTCGTCATAATACACTTCTTTTTCAATAACAACATCCGGGTTTGCGGCCAAAAACTCCCTGCATATCCGGTTGAAAGAATCCTCTTGTGAGCCAGTTCCATATCCTAGAATTTTCAAAGTAACTTTGTTGCTATTATTGCCACCAGGGCAACTTGTAACGGCAAACATAACAACTAAGCATACGCAGACAACCTGCATAGCTTTAACAAAAGATTTTGAGAGCTTCATTTTATATCCCTCCAAGAAGATTGCGACAAATACATGCCGCCGGAAAATAGACATTGGGTAAAATCTGAGTAATGAACGAAAAGGCCTTTTTCTCTATCAGAAAATTGTAATTTCACTATTAGAATATGTCAAGTTTCTCTATCAGCGAGTATCATTTTTTCATGACATCAATAGAATTACGAAGTTTATTCTCACAAAATATAAAGAAATATCGAAAATTAAACGGCATGACCCAAATGGTACTGGCAGAGAAAGCCGATTTATCGGTGGGATATTTATGCGACCTTGAAGCGGGAAATAAATGGGGTATGCCAGAAACAATAACAAAACTGGCGAACGCACTGAATATCAAGCCATACCAACTTTTTTTGGATGATGAAGAAAAAATGACCTTCTCCATTTCAGATGATTTGCTTGAACTTTCGTCAGGATTAAAAAAATCTATCGATTATGATATCAATGCTTTAATTAGAAAATACATGGAAAGGTAAACAAAAAAAAGCCTTGGTCTTAATTGAAGCGCGCTTCAATCAGCCAAGGCTTTCTCACATCTCTTGCGGTCATATCAAGATCAGACTTTCTTTGTAATAAAACCACTGCGGAGACAACGTGTACACATCTTGATTGTCATAGTTGTGCCGCCAAGTTCAGTCTTAACCTCGACAATATTTGGTTTCCATGTGCGGCGCACGTGGTTATATGACTTTGAAACCTTGTTACCTGTCATTGAGCCTTTTCCGCAAATATCGCATCTTCTGGACATATCAAAACCTTCCTGTAATTTGCTAGTTCGTTATAATATCAAAATGACACAAACTCGTCAATAAGTGCATACCGTTTATTCAGATTATCCCGCGAAATTCGTTGAGATTCGCGACAGAAGCGAGTACAAAGCGTCTTTATCCTTTTCGGTGAAGCCAGCAAGGCATTTTTCGTTCAAAAGGGATGAAATCGCCTGAGTATCGACGGTATACTTTTTCCCCTGTTCCGTAAGCCGCACAAAAACGACTCTGGAATCTTCGTCCGACGGCACTTTCTCAACGTATCCCTGCTCCTGAAGTTTGCTCACAAGCGCTGTAACCGTGGATTTGTCGCGGTGAATCGCATCCGCAAGCTCTTTCATGGAAAGCTTTTCGTTTTTTGAAAGCTGAAACAGGATATTCCCGTGTGACGAAACCATCTCCGGCAGTCCGCGAGCCTGCAGCTCCGATTTGAGGAACGAAGCCGACTGCGCGTGGATTTTCGAAATCAGCGATAAAATGAGGGATGTTTTGCCGTTCATAGCGCGATTATATCATAGTTTTACTTGGGCGGAAAGCGACCAGGTGAGTTTTTGTGCCGACGAGATGCTTGCGCTTGCCGACAGTTTCACGATTCCGCACGAAAGCGACAAACTGCCTTTCAACGCAGAGAACGCAAACCCTTCGAACTTTCCGCTGACGCTGCCCGAGAGCATTTTTTGCTTGCCGCCGCCGGCATTCAGCGTAACAGCCCATACAGGCTTTTCGTCAACGAAAAAGAGCGGCGTTTTAGTGTTCAGCTGCAACGAGCCGTCGCCAAAGCCGACTTTCAGTGAAAAGTTACAAACAGCATCGGCAAAGTCGTCTTTTGGGCAAAGGTTCTTCACACTGCCCTCAGCGGCGACAGAGAAGTCACCCTGCGCCACGGAAAATCCGCACATCACGGATGTACGCGACACCCCACTTCCCGCAGCCGAGTTTCCCGCAGTTGTGTTTCCCGCAGATGTGTTTCCCGCGCCGCCCGCAGAAACATCCCCTGCCGGCAGTTGGAGCGGAACCCCTTCGTCATACGAGACTCCCGTGGCGCAGGCTCCGTTCACACCGATTTTTGCGCCGCCAGTTTTGAACGAAACGGAAAAAGAGCCGTAAGCACGGAACGGTTCTACAATTTCTGCGCCAGAAGAAGTGACATATCCAAAGTCGGCGCAAAAGCAGCCAACGCTTACAAAAAAGCCTTTGCCCGACAAAGAGATAAGCGCGTCGTTGCAAAACGCAATGCCGTTCTTGTGTCGCGAAAGTCCGGCGGAAAAACTGTTCTGAACCGCAAGCGTCGTTCGTCCCCAACTTTTGGAAATAAGCCCTACATTCAGAAGGTTCACGAGGCAGTCTTGAGGCCGGAATGTCTTAATGGAAAAGAACTGATTGCTTTTTGTGCCGCTGAACTGCGACACAGAGAGCGTACTGCCGAGGAAAAAAGAAAAGTCTTTTTGGCTCTCGTGCGAGAAACAAGCTTGCACCAGGAATGATTCTGCTCCAAGCGAAGGTACCGGATTCTCGTCTGAAGCTGATGTTTCCAGCCCGACCGCCGCGAATCCTGCAAAAAAACTACCTAGCTCCAACGAAACAAGCGCAGAAATCGGTTTTTGCGCGGCTTTTGCGGTCGGCAAACTGCCCTTAAGCTTCATCGACGTGGCTGTTTTTACGCTCCATTTTTTCTTAAAGCCCGGCACGGGATTTTTCATCATGGAGACAGGTCCACCAATCGTTATCCGTCCCAAAGACAATTCGCATCCGATTTTGGAAAAATCCGGCACAGTAAATGAAAAACCGCTTTTATCAGCAGAGTTTTCAGCCAAGGCTTCTTCAAAATCAGCTTCCTCATCCACATCAAAGACCTCAAAATCAGAAAAAACACCATCGGAGAAATCGTCGGTCGCATTTATGATATCGTCTTGGCTTTTAAGGCCGTTCGCGCTTATGAGGTCATCTTCGGCAATTTTGCGTTGACCAACTTGTGATGCGCTCACCCTGATTCCCCAGTTTTTCGGAATCAGGCACTCGCCGCTGATTTTTTGTTCAAAGAAAAGTGCCGACTGCACGCACGGAATCTCGAGACGCACGCCCTCGTTCACCGTGAGCGTATGAGAATCCGGCACTGTGAACGTGCCGCCCGCATTGAAAAACAGTGTCGCTACCATAAAAAATGATGGAAACAAGCTCATACATCATTATTTGACGGCAACATGGTGTTTTTTTCATTTTTCGCGATTTTTTTTATAGATTTCGCACTATTTTTTGTGTGAATTACTTTTGTGAGGAAAAAGTGAGGGCATAAAAAAAGACCGCAAAATCTGCGGCCTTTTCTATACATTGGTTATATTTATCTTACAGTCGAATTGACGACGTAGCTGTCCGTTCCTTTGAACTGCTCAATTTCCTTGATGATTTTGTGCCAGTATTCGGCCTCGCTCTTAGTCTTGTATGGACCGACTCTCAAGCGGTAGTAAATTGTGCCTTTCGCATCCTGATATGTGAAAACCTCGCCTGTGATTTTCTGCTCAGAAAGTGCCGTGCGGGCATCCTCAGCGTTTTTCTTTCCGGTGAAAGACGCAACCTGTACCCAGAACTGATCAGGCTGGCTTGTAGGAACAGGCTTAACGCTGTTTGAAGAGCTGCCAGTTGTAGCCGCTGGCTTCGTTGCGGAAGCTGTTGTTGTCGTTGCAGAGGCAGTCGCTTTCGGAGCGGCTGCTGTGCTCTGTGCAGGCTTAACAGTCTGTGTCGAAGCCGCTGGAGTTGTTGTCTTTCCAGCTGATGATGTTGATGCAGGTGCTGCCGCGCCTGTGTTCTGCTGAGTTGAAGACGCACCAGTTGTTGCCGGCTGCACAGTCTGCACTGTAGGAGCTGGCGCAGTCTGCTGCGGAACTTCTGTATATGCTGTCGCATTGCTTGACGACGGTGTAATGTTAACATTAAGTGTTACAGCTGTCTGCGCCAATCCCGCGCTGGAAGAGCGTGCATCTGTTGAAGAAGGGGCAGTCTGTGCAGCCGAAGACCCCTGTGATGAATCAGTGCCGTTTGTTGTGCTTGCAGACGGAGCGGATGCATCAAGATTGTTCAAGTTTACAGGAGCCTGTGACTGCGCGTTTGAATCCCCGGTAAAATCAATATTTTTAATGGAGTCAGCAGAAGAAGCCGCATTCACTCCGTATAAATCAGCGTTAGAAGCCTGAGCCTGTGAGTTCGAGCGGCTCCATGAGTTACCGGCAACCTGCACAGTACTCAGCGACGGCTGCATTTTGTTTAGCGGCGATGATATCCACAGAGCTGTGCCTATTACAACCAGAAGAAATAATCCTACAGCTGCCACAATCCACAATACTCTTTTCTGTTCCATACCCACCATATCCTTTCAGGAGACTCCGAAAAATCAGCATAAAGCCGCCGGAATCTTTCGCTAAAATATCAATTCCGCAGATTAATCATTTTCCGCACGAATCTTACAAAGAACGGAATCCAGTTTTTCAAGCAAATCTTCTTTTGATCCCGTATTACTTACTCTGTAAATATCGGCTTTTAAAATTTTATATTTAGCGAAGATTTTACGCTGTGAGTAAAAACGGCTTAAAATCTGGGTTGTGGACATGTTATCACGCTTTTTTGCGCGGAAAAATCGGACTAAAAGCGGCGCTGTCACGAAAATAACGGCATCGCATCGGTTCAAAAGCGATGTTTTGTAGAGCACAGTTGCATTCAGTACGATATTTCGGTCTGGATTTCCGTCTATGAGCTCGTTGAAAGACGCTTCAACGGCAGGATGGATAATAGCTTCCTGCGCTTTAAGAAGCTCCGGATCTGAAAAAACGATGCTTCCGAGCGCACGGCGATCAATTGAGCCATCAGGCTTACATATAGAAATGCCACGCTCCTCAGCGATTTTCCCGAAACGGGCGATAATCTTGTCTTTTTGAGCATCGACAATATCGTGAACGCTCACATCCGCATCAACGCAGAGAAAGCCCTTTTCTTCCAAAATCGATGCGACGGCGTTTTTCCCAGCAGCCATCGGGCCGGTGACGCAAAGAACAAGGCGGCTCAATGGAATTCTCCCCAGTTTTTGCCGTACTCAACTGATACACGGAGAGGCACATCAAGCTTGATGATATGCTCCATCGTCTCTTTCATCATTGAGGCGACGTCGGAAGCGTCTTTCTCGTCGCACTCGGCGATAAGCTCGTCGTGAACCTGAAGAAGAAGCCGCGCCGTCGGGAACTTTTCGTAAAGCTTGCGGTACACTTCGACCATCGCCATTTTCACGATGTCGGCGGCAGACCCCTGAACAGGCGTGTTTACCGCGATTCGCTCGGCGGCAGCTTTCTCAATACGGTTACTGCTTGTAATAGAAAGAATTCTGCGTTTTCTGCCGAGTATCGTTTTGACGAAGCCAGTATCGATGGCGGACTGCACGCAGTCGCTAACGAAACGGTTAATTCCAGAATACATCTCAAAATACGCGTCAATAAAACTCTGTGCCTGTTTGCGCGGAATGCCAAGACTGTTCGCAAGGCGGAACGCACTCATTCCGTAGATTACGCCGAAATTTATCGTTTTAGCAGTCCGCCGCATGTCGGGCGACACAACATCAGGATCCACTCCGTAAATAAGAGCGGCAGTTGCCTTGTGGATATCTACGCCGTCGCGGAAAGCGCGGCACATATTCTCGTCTTTTGAAAGATGTGCCATTACGACAAGCTCTATCTGCGAATAGTCCGCCGTAACAAGCGTTCTTCCCGCCGGCGCGACGAACGCCGAACGGATTCGCCTGCCAGACTCCTCGCGAACAGGGATGTTCTGCAAGTTCGGGTCACGGCTTGAAAGTCGCCCAGTTGCTGTTCCAGTCTGTATAAAGCTTGTATGGACGCGGCTGTTCGCGTCGGCAAGAGAAGGAAGAGTCTCGACATAAGTGGAAAGAAGCTTCGCCATTCCGCGGTACTCAAGGATTTTCTGCGGAACAGGGTGAGCAGCTGCAAGTTCTTCAAGTACGCTAGTGTCCGTTGAATAGCCGGATTTCGTTTTTTTACCGTGTGGCAGCTGCAGTTCGTCGAAAAGCACCGTACCAAGCTGCTTTGGCGAAGCGATGTTGAACTCGTGCCCGACGAGCGAGTATATCTCGCTTTGAAGCGCGGCTATTTTTGACTTAAGTTCCGCGCCGTATTCTTCAAGAGGCTTCTTCTCAAGCCGGATGCCGTTCCGCTCCATCGAGGTAAGAACCGGAAGAACTCGCATCTCAAGGTCGAATAGCTTTTCGAAACCGGCTTCTTTAAGGCGCGGCTCGTAGAAGTTCCACAACTGAAGTGTGAAGTCCGCGTCCTCGGCGGCATACGGATAAGCCGTGTCCACCGGCAAATCTAGGAAAGTCGAGTTTTTGGGCACGATGTCCGCAAACTCAGTTCCCTTTAGATGCAAATATGTCTCCGCCTGTTTTTCCAGGCTGTACGAGCCTTCGAGCCTGTCAGGCTGCAAAAGCCAAGCGGCAATCATCGTGTCTGCAAGGCGGCATTTTCTGGAACCGCCGTCCGCTTCGCCGTGAACCATGTCAAATCCAGATGTTGCAAGAACTTGCAAATCAAACTTGGCGTTATGAAGAACGAGCGTCATGTCTGGCGAAGCAAAAAGCCGTGAAAGCTCGGCAAACGCGTCTTCTTTCGCGACGAGCTCGCCTTCAAGGAGCATATCCGTTACAAGAAGAGGAACGTAAACGCCCTCGCCTTTTTTCCATGAAAGCGAGAAGCCGGCGAGTCGCGCTGAAAGCGGGTTAAGGCTGTCGGTTTCAGTGTCAAAGCCGGCGGTTCCTGCATCAAGGGCTGCGTCTATTACGGAACGGAGCTCCGGCAAGGTGCGGATCGGGCGGTAATTCCCGGCGTTCTTAACAGGCTCGATGAACGCGGGCTCATCGTCTGCGGCGGCAAAAGCGGAACTCGCGCCACTGTCTGCAACTGCGCTGCCATCCGCACTCACGCCACTTTCGGCAACTGCGCCCATCGAAGGCTGCACACCCACAGCGGAATCTGCCGCATCCGGTGCACCAGCAGAGCTCACTGCATCAGACACGCCTTTTCTTTCAACCGCGAGTGTCGCATACTGCTTCGCGACTGCCGGCACTCCTGCTTTGTTCAGCAAATCCGCCGCCGCCTGCAAATCAAGACAATCAGTGCAGAAACAGCTGAAATCTATATCAACAGGAACATTCTCATTAAGCGCAATCAGTTTCTTTGAAAAATACGCATCATCTTTGCCGTTCCGTATCTTGTCACCAACCGCACCTTTTATCTCATCAGCATGTTCGTAAATCCCGTCAAGAGAGCCGTACTGCAGCAAAAGCTTGGCGGCGGTCTTCTCTCCAATACCCTTAACACCAGGCACATTGTCGGCTGTATCTCCGGTCAGCGAAAGCATGTCGAGCATCAGCTCAGGGCCAACGCCCCATTTTTCGGCAACGCCAGCTTTCCCAGTTTCTGCCCAGCCGCCAGTTTTATCCGGCATAAGCATTTGAATCGAGTCTGTGACAAGCTGCATTAAATCCTTATCTCCGGATAAAATACGGCATTCTCTGCCAGTCTCGCGGCATTGTCTTGCGACTGTAGCGATAATATCATCAGCCTCGTATGTATCGCAGCGAAGAACCGGAACGCCCATCGCCGTAAGGATTTCCTCAATCACAGGAACCTGTGCGTGCAAATCTTCAGGAGCCTTCTCTCGAGTCGCCTTGTACTCGGCATACATCTCGTGACGGAAAGTTGGCACCCTAGAATCAAAAGCGGCAGCGATGCACCCAGGCTTGTTATTTTTAAGAACATTCAGAAAATTGCGGAAAAAACCGAACACTGCGGACACATTCTCGTTCCGGCTGTTCGTCAAAGGATGGCTTATAAAAGCGAAATACGCACGGTAAATAAGCCCGTAAGAATCGATGATATACACACAGTCTTTATTACACATGACTGTAGTATACTACAGATGGAGAGATTTTTCTATTTCTTTCAAGTTGTGCTTGCGCTCGTACATTTTTTTGTCAGCGCGCTCAAAAACATCGCGGTAGCTTATATCATGGCTCGGGTCGAAAACTTCCATACCAGCAGAAATTACAACCATGCCGGTTTTCATGTTGCTTTCTATTTTGCGTTCAAAACTCTCAAGAAGCGCATCCCTGTTTTCAAAATCCTCGCCTTCAAGCAAAGCCACAAACTCATCGCCACCAATCCGGTAAACAGGACTTCGCTTGAACTGCTGGCAAATCAGTCTGCTTGCGGATTTTATGTACTCATCGCCTGCATCATGACCTTTCGTGTCGTTAATTGCTTTAAGACCGTTCAAATCGAACACAATCAGGGCGAATTTTTCCAAAAGCTTTTCGTCTATCCGGTGCTCAATTCCAAAGACATCCTCTAAATATGCATGCTTGTTCTTTACGCCTGTGAGCGAATCCGTATAAGCCAGATATCTTGCCGATCCCAGCTCCAGCTCCTGCTGCTCCCCTTTTCTTAAAAGATTTTCCAGCTCTTCGCGCCTGTCAGCCTTCTCATCCTCCAGGACAAAAGTGTGGAGTATGCAAGTTCCGAGCATATAGCCTATCGCATAGAATGGAAGCAGAGGATAAAAAATCTGGATGATGATGAAAAGTGCCATCACAATACCGAAAAAACCAATTGCGCGGTACCTAATCTTGATTTTTCCAACTGCTTTAGGGGCGATGGATAGCATGTGCCCGGAAGTGCCAAGAAACATGAGGATTTGTATAAAAAGTGTCTGATATCGTGCACTCTCAGCATGATACGAGCCAGACTCGTCAAACCAGAATAAAACCGGCTTAAAAAAATTTATTATGATGACAGTCAGTTCAAAAACAAGGAAAAAGCGTCCTATCCAGCGCAATATCGTGCCGAATTTCTTTCTGTCGCCCAAATAAGCGATGACGTAGAGTGTCCACAAAACGACGCAGAAAGCCATAGCCGCAAAATACACTACTGTGTCCGCGTAGGTGAGCAAAGTAAGATGATTATCGTTTAAGAAACCCCAAATCGCATCGGTGACGTAATAAATCATCACGCCGATCAGAAAATTGCGGTATGCGCGGCGAGCCGGAGAATCATTATCGGGAGACTGTTTTTTGAAAACATCATAATTGATGATGATGTTTATGAGTAAAGCAAGGATTCCAAAGCTAGAATATAACATACACTTTCGTTTTATTTTTCGGTATATTTTTGATTTACATAAATTTTTTCTGCAATAACTTGAACAGAGTGTTTTTGTCTCACGCTATGCTTCCCACACTCCTCTTTAATCAAGTGCATTCACCTGCATGTTTGTCATAATAACTTGCGCCTAATTCCGAAAACCGCTACGATATGCGCATGAATATTTTTATAGCCGGAGACTCGACTTTCCAGTACAACAACTCATCAACATACCCCATGACCGGCATTGGGCAGATGATTCCACTTTTTTTCATGAACTTAGCGCAGCCTGATTTGCCAGCGCACGACATAGACGAGTATGCCGCCGAGGCGACCGCAACCGCAAACTACACGGCGCACGAGACTGTCACCTTTTACAACTACGCGAGAAACGGACGCAGCACGAAAAACTTCATTTCAGAAGGCCGCCTGCGCGTCATAGACAACCAGATTTCAAGCGGCGACTTTCTTTTCGTCATCTTCGGGCACAACGACCAAAAAGCCGATGATCCGAACCGATACACTGCCCCGGACGGCGAATACAAAACGAACTTGCGCCTATTCGCGCAAACTGCGGAAAAGCACGGTGCGTATCCGGTGTTTTTTACGCCAGTTGCCCGGCGCATCTTTGACGAAACTACGCACGAAGCCGTCAACACGCTCAAAGCATACAGCGACGCGATGAAAGAATTCGCGGCAGAAGAGGGATACCCGCTCGTGGATCTTTCAGCGCTTTCGTGCGCGCTTTTAACAAAGCTGGGTTACGAAGAGTCAGCGAAGTTCTACATGGGGCTTAAGCCGGGCGAGTACGCGAACCATCCCGAAGGACGAGACGACAACACGCACCTTAAGCCAGACGGAGCCTTTACATTCGCGGGGCTGTGCGCGCAGGGCCTTATCGACGTGTGCGGCAGCTGGAACGGCAAAAATGCGGAATCTTACAAAAAACTTGCAAGTTTCATCCGCGCGCCAAAGCTGACCGAATAGTTACGCCAACCGAAGCACGCTTCACTTAGGCGGCATAAGTTTGCCCAGAACAGACTGCACATAATCAGCGTATTTATTCATAACGGCTTTCCGTATCTCTTCCTCAATCTTCTTGTCGCCCGGAATTGTCATGGCCGTAGGAACAAACAGATAAAAGACATCGATATTCAGAGCTTCTGAAATTTGTGCCAGAGTCTTCTCGCTCGGCCAAATTCTGCAAAGCTCAATGCTTTTTATGGTGTCCTCGGACACTTCCGCTTTCTCCGCAAGCTCAAATTGAGTCAACTTGTTGTATTTACGAAGCTGCTTCAGATTTTCTCCGACTCGCTTTTGAATTTGCTCAGCATTCATGGCTTTATTGTCTCAATTAAACAAAAATATCACATGGATTATTTATACATTTTGGTTAATTTGTGTATTGATAATACTTCTTTTCATGTTATAATTCTCTATGTCTTATCAGCTACTAGTTTTTGAACTCCAACAAGATAAAAAGACAAAGGAGACTTAACAATAATGAGGAAAATCAACTCAGCTGTGTGCGCACTGTGCGCATGCGTATTTGCGATGCTTATGCTCGCAGGATGCCCTGGCGGAAATGGCGGTGCAGGAAACGGTGCCGGAAACAGCCAGCCACAAATAGCTACTTCTGCCCACATGACCATAGAAGGATGCGAGCAGGGACTTAAAATTACGCTGCGGAATGTAAGAGACGCAGGAATCAACGTATTTGACGGAAACAACGAAATTCCTGTTATGCTCGAGACTGCCAACAACCAGTCTATATACTACTTCCCCTTCACAGAAAACGGAAAGCAATATACGGTGAAACTACATGGAGAAGACACAACAACCCATCAATGGTTTGATAACGAAACACGTACTTGCAAAGCCCTGGGTGGTCATAAATTTTCTGACTGCATAGATTTAAGCAAATTCTGGGGTTCCTCTTTAACAGGAGAATTCACCAACAATAGTTTTTATGTAAAACTCAACAGCACACAAATCAATAATCCTTCCGATTTGATAAAGAATTCAGATTTTTCAGAAACTGAATTCGAATATATTCTTTGCCTCGGAGATTATTATCACCATGACTGGTGGAGTGGAGTTGGTTGCAATACAAACGATTTCCAAAGCTCCGGGTCATTGAATAACTGGCTGACGACAAGAAGAGAATTGGCTATTACAAACTGGAACAGTAACCAAACAATAACAGAGGATGATAACGCCGACCACGGCTACGCATACCATATCCGCGCAAGACTTAAGATTCATTTCAGCCACGATGGTGTAAATTACAACGGTATATTCACGACAGACCATCTTGAAAGTCCAGTATATCACTTTGAAACCCCAGACCACATATTAGCCACACCGAAACTGGAATTAGAGAATGGTAGCGGTTCTGGAAGAGTAGATTATCACCGTGAAAACGGCGATCCAAACGCAACGCCGGTTGAAAACTGGGTACATACATGGCACCCATCACACAAAGGCGGTTCAATATCGTTAACGGATAATACATTCGCTATAGCTAACAGTACCAACACTAAAACTATAGACTGGGATTCATTCGATTCGATTACGTTCTTTATTACAGGCGGCAGTGAATATGGTCAAAACATGAATATCTATGCAGAAGGTCAAAACTCAGCTCATGACAATTTCTCGTATGATTTGAGCGGTGGCTGTTCCCTGAACGGAGACCGTCTGCACATAAAAGTCTTTGTGGAAGATATTAGAAGATTTGTGACTAGAAATAGCATTACTGATGATTCATTGAAGATTGTATTGCGCTCCAGGGATAACGCAGATTTCCGTGTTCAGGCGATGAAATTCGACACCTACCCACAGCAAACTGAATCCGTTATTTTCAATCCAAACACTTATATAGGTACAGTTTCCGGTAATGGAACGCTAGTTAACATTGAAAATGGAGTTGAAGTACAAAGCGGAGGCACAAAGTACCTTAAAGTTACGACTTCAAACAACGGACATGATGACGGCGGCTACATGACTTATGATTCTACCGTAAATCTTTCTAACGCACTTAATGTAGGAAGCGGTTATATGCGACTTAAGGCAGAGTGCTTTGTACTTGAAAGCCAGAAAACAACACTCACAAATAATCCTGGCTATTTCTCATTCTGCTTCTGGATCCCGATGTGGCATGGAGAAGACGATGTAGGAGGCACTTTCCTACAAAATCCGAATTTCAACACAAAGGATAACTACTTGCCAACAAACGGTACATCAGGAGACATTGTGATGTACGGCACTGATTTGACATATGAAGCGATGGAAAATGGTTTCTCTTTCGATTCATTCAACTTCTGGGCGAATACATCCGGCAGAGAAGACATCGATTTCAATGACCTTGCTGGCAAAACTTTCTACATCGGCAAAATTTGGGCTTATGGAGGCAGCGGTAACTAAAATTACAAACGCTTTTTAACATCTGAAATAAACCAACAGATGTTAAAAACTCCTTATCATCATTTTGGCTGTCCGCTTTCCGGCGGGCAGCTTTTTTTTCATACATCGAATAAGCGAAATTACAATTGACTTTTTAATAATTTATAGTATATTGAAAACAGAAGAGTTGCCCGTGATAAGCGCGAGGGGTCGAATAGATGATTGGACTGCGCCCTTTCCTACTCTTTTCCAATGCCGCTGCTGGAACAATCCTTTGGCGGCATTATAATTTTGCTTCAATGACAAGAATGCTATATTCGCTGTATTGGTCGTTCTAACAATAAAAATATTATTTTCTTTTCCCTGATAAATTGCATCATACTTGTTAACAACGAACTCAATAAAATCGCGCGCACAATCAAATCCGTTTTTTTTTAGCTGTTTCATCCTATCTGGCCGTTCAATATGAACTTCACCATAACCGTGACCATCTTTCTGAAATCCAATTTCAAGCCTTATTTTTCCACTTTCTCTTTTTATTTTTTCTGCGATTTCGCACGTAATCTCCCCGAAATCACGTTTTCCATCCGATGTAAGAACATATTCACCATCATGTTGTACAGATACACTCATTTTTATCCCTTCGTTAGCTCCCATCATTATTATAGGATTGTATATGTGGAAATTTCTCACTTTTGGAACAAAAAGACTGAAATAGGATATTTTTTTCATTTCGGTAAGGACACGCACAACTGGACAAACGTCGTCCAAACTATATTTGACTCTTCTTTTGCAACTGCCGCAAAAATGATATACTCGCACCGTTCACAGGAGAAAAAATTGATAGCAAATTACCATACGCATACAATCCGCTGTAACCACGCACAGGGCACAGAGGAAGAATATATCGAAAGGGCGATAGACATCGGTTTAAAGGTTCTTGGGTTTTCAGACCACGTGCCGCAGCCCTACCCAGCCGGCTACACATCAAATATCCGCATGGGAATGAACGAGCTTCCTGAGTATGTGAGCACGCTCCTTTCATTGCGCGAAAAATACAAGGGAAAAATAGACATTCTTATCGGATTCGAGGTCGAGTACACAAGGGCTTATTTTGACACGCTGATGGCAGAGCTACGCAAGTATCCGGTTGACTACCTGATTCAGGGACAGCATTTTGTGCCGGATGAGGTCAACGGACGATATGTCGGCTTCAAGACAGATGACGAAGAGAACCTTAAGAACTATGTCGATTTCACGATTGAAGGAATGCGGACAGGCGTTTTCACGTATCTTGCGCACCCGGATTTGATAAACTACAAAGGCGACGACGAGACTTTCCAGCGACACATGAAGCGGATTGTTGAGGCCTCTTTGGAGCTTTCGATACCGCTTGAAATCAATATGTACGGATTTTTGGACAGACGGAACTATCCGTGCGACCGATTTTTCAAGATGGCTTCCGATATGGGAGCAAGTTTTGTCATCGGATGCGACGCGCACAGACCCGATTTTTTGCGGCAGCCGGATAAAATCTCCGAGTTCATGGATTTTCTTACCCGAAACGGAATTAAACCCGGCGACAACGTAATTGAATTACGGGACTGGCGGACAGTGAAGCGTTAAGTGCGGGTCGCCATACTGGCGGACTTCGAAGCGTTAAGTGCGGGTCGCCAGAACGCAAAAAACCGCAAAAAACTGCATAAAAAACGCAAAATCCAACAAGATATAACAAAAGTTCTGTGACATAATCCAATTGGATATGAAAAACACCACTGTGAACATGACGGAAGGCAATCCTGTCCGTCTTTTGATACGCTTCTCAATCCCGATGCTGATAGGAAACATCTTTCAGCAGTTGTACAATCTTGCTGACTCAGTTATCGTCGGTCAGTTTCTTGGTGCGGACGCGCTCGCGGCAATCGGCACGACAGGCTCAATAACATTCTTTTTCTTCGCCCTCTGCAACGGAATCGGCTCCGGCGGCGGCATTATCACGTCGCAATATTTCGGTCAGGGCGACACATCAAAAGTAAAGAACTGCATCGTCAACACAGGCTACATAATGGTGGTGTTCCCGCTCGTCGTGGGCACAATCGCGTTTTTCCTCGCCGAGCCGTTCCTGCGCCTGCTCGACACGCCGGAAACAATCCTTAAAGACTCTACAGACTACCTTAAAATATCGTGCATCGGGCTTTTCTTCGTGTCGGTATACAACTACGTTTCGTCCATGCTTCGCGCGCTCGGAGACTCAAAAACTCCGCTTTACTTTTTGGTTTTCTCGTGCATCCTTAACGTAGCTCTTGATATTGTCTGTGTTTACACTTTCGGATGGGGCGTTGTCGGCGCAGGCGTCGCGACAATCTTCTCGCAGCTAGTCTCTGGTGCGCTCTGCCTTGTGTTCGCGCTCAGAAGGAATCCGTACTTCAAATTCTCGCGCTACAATTTCCAAATCAACCGCATAATCATAATGCGCACCATAAAGCTCGGCGTGCCGCTCTCGCTCCAGTTCTCGCTCATAGCGATATCTTGCATGGCATTGCAGCGCGTTGTAAACGCATACGGAGCAATCGTCGTGGCGGCTTTTACGGCTACGAACCGCATAGAGCAACTTTTGCACCAGCCTTACCAAACTTTGAGCGCGGCACTTGCCACTTACGGCGGACAGAACTACGGCGCAAAGAAAAACGACCGCGTTATCCTTGGATACAGAAAAAGCATGATGATGATGGCCATTTTCACCGCCGGCATGATTCCGCTTCTTTTCCTTTTCGGCAGGCAGATTACAGCCATTTTCGTAAGCGACCAGGCCGTTATCGACATGGGAGCCACGGCACTGCGCATAAGCAGCGCGTTCTACATCTTCCTGGGCATAATCTATGTAGTGCGCGGAGTTCTGAACAGCGTCGGCGATGCTTTCTTCGCTCTTTTGAACGGCATTGTCGAGGTTATCGGGCGTTTTACAGTGCCAGTTTTCCTTACGATGATTCCGTCCGTCGGATTCTGGGGAATTTGGTGGTCTGTAGGCGTTGTATGGTTCATGAGCGGATTCAGCGCATGGTTGCGCTATCTTGTAATTAAGAAGCGGATTCTGCATCCTGCGGAGATAAGCGTAGACCAGCCAGCATTCGCGCTTCAGCGGAACGCAAGCGCATAACCAGCGTTTTTATGCCGGATTATGCGCTTTATGCCGGATTTTCCCCCACCTATGCCACACTATCTGCGGCGTTTTTCCGGGTATTCTTTGTAAAACTCTGATTTATCTTCGTACATGTTCTCGTCCGCGCTTTTCATTGCCTTGCGTACATTTCGGCTGTCCTCAACGAACGCATAGCCTATCGCGAAGCTGACAGCGCCGGACGCGTTCGACTGCTTCCTAAGCTGATCCACAAGCGCCTCTAATTCAGGAAGCGTTGTGCCACGTACCATGATAAGGAACTCGTCGCCGCCTGCACGGAAAATCTCGTTTCCGGCGAAAACAATTTGAAGCATAGCGGCGGCATTTTTAAGAAGCGTGTCTCCGGCCGCATGACCTTTGCTGTCGTTCATCTGCTTCAGGCCGTTCAAGTCCGTAAAGATAACGCCGAGCGTAGTCTTTTGCTCACTTGTCTCAGAAACAAGCTGGTCAACGCGGTTGTTCATCTCGTTTCTGTTGAAAACACCGGTCAAAATATCCATCGTGCTTAAAATGCGGAGTTTTTCAAAAAGCTGATGATTGTAGATTTCCGAAGCGATAAAATACGTCGTAAGCTCAAGCGTCGATTTTATGCGGACAGAGTCATTTGCATCGAATTCAGTGACCCAGATATATCCCAAAAGCTCATCGCCTTTTTTTACCGGGAACAGCGCGATACGCTCGATGCCGGCATCTTTCAGCGACTTATACCACACCGGATTCTTCTCGCGGACGAATTCCATATCACGCTCATTTTTGATTATAAGGCAGTTGCTTCCAGCAATCGTATCAGCAAACGTATCCGCAATATCAAAAAAATCAAAGCAGAACCAAGATAGGTTACGCGCCATACCCGGTTCATAAAACACAGACTCACCCAAAAGCGAGCAAGAACGGTTGTTGAAATCCATCTGCAGGATAAAGCAGTATTTCGCGTGGCACAGTACACGTATATCCTTGATAACTTCCGCCATCTTAGTCTTAAAATCTTCAGATCCGCGCAACTTTACGCAAGAGCTAAGAACATCGGACGCAACCTGCTGAGAAAGGTTCGACATCTGCGAAGAATCCGCCGAGTGCGAAAGTTCCTGGGAATACGTGCAGTAACCGATATTTTCTTGGTCAGACTCAAGCGGCATCATGAAAATGTTGAACCAAAAATCGAAGCGGTCAGGATGGACATAAGTATGGAGAGGTTCTTTCAGAATGGCGCAGCGGTAGCAGAAATCCTCGAAATTCAGGTCTTTTGGCAGATAACGTTGATAATCGCTGTTGGGAACGAACTTGTTGTTAAGCATTTTTGGTCCGTCCGTCGTTTTCTCTATTGAGTCAATGTAAGCTTTGTTGCCTGTGACTATGCGGATATTGCCGTATGACCCATCCGGGAATTTCTCAACAGACATAACACAGGTCATTGTCTTAAAGTTATCAACGAATTTCTTAAAATCCATACAACCTTTCCGATAAACCGTAGTCTCGTGTATCAGACTCGCGAATCACTAGAATCAAAAATGCACCATGCGAATCCATTTTCCATGATATATTGATATTTTCCACTCTTCAACAATAAATTTCAGATGATATACAAAAGCGAATTTTCATATAATTTTTCGGGTATGCGTATTAAAAACATGCGGAAACACATACAGACAAGGACTATTCTGGAATAGTGATTTGAAATTCCGCTCCATGCGGTTGTATGTTTTTCGCCGTGATTTTTGCCCCGAGCGCGTCTGAAAGCGTTTTTGCTATTGAAAGTCCAAGTCCAGAGCCGCCAGTGCTTCTTGTTCGCGCATCATCGGCACGGTAGAAACGCTCAAAAACATGCGGCAATGCGTCTTCTGCAATGCCAGGGCCGTCATCGCGCTCACAAAGAAGAACACCTATTTCCGTTCTTGCCGCGCTCAGCACGATGCTGCACTTCCCGCCGGAGAATTTCACGCTGTTTGACACAAGCACCGTAAGGATTTGATGAAGCATCTCCGGGTCCGTGTTAAGAGAGATTTCGCTGTCATGCATCACACCGGAAGCCGTACTGTCACCGTCCGCGACAGTTTCGCACACAAGCTCAAGCTTTGCATCCGGCGCGACAGCGGCGAACTCCTCTGCTATGCGCTCAAAAAGCTGCCGGACATCAACCTTGCTGAGCTGCGGCTTTATCCGCCCGCTTTCAATCCGCGAAATTTGCAAAAGATTCTGAATTATCGCCTGCATCGATTTCGACTCGCTTTTTATTGCATTCAGCGATTTTTCAAGCTGCTCCGGATTTTCTTTTCCCCAGCGCAGCAAAAGGTTCGTCTGTCCGGCGATGACCGTAAGCGGAGTATTCAGTTCGTGCGAAACGTCGCTAGAAAACTGCCGTTCGCGGTCGAAATCGGCTTTTATGCGCTTAAAAAGCTCGTTGAACGTGCTAGAAAGCTCATCTATCTCGTCGTTCCTGCCAGTAACCGGCAAAAGCTCGTCGAGTTTTTCTGTCGTTAGCGTTTGGGCGGCTTTTGTTATTCTGACGACAGGCTTTATCGTATTTCTTGTAAGCAAAAAAGAAAGCAGGAACGACAGAATCAGAACCGGAATAACCATAAACAGAATGGCGGGCGGCAACTTTGAGAAAAGCATGGCAGAAGAATTGTTGTCCATGTTCATTGCGACGGCGACGGTAATTGTCGTTCCATCAAGTTCAGAAAATTCGCTAAATCCATCAAGTTTGTGCGTTGCCGCGTAATACAATATGTCTAGGTCGCCGTCAAAAAAGAAATCTTTTTCTATGTAGCGCAAAGTTTTGCCGTTGGAGTCTTCAAGAAAAGGCAAAAAAGGGTCGTTCGTGGCAATAAGTTCTTCTGTCTCTGTGTAATAGGCGATATACGTAATGTAGTACGGAATGTCTGTTATAGTCACAGGCGTGTTCTGCACATTTACACGCAAACTGCTCAGCAAACTGCCGCATGTCGCGGAAAAAACAGCTGACTCCGCGCATTTAAGCTCTTCTGTCTGTCCGCTTTGAACGAGTGAGCGCACGAAAAGCAGGAAAAAAACAGAAAGCAGCATTACAGAGACTGTCAGAATGAACATAAAGCGCAAAGAAAGCCGCACCGCGAACGAAAAACGCATCTCCACCCCCCGGCGTTAGACAAGCATGTAGCCCGCTCCGCGCACCGTTTTTATGTACTCGCCATCAGTGTGCTCCGCAATTTTGCCGCGCAAATATCCAACGTACACATCTATGGTGTTCTCATCGATGTAATGGTCTTTTCCCCATATCTCATCTATAATTGAGGAGCGGGACAGAACTTTGCCGGTGTTTTCAAGAAGCAGCTTCAAAAGCTGGAACTCCGTCTTTGAAAGCGGTATTTCCGCGCCGACGACTGTTGCGCTCATGCGGTCTGTGTTAAGCTTAAGGTCGCGGACAGAAAGCACAGATTCTTTTGGCGTTGTAAAGCTTATACGCCGGAAAAGCGCGTTTATTCGTGCAAGAAGCTCCTCAATCTCGAACGGCTTCGGTATGTAGTCGTCCGCGCCAAGATTCAGCCCGTTTATTTTGTCTATAGTCTCGCCCCGCGCCGTTTCAAGGATAATCGGCACAGTGGAAACCGCGCGTATGCGACGCAAAACTTCAAGTCCGTTAAGTTCTGGAAGCATTATGTCAAGCAGAATCAGGTCGGGTTTTTCGCTCTCGAATTTTTCAAGAGCCTCGCGTCCTGTCTCAGCAAGGCAAGTTTCGTATCCCTCATGATTAAGCTCTGGAATCACGAAATCAGAAATGCCTTTGTCATCTTCTACAACTAAAATTTTCATGTGCGCTCCGTGTGCCGTAAAAGTTGCCCTTTACTCCACTTCAACTTGTATATCAACAGGATCTATACCCGTACCGTCAAACGAAGTGATGTTCTGAACATGAAGTGTAAATGCTCCGTTAGCCGTTTCACCGTTCTTTGAAGAAACCGTCAGCTTGATTGTATCGCCTTTTTTGTTAAAAGAAAATCTTGTTCCGTCCGGCAGCGGCTTTCCATCTACAAAAATTGATGTATGGTTGACCGACTTTGGATTTATGCTCTGGTTGAACGTAATTTCAAGGCTGATTGACGAATCATCTGCCTTTGTGCTTTTTACCTGCGTTACCAAAAAAGGTGAACCATCCGCAAGTGTGCGTGTTCCTCTATAATAGAGAATTTCGTCAGAAGAAAGCTCGCCATTTTCTCCACGCGGATGATTTTTCTCCGGTTTTTCGCTCGGCTTTTCATGCGGTGCTTCATGCTGTGAATCCGGCGGCTTTGGACGAGTTGCGGAATGGCTGCTAACAGAAGGCTCGTTCCTTATCATAAAGAAAACTGCCGCACCTGCCATTACAAAAAGAGAAATAATTATTAAGGATATATAGAATCTTCTCGATTTCCGCATGATTGAATTATATGATAAACCCCAAAAAAAGAAATTAGAATTCCGTGTGTTTTTTCTAAGAGTTTTCTTAGAATCCTCTTATCTGCTGTTAAAGATTCCAGCCTGAAGATGATGTACAGTAATCCGTAGAAAGCGACAAGCGATGCTGTATGATTTGGAAGCGACCATCGCGATTATGAAATCTTTCAGGAGGCGTTATGAGACATATCAATCGTATTAATATGAAACAAACTGCAAAGAGATTTTTTCTTGCTCTTATGCTGAAACTTGCTGTTTTTGCAACTTTTACAGGTTGTTCAAATAGTTTTTCTGGAATGCCGGACGAATTCGGTGGATTCGGTGGCGGATTCGGACAAGTCGTAGAGATTGTTGATGACGGCAGCACGACAGATTATGTAGATACAACGACAGCTGAACCGAGTTGTGTAGTTGCAGAAGATTTGTATGAGAATTTCGCTGCTACTGGAACTGTTTACATCACTTTTGACGGAACAACATGGAGCGCAGAGTATTCTGACGGACTTTCTGAAACTGATTTTTCAATAAATGACACGGAAAACTCAGAAGAAGACGAGCAGGCAAAAGGCGTTGAGATTAAATACAACGGCACAGGCAAAATAAAATACGTTCTTTCCGGCACTTACACAGGCACAGTCTTTATAAAGAACAAGAAAGCAGACGCGGCTGTTGTGCTTAATGGCGTGAATATTTCAAGTGATTCTGGCACTGGACCTGTCCTTAGATTCAGCTCCGAAAAACGCACCTTTATTGTTGCCGCGGACGGTACGGAAAACACGCTTACAGATACACGCGTCCTTAACCAGAACGGCACGATGTACGACGACAAAAAAGGCTCCGTATACTCGAAAGGAGTGATTATCTTCACAGGCGAGACGACAGATGGAACTTCTGGCGGTTCGGCGGATGCGGCGGGTACGCTCAATATAGTTAATTCGGGTTACAAGCACGCCGTTTACTCAAAAGACTATGTACGCATTGCAGATGGAATTGAGCTTAATGTGACTGTTGACGGAACTACTGGAAGAGACTGCATCCGAGCTTTGAACGCGGTTATTGTGGACGGCGGAGACATCAACCTTATTGGAAAAGGCACTCTCGAAGACGATGAGAGCGTAGGCATTAAAGTTGAGGGCGAGGATGCTGACGAAGACGATATGACAGTTGAATACTCAGCAGGAGCCGGATTCGTTATCATAAACGGCGGTAACCTTACGATAAACACTGTTGCGAAAGGAATTACCGCACACTGGAAATCGGCAGAGTCTGTGATTGGCGACAGCAGCTACACAGCGACGGCGAACAAGTCACTTTTGTGCGGAAACTATTTGAGCGGCACGACAGCAACTACACCGAATCCGTTTGTGGAGATAAACGGCGGCATCATCAACATAAAGACTACAGGCGAGCCGTATGAAGGTCAGACTGACAGCGATCCAAGCTGTTCACCAGAAGGAATTGAGGCAAAAGGAAACCTGACTATTAACGCCGGAACTATAACGCTCAGCTGTACTGATGACGCACTTAACGCTGGCGGAAACATAACAGTAAACGGCGGTGCTGTATACGCTTACAGCCGCTCGAACGACGCAATAGATTCGAACGGCTCGAATGGAATAACAATAAACGGCGGAGTGGTTGTCGCGCTTGGCTTGAATACACCGGAATGCGCTTTTGACTGCGATGAGAATCCGTTCACGATTAACGGCGGGCTTGTCGTGGGCCTTGGTACGAGCAACTACACAGCACCTACAAGCGGTGACCAGAGTACGGTCGTGCTTGGTTCTTCGAAATATGGAAACGCGAACACTACTGTCGCAGTCGTAGACAACAGCGGAAACCCGGTATTCGTGTACACGCTTCCTGCTGCTACAGGCGAAGTGATGGTTCTTTCTTCACCGAACATTGCGACAGGTTCCACATACACCGTAAAAACAGGCGTTACCGTAACAGGCGGCACTCGTTTCCATAACCTTTACACAACGCTCCCGACAGTTTCTGGCGGAACAACGACTGTCAGCAGTGTTTCAACAACAAGTTCAAACAAAGTCTACACTGATTCGAGCGCAGGAAGCGGCTTTGGCCAGGGTGGAATGGGCGGTTTCGGCGGAAGACCGTAGATTAATTGAAGACTACTTACACAGGATGTGGTCTGATGAAGTTCACGTCGCATCCATATTATGGAGGTAACTATGAAGAAGATTAAATTATTTACAGCGATTTTGGTTGCGGTTTGCTTGCTTGTATCCGCATGTGCTTCTGGCAAAAAAGGAAACTTTGGCGGAAATCCGCCCGAAAGGCCAGACGGCGATATGGGATTCCCCGGTGAAAGCAGCTCATCCGGCACAACTGTAGTTGTTGAAGGCGCTGACAGCGTGACATACACGTACAAAACCGCGAAAGGCATCACAAAGACTTATTATGCAAAATATCTTGTGGACGGAACGACGCTCGATCTTACAGACGAAACGATTGAAGCTACAAGCTCAAACGAGATTGCAGTCCTTGTTGTGAACGGTGGGACAGCGAACCTTACGAACTGCACTATTATTAAAGACGGAGACGGAGCCGGTGCTTCAAGAGACGACGATTACAATTTCTACGGAATAAACAACGCAGTAGTTGTTTTGGGCGAAGATTCAACGGCAACACTTTCGGGCTGCACAGTGAACACAACGGGCAAATACGCAAACGCAGTTTTTGCCTCAGACGGTGGAACAGTTGAGATAAAAGACGGAATAAACATAAGCACTACATCAAGTTCTGCTCGCGGATTATTCGCTTCTTACGGTGGCACTGTTATAGCGGCGGACGGTGACGTGCATATCTCTACACAGAGCATTCACTGCGCAGCCCTTGCAACCGACAGAGGCGGCGGAACAGTAATCGTCGGTACTTCGGAAAATGCAAAACCGAGTACTTTAAGCACTGTTGCCGAGGATTCGCCGTGCATTTACTCAACAGGAACTATCAAGGGCTACAATATCACTGGAACTTGCACGAACGGTCAGACAATTGTTGTTGAGGGCAAAAATGAAGTTGAGCTTACGAACTGCAATCTTACCGGAGGAAGAACAAACCAGGGCTGTGTAATGCTTTACCAGAGTTCCAGCGGAGATGCCGCCGACGAGGACGCTTCTGCAGCAAAGTCTTCGCTTACAATTACAAACTGTACGTTTACGACGACGAACGACGCGGATATGTTTGTAGTGACACACACTACAGCCGCTGTCACAATAAACGGATGTACGTTCAACGGACTTTCTGACGGACAGAACTTGATTTCCTGCAAGAAAATACAGTGGGGAACAGGAGCATATCTTTCAGTGACCGCACCTGACGAAACGCTTTCTGGAACTGTTTACACCGGTGACAGCACATCAAAGGCAACAGTGACGTGCGGAACTTCAAAACTGACGAAAGCGAGCGGCAGCAAAGGCACGATAACTGTAAACGGAACAAAACTTTAATACAAGCCAGGCGTTGGACGCAAGCTAACGCTTGCTTACCGACCTTTTGCTACGCAAAAGTCGCGGAAAGACTTTGTGGGTTTTAGGGCGGCAGCCCTAGGCGTAGGGGTAGCCCGCAATCGTGTGCGGGCGAGGGGGATTCGCAACGAGCACGAATGTGCGAAGTTTCGAGCGGACTTCCCCCTTTATAAATTTTGCTTACGTTCCTGATTGGTAATCTTATCGTGGCGTTAAAGAAAACAGCCGAGGGCACTGTCACATCAGCCCCAGACATTGGCGATATGGAGTCTGATGTTCGGATAGCGCAGACAAAGGCGCAGGGGCGCACTAGGCGCACGGTAAGTCGCAGTGTCGCACTATGCGCGAGTTTCGTGATTTTTCACGAGTTTCCAGCGCGGACTAAAAAACCGAAAAGCCTGAAAATTACATCGCGGATAAGATGACGGACTGCGAAAACTACCATAATGCCAAGGCACGCGCCTTCGAGCGTCCTTAGAAACGCAAAGCCAAGAGCCGCGCCTAGGGGCAAAAACAGAAGTCCCCATCTGAACGACAAAAAGCCTGTCATCAGCTGAATAGCGAACACCGCAAGACTTACGACTGTCGCGATGAAAAGCAGCTTTGAAAAATGCAGGAAAAACGCCACGATTCCGATAATCGCGCAGCCAAGGTAAAAGACGTAGAAGAACCTGAATATCTTTTGGAAAGCCATGCCTATTTTTTCTTCGACAGCATCCGAGCTTTCGACAGGCGCACGGCTGTTCTTGTCGATTTTCTTGCCGCATTCCGGGCAGACCAAGTTATCAAGGTCGTAGATACTTTTTATCGTAAAATCAAAACTTTTTTTGCAACTTGTACAATATCGCTCCATAAACAATCACTCCTTGAATTCAGGATATAGCAAAAATCCGGGGAAAGCAAGTTTTCGCGCGAACGGCACAAAATGTACAGGAATACCACTATTCAAAAATGCGCAGTTCGGGTGTATTATTTTTTTAGGAGGCCTATATGAAAAAGACTTGTATTTGCATTTTCTTTGTTGTCAGCTGCGTATTCTCTCTTAGCGCATGGTCACTTTTGTCGCTTTCCCCTTCACGACCGGAATGTGTAACAGACGAGCTTAACAAACTCCTTGAGCAAAAGCATTTTGAGAAGGATTCCGACGCAATAATCGGTTTTACTAAGGATTTCTCGCTTGCGGACAGACAGGCGATATTTGACTATTACAAGCTCGATGGGGACAAAGCTGCCTCCGACAATTTTATGGGAATCGGCTCTTTCATTCAGGGTGACTCAAAAGGCGGCGCGATAATGCTTGCCTCCGACATAGTTTTCTGGGGAACCGGACTAACAGGAACAATTATGTTCTGCTTCAGTCTGTTCGATATGTTCGGGCTTACAGCCCCTATACACGAAGTTGCAGGTCAAACAGCATACGATGTTGAAAGATCAAAATCTCTTATGCTCGGCGGTCTTGCGACAATGACAGTAGGTGTTGTCGGCGGAGTTTTAATGGATTTCATTTACGGAAACATCCGTCCACACAATTATGCAAACGCCCAGAATGCGGCTCTTAAGTCCGCGCTTGGTCTTGATTCAACGGACGCAAAAGTTTCCTTGCAGCCGGTAATCGTTCCGTCTGTAAATCCGGCAAACACAAGCTACGGACTTTCTTTGTCAATCAGGATGTAAAAACTAAGTATGTTCGACATGATTTATCTGCGGCTTTTCTCTCAGGATCCGGTGACGCTCCTGATGGCAACATTCGTCGTTGTGGCGGCGGTCATAATCCTGATTCTGAGGCGCAAAGTGTTCGTTCAAGACGTTCACGAGCCGCAGGTAAGCGGGTCGGAGCCGATAAAAGACTCCTACTATGAGGCGAACAAACTTTTCCGCAGAAAAAGAAAATATCTGCACATAATTATTTGCATCATTCCTTTCGTGGCATGTCTCGTCCATTTTATTCTGAACCGATTTGTCGGCAATGCGTGGGCGACATGGCACTTTTACGGCATATTCTACCTTGCCGCCGCGTTGATAGCGCTTCTTCCTGTTTTCGACCTGATTCGCATAACTCGAAAAATCTTTCCGCCGTTCGTCGTGGTCTTTGCTGTGGCGGCACTTTTCCACACAGCCATCTATCCAATGGCATGGAGCTCCGCGCTCAGGAACCACACTCACAAATCGTACACTGAATCGTTCATAGCGATGACAGAGGACATGGAAAAATACTACTCGCTCACGGACTGGAAAAGAATTGATATCCCGGCTTTGCGAGACAAGTTTCTGCCGGTTGTGGAGCAGGCGGAAAAAACGAACGACGACGGGCTTTTTTATGCCGCAGCCTGCGCCTACACATACTACTTTTTTGACGGACACGTAAGGGCAATGCCAAGCACAGAATCGTTCTGGCGCGGTGTTATGCTGCTTTCCGGGAACGACTACGGCTTTTCAATGGTGAAGCTTGACGACGGAAGATACATTGCTGTGTGCAGTGACGTTGAAACGCCCGCGTACGAAGTCGGCATTCATGACGGCACGGAGATTGTCATGTGGAACGGAAAGCCTGTGGCGCAGGCTGCGGCAGAAACTGAATGCATCTACAAATACTTGACGTGGCCAGTGAAGGAAAACGAAGATTTTTTCCGCCCGGTATGGCTTGCGACAAGAGGAATTAACGATCCTATCGATTCTGCGGAGCGCATCCTTGCGCTTGCGGAAATAGAGCCGCGGATCTCACGGTTCATAAGGAATGACACCGGAGAGGTCGTAGAGATTGCTGACCCCAGAAAAATCCCGATGGAACTTATGGACATACTGACGGTGGAAGAGAATACGGACAAACGCTCGCCGGCATACGTCGGGTTCATTTCGGACGATGGCGAATATACGGAAATCGAGGTGAAAGCGCTTGGATACGGCATGAACCGGCTTGAATACACGTACCTTAATCTTCTGAATATACTCCGTCCTAACGCTTACTGGCTCGACAAAAATCTGGAAACCATAATGGTAAATGACGATACGGCGTATATGCTCCGTTTCATCGAGTCAAATTTCATACTGACAGATAATCTTTCGTATCTTACTGGAAAATATCCGGCGATAAAGCGGAAGCTCTCCAAAAAGTTCGAGGAGCTGCGCGCGCAGGGAATGAAAAAGCTGATTATAGACGCACGCCACAACGAGGGCGGTTTTACTGCAATGGGAAACGAAACGGCTAGCCTTTTTTCAAAGGAAAGTTTCCCGATGGGCATGGAAGTTTCGTGCATCAACGGCGAATTTAAGCCGCTCCAGACGGAATATGTAGAAGCCGGAGGAACATTCAGCGATTTGCAGGTTGTTCTACTTACAGATGCGTTTTGTCTGAGCGCGGGCGACTATCTTGTGAAAGCTCTTGAAAACTGCCCCAACGTCACGGTTATGGGAATGACTTCAAGCAACTGCTCGTGCCAGACTACAGGCGGCGACAGCTATCTTTCGGACAGTGTCTGCGAGGTACGATACCCGGTTAACTGGCGTTACAACCCGGACGGCACGAGGTTCATCGACACGGACTTCACGCGCACGTGCACACTCCCGCTCGACGTTAAGATTCCGCTTACGCTAGAAGCCGCGCTGATGATGACGAGCACCGAAGAAGATGTGCCGGATTATCAGCTGGAATACGCGATAGAATATCTGCGACAGAAATAGAACATTTACGGCAAAAATAAAAAAACGGAGGACAAAAATGACAGAAAAACCGCTTCCACCATGGGCAAACGAGATTCCACAAGGAGCTTTCATCTCTTACGAGCCGACATACAAAGTCGGGGAATATTTCTCGCGTTTCCACAAGGATTTTTTCGATTGTGACCTGGACAGACACGGGCAGGATTCTTCAACCGAAAGACGCGGGATGAACTACTATTTCTACGACCCGACGGAGCATGGATTTTCTAAGGACCGCGATTATCCTGTTTTTGTGTTCATGCACGGATTGTCGAACGCGCTTGAAGGCGATGTCTGCATAAACTACACCGGCGCGGAGTTCTATTCAAAAGAAGAATACCAGAACGCAGTCGGGGGCGCATACATTTTGATACCGATTGCGAACGAATACCGCGACGAAAACGGCAAAGTTCAAAACAGCTGGGATGAAAGCTACATAAAGCCTGTGCACGACCTTATCTGCAATTTTGCGGAGAACCGCGCCGGCGGACGCATCTCAAAGAAAGTGATATTCGGCAACTCGCGCGGGGCAACGATGTGCTTCAAAATGGTCGATGCGTACACGGACTTTTTCGACGCGCTTATCCCGATAGGAACTGCCGACATTTCCGATGACGCGACGCTGGACCGCTACGACGAGAACGATGTATGGCTTTTTTACGCGACAGGAAAGCGCGACGAGTTCAACGACTACGACGAGCTCGTTGCCCCGCGCATCCCCCGCCTTGAAAAAATGAAACACTGCTTTATCTTTACGCCTGAGTGGGTTTACAACGGCGACCACGGAATAGCATCAATAAACTTCGGGGTGGAAATGGGACAGCACTGCCTTATTAATCCGATGCACTGCAACTTGATGTTTGACGACGGAACGCCGATGGAACCTTCTCTTCCGAACGGCGTGACTGGCTGGCTTTCGCAAATGCTCAAAAGCTGAAAATCTGAAATGCCGGGGAAAGACTACACAGCCTCTCCTCGCAAAAGAGCAAGGCATTTATTTGGCGGAAGCGGGTGGCTGTATACATATCCCTGGATATAATCAACGCCCGCATTCTGAACGAGTGCATTCTGCATCTCATTCTCAACGCCTTCGACAAGAATTTTAAAACCGCCTGTCTTGAAGGTGTTTACAAGGTCAGTGAAAAGGCCCATTCCTTTGTCGCTATCCTGCATCATCAGCACGAGCGAGCGGTCAAGCTTTATCGTAGAGAACGGCAGCTTAACAACGTTCGCAAGGTTTGAATATCCCGTGCCAAAATCATCAAGGTAGAACTTAACGCCGGCATTTGTAAGCGCGAGCATGCTCTGCATGACGAAATCGTAGTTGTCTATAAAAATACTCTCCGTTATTTCCATAACGATATTCGAAGGAGAAAGACCGAATCTTTCGATTGTTCCAAGAACGTTCGCCACGATGTTCGGATTCATCATCTGGTAGACGGAGAAGTTTATGGAAACAGCATTAACGACATCACGGTTCTCCGCAATGAACTTGCATATCTTCTCGAACGCGACGAAACCAAGCCGCTCGATCAAACCACGAGTCTCCGCAACCTGAACGAACTCCAACGGGGGAATGTCACCAAGCTCAGTATCCCTAAGACGCGAAAGTGCTTCCATATACACGTACTTCTTTTCTTTAATCGAATAAATGGGCTGGAAATAGACCTGGAACATTTTTGAATCCAAAGTCAGCTCACGTTTCAGGATATTGTAAATCTTTCGCTTGCGTTCCATATCTAAGAAAACAGCCTCGTCACAAATCTGAAGCGCTCTCGAATTGTTTTTTTGAGCACGGCTGAGCATGTTGTTTATCAAATCCATCATTGCATCAAGATCGTTCTCGTCACGCGTGAATTCCAAGGCGGCAGAACAACATTCAATGCGAATCGGGATTGCCGACAAAAGATGCTCGTTCAGGCTGTTTATGTGAGCCAGAAGCTTATTGCTTTTATCTTTGACCTCATCGAGCGACTTGCATACACCCGCCAACCTGTTTATCGTAAGGATATAAGCGTTGCGCGGGAAATAATACATAAGAATGGAACCGAGCTGCAGGAAAAGCTGATCAAGTTCCTTCGCATCCAAACTTGACTGTATTATGTTGATTTTCTCAATCGTCATGACGAAAAGGACACCGCCTTTTCTTTGCATGGCAATCCGCCGCCTGAGCTTGCTCTCGCGCATCAAACCAGTGCAGTAATCGACCTCTATCATGTATGACTGAACCGTTATATATGCGAAAAGAACCGACGTAAACGAAGCTACACCGGTAAGAATCACCTGCGGGAAGATGAACTGCATTCCGACGAAAAACAGCGAGATAAACGGATACACAAGGAACACGTAGAAAATACGGCGAGCCATGAATTTCCGCCGCACAAAAATCGTTATCGTGATGGAAAGCCCAAAGTACGTCGACAATACGTAAGTTATGTTCTTCAAAGGACCACGGATGTAGCCCATAACCGGATCAAACTTGAAAATCCAGCCTGTCTTGAGGTTCAAAAGGACAATCAGCAAGTAGATAAGCTGAAGCACGCCGCCTATGGATATGGCAAGCACTCTTTTCCTTTCGTCGGAGATTGCTATATCGAATACATAAATCGACATGACATAAGGAGTTATTAGAAGTAGCAAGAAATACATCGTCGCTACGAAATAATTCAGCCATATCGGAACAGAACCAAATGATGCAATGCAATAAACTGACGCGATGTTAAAAACAGCCGTGAGCAGAGTGGAAACAGCCGCATAAAGGAACAACCGTTGCCTTCTGTCATACAGTGAGAACGAAAGGAAGATGTTTACACATATCAGGAACGAGCCCCAGCAGGCAACAAGTTCACCGATGATGTAATAGTCAGCGTTTCCGAATTCCATTACTCAAATGATAGCACGAAAACAGCCAGAACACAATTTTTGAATTGTAAAAAAGTTTTTTTAACGAAATTCGTAAACTTTTGCGCACGTCCATGCTTCAGTTCTAATTGTACTTACCGGCTTGTGCCGCCCAGACGCAAGCGATGCTTGCTAACGAGTTTGCGTCGCAAACTCGCATATACTTCAGTCTTAGTTGTACTTTCCGGCCTGCGCCGCCCACATCTCTGAGTATTTGCCGGCGCGGGCGAGAAGTTCCGCGTGAGTTCCTTCCTCAATAATGCGTCCGCGCTCCAGCATGATTATGCGGTCTGCGTCACGCGTTGTTGAAAGCCGGTGCGAAATATAGAAAACCGTCTTACCTTTTGCCGCAGTCTCCATCGCTTTGTTAAGCTCGTACTCGGCGATCGGGTCAAGCGCGCTCGAAGGCTCGTCCATAATAAGGATATCCGCGTTTTTGTAGAACGCGCGTGAAATCGCTATTTTCTGACTCTCGCCACCCGAAAAATCCATGCCTTTTTTGTCGAACTCTGTCGTCACTTGCGTAAAAAGTCCGTCAGGAAGCTTCATAAGTCTTTCGCCGAAACCGGCGTCTTCGAGCGCGCGCGTTATTTCTGGGGTACGCTCCTTAAGTTCCTGCCCCGTCATATTGTCCGTTACGACATTCTCGCCAAGGTTCGCGCCGAACAGCTGGTAATCCTGGAAAACAACGCCAATTCTCTTGTGGTATTCGCGCGGACAAAGCGTGCTTACGTTCTTGCCGTGGTAGCTTATCGTTCCGCTCGATGGGTCGTAAAGGCGCATAAGAAGCTTTATAAGCGTCGTTTTTCCCGCGCCGTTGTAGCCTACAATCGCTATGTGCTCGCCCGGCTTTACAGTGAGCGAAATGTCATCAAGAACAGTGCGTCCTTCTTCCGAATACTTGAAAGACACATGGCTAAGAGTAAGCTCGCCAGCCCCTTCTGGAACAGCGTCGCCCACGTCGTTTTTAAGGCGCGGCTCATACGCAAGGAATGACCGGATTTTGTCGATGAACATGCTGTTCTCGTGCGCTTTTGGTCCCAAATCAGCAAACTTACCCATACTTCCGCGAAGGCTTCCCGTCCTGTTAAAAAGGATTACCGCATCGGAATAGCTTACAGAGTGAAGGACTGCCGCCTTGTAAATAAGGTATGTGATATAAAGCCCGTCAATCAAGAAATCGCCTACGCCATAGTCTTTCAAGAACTGGAACCAAATGCGCTTTCGGGCAACTTTCTTATGCTCCTTGATAATCGCGTCGTTCGCCTGTGCAAACTCTTCCTCAAGCTGCTTTCCTGCGTTCGGGTGAAGCCTAAGTTCCTTCGCATAATCCTTAAGATAAAAAACACGGCTCACATAATCGCGCTTACGCATTTCCGGGTTCACGGCGACACGGTTTCCGTAGTTCACTTTGTTCAGGCTCTTCGAAACGAAAAAGCGCATGATAAACGACGTAAAGACGAACACAACGCCTATAGGGTCAAGCACAAGGAAAAAGATTCCCGTCGTAAAGAGCGTCGTAATAGCCTGAACAGCCATGTTCAAAAGGTCTAGGAAACGGTCAATCGCGCCTTCAGATTCGGAAACGCTCAGAACAAAATCGTTGTAGTACGCCGGGTCGTCGTAGCAGAAAAGGTCGATTTCCGAAGCTTTTTTGAACATCTGTTCTTTGAGCGCGCGGTAAAGGCGCGGCTTGTATTTGAACTTCCAGCTGTAGCAATAAAAGCCGTCAGGGATAATCTGAATCATGTTGATAAGAAGGATTATTCCGATGTAAATAACGACATTTATGAACGGCTCATGGAACTCCGCGCAGCGAAGAACGTAGCGGATTCCAAGCACATGCTCAAGGAAAATCATTCCCTGATAGCGGAAAGCGTCGTAAAGGTGATAAATCATAAAACCTGGGCAAGTCTTGAAGCAGAGCTTCCAAAGGAAAACCTGGTTTTTCCAGACGGAGCTGCGGTTTTTCGTCGATTTTG
>JAEEGK010004886.1_pt1 | contig 32595 bp, 30 predicted proteins | sample 8958771 | NCBI WGS metagenome assembly JAEEGK01 (sample SAMN16246547, study PRJNA631951) | gut metagenome | biome: gut microbiome; feature: rumen; material: SC-attached | host: Bos | place: Iran: Karaj | collected 2018-10 | reverse complement strand
CATGCAGATTGATGGGTATTCATTAGATGCTTAGAAGACGAGAATGAAGGCATTCTGTGAATTTAATGAATATGAAAGTGCTATATATGAAAAAACATTGAGACAGTAGTATTGATGTCACGGGTTCAGAAGTGAGCGCGAAAAAAGTGCTTGATTTATGGGGCTTTTGAGGATTTGACCGTCAGCCGCGATGAGTGAAAATGACCGCGAAAATCGCTCTGTGGGAACATATCAAAAGAAATGTGCGGAGGGTGTACCTATCACATTGATAACTTTGTTCAGGTAATCGTTTCTGTCTATCAGTTTCATAAGCAATCACGCTCCTTTATCACTAAAACACCACATCTATTTCCCAAAATCGAGTATTTTTTATTTTTGGGAAATAAAAAATGAAGGAAAACGATCATTTAATATACATCGCCTGAGTTCCCGATCTTAACAACATTGAATTCCGAAACCATGATCCCCATACCTTCTTCTTTATCCCAAGTACAATTATAATACAAACTGATTGATCGTTTTCCGTAATTGTTTTCGTCAAGAACTGCGATAGCATATAACGAAACCATTTCATACATTTTATTCATATCACTGATTTCGGGAAATTTCTGATCATCGGCTGCTGTTGCTCCCCACGCCTTTCTGCACTTCTGATAGTATTCAAATATAGGCTTTGATAAGAACTGCTTATATTTCAGGTAGTTGTCCACAAAGAACTCAAGAGTTTCTTTTTCTGCTTCAGGTATCTCCTCGTCTTCATTTTCTACAAGTTCAGCTTTGATCGTTATTTCAGAACCGTCAAAGTCTTTTACGGTTACTTCTCCGTACAAACTTTCATCGCGTTCAAATTTACTGTAATCTACTTTCATAATGAACCTCCCGTTTCCCGTTACGAATGTTAATTCCGATTTGTGGGCAGTCAACCCGCCCATTACTCCCACTTATTATAACAAACCACCGCTGGAAGTCAATTACTTGGCTTAAAACAGAAAGGATAATTATGGCACAAAAGACAAAAACAGAAATAGAAAGGACAGAGATAGCGGTGATTGAGGTTACCGAAGGTTATCTCAGAGAAAAAATGTATGAGTTTCGAGGCCGAAAGGTAATGCTTGATTTAGATGGGGAAGAAATTTATGGCTATGAGACGAAGAATTTCAACAGGCAAGTAGACCAGACTGGTAATGAAAAAGGCAGCAGATAAACTTTTATGAAGGAACTTAAATTTAGATAGCAACTGAATAAAAGATTTGGTTAAATGGCCGGTAGGTGAACCGAGAGTAGTTTGCTTACCGGCTTTTTTATGTAAAAAATCAATGCAAAATGATGAAACTAATTTACAAATTAGTAGAATTATGTTAACCTACTAAATGGAGGTATTTTATATCTTTTTGAGAAAAATGCAAAAAGATAAATACCATGTAGCAAATTAAATTTCAGCATAATAGGCTAAGCATATATTAAGATTGAATAGAATATTTTGGAAAAAGGTTTAATACATACATGAGACACAAAGACTTTAACATGAAAGAACACGGCTTTGTCGGGCATTTGGCTGAACCTGATGTTGGTAGCGATAGAGCTGTTATTGTAATTATGGGAGGAGAACAGAGCCTTCTCCCGGGAATCAAATTTGCAGAGCGGTTTGCGGATTATGGCATTACAGGGCTTTCTGTTTCACTATTCGGTGCAGAGGGGCTTCCGGATGCTCCGAATCAGGTTCCGCTTGATATGTTTATCCCAGCAGTGGAATATCTGCGTGAGAAGAAAGGCATAGAGCATATTAGCGTATACGGACAGTCTATGGGTTCTATATTTGCCGTGCTTGTAGCGCAGTATATAGGAGGTATGGAAAACCTTATAATGGTCTCACCCACACATGTTCCGTTTGAGGGAACAGCGAAAGATAAAAAGACCATGACGGGAAGAAGTGTCGCCACTTTTAAAAACGAGGATATCCCTTTTGTAAGCGCTGATTTCAGTAAGATCAATGCAACGAAGTATTATAAGCATCCAGGTGCAGAATATAAGGTTATGGGAATGTGGATAGCCTATCATGATGCTTATGAAGATGCGAAAGAAACAGAAAAAGCAATGTTGCATGTGGAAAAAACAGGCTCAAGAGTTTTGCTCATTGCAGGGCATGAAGATGAAGCATGGCCGGCAGAGTATTCTGTTCGTGAGATAGAAAAGAATCTTAAAAAAACCGGATACGAAAAAGATGTTAAGGTTATCGTATATCCTCATGGCAGTCATTTGAATGGTCTTATGCCAAACAGGGACCGTGAGAAAAAACTTTACTGGATGATACCTATTATAGGATTGATGTACAAGACCTTCGGAAAGTATCGAAAAGACAATTTAAGATACTTTGAGGAATCAGAGAAGGAAATTATTGATTGGATCATGCATTAAATCAAATCGGGTTACACGAATAGATGTTCAATTTCGGATGTATGTTATTTCGGAAGATTATGATTATATTTACAGCAGTATCTTGGTATAGAAAATAGACAGTATAACAAAACAAAAAGGATCATTGATATGGACTATGATTTTATAGGCAAGCTTTACGATATTACAGCGTTAACAGGCTACACTGATGAGGAAATATCTGAACTGACCGCTGGTTTTTCTGAGATACCTGCAACGCTCATGTCCTTCTGGAAAAAATGCGGGGGAACGGATAAGCTCTTCACTTCAAGTAACGACCCTTGGGTAAACCTTGCTTGGTGCCGCCAATACAAGTATATGCAAGATCCTTCTTGCGGATATTACTTCCTGCTTGATGAGAATCAGTGTGTATACAGATGTGGCATAAGGTTGGAAGATATGTCTATAGACGATCCTCCTGTTTATGTGGTTGAACCTTTACCAGAAGGCAATCTGCGCGAAGTAGGACAGGCTGCTTCTTCTGTTACTGAGTTTATTATGGGAATGCTCATATACGAAGCTGGAATGGGCGCCATTCCATACATCAGGGAAGACATCATCTGTTATACATTCGAAAACATTAAGCGAATCGAGTCTCTCCTTAAAAAGCTTCCTTACCACATCTATAACTGGTACTGCGACAGGATAGACTTCTATACGCATTCCGGCAATGAAGTGCTATTTATAATGATGAGCGAAGATCCTAACGGAACTTATTCAGCCAATTCAAAAGATACCTATGAGAAGTTCAATGCTCTTGTAGGAAATATCGGCAGTAAAATGAACTAAGAAATCATAAAAATAGATGGCGGTTTATCTCGGAATATAAATTGTTTCAAATGCGGATATGAAGGAGTGTGTGTTGATACGGCAATTGATAACAAATATTGCACATTTAGAAAAAGTATATCAGTTTCAAACGGATGACTCTGCCTATGATGACGAAATTTTGAAGCTATATTATCGTCATTGTAAATTTCTGTCAGACTATCAAACACAAATCATAAATGAATCCGGAATCACCAAGAAAGAAATCCTGTACAGTTTATATTATTGGGGGCATCGTTTCATAGAAAGATCGAATGCAATATCACTTTTGGATGCAGGATTTGAACAATGGCATTTTAGTCTAATTGAAAAAATTGAATCCTCTTGTGGTGCCGTGGATTTTACTCTGCTGGAAAAGATTGATAAAAAAGAGGTGCAACTATAAATTCATGTGTCGGAAGCGGATGTGGAACATTATCTTGGAAGATAGCAATATATAGGAGGTGCATGCAAAATTTCCTTACTCTAGTCATTTTTGCAAATTTGCGCTGTTTGGGATTATTGAGAGGAATGCTAATATGAATAAAGATTTGATTGACAATTTTGTTAAGGTATATACACCGGGTACTGAACTGACGAAACCAGATAAAAATCTTATGGAATTTGCTGATAAGATGCTTCCGTCGGAGATTGGATATCTTTGGCAGGAGTATGGGTTCGGCGACTATGGTGATGGCTTAATCAAAGTGGTAGATCCGAGAGATTATATGCACAGCCTGTATTCATGGCTTGGAACCCAGGATTTCAAGAAGATACCTATATTGGTTTCTGCTTTTGGTGATATTTTCTACTTTAGAAAACTGGATGAAGAAGAAAATGATGTTTCGTTGTTGAATATCCATTATCGTAAAATTGAAGTATGTGCATATTCATATGAGGAATTCTTCAAAAGCTTCATTATAGATACTAAGATTCAAGAAGATATTTTAAGGAAGAGCTTGTATGATCAGGCAATAGCAAAACTCGGAATTCTAAAGCATAACGAAGCTTTCTTCTTTGTTCCTGCTCTTGTTTTAGGCGGTAGAGAAGAAATCAAGTATATGAGTAAGGGCGATGCAAATACACATCAACATTTATTGCTTCAGATAGGGCGGCAATGACATGGTAAGATTAATCGGAATATATTCCTGGATAGTTTAGAATTAGATGAGGTGATATATGAAACGATTTAAGTATTTTGTTCTTACGGGTATTATCATAACCTGCATAGCTGGGTGTCAGAATAATAATACCGTTACGGTTCCGGTTGAGGATTATATCGTTGAAGACAGCGATGATTTAGGCAATGCTTCTATAGGTGTCGCAGATGATAATCAACAGGATACAACAGCAGAAATACTATATGACGCTGAGACCATAAGAAAAATCCTGGCATATAAATATTCGTACGAACCGCCGTTCCATCTCGATTTTTCCCATGAAGATGAAAATGGTTGTTACGTGTATCACTTTTATGAGACCGTAATAAATGATGATGAATCTCATACGACAACAGCAGATTGGTTTACAGTCGATCCCAAAACAGGAGAAACAACTACATTTTACGGTGACACATTCAATTTAGAGGACTATGCATCATATGCCGATGAGGGAGGTGCTCCGGGATATTTGTTTGACAAGTTTTTGCACGGAGAAATCGATGCAGAAGTTCTGAAGCCGTTGGAACCTGAAGAATGGGGTTTTGAGTCCGAAACAGTTAATATCTCCGATTTGAACTATGAGCCTGAAGAATGGTCATGGGACGCGTTTTATTTTGGGGGTAAGCTGGATCTAGATAATGACGGAGAGAATGAATTTATTCTGGATGGACCTTATGGAGGAATGTACTTTGATGTCATAGACGGAACACTCTATGTTTTTGCAGCTGCACGTGGAAACGCCGGAGGATTGAAGTATACATATTATGACGATGCATATTGGATTGTATATCATGATACGACTCATGGTGGGCGACTTTGCTATTGGTTATACAAGTACGAAGGCGCAGATAATCTGGTAGACAGTATGACACTTATGGGATTTGTGAATTCTGAAGATGATAAAGAATTTACTTTTAACGGCGAATCAATAACTGAGGATGAATTTGACAGAATCCATGATGAAATCTTCGAATCAAAAGATGAAGAGTAAAGAAGAAAAGTCTGAATAATAGAACTAAGATATCCTAAGAATTGATGGTCGATCATCCCGGAATATAACGTTCTATACAGCTTCAGGATTTATTTATATTTGTTGTAATCTCTGTAGTATTATCTTTTGGTTTTACAAACAATGGTAAACGGAGGGACAGATGGAACTGAAGAAACTTGAATATGATCTGACCGTTTGCAAGGTTGAGGCGATTACGGACATAGATCTGACAACAGATTTTTTCTTTGTTGGAAAAACAGATGATGAAATTTCTTTGGTTTGTAAGACGGAAGATTCACCGGTAAAAACAACCGAGCGTGATGATGGATGGAAAGGGTTTCGTATTCAGGGCATTCTTGATTTTTCCTTGATCGGAATCTTATCGAAACTATCGGGAATCCTCGCGGAGAATAACATCGGAATATTTGCGGTATCAACTTTTAACACAGATTATATTCTTGTAAAGGAAGAAAACTTTGAAAGAGCTTTAAGTGTGCTGTCTGAGGAAGGATACACTATTGTATAAATCCCTATTGTAAGGGAAATATATCTTCACCCCGGTGAAAGGCATCATGTACGGGAAAGATCAGCTTTCAGCATATTTGTCGAAGGAGAAAGGAGCCGGCGTTTTATGAAAAAGATCCTTAGAGTAATTATGCTCGTGAGTTTGTTATCTTTGTTTGGATGCGCAAATGCCCGGGATGAAGAGCTTACTCAGCATACAGACAGTTCCGGCGGCAATTCAAATGTTGAAGCTGTTTCCGAAGTTGTATCCGAAGGCGGGCCGGAGGATCTGTCCCAAAATGAGGATTCATTAAAAAGTACATGGTATGAGACCCGTTATTATCCCATTTATCCCGGCAATCCCGAATGGGGAAAGCATAACATGGATGAAGTGTTCGATGCGAACAATCCACCGCTTGATCTCCTTTTTTCGATGCCGTCCGATGAGCTTGCCGCATTATTATTCGAAAGCCCATATCTTACCCAGATGCTGACATACTACGGAGAAGACGGACATATCGATTATTCGATGATGTTCAGCTTTTTGGAATTGCATTCCGACATCTTTTATGAACTGCTCAGAAGAGAGGATGGAATTACGGCTATATTGAAGCAATATCAAAACAGCAGGATCGATGTTCAGTGGTTTGAGAATGAAAGCTACAATTCCTCGGATGAAGAATGGAGCAGAGATCTGGCTGAAATATTCGGCTCACAGTTCATTCGTTATTATTCTGAAGTCTTTACGGAAGAAGAAACCGATCTGGCAAAGCAGATCATTTCGGAGAAGAACAACGTGTACCTGAACTCCGAAAATGCTGATCCGGAATATTTTAACGTATCGGATATCGATTATCATGAGGGAAACACTGCCGGTGAAGTTCGGGCAGTGTATTTGAACCGGGATGAGATTTCCGACAGAGAGGACAGCTTTATAATTTCGGACTGATCGTATTGATCATTTACCGTACTGATACTTCCCCCGCGAGTACCTTGCGGTAATCTTCGAGATTTTTCTTGAGAAGTTCCGGAATATCCAGTCCGTAAGGGCAGCGGGGAAGACATGCTCCGCATTCTACACAGGACTTTACCTTCTCCATCTCGGCCTGCCAGTATTCACTGAGCCATCCCGAGCTGGGAGCTCTTCTCAGCATCAGGCTTATCCTGTTGCACTGATTGATCTGTATACCCACGGTACAGGGCATACAGTATCCGCATCCTCTGCAGAATTCGCCCGAAAGGGCTTCTCTGTCCTTTTCAATAAAATCCCTTATCTCTCCGCTGTATTCCGGGGTGTCATCCATATAGGAGAGCCATTCATCAAGTTCGGTTTCGCGCTGTATTCCCCAGATGGGTACGGCTCCGTCGAACTGTGAGACAAATGCCATGGCGGCCCTTGAATCCGTTATCAGTCCGCCGGCCAGGCCCTTCATGCAGATCAGTCCCACATCATTTGAATTGCAGAGCTTTATCAGTTCGATCTCTTTATCATCCGCAAGATAGCTGATGGGATACTGGAGAGTGTCGTAAAGACCCGATTCAACGATCTCCCTTGCCACACCGATCTTGTGTGCCGTTCCGCTTATGTGGCGGATCTTTCCCTGCTTTTTGGCTTCAAGCATGCATTCATACATACCGCTTCCGTCACCGGGCTTCCAGCATTCTCCCATCATATGGAACTGGTATATGTCTATATATTCCGTTTTGAGATTTGCAAGGGAGGTCTCAAGATCCTTCCAAAAGTCTTCCGGTTTCTTGGCGGTAGTCTTGGTAGCGATAATGATCTTATCCCGGTCCGCATATCCGTCCCCGAAGGCAGCGCCGAGCTTTATCTCACTGTCGCTGTATGCTCTTGCGGTATCAAAGAATCTCATTCCCCCGTCATAAGCCTTCCGGAGTATCTTAACCGCCTCATCAAGATTCACTCTCTGGATGGGCAGAGCTCCGAATCCGTTCTGCGGTACGGTTATATCTGTTCTTCCGAGTCTTACATTTTTCATTTATACCTCCGCCCGTTCCGGGCATTCACCATACCATTGATTATATCATCCTTAGCCATTCTGTACCATTTTACAGGCAGAACCTGTTGGGATGTTCAGTTTTCCAAGGGCGTTAAAATATTAATTGTCGGATTATCGGAATGAACTTTGATATAATTGACATATCAGTGATTGGTTTATAGGAATAACGATGAGAAAAGCAAACATTCCGGGATCTGCGATATTCGGATTTGTCTTATTCATAGTGTGCCTGCTCGGGCTTGTGAAGAATTCGGGTGACCTGAAGGGCGGTATCGTGTTTGCCGTTGGAGGACTGGCGGTCCTGGCGGTTCTGTTTTTCTTTTCCCTGAAGAAGGTTCATATAACCGAAACCGAGCCTGAGGATTACACCAGAAAACAGCCTAAATCCAAGTTCAGGGCATCCGCCGAAAAAGACACCGAACATATGAAGAGAATGCTGGAGATCTACCGGAAGGAGCTTGAAGATATCAGGCGCAAATCCCGGAACGGAATGATCTACGCGGGCATTGCACTGGTGTTTGCGTTCATAATGTGGGGGAGCGGAAGGTTTGCCACCACGTTCTTTGCGATGTTTTCGCTTGTCTGCATATGTTACGGAGGGTGGTGCCTTTGGACATATTTCCTTAATTCCGACGATCCCGGTGCGGTAAATATCGCAGGGAAATTTAATATCACAACTCTCCCGATGAAGATAGAAGACACAGAGAATATCATCTGGATGAACGAGATGAAGAGTCAGGAAAAGCTGAAGGAAATCGGAAATTTTGATATAACCGATAAATAGCGATATAATAATAGTTTGTCGGGGTATATCAATGAAGAGTAAAAATCTTAAAAAGGTTGAAAGTTTAAAAAAGGGTCACGGATGGCTGTCCATTATCGTGTATCTGATCTTCTTCGCATTTGCGGGCGCAATGCTCACATATGTCCTTGCGATACTGGGTTACTATGTCCTGCAGGCAAAGCTTGCATCCGAGTACGAATCGGTATCCTATATGGCCAGGATCTATGACAGGAGTCTGAGCGAAGAGACCGGGGATTCGGTATGGGCTCTGTTGGAGGAATCGGAAAAAGAATTCATCATCAGGGATAAATCCGGAGAGCTGATCTACGGCGATAAGGGTAATACCTGCGGTGATAAGAGCGGCAAGGTCACTCTTTCCGGGATTACCGGGTCTGTCATCATGTATCCCGATGAAGATTATCCCTTCTTAAGTGCCGGCAGGAACGGAAACGTCAATATCGAACTGCTCAGGGTGTTCAAGACTCTGGACGGAATGAATGATGAGAATTACGATCCCGAGATACTGACCCTGACCGATGCGGAGGAAGAGGAGCATTTCGAGACCATCGGATTCTACGTTGACGTCACTTCCAAGTTCCAGCTCAGACTTCCCGTATGGATGGGCTGCAGGGTCAACCGGGGGAAAGAGATATTCATAGGAAAGGGATATCTGACCTTCAAGATGAGCGACCTGTCGATGCTCGCACTCGTGGTCGTCATGCTCATCGTGATGTTCTTTACCATATTCAATATGTTCATAGTAAACATGGTAAGGGAGATCCGTTCCAGGAAGAGATCGCTCAAGATGCTCTTTATGGATATAGTGACGGGCGGAAAGAACAGGACATGGTTTTTCTATAAGGGAGACCGTGTACTCAGAAGCCGTTTCAATGTTTCATATCAGTATGCGATCGTAAATCTGATCTTCGTTAAGTACACCGCATACTGTGCATGCCATTCCGTAGCGGAGGGTGAAGCTGTACTCCGCGGTATCAGCGAATGCATCGACAAGCATATCTCCGGAAGAGAGCTCAATGCACATGGCGCACCCAAGGAATTCATGCTTCTTCTCAAAGCTCCCGATACCGATCAGCTTACCGCGAGACTGAATTCGCTCATCGCGGATCTGGAGAGGTTCAATGAAGTCAATTCCTTCACTTATCAGGCAGGAGTCGTCATCATTCCTCCCATGAGGGATGCGGCCGGACACCTTGTGCGCCGTAAGGATATCGACATCGAACAGGAATACAACAATGCATGCACCGCGAGGGGAACTCTCGGGGATAAGGAAGATTCCGGAATAGCCTATTTCGATCTTACCCTCATCGAGGAAAGGAAATGGCAGGACTGGGTCGAGGCAAACTGCCGCCTTGCTCTTCAGAACGATGAGTATATGGTCTATTACCAGCCCAAGTACGATCCGAAAACAAGGGCTCTCAAGGGTGCGGAGGCACTGATCAGGTGGAAGCACACGGATGAGGAGGGCAGGGAAAACCTCATTGCTCCCGGAAAGTTCATCCCCATCTTCGAAAAGAACGGATTCATTACCAACATCGACCACTATATGCTCTCGAATGTTGCGAAGGACCAGAAGAAATGGCTTGACCGGGGCTTTGATTGTGTACCCGTATCGGTCAATATCTCGAGAGCTCATTTCATAGAGAGCGATCTTGCCGAGCAGATAAGGGATACCGTTGATGCGGTCGGCGCACCGAGAAATCTTATCGAGATAGAGCTTACCGAGAGCGCATTCTTTGATGATAAGAATTCCCTGGTAAGGACCATAAACAAGCTCAAGGAATACGGATTTAAGGTATCCATGGACGACTTCGGATCCGGATATTCTTCGCTTAATTCGCTCAAGGACATGCCTCTGGATGTGCTTAAACTCGATGCTGAATTCTTCAGGGGTGAAAATGCCGGAGAAAGAGGACGGATCGTCGTTGCCAAGACCATCGAGCTTGCCAGAAAACTGGATATGCTCACCGTCGCCGAGGGTATCGAGGACGAGGAACAGGTACGGATCCTTGCCGAACAGGAATGCGACATGATCCAGGGATTTGTATTCGCGCGCCCCATGTCTTCGGAGGATTTCGAGATCAGGATGAAGGAAAAAACCGCTGTTTAAAAAACTTCCCGCATATGGTAGAATATCTGCGGTTTTGTATAACTAACCGACTCTGTTTTGAGGAGATCAAATATGGAAAAAATAGCCAGCTTTACCATTGATCACATAAAGCTCCAGCCCGGAGTGTATGTGTCAAGAAAGGATCATATAGGAAGCGAGACCGTTACCACCTTCGATATCCGTATGACCAGTCCCAACGAAGAGCCCGTCATGAACACCGCAGAGATGCATACGATCGAGCATCTCGGTGCCACCTATCTCAGAAACCATGCCGAATGGAAGGACAGGGTCGTTTATTTCGGACCCATGGGATGCAGAACGGGATTTTATCTTCTTCTTGCGGGAGATCTTGAGAGCAGGGACATAGTTCCCCTTATTACCGAATTGTACGAGTTCATAAGGGATTACGAAGGCGAGATTCCCGGTGCGACCGCAAAAGACTGCGGAAATTACCTCGACCAGAATCTTCCGATGGCTAATTTCCTTGCAAATAAATATCTGAATAACGTACTGTACGGGATTTCCGAGGACAGACTGATTTATCCGCAGTGATCGACAGGGGGGAGAGTATGACTAAAGTTGGTGTTATCGGTGCAATGGAACTGGAGGTCAGTGCCCTTAAAAGACAGATCGAGGGCATATCCGTCAAAAAGAAAGCCGGGATGGAATTCTGCGAAGGAACCATCGGAGGCACTGATGTTGTTGTGGTCAGATGCGGTATCGGAAAAGTAAATGCCGCACTGTGCGTGCAGATCCTCTGCGATGATTTCAAGGTGACCCATATTGTAAATACGGGTGTAGCCGGATCCCTCAATAATGATCTGAACATCGGAGACATCCTTATTTCAAGGGATGCCGTTCATCATGATGTTGATGTCACCATCTTTTCATATAAAGTTGGTGAGGTGCCTCAGCTCGGTATCAGGGAATTCCCTGCAGATGAGCATCTGATAGAGGTTGCCGAGCAGTCTATCAAAGAGACCCAGCCCAATCTTAACTACCGGATCGGAAGGGTTGCCAGCGGAGACCAGTTCATATCCAGTTCGGAAGTAAAGGACAGGATAATCAGGAATTTTGAGGCTGACTGTGCCGAGATGGAAGGTGCTTCGATCGCGCACGGAGCTTATCTTAACAAGGTTCCCTTCGTCATTATAAGAGCCATCTCCGATAAGGCGGACGGTTCGGCTGAAGAGGATTATCCTACATTTGAAAAGGCGGCAGCCGCTCACTGCGCAAAGCTTGTAGCGGATATGCTTCCCAGGATCTGATATTGATTTAAGGAAAGGAATTTATAATGGAACAGAGCATTGAATTCAGATACGACACCCAGCTTCTCATCGAGAGCGAGAACGAGGATCTCGACGAGGATGAGATCAGAGATTATATCACGGCCAATTTCGTAGGCGACAGCCTTGTTGCGGCAGGCGACGAAGAACTGGTCAAGATCCATTTCCATACCAATGAGCCCTGGAAGATACTTGAGTATTGCAGAAGCCTCGGCGAGATCTATGATATCGTTGTGGAGGACATGGACCGTCAGGCAAGAGGCCTTCACGGCTGATAGATTGACTTACTTCGATGCCTTTGGGATCGTGATCCCGAAGGCATCTGTTTGAGAACGGAAAGCACTAAAATGAGCAGGAAAGAATCATCAATATCTGAAATCAACACCGAAAAAAAAGCATCATATCCGTTAACGGCACTGGGACTTACTATGTTTTTCGGACTGTCGTTCTTCTATATGGAGCTGGTCTTTAAATTTTCGGTTTCGGCGAGGGTGCTCGATGCATCCGTGTTAAGGATGCTTGCGGTCTCGTTTATAACGGGCAGCTTCATCGCATTTCTCGTCTATATGTTACCTCACGTGCTTGCACGTATCACTGCAGCCCTGGCCCTTCTGGTCTCCACGGTCTCTTTTTTGATCGAGTTTTTCATACAGAGGGAATTCAGTGTTTTTTATGACATCAATACCATTCTGAATGCGGCAACGGATGCCCTTAAGGGCTTTGCCGGAGATATCAGGGAGCTTATATTCTGTTTCGACGGAATCTCACATATTCTTCTTTTTCTTGTTCCCTCGGTCGCATGGATCATTTTCGGAAGAAGACTTGTCAAAGGCATAAAGCGTACGAGAATGATCGAAATGTCATACCCCGTCCCCGAGAAGGTAAAGGGTATCGAGATGATAGATCTTTCCGAGACAGAGGATGAAGATGAAACGGAAAAGACCATGGAGCAGCCCTGCGGAGGACCTCTTTCCAACAGGGGCAGACGCTTTATCGCGGGACTTATCCCTGCGGGCGTACTTCTTCTTGCGGTCTCATCACTTTTTATCATGTCCTATGCGGGCGTGATCGACAGAGAAAAACTCGGACCAAGGTACAGCTTCCAGAATTCGGTCGTCGACCTCGGACTTGCCGGTTCCGTCGCACTCGATGTGAAAAATATCGGCAATTCCGGCGTTACCGAGAGTGAGTTCGTTATCGTTGACTATACCGATCCTTTGGGCGATGTTCCCGTTCCCGTAACTCCGGCCGTTTCCGTTTCGGGAAATGATGATGTGACCGTTACCGCTGCGGAACCCGTAGTATACGGCGTCAATGCGTATGATATAGACTTTGCGGGACTTGCCGAAGCCGGCGGCGCATTTTCCAACATGAATGCGTATGTAGCATCACTTACTCCTTCTTCGAAGAATGAATACACGGGACTGTTTGAGGGAAAGAACCTCATCGTTTTCTGTGCCGAAGCTTTCTCTTCGAGCATCATCGATCCCGACCTTACTCCCGCCCTTTACAGACTTACCACAAAGGGGATCAATTTTACCGATTATTATGAGCAGGCTACCGCAGGAACCACCGGCGGGGAATTCGAGCTCATCTACGGACTCATGCCTCTTGCGGGCGGTGACTCTATGCTCACCATGACCGCACAGGGTTCATATACTAATATGGGCGCCATGCTGAGCTCCGATATGGGCTATTACGGAATGGCCTTCCACGATAACGATGACCTGTATTACAGCAGGAACATAACCCACAATCTTCTCGGATACAGCGAGGGATTCATGGGATTCGGAAACGGAATGGAGAAGCTGATCTCAAGGGCATGGCCCGAGAGCGATCTTGAAATGATGCAGGGAACCCTTCCGCTCTATACCGATCACCAGCCTTTCAATATCTATTACATGACGGTCAGCGGACACAGCGGATACAACTTCTCTTCAAATGCCATGTCCGTACGCAACCGTGAAAGAGTCGAGGAATGGTGTGCGGAGAAGGGACTCGAGTATACCGAACCCGTCAAGGCATATATCGCCTGCCAGCTCGAACTTGAGAAGGCTCTGGAATATACGCTCGAATATCTTGAGGAAAATGACCTTGCGGATGATACGGTAATAGCACTGGCTCCGGACCACTTCCCTTACGGTCTTACCAACGGCGGATATCTCGGAAACCTTCCCTATCTCGATGAGCTTTACGGTTACAAGGTAGAGACCCAGCTTGACCGTGACAGAAATACCGCGATCATCTGGTGCGGGGTCCTTGAGGATATGGATCCCATAATTATCGACAAGCCCACCTCTCCCCTCGATATACTTCCCACGCTCCTGAATCTCTTCGGATGCGAATGGGATTCGAGACTCTACATCGGAAGGGATGTTCTTTCCGATGCCGAGGGACTTTATTTCGACAGCGGATATAACTGGAAGACGGAGGTCGGCTCTTACAGGGCCGCAACCGGCACCTTCACCCCGAACCCCGGATACGAAGAGGTCGGTGAGGCTTACATCAAGCGTCACAACGCAATTGTAGCCAATAAGATAGCGTTCAACAGAAATGTCATCTACAATGCGTATTTCCCCTACGTATATTCGCTTTTGGCACAGCAGGCCGCCGAAGAAGCAGGCGACGGGACCGAAGAAACGGTCCCTTAAGGGCTTCTTTTTATAAAAATTTATTAAATTGTTCACACCATGTTCCAAAGGCGCGATCTTTCTGTGCTATACTTTTTTCCATGAAGATACATACAAGAATGATAATAACGTTTCTGGCGGTAGCTCTTGTACCGCTGGTTATGATGGTTATCGTTTTTTGTCTTCTCAGGCTTTCCCTTGATACTTCCAGGAATGACGGAATTTCGCTGGGAAGCAATATGGAGCAGATCGTCAACAGGGTTGATGAGCTCTATACGGAGGTCTGTACGCATATCGAGGAGGATCCTTCCTGTATGGAGGACAGGGCGTATCTTCAGGATGTATCCGCAGAGCTTTCTTCGATGTCCGCCACTTTGATAATAAGAAGGAGCGGAGAGCTGTTCTTTACCGGCAATTCCCGTATGTCCGAAGAGATCTGGGACAGGCTTCCCGAAAACGGCAGTGAAACATCCGGTGCGGATTCGGGTATCTACTTCGGTGACCTGGAGGAATTTGTAAGACAGTATGATTTTGTATTCCCCGACGGAAGCAAAGGTACTCTTTTTATCCTGGTAAATTCGAGCACAGTCACGAGCCGCAAGCTCACCGTCGATATGTTCGTGTCGATGATCCTCATACTTCTGATCACCGCGCTTTTAGTAACCTTCTGGAACAAGAAGGGAATGCTCGATCCCATGAGCGAGCTGTCCAAGGGACTTACGCAGGTAAGGGAAGGAAATTTCGATTACGTCATCGAGCACACCGGTGAAAGAGGCGAGGTAGGAGAGCTTTTCAGGAATTACGAAGACATGAGAATGAGGCTTCGTGAGAATGAGGAGCGCAGCGCCGAACAGGAAAAGAAGAACCGCGAGCTCATTTCGAACATAAGTCACGACCTTAAGACACCCATCACTTCGATAAAGGGTTATGTGGAAGGTATCCTTGACGGAGTTGCATCCACACCCGAGAAGCAGGAAAAATACTTAAGGACCATATATAATAAAGCTGTTGATATGGACAAGCTCCTGAACGAGCTCACCCTCTATTCAAGTGTTGAGAATGACAGGATCAAGTACAATTTCCTCAAGCTCAATGTTACCGACTATTTCAAGGACTGTATCGAAGAGGTCGGACTTGATATGGAGACCAGGGGTATCGCATTCAATTACGTCAATACCCTGCCTTCCAAGACGAAGATAATCGCGGATCCCGAGCAGCTCAGGAAGGTCATCAACAATATCATCGGAAACAGCATCAAGTACATGGACAAGCCTTCGAAGACCATTTCCATGAGAGTTCTTGACGGCGGCGATGACATAATAGTCGAGATCGAAGATAACGGCAAAGGTATTGCCGTTAGCGATATAACAAGGATCTTTGAAAGATTCTACAGATCCGATTCCGCACGAAATACCGCACAGGGCGGAAGCGGAATAGGCCTGTCGATAGTAAAGAAGATAATAGAGGATCACGGTGGTCACATCTGGGCCACTTCAAAGCTTGGGGAAGGAACCTGCATGCATTTTGTTATAAGGAAATACAAGGAGGACGTTTATGGCTAAGATTCTCATAATCGAGGACGAAAAGGAAATAGCCGATCTTGAAAAGGATTACCTCGAGATGAATGATTTTGAGGTTGAATGCTATGACCGTGGCGATACCGGCCTCGAAGCAGCGGAAAAGAATGATTATGATCTGATCGTACTCGATCTGATGCTTCCCGGTCTCGACGGATTTGATGTATGCCGTAAGGTCAGGGCGGCCAAGGATATCCCTATCATCATGGTCTCCGCAAAGAAGGACGATATCGACAAGATCCGTGGTCTCGGCCTCGGAGCGGACGATTATCTGACCAAGCCCTTCTCTCCCGGTGAACTTGTGGCGAGAGTAAAGGCACATCTTGCGCAGTACGAAAGACTTGTCGGTGCCGGCAGCAAAAAGAATGACAATGACATCATAGAGATCCACGGCATCAAGATCGATAAGTCCGCCCGCAGGGTATTTGTGGATGGCGAAGAGAAGGTATTTACCACCAAGGAATTCGACCTCCTTGCTTATCTTGCCGAGAACCCCAATAAGGTCTACACCAAGGACGATCTTTTCAGGACGATCTGGGGAATGGAATCCGTCGGAGATATCGCGACCGTTACGGTACATATCAAGAAGATCCGCGAAAAGCTCGGTGATGTCAGCGGTGATTCAAAGTATATAGAGACCATCTGGGGTGTCGGATACCGCTTCAAGATCTGACGCAGATCCGTACTAAAATGCAAAAATGTTGACACGGCCGTTTGGCCGTGTTATTTTATTGTCACAAGTGTATTAAATGTCTTAATACACCACAGCAGCATCGGAGGTTGAGATGATAGTACTTGATTACAGGGACAAGCGGCCGTTGAACGAACAGGTTGCGGAGAAAATAATGAATCTCATAGCCCAGGGCGGTCTTGTTCCGGGCGAAAGACTTCCCAGTGTAAGGAATCTTGCCATAGATCTGTCGGTGAATCCCAATACTGTACAGAGAGCTTATGCAGCTCTGGAGGAAAAAGGATACATAACGACGATTACGGGGCGTGGAAATTATGTCAGCGAAGAATCCCAGTGGAAGAATAATCTGAAGAAGGAAGTGCTTGATGAACTGGAAAGCGCGGCCGGGAAGGCCATGTCATGCAGCGTCGGGCTTGAGGAAGCGCTTGAATGTGTCAGAAAAGCATACGAGAGGGATGTAAGATGATCGAGATAAAAAACGTCAGTAAAAAATACGATGATGTAAACGCACTTTCGGGAGTGACAATTGAAGTGCCGGAGGGACAGGTCTTCGGACTTGTGGGAACAAACGGTGCGGGTAAAAGTACCCTTCTTCGGAGCATCTGCGGGGTTTGCAGGCCCGATGAGGGAGAGATCCTTGTGGACGGAGAACCGGTCTATGAAAATCCTTCCGCAAAGCAGAAGATATTCTTCATATCGGATGACCAGTATTATTACCCGGGATCCAATGCGGAGGAGATGGAGAGATTTTACCGGACCATGTATCCGGGTACATTCTCTTCGGACAGATTCCATGATCTTATGAAGAGTCTTTCTCTGGATCCGAAGCGCAGGATACAGACATTCTCCAAGGGAATGAAAAAGCAGCTTGCCATCATGCTCGGCATCGCATCGGGATGTAAGTATATCCTCTGCGATGAGACCTTCGACGGACTTGACCCTGTCGTAAGGCAGGCCGTCAAGAGGCTTTTCATACATGATATGGAAGAGTTCGGGATCACTCCCGTGATCGCTTCCCACAACTTAAGAGAGCTTGAGGACATATGCGAATATGTGGGACTTCTTCACAAGGGAGGAGTTATCCTTTCCAAGGATCTGGAGGATATGAAGCTGGGCATCTACAAGGTCCAGGTTGTCTTCAGGGACAGCACATCACTGGAGACGGTAAGGAACAATCTCAAGGTGATATCCGAAGAGCACAGGGGCTCCCTGGTAACTCTTACTATCCGCGGCGGACGTACGGAGGTTGAGACAGTTATCACGTCACAGGTTCCCGTGTTCTACGAGGTCCTGCCACTTACTCTTGAGGAGATATTCATAAGCGAAACGGAGGTGCTGGGATATGACTTCACCGGAATCACCAAATAATAATCCAGTAACAGAGGCTGAAATCATGAAAGAAGAAAATACCAATGTTCAAGTAACGGAACCGGTGGGAAAGACCGGGATATCCCTCGTGAGTCTGATGGTCGAAGATCTGAGACACAGGAAATGGATGCTTGTGCTTTCTTCCGTTGTACAGCTCCTGATGGGACCTTTTGCTACGATCTTTATCCTGTCCAGATATCACAACTGGTATAACATCTCAGATCACGAAATGCTGGTGCGTCAGGCACTTGATTCCGTAGATTCACTGTATCGCAGTTATCTCGGAGCCCTGGCAGTGGCAGTGGCTTTGTGCGGAGCACTGATAGTGGGAGTCGGCGGTTTCAGGCATCTGTTCAGCAAGAGTATGACGGATATGATGAATTCCGTCCCCGTAAAAAGAGGAAAGCAGTTTGCGGTCATTTATCTGAACGGTTTTCTTATGTGGTTAGTTCCCTTTGCGGTATCCGGGCTGATCATACTGATCATAATAGCCGCAAGGCTCGGGTCATACGGGGTGATGTCTCATGCCGTTACCTGCAGTCTGCAGATGCTTCTTGGAGCAACGATCACATTTGTATGTGTTTATAACCTTGCGGTGTTGGCCGCGGTAATATCCGGAACCGTATTCAATTCTCTGGTAAATCTGCTCTGTCTCGGATTGGATGCAATTGTTGCGTATTTTTGCATGATCTTGATGGCCCAGAACTTTTTTGAACATTTCTGGCGGCCGGCACTGGATACTCTTGAGGTCGGCTGGATGTCCCAGCTGGTTTCTCCCGTAGTATACGGTTTTGTGATGTCCAGCAGGATGGACAGGCTGGGTTTCTACTTTGATACATCTTCAACCGTCGTATGCCTGTTCCTGACACTGGCTGTCTGTGTCATCAATTTCATTGTCGCATACAGGATGTATGTGACGAGAAAGAGTGAAGCGGCCGAGAACGGAACCATCGGAAAAGTATATAAATTCGTTCTCCGTTCCGTGAACAGCGTGCTTGTGGGACTTTACGTAGCGGCGTTTGCAAAGATCATCATCGGGGATACCGGATATACCGGCTGGTGCATGGTCATAACCGCACTGTTCGTTGTACTTATGTTCGGAATTCTGGAGATCATCCAGAAGAAATCCTTCAGGAGCTTTTTCGATCACCTGGGACAGATGATAGGAAGCGTCATTGCAGCTGAACTCGTCCTGTCGGCATTTATGTTCGATATGATCAATTTCGACAATCACATTGTTCCGGAAAACAATATTGCCGAAGCATATGTACGTATGGAACCTGATTATTCCTATTGGGGTGATACAGGCAGCGGTTATGTGCCGATCGAGGGAAAGCCCGGTTATATCACCTGGTCGGAAGACCGTTTCATCACCGATCATTACGGGGAAGTTGCAATCCCGACTGAACTGGCTGAGCGGATCCTCAGGGCCAATAAGCTGGTTTACGAACAATATGCTGCAGGATCGGGTTATACATATTTCGTTGTGGATCCGGTTACCGGACTTAAGACCTTGTCCGGGGGCAATGATATGTATTCCGGATCCGAAATATCCGGCTACGTATATTTTGAGCTCGACAGGAAGGCAGGACCTCCGTTTTACAGATCCTACCGCATAGCGGATCCGGAACTGTTTATTGAGATCTCCAAGCTCGATGAATACAGGGATACCAATTATCCCCTCAGCTGCGGATTGCTGGGATATCCTCTGGCAGTGGAGCTGGTGGACGATTACGGAAACCGCGTTTACAGTTTCTCCGACGAGGAGATGCATCAGGTGATGGACGTATACTTTGATGAGTTCAGGAAAAACTATGATGAGGACGGATTAAACGCTCTTAACGGAAACATCTATAAATACCAGCTTATATGCAGGTATGAGATGGTATACAACGAAGAGTCCACATCGACACATTTCTTCTATCTATACCTTCAGGAAAATGATTCCAAGACCGTTGAGCTGATAGAAAAACTGACCGGACTTACCATAGATGAATTTGCAAATTACAATTATGATTATTACGAGGATGTCTATTACACAGAACCGTATTAATGACAGACGTACGACCCAAACATTCTTCCCCTGAAATCCTATGAAAGACTCCGGCTTCGGCCGGAGTTCTTTCGCATATAAGGACTTTTTGGCGGATATGATATATAATCTACTAAGATATCCGAGTTATGAATAAAGTTGAAAAGGAAAACAGAACATCCCGGGAAATGACGCCCCATGCAGCGGTGCTGTCTGTCATATGTGTGACGGCGACCGTTCTTGCGGCGTTTCTTTTATTTTGTTCCAATGTCAGGATCCCATTCATGATGGATGATCTGTGGTATTCGACCGATCTTCGTGACGGAAGCGCGCTTGAAGGAATCGGGGATGTCATAGGTTCACAGATCTGGCACTATATAAACTGGGGCGGAAGATCGTTCACCCACGCATTCTTGCAGCTTTCACTGATGAGCGGGGAAAGAGCCGCCGATGTGATCAACACTGTATTAACTCTCGTCCTGGCCTTTCTTATGTGCGTGCTTTCGAGGCTTTCTTCGGAAAAGAAAGCTTCATCCGCAAATGCATCCCTGTATATAACGGAATATGCGCTCGCACTCGGAATGCTCATAACATGCTGCCCCAATTTCAGGATGAGCATGCTGTGGCAGGCAGGCTGTGCAAACTATGTATATTCGTCGGTCTGGATCGCTTTGTTCTATATCGTATACTTAAGAGCGCTCGATCCGGATAAAAAGGACATCCCCCTCGCCTGTGCATTCATGCCCTTATTGGGATTGATCACGGGCTGGAGCACGGAGAATATGGGACCGTCGTCGTGCATTGCCGCGGCTGTCGTCACCTTTATATGCTTCCGTAATGGCGGAGCCGCAAGGAACAGGAAGATATGGATGGCAGAGGGCGTAGCCGCATCCTTTATCGGTTCGTGCTTCTGTATTCTGGCTCCCGGAAATTTCGTAAGGAAGACCGACTCTACGGAAGACCTTGCACTGACTGTTCCCGACAGGCTTCTCCAGATGCTTAAGGGAGCGGGGGATTATCTCTTCCCTTCGCTTGCGATACTTGCGGGCGCGCTGATCGTGCACAGGATCACGGTAAACAGGAAGCTTTCCGCGGAAAATGCGGTTCTGCTCATCGGAGCACTTTTTTCATACGGTGCTATGATCGCATCTCCCCATTATCCTGACCGTGCGGCGTTCGGCACAAGTGTACTTATTGAGACCGTATCCCTTTCGCTTTTGCGGGATGTTTTCCGTAAGGAGGATTCCCCCGCCCGTTTCATTCTGCCCATAATGCTGCTTGTATCATCGGCAGCCGTAATGTATTTCATATTGGTGTAAAATGCGTTCATTCTTTACGAAAAAGAAGAATACAGACATCATCGTATGCCTTGAGGCACTGGTTGTTTTCGCCCTGGCATCCCTTGCCGTGCACGATACAAATACCGCGACCGGAGCGGGATATTCGCTGTTTATTGCAACCGGTGCGCTTTCAAGGGAAACCTGGAATATCCTGGTCGATCTTGTGCTTGTGGTTTTGATGATCGCTTTGCCTCTGATCCCCAAGGCTGTCCTGAAGGCGGATCTCGGAAGCACCGCGCTTTTTTTCCTTGGCGCATCGGCATTCTCCGTATACCTTCGTCCCGACAGATTCCTCGCCCCGTTTACCGGAGGCTCGGTCCTTGGCATTGAAGACAGGAAATGGGCGGTTATCGCCTATATGCCTTCATGGATGATCTGTGCCGGAATACTGATCCTTGTGTGCTCACTTCGAAAAGGACCGGTGCGAAAGGTTATTACCGTCTGCATTTTGGCTTCTGTATCATGCGTGCTCTCAGGGCTGTTTACTTCCGCGTTTGAGATCTTCATATTTGCATCGGGTTACTTCGTCACGATGCCTTTTATATGTATCGTTTCGAAAGATGAAATGAATGCCGATCCGTTAACGTTCAGGCTCATTCCCGGAACGGTCATGTTCCTTTGCGGTGTATGGAGGCTGATAATGGTGCTTTATACGTATCATATGTAAGTACCCTGTTTTATGCTATAATTTCCTTATGTTTTTCGAAGTTTTCAAAAAAGATCATAAGGCGATAGTTCCTGCGGTCCTTCTTACTTTTTTCGGCTTTTGCGGGCTTTTCGTTCTTGTCCGTGATTCGGGTAAGGATCTCGGATCGTTCGGTTTTCTTTTATCCGCAGTCTCTGTAATACTGATCTTCATCATACAGACGGGACTGCTCGGACTTATCGCAAAGGACGGACATGCTTCGGTCAAGATGCTCAGGTACGCATTTGTGTACGGAGCTCTTTTCGGTATTGCGACGGACCTGGGTGTTCAGTTCGAACTCAGAGAGATGACGGCGCCGGGAATCAAGGGCAAGGCGGTCATCTTTTTGTGTGGTCTGTGCCTTTCGCTTCTTATACTTCCGTTCACCTACAGACTGTTCAGAGCAGTTGAAGGAAAGTATTCTTTCGGAAAGTCTTCCGGAAAAGCCGGGGTTAATGAAAAGAAGTCGTTCTTTATGGGACTTGCGGGGCTGGAGCTTTTCTGGTTTCCCGCGTTTCTTGCGTATTATCCCGCGATCATGAGTTACGATTTCAACAGGCAGTTGGAGGAAGCGGTAAGGGGATACAGATGGTTCTTTGAGTATCAGCCGCTCATTCACACTTTCCTGATAAGGGTCTTTTATCTGCTCGGAGTACGCCTGGGATCGACCGCTGCGGGAATGGCGATCTTTGCACTGCTTCAAAGTATCGTCCTCGCTTCGTCCATAAGCGCGGGCATCACATTTGTTCTCAAAAGATCCGGGCGTCTTGCGGCTGTCATCTGGTTTTTGATGTTTGCGCTTCTTCCCTTTAATCCGGTTCTTGCGATAAGTATGACCAAGGATATACTGTTCACCGCATTTTTCGTCTTTGTGATCCTTATCGTGATACGCATGACAGAAAAGCCCTCGGCCACACTGTGCATTCTTTTCGTCGTGACCGGAATGCTGAACATCTTATTCAGGAACAATGCATCCTATGCGCTTTTATTTCTTATCCCTGCATTTTTTCTTGTACAGGATGGAATCAAAAAGAAAGTACTCATTGTTTTCGTCACGGTACTTATGATCGCAACGGGACTCGGTTCCAAGACACTGATCAGGACTGCCATGAATGCCATACCCGGTTCCGAGATGGAAAAATACAGTGTCCCCATAATGCAGATGGTAAGAGTTATACAGTACCAGCGTGAGAATCTTACACCGGAGCAGGTGGATATACTCTCCAAATACGTAACCGATTATCAGTGGGGTGATTACTATCCCTGGATCGCTGACGGACCCAAATCTTCGATCAGTGCATATAACTCTTCGGCATGGATAGGTGAAGGCAATACGCTGATAAGAGATTATATAAAGATCGGAAAAGCTTATCCCAACGATTACATCGATGCGTTCATCGGTCTTACGATAGGGTACTGGTATATCGGTGACAGAACGCATGCCGAGATGCTTGGCTACGGCGACGACAGCGACTGGGGACTTTTATATACCTTCAACTTTTCATCGAATCCCGCACTTGAAGAAGGAATCCCTTCGCATTCACTCCTCCCTTCAGTGAGAAAAATGTACTCCCATATCGTTAACGGCAATTCATACATGAAATGGCCTGTGGTTTCGATACTTATGAAACCGGCTTTTTATTTCTGGTTCTTCATACTTGATCTGTTCATCGTGATCTACAAGAGAAGAAAAAAGGGTATCGCGGTATTTGCATATCCGTTCTTCTATCTGATGACCATGTTCCTCGGACCGTGCGTCAATTTCAGGTATATCTACCCTTTTATAGCCGCGCTTCCGGTGCTTACTTCTTTTGTGCTTTCAGAGAAGAAAGTTGAGGTGGAATCATAAAACTCATCGTTACGGACATGAATGAAACTTATCCGGAGGAACTGGGGAGCTTTCTTTCCAAAGAGGGATTTTGTGACAGATGTGTCAGGGTTTCCATGAGGGATGTCGAAGGAAGGAACATGTACTGTGATGACGAAGCATACGGCATCATCAGGGAAAGGCTTTCCGTATATCCGGATCCCGCATCCGGAATTCATCTGATCGACACCGGCAATTACCATTACATGTCGAGGGTATTTACTTCCTTTATCCGTGAGAGATATGATCTTCTTCTCATAGACCATCACACCGATATGCAGGAGGCTTCATTCGGAGGGCTCTTAAGCTGCGGAAGCTGGGCGAGGGAGGTTCTCGAAAAGGATGAAAATCTCGGAACGCTGACCGTGATAGGACCCGGAAAGTTTGAAGAAGGCGGAGAAGAGTTTTCCGTGATCATAGGCGGAAGGGAAATTACCGGATGCGTTTATAAGGGAATGAATGACAGTCCCGGAAATCTGCCTTTATACATCTCTGTCGACAAGGATGTGATGGGAACTGACGAATGCATCACAAACTGGGACCAGGGCGATCTGTCCGTGAATGAACTGGCGGAGATGATCGCAAATCTTTCGGACGGACGTAAAGTTATCGGCGCCGATATATGCGGAGGAATCTCCGCAAGCGATCCGGGATATGATGAGAGAGCCTTGGAGAAGAATCTGTCATCAGACGCCAAGCTGATAAAAATATTAAGTGGGATAACGGATAGAAAATGATCTTCCGTAAAACTTTAGAATGCTGCCTGAAGAATTCTTAAACGGAATAAGGGAAATGATAGGGGAAGAGGAGACTCTTCTTCTTGAACGTGCCTGCGAAGAGGAATCCGTAAAGGCGCTCAGGCTGAACCCGCTCAAGAAACCATCGGATGATATGACGGACCTTCATAAGGAGATGAAGCTTGAAAAGCTTTCCTATGAAACGGACGGTTATCTCTTTGACCCGGAATGCGCTCCCGGAAGAAGACCCTTCCACGATGCGGGAGCATATTATATCCAGGATCCCGGTGCGATGATCCCCGGAGCTCTTCTTAAATGCAGCGGATATCTGAAAGAGGGAATGAAGGTTTTGGACCTTTGTGCATCTCCCGGCGGAAAGTCCACGCAGATCGCATCCGAAATGGCGGGTAAGGGAATCCTGTTTTCGAATGAGATCGTAAAAAACAGATGCAGCGTTCTGTCCGCAAACATAGAAAGGATGGGCATCACAAATGCCGTTGTCCTGAATGAGACTCCGGAGAGATTGTCCGAAAGGTTTGCGGGATATTTCGATATCGTCATCGTCGATGCGCCATGCTCCGGTGAAGGGCTGTTCAGGAAGAATTCCGATGCGGTTCTTCAGTGGAGCCGTGAAAATGTACAGCTGTGTGCGGAGAGGCAGGAATCCATTCTTGAAGATGCATACAAATGTCTTAAGAGCGGAGGGTACCTGCTCTATTCTACTTGCACCTTCGAAAGATGTGAGAACGAGGACAGGGTATCGGGAGTGATCTCAAAACATCCCGATATGACTCTTCTTGACACGGGCTTTTTTAAAAAGACCGCGGAAGGCCTCAGAGACGGCTTTGGTGACTGTCATGACGCAATCCGCGTATGGCCGATGTACTTTAAAGGCGAGGGACATTTTGCGGCACTCCTCCAAAAGGAAGGAAATTCCGCAGACAGCCTTCCGCCGGGCGGATATGAGCCTGTCTCCGAGATCAGAAACAGGAAAGCTTTGGATGAATTCCTTTCGGGCGCGCTCACGAAGGAAGCTGCCGCCCGGATCATATCGGCAAAGGACAGATTCAGGCTTTTCGGAGACAACCTGTTCATAATGCCGGAGGATACACCTTCACTGTCGGGACTTAAGGTCACAAGATGCGGCCTTCACATAGGAACCTTCAAAAAGGACAGGTTCGAGCCTGCCCATGCACTTGCGCTCGTGCTCGGAGAGGGAGACGTCCTCCTTTCAAAGAGAGCGGATGAAGCGGAAGCGGAAAGCTTTGTAAAGGGAATGACTCTTTCGGGCGACGGCAAGGGATGGTGCCTTATAAGCGTGGGAGGTTATTCGCTCGGCTGGGGCAAGGCTTCAGGCGGGATCATCAAGAATCATTACCCCAGGGGATTGAGGATACAGGGATGAAGCCGGACATCAGGATAGTTTTTGAAAATGACCGCTTCATGGTCATACATAAGCCTTCGGGAATCCCGGTACAGACCGCATCGGTAAGAACGCAGGATGTGTGCAGCATTTTGAAGAATCACCTTAAGGGCGGGTATCTGGGTGTGATACACAGGCTGGACCAGCCCGTCGAAGGCCTTCTTGTATTTGCCAGGGATAGAAAGACCGCGGCTGTGCTTTCGGAAGAAGTCTCAAAAGGAGAACTGAAGAAATCGTATATCGCGGTCACTTACGGTGAAGGTCCGGAATCGGGCACGGATATCTGCTACATGAAAAAGACGCAGGACGGTTTCTGCATCATAGGCGAGGGCGCAGATTACAAGAAAGCGGAGCTTAAGTATGAGCTTCTCGGAAAAGAGGAAGGAACATCCCTTTACCGGATCGAAATAGGGACGGGAAGATTCCATCAGATAAGGGCACAGATGGCAAGGCTCGGGCTTCCTCTTCTCGGCGATCTGAAATACGGAAGCGATGAAAGCAGGGCACTTTCCGAAAAACTCGCGATACCCGCTCCGGCTCTATGCGCATACCGCCTTTCGGTAAAGGATCCGGAAAACGGATCGGTAACGGAATTCGAAGTAAAGCCGGATAATCCGGCGTTTCAGCTATATGATCAAAACCTTTTTGAAAAATAAAATGGGGATTGATGCGGATGGTGAAGGATTTTCCGGAATTCCGGGCAGGATCAGGCTTATCTCTTTGCTGGCATTCAGGATATCCGCGCTGTATTACCTGATAACCGCGGGCCTGTTGCTTCCCTTGTATCTTAAGAGCTACAACTCGCTCGGAACGGACAAGTCATTTTTCTGGATAGCGCATCTTAAGATCACTTTGTGGGGGTTTTTGGTATCTGCGGTTTTGTTCATCGTTTCGGTGATCGCAGGGCTTTTTTCAAAAGACGGTATTCATTTACCCAAGTCCGTTTTATCGGGTCTTAAAAAGAATATCCTTCCCCATGAGATATGGACGATCCTGTTTGCGCTCTGCATCTGCATTTCCTACGTACTTTCCGGAAGAAAGGATGTCGCGTATCTGGGTGAAGTAAACTGGTACATAGGGGCATGGGAATATATCGCGATGTGCGTATGCATTCTCGTGATAGGCAGAAACTCTATGAAAGGCTCCTTTTTTACCGGGACGATGATCCTTGCATCCCTGATGGTATATGAAGCGGGGATCATCATTGACCTTGTCGGAAAGAATCTTGGCATTGAAGGCTGGAACGTATCCAAGGTTTCAACGATCGGCAACGGAAACTGGTTCTGCGGATACCTGGTCTGTGTCCTTTTTGTCCCCGCTGCCCTTTATATGACGGCTTGCCTTAAGGATACGAAAAATGCACGTGCCTTGAAGGTGCTCAGTCTGTTTGTCTTTTTCGCGGGATCGTACTGCTTTTTTACGCAGGGATCTGCGAGTGCGTATCCGGCAGTCCTTGCGGGCATCTGTCTTTTGATGCTGTTTTGCGGAAAAGACACGGAAAGGCTCAAAAGTCTTGCGCATCTTTCGGTCATATTCTGTTCCGGAGGACTTGTACATGCGGCAGCCGTAAAAGGCGGAGTATATGAAAGAACCAACGACGGCGTGACGAAGGTCCTGGACGGCCCGGCATTCCTTCTGTCATTTTTCGCTTTTTCGCTCATCATAGTCCTTGTCATACGGAGCAGGCTTAAAGCGGGACATGATAAAACGAGATTCAATGCCGGCAATATTCTGATCGCCTCTATATGTGCGGTGATCGCCGTCTATATTCCTCTTCTGACCTTTAATACCGCAAGCGGAGGAATCTTCGGAACCGGTCCCGCTCTGTATTTCGGAGAGGAATGGGCCAGCAGCAGGGGAATGACGATAACGGTCGGACTTACGCTGTTTCGCGGAGAGACTGTAACGGAGAAGCTGTTCGGAGCGGGTCCCGATACCTTTTACAGGCTTATGACCGGAGGGCGTTTTCCGATCCTGGCGGAGAGGGTGGATGAATTCTTCGGCGGTGCAAGACTGACGAATGCTCACTGCGAACCCGTGACAATGCTGGTAAACACGGGGATTGCCGGAACGGTGTGTTTCTACGGGATGCTGATCTCGCTTTTGCGGAAAGCTTTCCGTACATCGGGTCTGAAGCCTTCGGACAAGGCATATGCGGGAAGCTCTCACACAGTCCTGCTTGCGGTGTCTGCAGGCATCGTCGCATATATGGTAAACAATCTGTTCAGCTTCCAGACGGCCATGAACCTGTCGCAGCTGTCGCTCTTGATGGGGTTTGGCGCATCGGCCGTAAGGCAGCTTTCGAAAACGGAGGATAAATGAACGGACTTAAAGTGGTAAAGGTAGCGGAGCTCAGGGCAAGACTGGCTGTGATACCTGCAAAACTCATAATGGCGGTGCTCCTTACAGGTCTTCTTTTCTGGGAAGGGGATGCCGGGGCAACACTTGCGGCGATGTCCGCGGATCCTTTGCACTGCGCTAAGATATTCATCACGATGTACGGCATCGTGTCATATGTTTATTTTTTCATCAGGATATTCAAGAACTTCTTCGTGGGCTGCGGAGTTGCGGCAGTTGCGGCTTATGTGCTCTATACCCTGAAGGATAAGGTTACCGATGAGCAGCTCCACCTGATCGTGATCATCATGATCGTAGGCGGACCTGTTCTGGATGTGCTCAGGCTGATCAGGTACATCAATCTTAAGCGTGAGGTACTCGAGGAGTCGGAAAGCCTTACTGAGAAGATCGATGACATCTACGAAAATGTCCACGGTTACGACGAAGGCTACGACAGGGGCTATAACGACGGCTATACCAAAGGCAGGCACGAGCGGATACCCGGACGCAGGAATGAGCGGATCGAGGAAGATTATTATGACGATGACTATACCGATGAAGAATATATCGAAGAAAACGATGAAGAATACATAGAAGACAGCCGGGGCGGAAGCGGCTCGGTGAGCGGATTCTTCGAGGGCTGCAGGACTCCCGAACAGATCAGGAAAAGATACCGCGATCTGTGCAAGGTTTATCATCCGGACAGCGGAAACGGATCCGAGGCGATCTTCGAAGCGATATGCGAGGAATATAAGCGTTTAATGGACGAATAAAGCCATTTGTGGTAGATTAGTCTATTATATTCGAAAAGACAGACGTTCGTTATGCGACGCCGAAAAGGAAGGTGATAGGTATGCAGAATAAAGGACCTTATTACATTACAACGGCAATAGCCTACACATCAGGCAAACCCCATATAGGAAATTCTTATGAAATAGTCATGGCGGATGCGATCGCCAGACACAAGAGACAGCAGGGCTTTGAAGTCTTTTTCCAGACAGGAACCGATGAGCACGGTCAGAAGGTAGAGGAAAAGGCCGGATCCGAGGGCATATCCCCCAAGGAATTCGTTGACCGGATAGCCGGCATCATCAGGGGCATCTGCGACAGTCTCAACGTTTCTTACGACAAATTCATCCGCACCACCGATGCGGATCATGAAGCCCAGATTCAGAAGATCTTCAAGAAGATGTACGACAAGGGCGATATCTACAAGGGAGCTTACGAGGGACTGTACTGCACTCCCTGTGAGTCCTTCTGGACCGAGAGCCAGCTTGTCGACGGCAAGTGTCCCGACTGCGGCCGTGAGGTAAAGCCCGCCAAGGAAGAGGCATACTTCTTCAAGATGAGCAAATATGCCGACAGGCTCATGAAGTATTATGACGAGCATCCCGAGTTCATCCAGCCCGTATCCCGCAAGAACGAGATGGTGAACAATTTCCTCAAGCCCGGACTTCAGGATCTGTGCGTATCCAGGACCTCATTTACATGGGGCATTCCCGTTACTTTTGATGAGAAGCATGTGGTGTATGTATGGCTTGATGCACTCAGCAACTATATCACCGGTATCGGATACGACGCAGACGGCAACAGTTCCGATATGTACAAGAAGTTCTGGCCCGCAGATCTTCATCTTATAGGAAAGGACATCGTCCGTTTCCATACGATCTACTGGCCCATATTCCTTATGTCCCTTGAAGAGCCCCTTCCCAAGAAGGTATTCGGACATCCCTGGCTCCTTCAGGGCGGCGAGAAGATGAGCAAGTCAAGAGGAAACGTGATCTATGCGGACGATCTCATCTCACTCTACGGTGTCGATGCGGTACGTTACTATGTGCTCCACGAGATGCCTTACGAAAATGACGGAACCATCACATGGGAGCTCATGACCGAGAGATACAATTCCGATCTTGCGAACATCCTCGGAAATCTCGTAAAGAGAACAATCTCCATGACCAATAAGTACTTTGACGGCGTTGTAACCAAAACCGGTGCCGAAGGCGATGTCGATGCCGATCTTAAAGCAGTAGTTACCGCCGCAAGGGATAAGGTAGCGGCGAAGATGGATGACCTCAGGGTTGCCGATGCCATCGACGAAGTATTTGCGATCTTCAAGCGCTCCAATAAATATATCGATGAGACCGAGCCCTGGACACTTGCCAAGGACGAAGCGGGCAAGGACAGACTTGCGGAGGTTATGTACAACCTAACCGAGTCCATCGCTGTGGGAGCAAATCTCCTGTATTCATATATGCCCGAGACCGCAAAGGCCATCCTTGCACAGATCGGAGAAAATGACCTCAGAGATTATGAAGATCTCGATAAATTCGGCCTCTATGAGTCCGGAAAGAAGGTCACCGCCGATCCCGAGACTCTCTTTGCACGCCTTAACCTTGAAGATATAATGAAAAAGGTAGAGGAGATCCGCGCGGCACAGAGAGCGGAGTACGAAAGGGAGAACGGCATCACTTCGGAAGAGAGCAAAGAAGCCGCCGCAGATGACGGCATAGATCTTGAGCCCAAGGCGGAGATCACATATGACGATTTTGCAAAGCTTCAGCTTCAGGTCGGACAGATCATCTCCTGCGAAGAGGTTCCGAAGTCCAAGAAGCTCCTCTGTTCACAGGTTAAGATCGGAAGTAAGACAAGACAGATCCTTTCCGGCATCAAGTCGGGTTATTCGGCTGAAGAGATGGTCGGAAAGAAGGTCGTAGTACTCACCAACCTTGCACCCCGCCAGATCGCAGGTCTTACAAGCGAAGGAATGCTCCTTTGTGCGGAGAATGCAGAGGGCGAGCTTTCTCTTCTCAGCATAGACAAGGATATGCCTGCCGGTGCGGAAATAGGATAATTACGGAAGGAGTACTTCCATGAAAAAAGAAGAATTCTATTTTGATTCGAGAGACGGTGAATCCTCCATACACGGTGTGAGATGGATGCCGGACAGGGGTGAGGCCAAGGGCATCATCCAGATCATCCACGGCATGGAAGAGTATGTTGAAAGATATGAGGACTTTGCTTCGTTCATGACATCAAACGGCTTCATCGTGACCGGGGAAGATCATCTCGGCCACGGCGGAAGCATTCCCGAAGGCGGGACCACCGGGTATTTCTGCGAGCAGGATCCCGCGACCGTTGTTGTAAGGGATGTTCACAGATTAAAGAAGATCACCCAGGAGAAATTCCCGGGACTTCCCATCATAATACTGGGCCACAGTATGGGTTCCTTCATAGCCAGGAACTACATCTACAGATACGGAACCGGCATCAACATGGCGATCATCATGGGTACCGGAACCACACCCGGAGGACTTGTTTTCGCCGGAAGCACGATCGCAAAGATGACGGCTCTTTTCAAGGGCTCGAAAGCAAAGTCTCCTCTTATGGCCAAGATGAGCTTCGGAAGCTACTGCAAGAAGATCGAATCGCCGAGAACATCCTATGACTGGCTCAGCGTTAACAGTGAGAACGTGGAAAAATACATCGCCGATCCGATGTGCGGATTCGGATTTACCGCCAACGGCTATATCACTCTCATGGAGCTGATAAAGCGCATGCAGAAGCAGGGCAATATAGAAGCCGTGCCCAAGAATCTGCCGCTGCTTTTCGTTGCGGGAGAGGAGGATCCCGTCGGAAATTACGGCGAGGGTGTTAAGACTGCGGCAGAAAGCTACAAAAATGCGGGGGTTCGCGACATCACCGTGAAGCTCTATCCCGGAGACAGACACGAAATACTCAACGAGGATGACAGGGAAGTTGTCAAAGAGGATATCCTTGAATGGATAACGGCAAGG
>JAEEGK010004882.1_pt1 | contig 32636 bp, 26 predicted proteins | sample 8958771 | NCBI WGS metagenome assembly JAEEGK01 (sample SAMN16246547, study PRJNA631951) | gut metagenome | biome: gut microbiome; feature: rumen; material: SC-attached | host: Bos | place: Iran: Karaj | collected 2018-10 | reverse complement strand
GAATATTCCGTCATATCGTCCAAAAATACTCGGCAATACACAAAGTATTACCTGCGTTTTTTGAACAATCTGACGAAAATCCTGACGGCGCAATCTATGCGCCGGAATTATGCGGCGTTGCCTAAGATAATATCGTCAGTCATTGGAAATAAGCTCCGTATAGTAGCCGCCCTTTGCATAGAGCTCCTCATGTGTTCCGCGTTCCACGACCCTGCCATGCTCCAGAACGATGATCTCGTCGCAGTCCCGGATCGTTGAAAGCCGGTGCGCGATGATGACGCAGGTAATACCGCGCTCTTTTACCGCCTCGACCAGCTCGTATTCCGTGCGGGCGTCCAGCGCGCTTGTGGCCTCGTCCATGATAATTATGTGAGGATCCTGCGCCAGCGCGCGGGCAATTTCGAGCCTTTGGCGTTGCCCGCCGGAAAGATTGTGTCCACCTTCGGAGATTTTCCCTTGATAACCGCCGGGGCGGGCCATGATATCGTCGTGTATCTGCGCGTCGCGCGACGCCATTATCATTTCAAAATCCTCGATGGACTCGTCCCACATTTTAATATTGTTCGCTATCGTGTCCTCAAATAGGACTACATCCTGATCTACTACCGCGACGCTGCCGGTGAAAACGGCACGGTCAATTTCCAGTATTGGCTTCCCGTCGAACAATATCTCGCCGGACCACGGGCTGTAAAGCCCGGAAATCAGCTTGGATATGGTGGATTTGCCGCAGCCAGAGGCTCCGACTAATGCAACTCTGCCGCCCGGCCTTATGTGAAGGGAAAAATCCGAAATCAGCGGCTCGGAAAGGCGGGAGTAACCGAAAGTGACGTTTTTCAGCTCAACCTCGCCTGTGAGCTTGGCGTAATCCTCCTCATCGGAAACGGGGACGTCGGAAAAATGAACGTCCTCCGGGTATTCCATTACGTCCTCCACACGCTCCATCTGAGTCCGCATTTCCTGGATTTTCTGACCCGCGGTGATAAGCTCCATGGCCGGGCTCATAAAAGCGCCGAGAAAGCCCTGAAAGGCCGTGACCATACCGAGAGTGAACTTTCCTCTCATGCATAGCCATACGCCGAGCACGAGAATCAGCGCGTTGGCAAAGGAACTTACAAAGGACGGGACAACGCCGAGATAGCGATTGAGCTTTGCAAAATTGGTCGCCTGCGCGTTTACGGAGGCCTGGTAGTCCGCCCATCTGCGGAAATAGCTGCTTTCCGCGCCGCTGGCCTTGATGGTTTCCACCATTTGTATGCCGGAAACTGTCGCTGCGGCAAGCTTTCCCTCGTCACGCATCTGGACGCGGGTTATGTTGATGCGCTTTTTCGATATCATGCGGCTCATGAAAAGGTTCAAAACAATGCTGAGGACGCCCACCAGTGTCAGGAGGGGACTGTAACGCAGCATTACCGCGAGATAAAAAACCATCATTATCGCGCTTATTGCAAGCGGCGAGAGGGTATTGACGAGTGTTTCCGCGATAGCCGCGTTTGCCGAGTATCGCGTCTGGATATCGCCGGCCATGCGCTGCGAGAAAAACTCCATAGGCAGGCGCAGCACCTTCCACATATAGGAACTGCTGCTGACGATGGCCAGCTTTCCGTTTATCTTCAACATAAAGATCTCGCGCACGGCGGAAACTATGATTTGGAGGATGCTGACAACTGAAAGCAGGCCGATAAACGGCATTAGGAGCTCATGATTTTCGCCGGTAAGCAGCCGATCCACGAAAAACCGCGCGAAGGCGGGATTCAGAATCGTGAACAGGTAGGCTATCACGCTCGTGAGCATTACGAAAATCATTGCCGCGCCCGCGCCGATAAGCCTTCTGCGGGCAAAGGCGAGAGTACGCGTCTGTTTTCCGCCCGGCTGAAAGCTCTCGCCCGGCGAAAAGGTGAGCACGATGCCGGTAAAAAAACGGTCAAATTCATCTAATGTGATCTTGAGGCTGCCTCGTGCGGGGTCGTTTATGTAAGCATATTTTCCGCGAAAGCCACAGAGAACGATAAAGTGGCTGAAGCCCCAATGGATTATGCAGGGGAAACTTACGCTTTTCATTACCGCTTCGGGCTCCGCGCGAAAGCCGTGTGCTTCCAGGCCGTAGCTTTTTGCAGCCTTCAGGATGTTCTTTGCGTTGGAGCCGTCTCTCGATACGCCGCAATCCACGCGCGCCTGCACCAGCGGTATCCATTTGCCGTAATAGCCGAGCACCATAGCAAGGCATGCGGCGCCGCACTCCTGCGCCTCCATCTGCATGATCACCGGTGCCGACGCGACCCCGCTTTTAACCGGTCGTCGTATATTTTTTCTGCTCATATGCTTCAAACCTCAGTTAAAAAGCATGTCTATGATCTGTGTGCTTTTGTAGCCTACGCTCGCCTTGTAACGGCCGTCGGGCAGCTCGGAGGCGGCAACGGCTATAAGACGCTCGTTCTCGTCGCAGCCAACGGACAAAATCGGCGTGACCATATCGCCGACCCTGATGTTCATGCCGGCCTCGACGTTTTTCGCCTTTTCGGCGTTATCGAAGCTCATGCTCAAAACGCCCCCGCTTACCTCCGCTGTCCCGGAGGCATAGCTCTCAATCGCCGTTACGGAGCTCCAAACAAACAGGCTGGCAAGGATCAGGGCGACCGATGCGAGCACGATCCATATCACCGGCGTGGTGACATGGAGATATTCGCTGAGCTGGTCGGGCGAGGAAATGCGCTCGATGTTTCTTTTTCTGAATAATGATGTTTCCATTGCTCTATCTCCTTCCGCGTCCCTTGAATAAGCGGCGAACTCAGCTAAGGCAACGCCGCATAATTCCGCAAGCTGGATCAGCGGCGGGCATTATGCAGCCTGGATACCAAACTGTGAAGAAAATATTATAATTATATTAACATTATAGCTAAAATTCGGCGTTTTTCAAGTGCTTTGGAAATTTTTCATGTTTCAATCAATTCCCGGCCCTATTTTGCTGCAAATATTACAATCCTGCAAGGTCCGGGCGCAGCCTGAGCGAAGCGGGAGCGTTCAGTCTGCGCCGGTTTTTCCGTGTGATGCCCCTATGTTCCGCGAAGTCCGCTTACGTTTTTTATCGGTAATTGGGATAAGCTTCATCCGCGAGCGCGGAACGCAGCTTTTCGAGCGCCTTTTTCTCGATTCGCGAAACGTAGCTGCGGCTTATGCCGCATTGCTTGGCGACCTCACGCTGCGTTTTTGGGTGGCCATTCAAGCCGTAGCGCAGGCGGATTATTTCGGCCTCACGATCGTCAAGCGTGCAGGAAATGCACTGGCGCAGGGAGCGCGCGCAATCCTGCGCGCTTACGGAATCGAACATATCCTCGTCGGAACAGAGAATGTCCATGAGTGAAATGCTGCCGCCGTCGCCGTCCGTCTCGACGGAGTCGGAGAGAGATAAGTCGGCGGCATATTTTTTCATGCTGCGAAAATGCATGAGGATTTCGTTTTCAATGCAGCGTGAAGCGTAGGTGGCGAGCCGTACGCCCTTATCCGGGCGATAACTCGATACGGCCTTTATGAGCCCTATTGTGCCGATGCTGATAAGGTCGTCCTGCTCAGCAGCCTGGGTATAATATTTTTTATACGGATAAAGCAAAAGGGAAGTATTTTGCGGAAAGGGCGGAAAAGAAGGCTGCTATATTGCAACCTGCGTATACGGCTCCTATGACTCTCCGAAAGTTTGGGTTCTGCGCCGTTTTCGCGACAAGGTCCTGCGACGAAGTGCTCCCGGGCGAGTTTTCATTGTGCTCTATTATGCCATAAGGCCGATGATTGTCCGAATTTTCGGCAAGACAAGCTGGTTTCAGCGGTTTTGGCGCGTCCGGCTTGACCGTTTCGTGGAAAGACTGCGGCGGCGCGGATCGTAGTTTTCTTTGAAGGACGACGGTTTAAACCGAAGTCATCCGGTCGCCGGTTCTTGACAATGTGTCGACGATTTAATAAAGTAGAAACAGGGAACATGAAGGAATCCTGAAACTGCCGGAAGAGCAGTCTCGCTTTGAGGAAAGCAACCTGCATTCGATCGACGACAGCATTCGCGCTCTTGCCGCCCGTTTGGGCGTTGAGCCGCGGAAATTGCTCAGCCATGTGCTTGAATACCGGATGATTTGTCCATTATAAATTATATTGCGGGAAGAATATGACGTGAATAGTAATACTACATCAAATCCCATTTCATGGTTGGCGACAATTTGTCAAAAGAAGAAATGCCGGCAGAGTCTGTTATGTTATGCCGTATAGTTTTCACGAAGAGCTTCTCTCTTTTTCGTAATGAAACTCAGGCAAAGGCAAAACTTGACGCAATTGAAGCAAAGAGGCTAAGCGAGAATTCTGCGATGGCGGAAGCAAAGACGTTTACAGAGAATCATAAATAGAGAAAAGCTTAACGTATATGCATCATAACTTGATAATTCGATTGATGAACTGGCGCTGAATATATATAAAGAAGGTTAGCCCATGATGACAATAAAGAGATCGCTGCTGATGCTGCTGCAGCTCGCCGTTGCGTTTATTCTGTCCGTCTGCGTTTCCGTCTTTGCGCCTGACCTCTTCCTTCTCCGCCTGAGTACAACAATCGTCCTTTTGGCGTTCTCAACGGCGCTGCTGATGTATTTTGGCGACCACATAATAGATCCCGGCACGCGAAAATATCTGATGAGCATCGCGGGGCACATCGTGGCGTGGATCATACTGCGCGGGGCAAAATATATCGCCTTTGAAGAAACGGGCGTTATTGCCCGCCATATCTGGTATCTCTATTATTTCCCCGCGCTTTTTATCCCCCTTATGTCGCTGTTTGCTGCGCTGTCTGTCGGCGAGGAGAGGCGGATAAAGCCCCGCTGGAAGGCGTGCGCCGCGGTTTCGGTTACGCTGCTGCTGGCTCTTACGGTGCTTACAAACGATATGCATCAGCTCGTTTTTCGTTTTCATCCCGGCTTTGCGAACTGGGATTCTGACTACTCACATACCTTTGTGTTCTACCTGGTTTATGGGTGGATTGCGCTTTTGTTCATCGCTGCCGTCTATGTCCTGTTTTCACGCTGCCGTGTTTCTGCCAGCCGCAGGCTTATCTGGATCCCCATGCTTCCTGCTTTCTTCGGGGTACTTTATCTGAGCTTGTGCACCCTGGATTTATGGCCGAAGGTGAACGGTACCTTGTTAGGGGAATACCCGGAGGCTGTTTGCTTTACTATGGCAGGCACGTGGCTCGGCCTTATGTATATCGGCCTCATTCCGTCAAACGTGAGGTATGGGGAGCTGTTTGAGCTTTCTGGCATTTCGGCGCAGATTTCAGACCGGGACTACCGCATCATTTACAAAAGTCCGACGGCTGCAGCGCTTTCGCTGCAGGAGCTCAGCTCCGGAACGGATATCTCCATAGACGTCAATACCCGCATTCACCGAAAAGAGGTCCATGGCGGCTTTGTCTATTGGCAGGATGATATTACCGAGCTTAACAGGATCAACGAAGAGCTGTGGGAGGCGGGCGAGCGCCTGGGGGAGAAGGCGGAGCTTCTGCGCCTGGAAAACAAGCTGAAGGAAGAACGGGCTCAGATCGAGGCAAAGACAAGAACTTACGACGAAATTGCCGAAAGAGTATCCGAGCCGTCCCGGAAAATATATGAGCTTTGTACATACGCCGAACGGCACCCCGAAAGCTATGCCGCCGAGATGAAAAAGGTCTGCCTTTTGGCGGCCTACATAAAGCGTTTTGCCAATCTCTCCCTTTTGGCGGCAGACAGCTCCCGCGTTGATTCCACCGAGCTGTATCTTGCCGTGCAGGAGTCTCTTCGATATGTCGGCAACCTGGGCATTCCTGCCCAAATAAGCTTATCCGAAAGAGGGAGTCTCGCCGCTTGGAGCGTACTGCGGAGTTATGAGCTTTTTGAACAGCTTTTGGAGCAGGCGCTCCCGGCTCTGCGAGGCGTTCAGTTATCCCTTCGTAAGAATGCGCTGAAATGTCTTTTTGAGGGTGCGATGCTGAAGCTGCCCTCCGGCGCCTCAGCCGTCTTGACGGAGGAGGATGGAAGCTCCTTCGTCCTGATCCCGTTGGAAGAGGGAGGTGAAGCCTTATGAAGCCCTTTATCCTGCTTCCCGTGCTGCTGCAAAATGCCGTATGTCTATGGGCGCTTTTGGTTTGCTTCGGCGGGATAGCGGACACGATGCTTCTTTTCAAGCAAAGGCGTTATCGTTCCTGCGCTCTGTCTGTCCTTTGCTTTGCGCTCGGCTATTTCCTCTTTCATGTGTGCAGGGAGGGCACGGAGCTTCGGCTTAAGGGGCATGCCGCGCAGCTTGCGCTGTATCTTCTTAACCGGCCCTTTGTGATGTTCCTGTTTCTGCTCTGCCTCGCTTCGGTTGTATGCGTTTGCCTTTTCATCAGTATACGAAGATGGAGAATGACGCATATCTCGTCGGCCTCCATAAAGGAGAGCGTGGATCTCCTGCCCGCCGGTATATGCTATTATCTGGATGAAGGGCAGTGCATCCTCGTAAACCATCGGATGAATGACATCTGCTTTTCGCTGGCGGGGCGAAGCCTGCAAAACGGAGCGGCTTTTTATGAGCTTGTGAAGGATAAAAAGGTTCATGCCCTCTCCGACGGCACGGCAGTTTCCTTCAGATACCGCGTTCTTAACTATCAGGGCGTGCCGCTGCATGAATTGATAGCGGACGATATAACGGAGCTCTATGAAAAGAGCGAAGAACTGCGCCGGGATAACGAAAAGGCCGGACGGCTCGCTGCGGACATGAAGGCCTACGGCGAAACCATTACGGATACCGTCCGCCGACAGGAGATACTTCAGGCAAAGATCAGCATCCATGATGAGATGAACCGGATGATACTTGCGACGAAGAAGACGGCCGAAGGCCCCTGTGACGCGAAGGAGCGTAATGCCGTCCTGAAAATGTGGCGCACTCAGACGCTGCTGCTGGGCAAGGAGGCCGGCGCGGAAAAAAGCAGAAACGTGGTTTCCGATCTGAACACGCTCGCTTCGGCCATAGGTATCCGCCTTGAGTGGAACGGAACGCCGAAAACGGCCTCGAAACTGGCGCTTTCCATCTTCCTTTCTGCGGCGCGGGAGGCTATGACAAACGCGGCAAAACACGCTGATGCTAAGCTGCTTTTGATTGCTGTCAGCGAAAGCGATACCGAGCTTTCCGCCTCGTTTACAAATGACGGCCGTCGTCCCGCATCTCCTATCACAGAGAGCGGAGGGTTGAAAACACTGCGGGAACGCATAGAGAAAGCCGGAGGGCAGATGCGGACGGACGCTGCGAACGGCTTTGCCCTTATGATTACCATTCCGAAGGAGGAAAAGACTGATGCCCTATAATGTGTTGATAGTAGAGGATCAGGAGATGCCGAGGCAGCTCTTTGAAATTTTTGTGCAAAGCGACCCGAGCTTCAATCATGTCGCCTCCATTTCCAACGCTTCACTCGCCGCTGATTTTTGCAGCCACGGAAGAATCGATCTCATACTCATGGATGTGATGACGGAGCTGGGAAGCAGCGGACTTGACGCCGCCGAAGAAATAAAGAAAAAATACCCCAAGGTCAAAATCGTCATTGTAACAAGCATGCCCGAGGCTTCATGGCTCAAACGGGCAAAGGAGATAGGCGTCGAAAGCTTTTGGTATAAGGAGGAGCAGAAGGAGCCTATCCTTGCCGTAATGGAGCGCACCATGGCGGGAGAGCATATCTATCCCGACCAGACACCCACGGTGCAGATTGGCTATGCCAGCAATCACGATTTCACAGAACGGGAACTGGAGATCCTGCGGGAGCTTATCTCCGGCGACAGCAATGCCGAAATCGGGGAACGGCTCGGCATCGGAGCGAGCACGGTAAAATATCATGTGCAGAATATGCTGGAAAAGACCGGGATGCATACCCGCACAGAGCTTGCCGCCGTGGCACGGAGTCTCGGCATTGCCATAAAATAATATGCATAACAACTCTTGTCGCCCGTTGAAAACACGGGCGATTTTATTTTGAAAAAACGCCTTGGACTACCCAATCGGCGGGGGCAAAACGCTGAAAAACATGTATAATCAAAACTAATAAAAGTATGAGCTCTTTTAAAAACCGACTCTCGTTTTTGTGACAGGAAAGGAGTATTGAAAATGGGAGCGTTCAGAAAAAGAGCCTGTACATTGAAAATGGTTTTTCGCACATAACAAGAGATTTAAGGAAGAAGGTTAAAACGATGAAAAAAATAATTGCAATGATCCTCGCCGTGCTCATGCTGCTGGCCCTTACGGCCTGCGGCGGCAATACGGAAGGCGGCACGGCACCGGCAAATTCCGCTTCCGGCTCCGCCGAAAACAACGGCGCGGCTGCTGCACCCGCTGAAAGCAGCGAGCCGGCAGCCTCTGAGCCTGAACAGGAAAGCTCTTCGGGCGGCATTGCGCCTGCCACGGACGGTACTCTCACTATTGGCAAGGCAGACATTGCCGTTATGATTAACGGAAAATCCGTCCCGATGCCCTACAAGCTGAAGGAGCTGGAGGCCGCCGGCGTGCCCGCTGACGAGACCAGAGACGGAACCGAGCTGAACCCCGGGGATTTCTTATCGGCAAGCCTTTATCTGGACGAGAACGAGGATTATTTATTGATCCCCGCTTACTATAACGGCGGCAGCTCCGCCATCAGCATCATGGATGCCGAAGCCGAGGAAATCACTATGACGACATACTCGGACGAGCCTAAGGATCAGGGCGTTTCCGTCCTCGGCATCGCCTTCGGCCTTCCCAGAAGCGAAGTTAAGGCGATGCTCGGCAATCCCATCTATGACGCCGGAGACTATCTCGAATGGCATGTTGATGTGCCCGAGCTTAACTATGAAGGCACGTTATCTATGTACTTTACCGAAGATTCCGACAGCGCGGGAGTTTCCCAGCTCGATCTTACGGTTTTCCCGAAATAAAGCATTTCAGCCCCGCAGGCGTGGATTAACATCCCCTGCGGGGCTTGTGCAGAGCGGCGAGCCGTGAAGGAGACGCCGTTCGGTAAGCTATGTGAAAACGGGCTGTGCGGTATTGCCTCAAAGCGGAGACCCTGGCGGCTGACGAGTAGTAGGGGCCTTTCTCAAAAGGCAAGCCCCAAAAAAACAAAATAACCGCTGAGCCTGTGCCGGAATAAAACAAAACGCATACAGCGAATAATACGAAAGGAGAAAAACCTGATGGGAATGTTTGATTCTCTGAAAAAGCAGGAACAAAACCAATCGGCAAGCTTTGCCTTTACGGCCTTGCCGGCTGATCTGACGGAGCTAAAGGCGCTGCCGGAGGCGACGCTGGACTCTCCCTACAAAACGGCGGCTCTGGCCGTTGCTGCTCTTTGCCGCTTTGAACAGGACGAAAGCGCCGTTCATGAAATGCTGAACTATCTGAAAGGGCCGGAGCCTCTATCCAATCTGGAGAAGCAGTTCCTGCGGGACAGATTGCGCGGCAAAGGGTATAAAAGCTTCTCCTTCTTCGCCGGAGCAACGCCGGAAAACGGCTATGTTCCCGCACAGCCCTATCAGATAACGGTCAGCTCCAATCCCTATTCCTTTGAAACGGAGAATTGGGCGACGGTATATGTCCAAAGCGGCGGCGCAGACTCGCCGAGGCCGATAAAGCTGCGCAAGAAGCCGTCTGCCGGACAATGGTTTTTGAATGAACTGCAGTGCCTGAGCGACATCCGTATCCCCAAAGAGGACGATCCGTGGGCATAATAATCCGGTGCGCTTGAAAAGCTTGGTGAAAAAGAGATGGTGCAGCGAAATGAAACTCGCTGCACCATCTCTTTTTGTTTTAGAAACAGGTTTGCTTTGTGGTGATCTGTACTCTGTGCTCAGCCTCATTGCAGTTGAGGTCGAAGCCGAGGATGGGGGCAAGATTGGCCGGCTTGAAGAAACTGCAGCAGCCGATGCTGAAGGCGGTAATGCCGGCGGACTCGCCGCAGACCTTGGCGGCGCGGTTCACAGAGTGACTGCGGGGACTTTATTGACAGTACTATTCCTTTATACGCTTTTTGGTATAAACATCTAAAGACCTTCCGTAGAAGGCTTTCATCGATTCACGACATTCCGGGGGAGAAACGATAAGAGCGTCATATCCAAAACGTCGAAAATAGTCTTCAAGTGCGGCTTTGGGCCAATTGAAGTAATAAGTATTTCCTTCCTTTTTCGCTACATCGGGCCTGTTCTTTACAATCATTCGGAATTTGCGGATGCCGCGAGCAGTAAGCTTAACTACCGCATCGATGTTTTTGGAAGCAAACTGCGGGTTCCTTCTTGCTATTTCAAGCAACTTCTGCCTATCGCCCTCATCGGGGATAAAGCTTTCGGAAGTGGTATATAATGCGGTGATCCTGGATACTCTGTTCGTATGAAGAATTCCGTGCTTGACATCCGCACACAGGAGATAATTGCATTGCTCCTCCTTGGACGCGGCAATAATGTACGGCTTCATCCTGAACACCCAACCGCTGGAAGAAGTCGTGGAAAAAGTAATGATTTTATTGCTGCGGATCGCTTCATTTAACTCTTCAAAAGTATCCCTGAAAATAATCATCTCTCGACCGTTGCGCGCAATGGAAAGATATGAACTGAACAGGTCGTTGATATATTGCGACAGAGAGATGTTGTACAGAAGATTGTTTTCAATAGCCTTCATGACATCTAAGGAGCGTCCGCTTACCGTGAGTGTGATAGCCGTGCTCCGTTCGGAGCGATATTTATCGCTTTTCAAATAGGTATTGATTATTCTGTCAGCTATATTTTCCGCATCCGTATGTGAAACAGACGGGAACTCGCTGAGATCCGTGAGGATAGTCTCAAGGAACTTTGCCTTTCTGTCCCTGTACTCTTCAAAATAGTTGACGAGTAGTTCCTTTAGAAAGGCGTTTAAATTTATGGTGCCGTCCTTTTTGAAGAATTCAAAAAGCTCTGCATCGTTCAAAAGGCGGGATTTCATATCTTCCGGTATATATATCTTGTACTTTTCAGTCATATGTATCTCCTGATTGGGGTCGTAGTATAAACCGATTATACACAATTATCCGGCATTAATCAACAAAAAATGGGGTCGCAATCATAAATAAATCTGCTTCTTTTCATATCCGCCTGGATGCTGTACTATAAAACCATAAAAAGCACGTACAGCAATGCAGAAGATCGTTTTCATGGATCGATGCCGATGAAGGGCAGCCGAGAAAGCCTCATCGGGAGAGTGCTTTGTAACGAAAGACACATACAGCAATCATCTTAAAAATCGCGATTAGCGACGGACTTAAAAAGCCGAGAGATATAGGGTCGAATCCTGTACCTGATAAATGTGTCTTGTAAAAATGCGGCAATTGTATAGATACGAACAGCATGGTTTCCGATATGGATTGGCTGAGAGTGGTCAGCGCCCTGTTTCGGACAGGGAGGTGTGAGAGGTTCGAATCCTCTTATCTGGGGAAGGTATCTAGTAATTGCCGGATACTAAGAAGGCTGCATACAGCACAGACTGAAAAATCGTTGACGGCTCGTGTGCAGCGTGATCCGGGGCGCTGCGGGGTAAGGACCCGCAGCGGAATGCATATGTATCATGCGGTTGCTTGTAAGGAGAAGCTGAAAATGTTAGAATTTATTAAGAGAGAAGCGAACAAAACCTATACTGAGAACGGTGCGGTTACATACGAAACGACTATGTCTGATTGTCTTGACCTTTTTGCCGCGATAGGGGCATTAAGAAATGCAAGCGAAGATGATATCATAGAAAGATTTGTAAAGGCATACGCCGAAAACCCTGATATCGCGACTAAGATTCTTTTCTATGCAAGAGATATCAGGGGCGGGCTTGGTGAAAGAAGAGTGTTTAGGACCATCTTGGAATATCTTGCAAAGAATGAGCAGGAGACCGTTAAGAAGAATATTATAAATGTCGCTGTGTACGGCAGATATGATGATCTTCTTGTCCTGATGAATACTCCTTGTGAGGATATGGTCGTCGAATACTTCAAGGACCTGTTGGATAAAGACGTAAAGGCTCTTGAAGAGGGCGGCGAGGTTTCTCTTCTTGCAAAGTGGCTTCCTTCAATAAACGCAAGCAATAATGAGACCGTTGCTGCGGGAAAGAGAATTGCCAGAAGGTTGGGCTGCTCGGATGCTGCATACAGAAAGATGCTTTCTGCACTGCGCGCTCAAATAAAAATCATAGAGAATAATCTGAGAGAAAAGGATTATTCTTTTGACTATGAAAAGCAGACGTCAAAGGCTCTTTTTAAGTACAGAAAGGCGTTTGACAGAAACGACGGGGAGAGGTATGCTGCATTTTTGGAGAGAGCAGCGGCGAATCCGTCTGCGATGCATACCGGGACGCTTACGCCTTATGATATTGTCGCGCCGATCATCAATCGCGCAATGCGCAGAGAAGGCTTCACGGAAAGTGAAAAACGTTCGATGGACGTTGCATGGAATGCACTGGAGAATTATGTCGGAAGCGAAAACGCTTTGGCGGTCGTGGATGGTTCCGGCTCCATGTACGGCGGTTATAATCCTTTGCCCGCGGCGGTGGCAGAGTCCCTGGGTATCTATTTTGCAGAGCATAATACCGGGGCTTTCAAGGGACACTTTATCACTTTCTCGACAAGACCTCAGCTTATTGAAATCAAGGGAAGAGATATATATGAGAAGATGCACTATTGTTTAGGATATAATGAATGCAGCAATACTGATATAGCCGCTGTATTTAATCTTATCTTATCGGCGGCTAAAAAGAACAAACTTAAGCAGAAGGATATGCCTGCGAGACTCTATATCATATCTGATATGGAATTCGACTGTTGTGCGGACAATTCTTCGCTTTCAAACTTTGAATATGCCAGGAGAGAATATGCAAAATCCGGATACAGCTTGCCTGAGCTGGTGTTCTGGAATGTATGCAGCCGCAACAGACAGCAGCCTGTTGCGATGAACGAGAAGGGCGTGATCCTTGTGTCGGGATGCACACCTCAGATATTCTCAAGAATACAGAATAACAGCCTGGATCCTTATCATTTCATGATGGATGTAATATCTTCGGAAAGATACGAAAGGATCGCGGCGTGAGGATGATGAAACTATGATGGAAATCAGAGGAAAAAGGAACACGGCAATCTGCTTTGCCGGAGTGATTGATGAGAAGGCAACCGAACAGATAAGAAGAATGTGCGATTATGAGTTCACGGACGGAAGCAGGATCCGCATTATGCCGGACGTTCATGCCGGCAAGGGCTGCACGATAGGCACTACAATGACGGTCAAAGACAAGGCGGTTCCCAATGTGGTCGGAGTGGATATAGGCTGCGGCATGTATACTACAAACCTTGGAAAAATAGATGTCGATTTTGAAAGGCTGGATGAAGCGGCGCATTTTATTAAGTCCGGTATGACGGTATGGGATTCCGAAATGGAATCGTTTGATCTTACGGAGCTGCGCTGTTATGACGGTCTTCAGAAGCTGAACTGGCTTAAGTGCAGCCTTGGTACGCTGGGCGGCGGTAATCATTTTATAGAAGTTGATGCCTCCGCGGATGGCACCAAATATCTCGTTATACACAGCGGAAGCCGTAACCTGGGTAAGCAGGTGGCTGAAATATATCAGGAAAGAGCTATCGACCAGCATAAGGGTATTTATAATGATTACGATAGGGAGAGAGAAGAAATAATCAGATCTCTTAAGGAGCGAGGAGAAACCGGAAAAATACAGGCAGCGCTTGAAGAGCTTAAGCGGAAGAAAATGCACGCTGAAGCAGATATGCCGGAAGATCTGTGCTATCTGAGCGGGGACGCGCTTGCCGATTATCTTCACGATGTTGAAATCTGCCAGCGCTTTGCCAGAAGGAACAGGGAGCTGATGACAGAGATCATTCTTGACAGGACGGGTCTGATAGGTACAGCTTCGTTCCATACGATCCATAACTATATAGATACTGATGAGATGATCTTAAGAAAGGGCGCTATAGCAGCTCATGCGGGTGAAAAGGTGCTTATACCGATAAACATGAGAGACGGAAGCGTTCTCGCTGTCGGGAAGGGCAATCCTGAATGGAATTATTCCGCACCGCACGGTGCCGGACGGGTGATGTCCAGAACACAGGCTATTAAGAGCCTGTCTATGGATGAATACCGCAAGTCAATGGAAGGAGTGTATACTACGTCTATAAGCGAAGGAACGCTGGATGAGGCGCCTATGGCATATAAGTCTCTGGGAGACATAATTGATGTAGTGGCCGAATCGGTAGACGTTATCGAGGTTATGAAGCCGATATATAACTTTAAAGCGGCTGATGCCGCCGGCTTTTTAAAGTAGATTTCGCAGTTTCCTGGGCGGGGCCGAAGCAGAGTTTAAGTGAAGCCGAATACCCCGACCTTTGCGGTGAGGCCGCTCACAGTTATATATTTACTGCTGGGCGACGCACCTCCATTCCTTCTACCTCGTTTTTTAAATGCCATAACCATAAGCACAAGCGGGAGTATAGTCAATCATTTATGCTTACGTATCTTGCCATTTTATACTTTTTTTGATATGCTATACTCAGCGAGGTGAACGCTGTTGATTAATGGAGAACATAATAACACTGCGAAAAAATCCGCAACAGTAAAGATAGTAATCCGGAGCGTCGTTTCCGTCGCTATACTTATGATTGCCCTGAGGCTGTTCAAAAACATTCTGGACTATTCGACCTCCGGCTGCCTGCCGGCCATGCTTTTTCTGTGCTGGACGGTTCATGAGGCGCTGCTTGTACGGGCATTGCTCAAGGGGCCGATGCCTGAACGCATTCGCCACCTGATAAACGCGGATATCTACTTTGCCTGTTTCATTATGCTTATTATCGGAGGCCCCACTGAAAAGCTCCTGAACATCGCGGGGCTTCTTTTCTGGCTGATGCTCGTGCTCAGCCGTGTATTCTCAGCTGTCATAAAGCACACACTTCGCAGCATAATACTGAATATAATCGCGACAATCCTGCTCTTTTCGCTTTTTTTCGCCATACGCTTCGATTTCGGCATAGTGAGCATCTTCTCGATCATTTTGCCGATGATTCAGATAATATCCGTGGCCTTCTCGCAGATTAAAATCTCCATCCTGAAGCGCATTATTCGCAAAACCTTTGCCATCGAAATACTTTTCGGAATGCTGCTGCTTATCGTGTCGATTTCGATTGTCCTGCCGGACTTCGAGCCGGGGATAGACAGTTTTTCGGACGCCATGTGGTACTGCTTTGCCATCGTAACGACCATCGGCTTCGGAGATTTTACCTCCGTTACGGGATTAGGGCGGCTGCTTTCGGTTATTCTCGGTATATACGGAATCATCGTCGTCTCACTCATAACCTCGATAATCGTAAACTTCTACTCTGAGGTTAAGGAGGATAAGGATGAGAATGAGGCAGCGGTGGCCACGTTCAAAACGGAAGAAAATGTAAGGGATGAGACATGATGGAGACAAGAAAGGAAATGAGGAAAGCCCGCAGGGAAGCGAAGCTGATGCGAAAATACGACACAGAGAATGATATCCGTTATCTGGGGCCGCTTTCATATCGCTCCTTCAAGATCATGGGCTGGCTTTGCTTGGCCATGTCGCAGGTGGTCGTCCTTCTCGAACTGGAGAGGAAATTCGACCCATCTATGGCAGCAGAGCTCTTTATGCCAATTACTGTACTGCACCTTTTGTCCAATATGGCGCTGCCGTTCTTCCTCATAGCTAACTTTGCTCTTATCCTTAATGCGGCGGACGGCTATAAGAGGCAGCTTTTGATGTACGGCGCGTTTTCTTTGGCGATCGTCGCGGCTTCCGTATTCGGTTTCCAGCGCTATGCAATCGGAATTGCTGACTTTATAACGAATGAGGAACAAAACGCTTCGGCGTATCTGTATGATCTGTTTTATACCAACACGGAGGACGGATATTTAAGCTTTAATCTGTTTATAGACCTCTTTCTCTGCGCTCTTCTGATGTTTTTCATCAATTACAGGCCGAAGAGCATTTTTACAGGGGAAAAGCTGAAAATCTTCCGCGCTCTCGCCGTGCTCCCTATCCTGTATGAAATAGCCTGCATCGTGTTTAAATGCCTCAGCGTTGAAAAAATTATCAGGCTGCCTTTCATTGTTTTCCCGTTTTTAACGGTGAAGCCCTCCATGACCTTTTTAGTTTTCGTAATACTTGCGTTCTTCATCAAAAGGCGTGAGCGCCGCTTCCTCAGTACGGGGCGAACCCATGAGGAATACCTTGAATTCCTTAAAACGAGGCGGAATTCCTTTCAGTTTTCAAAGTATTCGGCACGCATCCTTGCCATTATCGGTATCCTTGACCTTGTCGGCATGTTTTTTGTAGGTTTTATCATTCAAATGCTCAGCCCGGAGGATTCACTGGTATACACACACATCTCCGCGCATTTAAGCGCGCTTGGCATCGGGCAATCCCTTGCGCTGCTGCTTCTTGCTCCGCTCATGCTGCTTTTTTCCTATACGCGCATACCGGCAAATAAGGCGTTTGATACCTTCATCCCGATTATCGGCATAGCCATAATCGTGCTTATATATATTGAGGGCGGCTATAACTTCATCCTTATGGTGCCGGATATGCTGGCTTCGCTCGATATTGGCAGCATCGGGTCCCTCGGAAGCCTTATTATGCCTTGAGCCTGAAAACATTATATGTTATGCCGCATGGTATCGCAGGAGCGCCGGCGATGGGATTAACTTCCTGTTGAGCCCGAAAGTGCTCTCAGAAGACAAAGGGTCGACCCGGACTGGGGTCGACCCTTTGCAGTACTATATCGCAAGATGTACTTGAATTTTTGGTTTTGATGCAGCGTCGTATAACTGACCGGTATGTGCGGTGCAATGGGAGGACCCAAGTCCTATCTGCCCTATTGTATTAGAAACAGGTTTACTTTAAGGCCCGGATCTTGTCCGCATCCCCGACTCGAAAACATGGAAAAGCCGCATGGCGTTGATATACAGTGTTGCATATCAACGCCATGCGGTCTTTTTGCTGCGGCTTATTACAGGCTTCTTATTTCTCGTTTACGGCAATCCAGATCTCTCCGTAATAGTTCGGGTCATCCGTCCTGTCTGACGGATATACTTCCATTTCTACGCCTCCGGCGTACTCGTATCGATCACTGCTCGGGAAAAACTCGCTCACGATCTTCCTGTATGTCTCGATGAATACATCCGGCATCTTTCCCTTGAACGGAAACACGGCATAGGTGTAGTCCGGAAGCTCTATGAGCTCAAGCCCGGACTCTATCGGTTTGCCGTTGTATTCTGCGCCGATTCCATACGGGAACATATCGCCCTCCGTTTCCAGCGAGAAACAGATTCCAAGAAGTCCGGCAAGCTTTGGCTTTTCGGGAATATAGCTGCAAATCTTCTGCATTGTACCGTCCTGTATGCTTTTTGTCCAGAACCCCGTAATGTCAGGCGTTCCCGCTCCGGTCTCGGGCTTGTGAACAGCTTCTCTTTTACAGATAAGCTTGATTGCACCAGGCTTTTCGATTCGATATTCCATTTCATTTCCTCCTGTCAGAATGAGTTTTACAGACAGTCTGGAAAAGGATTTGACCGTGCCGCCGTTTCTGGCTTCGGTCGGCGTAATGCCGTGGAATCGTGAAAAGGCGCGGGTAAAGCTCTCCGGCGTTTCATACCCATACTTGAGCGCAATGTCGATTACCTTCTCGCCGCTGTGAACGAGCTCATCCGCTGCCAGTGACAGCCGTCTCATACGGATATAGTCGCCAAGGGTAATACCGCACATGATACTGAACACTCTTTGGAAGTGAAACGAAGACGAATAGGCCTCCTTCGCCACCGCGTCGTAATCGATTTCCTCAGTAAGATGCGCCTCCGTATAATCGAGAGCTTTCTGTATGCCTTTGATCCAGTCCATATCCAGTTCCTCCTGTCTTACGGGCCTTATTCTAACAGGCTTGAAGCACTGCTTCCTGACTCTGAATGCTGACTGATGTCAGCCCGTCCGTTTAATCTGTTTTTAGCACATTCACGGGGAAAATACAATAATAAGTAAACTGATATATGCTAATTCCGACGCTTAAAGCTGCCGATTTTTTTGCTTGACAGATACAAAATCAATTATTCACAAAATGAAAAAACAGATCGTAAATGACGGACGGAAGCGGACGGCATTTTTGCGTATATATGTTCATAAGTTTTAAGGAGGTGATGAGATGGAGAACACACAGAGGGAAATTATGGCAGTTCTGTTAAAACGCGTTTATGAGAGCGGGCTTATTACCGAATCCGTCTATTCCAAAGCTGCGGAATTAGTTTATTCCACGATAGACTTTCCGGACTTCTTACGATATACTGCGTGCTCGGAAAAGGAGGTGACAGCGTTTGAATATACTGAAAATACGCGCGGAGCTGCGGAACGGGAGAACGATATTTGATTTGCCATTGCGCGTGACATTTTACGCGAGGGTGTCCACCGATAAGGACGAACAGCTGAACAGCCTGGAAAACCAGGTGCAATACTACACAGAGTTCATTCAGTCCAAGCCAAACTGGATCTACATACCTGGGTATGTGGACGAGGGAATAAGCGGTACAAGCACGAAAAAGCGGGATAGCTTCAATCGGATGATAACGGACGCCAAGGCGGGGCGCTTTGACTTCATCATCACGAAGGAGATATCCCGCTTTTCACGTTCCACACTGGACAGCATCAAATACACGCAGGAGCTTTTGGAAAACGATGTGGGTGTGCTTTTCCAGAACGACAACATAAACACACTGGACACGGACAGCGAGTTTCGCCTTGTCGTCATGGCAGGCGTAGCACAGGATGAGGTACGGAAGCTGTCGGAACGCCTGAAATTCGGCTTCAGGCAGGCCATCAGAAACGGTCACGTCCTCGGAAACGACCGGCTGTGGGGCTATGATAAAAAGGACTGCGTGCTGACGATAAATGAGAAAGAGGCTGTTATCGTGCGACGGATATTCGACCTATACGCCAACGCAAGGTTGGGGGTACGGCGCATATCGCAAAAGCTCTATGACGAGGGCTATACAAGCCGTGAGGGCAATGAATTCAACGCTCTGACCATCCGCCATATACTGACGAACCCAAAATACAAGGGCTGGTACTGTGCCAACAGAAGTCAGACTGTGGACTACCGCTCAAAGCGCAAGGTGCTTCTCGATGAGAACGAATGGGTCATGTACCCCGACCCGAACGTTCCCGCCATCGTTTCGGAGGAGCTGTGGGGCAGAGCGAACGCGCTATATAAACAGCGCAGCAAGGCTGCTAAGGCTCACCAGAGCGCCGCCGAGTATCACAACAGGTATCCGTATAGCGGGAAAATCATCTGTGAAGAGCACGAAACAAGCTTTCACAGAGATGTATTAAAAAGCGCCAAGGGAGAGAAGGAAATATGGTGCTGTAAAGTATACCGCCAGCGAGGCCGCGCTGCCTGCCCCTTGCCGCAGGTGCGGACGGCAGAGCTTGACAGCATTATGGCGCGGATTTTCAGCGACATGTGCGTAAACAAGGAGCTGATAATCAGCACCTTCATGACGCTGATTAAATCCGTCCCCGACGAACACGACTACTCAAGAGATATCCTGCGCCTTGAAGAAGACCTCGCCGCCGTTAATGCAAAAAAAGACCGCCTCCTTGAAATGAGCATGGCGGAGGCGATCACGATAGCTGAATTTAAAAAGCGCAACGACGGGTTCAACAAAGACATACAAAAAATAGAAGAAAAGCTTGAAGCGCTGCGCCTGGAAGAAGGAAAAAGCCGCCGTACAGCAGACGATTTCAACAAAATAAGAGCTGTCCTTGAGAATGAATTATCCTTCCGAAACGGCATAGACTCTGAACTTGCATCCACGGTTTTAGACCGGGTTATAGTTAAAAAAGACAGCGAAAAGTCAAATGTCCACCTTGAAATACATCTGAAGCTCGGTGAGCCCCGCGATGTGGCCTATACCCGCGAGAAATCTTCTTTTATGGTTACCCGTTGTTAATTATGTGAGTGACGAGGCGAAGATTGTGCTCTACGAGCTTGTTGCGAGCGGATATATCCTTGCCGTTTATCCATTTGTCGAGGTATTCCTTCTCCTCCGTGCCGTTAAGCGGGCGCGGGAAGGCTGCGCTTCCGAGCCGAAGCATACAGAGCGCGGAATTCAGAAAAAGCAAAAGAGACGCTAAAAACATGTTTACAAGCCTCCCAATATAAATATGGATGGTAAAGTTTATTGCGCTTACCCTAGTCCAAATTACACAGAGAGCATAAAAACAAAAACCGTTCACTCATGTTTTGCATTCGTGAACGGCGGATAGGTCATTATTTATTTTTCTTGAAATGCATGTAGTGCGCGCAGAATTCTTTTATGTGGCGTCTCAACATGTCCATTGCTTCCTCCTCACGGAAAGGCTCCCTGTCGCAGAGGAAAATCGTCGTGGAGAAGGGGGAGATGAACTGAAAAGCGAGAATTCTTGCGTCACCGGGCTCCATGATACCCTCACGCATGAAAAACTCGAAAAGCTTTTCGGTATAGTTGAGAATATCTGTGAAAGAGCGCTGTGACTGGATAGCTGCTATTTCCGGGTCACGGAACTGCTCTATCGTAATGAGCTTGCGGAAATTGCTGATATACGGGTCGTGGATGGAATAGCTTATCTGGCGAACGATATCCTCCGTCATGGATTCGACGTTGGCGTTTTCAAATCTGCGGCGGATGCCCTCCTCGTCGGACCAATCAGGCTGCGCCATAATAGAATGCTTCTCATAACGGCTGAGCATTTCCTTGCGGATAGCGTCTACGATAGCCTGCTTGCCGGGAAAATGCTTATAAATAGAAGGAGCCTTTATACCGATAGTGCTAGCAATTTGGTTTATGCTGGTAGCCTCATAACCGTATTTTGAAAAGAGGTCGAGCGCAGCGTACATTATTCTCTGTTTAGTTGCCATCTTGTAAAATACACTCCAGTCAGCAATGATGCGCTTTCATGCATTGTGCGGCTCAAATACTGGCAAAGCCCGCGGCGATGAAAGTGAAGCGCCTTTTTCTAAGGCAGACATCTATATAATTATAGCTAATGCGCTTTAATGCGTCAATAGAAGCGGCTATGGTTTTAGCTTATAATAACTTTGTCTGACTATGTATGCCTCCCAGACATATTGACAGATAAAGCAAAGAATGCTATCCTTATTTTGGATTGTTATGTAGTACTACCCAATAATCAGTGTAATTAAAGGAGATATTGAAAATGAAAAAGTTTATTGCCGCTCTTCTTGCGGTTATGCTTATCCTGTCGCTCTTCGCGGGCTGCGGAAACGGGAACGCCGGCGATGCCAAAGCGCCCGAAACCGATGCTCCTGCCGCATCGGGCATAGCGTTCAGCGATATGCTCGGCCGCGAAATAAAGCTTGACGCCCCTGCGGACAAGATAGTCGTCCTCTCTCCGGCGGACTGTGAGATACTCTGCGCTATCGGCGCTGAGTCCTCTATCGTCGGCAGAGGAACCTATTGCGATTACCCCGAGTCTGTAAGCTCCATCACCGAGGTCGCTTCCGGCTCCGACACTAACGTCGAGCAGATAATCGCGCTTGCGCCCCAGGTCGTGCTGACAAGCTCCATGGATCAGAGCAAGGAGACCATCGACGCTATCGAAAACGCGGGCATCAGAGTCGTCGTAAGCCAGGCAAACACCATCGACGAGGTTTATACCGCCATCGGAAACATTGGCAAGGTCGTCGGCAAAACAGCCGAGGCCGATGCTCTCGTGGCGAGCATGAAGACAAGCTTTGACGAAATCGCCGCAAAGAAGGATAACACCGGCAAAACCGTTTACTTCGAGGTTTCTCCCCTTGTTTACGGCCTCTGGACCGCCGGCAAGGGCACCTTCATGAACGAGCTTGCCGAGCTCGTCGGCCTCACGAACATCTTCGCGGACGTAGAGGGCTGGGCCGAGGTCTCCGCCGAGCAGGTTATTGAGCGCAACCCCGATTATATCGTAACCATCACGATGTACTTCGGCGAAGGCCCCACCCCCGTCGAGGAGATCCTTTCCCGCGACGGCTGGCAGGGCATAACCGCCGTTAAGAACGCCGCCATCCTCAACGCCGACTCCAACGAAATATCCCGTCCCGGCCCGAGGCTTACCGACGCGGCTAAGATACTCTCTGATTTCGTATTGGGAGAAGGTTAAAATTTGAGCGGGAAAAATACGCTTAATAATAAAGAAACAGTAAGGGACGCATCTGCGTCCCTTACTGTTCAGGATAAAAAACCGGGCGTGAGAAGAGAAAGCTTTGCCTTCGTTATCTATCTGGGTTTTGCGCTGGTAACTCTCGCGGCCTTGCTTTTCTGCGTCTGCGTGGGGAGCGTAAGCGTCCCCCTGAAGGAAACCTTTGAGGTGATTTTGAAAGGCATATTCGGCAGAGAACTCCCGGAGGGGACGAGCCAGTACATAATCCTGAGCACCCGTCTGCCTCGCGTTCTCTGCGCGGCGCTCGTCGGCGCCTCGCTTTCCGTATGCGGCGGCGCGATGCAGGGTCTTCTCAAAAACCCGCTGGCGGACGGCTCCACCCTCGGCGTTTCCTCGGGCGCGTCGCTCGGCGCGGTGCTGGCAATAGCGTTCGGGATTACGATTCCGTCGCTGCCCTTTGCCGGGACGGTTGTAATGGCGATGCTTTTCGCGTTTTTGTCGCTCGTCGTTATACTTTCGCTTTCGTATAAGATGGATTTTTCCCTCTCCACGAATACGATTATTCTTATCGGCGTTATTTTTTCCATGTTCGTATCGAGCGTAATGAGCCTCGTTATCACCTTTGCCTCCGAAAAGGTGAAGCAGATAACCTTCTGGACGATGGGAAGCCTCGCGGGCAGCAGTTATGCGAATGTGCTAATGCTCTTTATCGCGCTCGTTCTCTTCGGCGGAACGCTTTTCCGCTATTCGCGTGAGCTGAACGCCTTCGCCGTGGGCGAGGATAACGCGCGGCACATAGGCGTGAACGTCAAGCGCGTCAAGCTCATCGTGCTCATTTCCGTTTCCGCGCTTATCGGCGTCTGCGTTTCCGTGGGTGGAACGATCGGCTTCGTCGGGCTCGTGATGCCGCACATGACGCGCATGGTCGTGGGGCCGAACCACAAAAAGCTCCTTCCGGCGACGGTTTTCTCCGGCGCTGTGTTCCTCATGCTGGCTGACCTTGTTTCGCGCGTGCTTTTCAGCCCGCGCGAGCTGCCGATCGGCGTCGTCACTTCGTTCGTCGGCTCGATAGTGTTCGTTTACATCTTCTATAAGTCGCGGAGGGGGAAATGATATGCTTGAGGTAAAGAACCTTTCCGTGAGCTACGGGCAGCATGAGGTGGTTTCCGACCTGAGCTTTTCCGTCAACGAGGGCGAATGGCTCATGCTTATCGGCCCTAATGGAGCGGGAAAATCCACCATCATAAGCGCCGTGTCCCAGAGTGAAAAATATACCGGCAACGTTTCCTTTGAAGGGCGCGACGTTAAGAGCATGAAGCCGAGCGAGCTTGCAAAGCTCCTTGGCGTCCTTTCGCAGAATCATATTATTTCCTATTCCTTCACCGTGGGGGAGATAGTCCGGCTGGGGCGTTACGCTTACTCGCCGCGCATTTTCTCAAAAAAATCGGACGAGGACGAAATAAGCGTCGAGCGCGCGCTTGAGGTGACGGGCATGACGGAGCTTGAGGGACATTACGCCGACACTCTCTCCGGCGGCGAGCTGCAAAGGGCGTTCCTCGCGCAGCTTTTCGCGCAGAACCCGCGCCTGCTCATCCTCGACGAGCCGACGAACCATCTCGACCTCGTTTATCAGAAGCAGATATTCGAGATAGTCAGCCAGTGGCTCAAAACGCCGGGGCGCGCGGTAATGTCCGTCGTCCACGACCTGAGCCTTGCGCGGCGCTACGGCTCGCGCGCTATCCTTCTCAACAAGGGCAAGGCCGTCGCGTCGGGCAGCGTCGCGGAGGTTTTTTCGCGCGAAAACCTGAACAGCGTCTATTCGATGGATGTTTACGACTGGATGAAGACGCAGCTTTCCCAGTGGGAGGACGAATAATGCCCCTGTGTTTGATTACCGGAGGCTCGGCATGCGGGAAAAGCACCTTCGCGGAGGGTCTGCTTGAAGCCTGCAGCGTACCGCGATATTATATCGCGGCGATGCGCCCTGTAAGCGACTGGGACAGGAAGCGCGTGGCGCGGCACAGAGCCGCCCGCGAAGGTAAAAATTTTATCACTGTTGAAAAGTATACTGACATCGGAGAGATACGGCTTCCGAAAAGAGGCTGCGCGCTGCTTGAGTGCGTCTGCAACCTCTGCGCCAACGAAATGTACTCTCCGAACGCGGATAAGGACGCTGCTGCGGAGAAAATCATCCGCGATATTTTGGCGCTTGATGCTCAATGCGAAACGCTTTTCGTGATAACAAACGAGATCGGCAGCGACGAGCCCGCCGGGTTTTCCGACTATATAAACGCCGTAGGCCGCATAAACGCCGCGCTTGCCGAACGGGCGGACTGCGTTTATGAGGTGGTCTGCGGAATCCCGCTTAGAATAAAGTGAGGTCTGTGCAATGGTTTTGATAATCGGCGGCGAGGGCGCGGGGAAAAGAAGCTATGCCCGCAGCCTCGGTTTTTCGGACGCGGACATGGCGGACGCCGTCATAGACGGCAGAAGCGTTGTTTACAACGCGCAGGATATGGTGCTGGCCGAGCCCTCCCGCGTTGACGAGCTGATTGAAAAGCTTTCGGAGAAGGCTGTCGTTATATGCAACGAGGTCGGCAGCGGGCTTATACCGCAGGAAGCGAAGAAGCGCGAAGCGCGCGTCGCCGTCGGGCGTCTCTGCTGCGTTCTGGCGCAGCGGGCGGACAAGGTGGTGCGCGTCGTGTGCGGGCTGCCGCAGCGCATCAAATAAGCCCGTTTGGGGCATTATAAGGATAATAACCGCAGTAAAACGGAGAAAAAATATGCGTAAACTCAGAAAACGCCGCACAATTCTCATTATTGCCGCTGCCGTGGGAGCATTGCTGCTCCTTTCCGGCTGCGGCTCTTTTCAAACGGAAAAACCGCCTCAGGGCAGGGAAGCGAGCCTTGAACAAAGCGCGGAGGAGACGGCGAGCCCGCATGAAGCGCTCGTCTTGGACGCCGATCCATCGGAACGGGACGAAGCGCCCGAAACGCCGCGATCTACCGAAGTGAGCACCGTTCCGGAAGAACGGGAAGAACGGGGAGAACAGGAGGAAACACCGGAATATTTCATCCCGCACCTTGAAACCCGTTATTTTCTGAAAAATCTATCGGGGCAGGAGCTTAAATTCTGCTCGCTCGTCTATACCTCGGCACTTGACTTGTCCGAGTCTGTCAGCGTCCCTGCCGGGATGGAATTGAGCTTTGAACAGGCCGACAGGCTTGTTTCGCTCGTCTTCTACGATTGCCCGGAGCTTATAATGTGCTCGGGCGGCTATTCCATCCATGGCGCACAGTATGTAAGCCGCGTCAAGCTCGTTTACCGCATGGACGAAGCGGAATATAAGCGGCAACGCGCCGAACTTGAAGCAGTGCTTTCGGAGTATGAAGCTGCCTGCGCCGGTTTGAGTGATTATGACGCGGAGCTTTATGTTCATGATAAAATATGTGAAAGCTGCGTCTATTCTACGAGCAGTGCTTACGCCGACAGCGCTTATGGCGCGCTTGTGAGCGGGAGCGCGCTGTGCCAGGGTTACACAAAGGCATTCCAGCTCGTCATGCAGCGTCTCGGGTACGTCTGCCTCTTCGTGAGCAGCGAGAAAATGCTCCATAGCTGGAACTTAATTTCGCTCGGCGGCGTGTACTATCAGATAGACCTTACCTGGGACGACAGCGGCGACTGCGTCAACTACGCCTATTTTAATATAGACGACGAGCGCTCCGCCGCCTTTGACCATGTCTACGACATGGAGGAGGGCCTGTCTTACCCCGCCTGCGACTCGCTCGCGCTGAACTATTACATCCTGAACGGCACGTATATAGGCCGAGAAACGGATCTCAAGGCGATGCTCCTTGCGGAGCTTGACAGAATGTACGCCTCCGGCGGCGGTGAGGTAGAGCTGATGTTTGAGGACGCGGAAGATCTGCGACGGATGATAGCCGAGCAGGGTGACTGGATAAAGGAATGGAATGCCGATAAATACCTCACTATTTGCTTTACAAGAACTATCATAGAAAAGAACGACCACGTATATATCGCGCGATTTGAGTTTTCGGAAGAGTAAACTATGCGCTGCACCCGTGTGGGCAACAGCCATTATACCCCCTTTATAGACCTTAAAAACCGAGCGCTTGCGGCGAAGAACCGCAAGCGCTCGGTTTTATTATTTTCGGTTTCTTTTACTTAGCGACCTTGTCGCAGAATCTTTCCATTATAGCGGCAACCTGAGCGCGTGTGGCGCTGCCCTGCGCGTCGAGGACTATGTTGCCGTCCTTGTCGGTGGTGCCGTTGATGAGGCCGACGCCGACTGCCCATGCAAGCGCGTCCTTCGCGTAATCGGATACGCCGTCCGCGTCGCCGAAGCTGCTTACGTCGCCCTGCGCCGTCGTGTCGTAACCCTTGTGCTGCGCGTAGTTATACAGCATGACTGCAAGCTGCTCGCGGGTCACAGAGTCGTTCGCGCCGAAGCTTTCGCCCTGACCCTTCGCGATGCCTGCGTCTACCATCCACGTTACAGCGCCGGCGAACCAGTCGTCCGCGGCTACGTCCTTGAACGCTGCCGTGTCGCCCGAAGCCTCGGCTCCGTCGAGGTTGAAGAGGAGCTGGGCAATCATGCCGCGGCTCGTGTCCGCGTTCGGCTCGAAGCTGCCGCCGCCGACTCCGTTCATGACCTCATGGGAGGCCGCCCACGCGACGCTGGAAGCGAACCAGTCGTCTGCCTTAACGTCGCCGAAATCCTTCGCGTTATCGACGATTTTCACCGTCGCAGAGCCTTCGAGCGAGAGAACTACGCCGTCCTCTCCGGTGGTGCTCGTCTTGACTATTTCCTCGCGTCCGTCGTCATAAACTATCACCGCGACGGTGCTGGCCGTGACGTTTTCTACCGGGATCTCAACCCTTACGGGCTTCTCGGTCTTGGGGAGCGTGACCGTTACGGGCGCGGCCTTCTCGGCGCTCGCCGCCGCCTTGACCTCTACCTGAACCTTTATGCTTTCGCCGGCCTTAGCCGCTTCTTCAACAGCCTTTTCGCTTACCTTCGCCTCGGCGGAAACGGTGTTGCCCTCCGCGTCGGTTTTAACGGTGCCGGTGGAGCCGTCGGAGGCGGTGTTTTCCGTAACGGCGCTGCCGTCCTTTGCTGTAGTTGTTTCGGTTTTGCTGCCGTCGGTCTTGGTGGTGGTCTCGGTCTTGCTGCCGTCGGCGTTCGTCTTGGTCTCGGTCTTGCTGCCGTCGTTGTTCGTTACGGTTTCGCCGGACTTGGGTGTTTCAGTCGTGCCACCGCCGGAAACGGGGCCGGAGGGATTTACAGGTCTATGTCCGCCGCCTTCGGAGGCGTTCGGGTCATAGGTATAGGTTGCGGTAGTTACCGCGCTTATGAAGCCGCTCTTAACAGCGGAGTCCAGTTCAGACCAGTCAAGCGCAGGACCCCAACTGCTGCCGGAGCTGCCGGGTCCGGGAACGAGGACTTCTTCTCCGAATCCGACGGGCAGTTCCCCGGAATTCACAATGACAGGCTCGACCTTGAATTCAAAACCATCGGGAACAGGAGCTTCGATAGCTTTTTCTATACGCTCCACCCACATCGACATGCCGGAGCCGCTCATCATGCAATACCTATATGCTACGGGTGTCGGATAGAGGGCGACTGCCTTTACAGTGGTGGTGTCCGTTACGGTAAAGGGGCCTACATAGCGCTTAGCGGTATCGCTCAGCTTGAAATACGATTCTTCGCTGCTGTTATCGAGCGTGGCGGGGTCGCTTCCGTCCGTGGTATAGAACACTGCCGCGCCCAGAGTCGGGCAGTCGATGGAAACGGTCTTGCTCTCTGCAAACTTGCCGCTCTCGGGGAGCTTGGGCTCCTCGGGCTTCGGCGCGCTGTATATGCCGTGAACGACAACATCATCGTCAGGCATGACGAAGGAATAGCTGCCGTCGGCATTTTTGGTAACCTCAAGCGTGGTTGCTTCCGGCTCTGTTGATTCTTCGCCTCCGCGCAGACGCATTATTTCCAGCTTCTTCACGAAGGCGTCAACAACGACTTCAACGTCCGTCAAATCCATAAGCATAGCAGGACTTGAGCTTGAAGACATGGAAGAAAGCACGCTCTTCACGTCTGCGGTTACGGTGACGGTCTCGCCCTTTTCCGCCTTCTCGGAGGAAGCGGTCAGACCGTAGCCGGACACATAGATATAATGTCCCGTGCCGATGTCGCGCGTCTGAGTCTCTCCGCAATACTCACAGGTGCGCGTCTGCGTTCCGTTACCGTTATCTTCCCATCTGCTCCAGTCGTGTCCCTGCGAGGGAACGGTTTTCGTTGCAAGGGTTTCGCGTATTAAGCTGTGGCAGGCGGAGCAGCGCAGCGCCGTCAAGACTTTGACGTCGTCCATGCAGTTTTTGCCAGAGGAAGATACGCCCATAGTTTCGTAGGAAGATAAGATTATAGTTTCGTAGGAATCCTCATCCACACGATGGGGGATCTTTAACACGAAATCGTATTCAAAAACGTCGTCAGTATAAGGCATACTATCAAACATGTATGCTTCCGAATCGGAGCAAACGAAGGCTGCTTCCCTGGAAAGACTGTAGCCGAAGTCAGCTTTAAGATACGCATAGCCGTATTCAGAATTTGAACCGCTAAAGCAATCATCAATATTTCCCCAATTATCTCCCCAACCAAACGGCAGATAAGTTTTGCCTTCATCTTCTATGTAGTTCAGCTTATAGTGCGCTCCTTCGGGAACGCTCACATCCGGCGTCGGGTGGTCTTCGCGCTTATCTCCGCACACGGGAACACTGTTGAATATGATCTCCGGGGTAATCTCGGTAAACCAGATGGCATAAGCCGTAACATCGCCGGTAAGCGGCGAATCCATAAAGTCCGATATGGCTTCCTGCAGAACATCAAGGCTGCTGTATTCGGAAACAGGCTTGGGCGCAAAGCCGATGAAGCGATAGCCCTTTGCGGTGGGGCTGCGATCGTACATATACTCACTGAGATAATGAGCAAGCTCATATCCCTTAAGCGCGCCGGTAATGGTTACGTTTTCGCCATGGCCGCCCATATCTATGGTTACGGTATAGGTATCTTCGCCGGGAGCGGCTTTTTCGCGGTAGTCTGCATCAGTGCACTTGGTGCAGACGCGCTTCTGCCAGGTGCGTCCGGGAGCGCTTTTAGTAAGCATCGCATCAGCAGCTTCCTCATCCGTCATATCCTGCCAGTCGCCCCATGCGTGCTCCGGCACGAATTCGAGGTAGCATTCCGCTTCAACCTCCGCGTCGGAACCGGCAGGTCTTGATACTGCATTGACCATAAGTCCGGCGTTGATAGCTGCCTTATTTGCTTCGGCGCATATAAGATTTGTATCTTCATTGAAGGCATAACCATAGTCGGCGATAAGCTCGATATCCACCAGCTCGTAGCCTTTGCCGCCCTGGAAGAGCTCGTCTTCCGCACACCTATGGTCATAAGCCCACCATTTGCGCTTGCTATAGTCGAGGGTCGCGTGCTGCCCGTCGGGAAGCGTAACGGTGAAGTCGCCTATTTTATCTCCGCAAACGGGAGTCTTGCTTGTCTTGAGCGTAACCTCGTCGAGAAGCTTTGCCCACTGGAGATAAACGGTAGTGTCCTCGGTTATATAGGGAGACGAAGTCTGCTGCATTTCTTCATAGAAATCCGCCCAGCTATCATAACTGGCTTTCAGACCATAAAAGCCTAAGTTGGGAATCATGCGAAAGAAGCTGCCGCTGGGGTACGGGGAAGACGAGCCGCCCATAGAAGGAGCATATACGGAGCTGCCGGAGGGTACCGCGGAAGCAGTGCCGTAAGAAACTGCTTTCATCTTGCGCGGTGAACCGTAAGCGGGGAGTACCCATCCTTCCTCCGAGGGAAGGAGAGAATACATATCGCCGCTTGAAAGCCCGCTCATAAACAGAGCCGAGGCTTTATCGCTGCTATACTCGGTCTCGCCCTGCAGCGCGAGCAGAACCGCCATGCTCAGCGGGGTGTCAGGGCCGACGTTCTTGATGACCGCCTGTGTCTTGCCGCCGTGTCCGTTATAATTTACGGTTACGGTATGTGTGACATAGGGGACGAATTTGCCGTAAATGGTGGTATCATTTGTTATGGTACTGTCGAGGTCAATCGGGTTCTTGTATTCCGGGTCGGTATAGTAGCCTTCAAAAATATAATCGCCCTCTATACCATATTGTTCGGGATTAGGACGAGAAAGGTTAAGCGACTCGAAAGTAACATACGCTGCTTGCTCCTGAAGGACCTTTTTCGTGCTGTCCGGAATACCTTCAAGATTATACTTAACCGTAACGGTATACGAAGGAATGGGAACAAATTTGACGTAAATGGTGGTTTCCTTGGTCAGACGATCATCCTCGCTAACCGGATTCTTGTATTCCGCGTCGTAATAGAAGCCGTCAAAGTAATATGACTCATCCAGATCATATTTTGTGGGATTCTTGAGGTGAGAATAATTGTTGAGGAAAGCCTTCAGTTTGCAGCCTTCTGTTCCATAAAAAACATTATAATTCTTGTCGGAATAATATCTAATAACGATATTATATTCATGAGCATTGCTTATGGGAATAACCTTATAAAGGTATTTCCCTGCTATATCCTCGCCGTCCGCAGCGGTTGTTTTGGCGAGCGTGTACGTATCTGTCGGAAAACGGCTGAGCAGCATGCATTCTTCTTCAAAATAACCGCCGGTGACGCTGCATACAGTGTAGTTAGTTATATCGACATTTTTAAAATAGCCGCCGGTGATATTGAGTTGGGTGGAAAATGCGTTGTTGCCGTAAGCATCGAGTTCGCCGTCGAAGACGCCGCCGGTGATATCAACGTTGCTGTAGCTTCTCAGCGCTTCTTCTTTGCTGATAAGCTTTCCGCCATTTATTTTAACTGTTATACAATGGCCGCCAATATAAAGCGCAGCCGCACTGGTACTGCTGCTCGTTGTTTCGACAGTGCCGCCGTTTATTGTAATGTTGCCGTATTCTGGTTCACTTGCGTATGAAAATATTACGTAAGACGTGTTCGTTGTGATTTTTCCGGTTTTTCCCTCGCTGCTGTCGTTAAGGACAAGAGAGCCGCCCTTATGCACTTCTAATGCAGTATAGTCATCCGTCTTAAACGTCAGGGTATGGCCCGCGAGATCCAGAGTAAGCGGCTTCGAAATATCCAACTGTTGGTCTATTTCCATATCCGCGCTGAGCTTTATCGAGCCGCCTTCACTGACCTTGGCAACAAGGTCGGTCGGAGACGCAACCACTATGGGGGTTTCTTCATACCCCGCCTGAACGGGCAGCGCCGTAAAGGGGATCAGGCTCAACAGCATAGCGAGCGTGAGCAAAATTGACAGAGCTTTTCTTGTGTGTTGCATAGGCTTTTCCTCCTGAAATCGCGCTCAGCGCGAAAGTTTTAACGCCATTGGTTCATTGCGCCGCGTAGCGGTTATACAGCATATCGCGCAGGATAACGAGCTCCTCTTCCGGCTCCAGACGGCTCTGATAGACAAGGCCGACGGCGTAGCGCGTAACGGCTGCGAGCATGATATGCAGCGTAACGGAGAACATTTCTTCCTCCGAAACGCCGCTTTTCAGCGTCCCGTCCACCTGGCCCTTGGCGAAAACGGCGCGAAAACGCTCGCGCAGCGCGTCCATCATGCCCTGATAGGGACTCAACTGCCTTTCACCAAGACGCTCCGCCCGGACATAGACGTTGAAAAACTGGTTGAAACGCAGGAGGTCTGCATGGCCGCGATACAGGGTAAGAAAGCTGTCGAGGAAAAACGCATAATCCTCTGCGGCAGACGTTTCCTCAGCTTTCTTGCGGTTTTTGCGGTTATCCTCCATGAAGCGGTCCCACGCCCATGTCGCCGTTTCGATAACGAGCTCATCCTTTGCTTTGAAGTAACGCTGGAGCGAGCGCAGCGTATAGCCTGTCTCGGCCGCGATTTGAGCCATCGTGACCGAAGCTATATTTCTTTGCGAAAACAGGCGATAGGCTGCTTTGAGCATCACCTGCCGCCGCTGGGACATATCCGCCGTGCTGAGCTTCATCTTATACTCCTATCCTGCCGCCCTTGCGGCAATGGCGTTGCTGGTTTACGTCACACTCCATGACATATACCACTATATCCTACCACAACACTATCAATATGGCAAGAGCATTATTTAACATATTTTTAAGAATAACAGGTAACAGAATTATAAGTAAATGCCGACTGATTTAAGGAATATGTAACCGATTCGAGCCTGCTGCAGCGAAAAATAGAACGCTTCCAAGTCATTTTTCGCTTGGAAGCGTTCTATGGCAACACCGCATAATTCCCGGCACATATCTTACTTGCAGAATATTCCGTCATATCGTCCAAAAATACTCGGCAATACACAAAGTATTACCTGCGTTTTTTGAACA
>JAEEGK010004880.1_pt1 | contig 32651 bp, 23 predicted proteins | sample 8958771 | NCBI WGS metagenome assembly JAEEGK01 (sample SAMN16246547, study PRJNA631951) | gut metagenome | biome: gut microbiome; feature: rumen; material: SC-attached | host: Bos | place: Iran: Karaj | collected 2018-10 | reverse complement strand
CATCGGCGACATCACGCTCTCCGATTTGTTCCACATTGATGAAGTTGAGCAAGTAATTGTCCTTAAACATCATTACGGCTTTGCGGGCGAGGGACGAATCGGATATGGTGCCGGCAAAATTGTTGGGCATAGAGTCCCTATTGCCGTATGCATCACTTTTTATGAGTGCTTTCAGTTTTTCCACCGGCAAATTTTCCTCGGCGGTTTTGTGAATGTAAAAATACCGTGCTTCAAGACTTTTGACTCCCGATAAAATTCGCGAGTGATGCGTAAATGGAACTTTGAAAAAATCTTCAACAGGGAAATCCTGTATGTTAGGAATTTTGATTGCATTAAACACATCTATCTTATTTTCAATTACTTGTAATTCATCGGTTGCAACCGATGAATTTAGTTTTTGCAATTCGTCGGTTGCAACCGATGGATTGTTGTCAAGCATTATCCACTCTTCGTAAAACAGACGCATCTCGCGCATCTGTGTTTCTCCGTATCCTCTAAGTCCCGGCAACTCCTTTTGCAGACGCTCGCTGATTATCTTCAACGCGCCTTGTCCCCAAAACTTTTTTCGAGTGTTGAGCGATATGTATTTGCCGATGCCGAAATAAACCGCAAGTTGGATGCGGTTTACGCCCTTTGCAGCCTCGTACTGCCCTTGCAGTATGGCGGTCTTGATTGTCTCTACCGCTGTTGTGTATATGCCGTCAATGCTTTTGCTCATAATGTTTGCCACGTTATTTTTTGCAAATGTAGCAATTTTATTCGGAATTTACGATTTTATCGGCGAAATTAAAAAATATTCCTTAACTTTGCACTGTGAAGTCCGCCGTTTGTAGGGCGGGCGGAGTAGATTATATAGAGGCGTTTATTTACGCTTTGTTACTGACTAATTGAAACTTCGAACACTTCAAATTAATCTTGTCAGAGACATTGCAGCGATAGATGTCCATTGGGTTATGTATATTACAACGGATGCCGTAGGTGTGTCCGTTTGTATTTGCATACGCGTGGGTCTTCGTTGCTCGTTTCGACAAGATGGGCAAGTTCGAAGGCCTCAATTAGTGGAACGGGCATAATAAGGTTCCACGCCTTTTTTGTATAATAGTTAACCGTCTGTTGGAGCCGTGGACAGCATAAATTTAAGGAACGATGCACGTAGGTGAGCAAATTCGGAGGGTGATGGACGAAAAAGACCATTCGGTTAAATGGTTAGCCGGAAAACTATGTTGCGACCGTACCAATATCTACAAAATTTACAACAAACCAAATATTGACACCGACCTACTCCAACGCATTTGCGTAATTCTCAATTATAATTTCTTTACATATATATCAAGCGAAACGAGCGAAATAATGTCGAAAAATTAGCGACGTTTTGTAGATTTTTCCGCCACACTGATTCCATTGCCGTTTTGTCGCCATGTCGTAAATTTGCAGCGTTAAACAATAAAAAAATTTGTTATGAATAAACTCAATTCTTCAATATTGTTTATTGTCGTTATTGTGATGACAATACAATTCAATTTCAGCGGTACAGCTTTCGGTCAGGAAGCAGTTGACCTCGGACTTCCCTCGGGTCTGCTTTGGTCAGACAGAAATGTCGGTGCATATGACGATTGCGATTGTGGTGATTATTTCTCATACGGAGAAACCGATAGCAAATCAAAGTATACTTGGGATACTTATGAGTATAGAAGCGGAAGTGATGAACAATTATCAATATCAAAATATGTTGATAATAATCCTTATTTGTATAAACTTGATGCAGAAGCAGATCCTGCGGCAGTAGAATGGGGTAAAGGTTGGCATGTTCCCACAAGAGGTGATTTTTTGGAACTTTTGGACAAATGTGACATTAAAATTGTGAATGACTACAAAGGCACAGGTGTAAGAGGTCTTCTTGTTTATAATAGGAAAGACAGAAGTAAATTCATTTTTATTGCAGGCTGCGGATTCAAAAAAGGCTTTGAACGTATCAATACGAGTTTGCATAAAAACGGACATGTAAAACTTTGGACTGCTACTGCCAATTTAAAATATGATGCGAATCAGGCGTTTTATTTTGTGGCTGACGACGGTAACGGTGGAGGCGGTCATACTTATGGCAATATTTTAGAAGAAGACTTCTGTATAGGAATGAATATGCGTGGTGTCAGAGAAAAAACTCAGGCAGAAATTGATAAATCAAAAGCGGAAGAACAACAAGCGAAACAAGCAGAAGAACAGAAAAAAGCGGAATTGAGGAATTCTCTGCCGAATATTGAGATGGTGTACGTTGAGGGCGGTACGTTTAAAATGGGAGCGACATCAGAACAGGGTAGTGATGCTTTTCCAACAGAAAAACCTGTTCATTCTGTAACATTAAGCAGTTTTTATATAGGCAAAACTGAGGTTACCCAAGAATTATGGACGGCGGTTATGGGCAGTAATCCAAGTAAATTTAACAAGGGCGGCAACTATCCCGTGGAAAATATTTCAGACTTAGTTAGAACGTTTTTGAAGAAACTCAATGATATAACTGGCAAAAATTACCGTTTGCCTACCGAAGCCGAGTGGGAATATGCCGCCCGTGGCGGTAACAAGAGTAAGGGATATAAGTACAGCGGCAGCAACGATATAAGCGAAGTGGCTGTTTGTTTTATGACTGACCCCAGTCCCGTAGCCTCTAAGTCACCAAACGAACTTGGTATTTATGATATGTCAGGAAATGTTCAGGAGTATTGTAGTGATTTATACGGTAATTATAAATCAAACCCACAAACTAATCCCAAAGGTGCTTCGATAGGAGAAGAACTTGGAGGGTACATACTTCGCGGTGGGTCTTTCAATGATTGGCCAAGGTCTTGTCGTGTTTCTTCACGTAATTGGACACGCAATCCTGTTCCTCTGTACGGATTGCGTCTTGTGCTGGATGATTCTGGAGAAGGTAATGCAAGTTCTCAAAAATTGTCTACTCTTGATGTTAGGGGTACTGTATATTCTACAAGTGGATTACCAATACCTGGCGTTAGTGTAAAGGTTAAAGGGACATCTAATGGTACAACCACCGATTTTGACGGAAATTTTCAGTTAAAAAATGTTCCTGCAAACGGAGTGCTAATAATTACAAGCGAATTATACGGTACAAAAACTGTAAATGTTGGTGGACAAACAAATTTATCAAAAATATATTTGCAATAATTAGAAGCAACAGAAAATGAAAAAAATTGTATTGAGTGTATTAACATGTTTGATTGTTTCAGTTTGTCTTGCTGACAATTGGGACTATCCTTACGTGGATCTTGAACTTCCTTCGGGAACGTTGTGGGCAACTTGTAATGTCGGCGCGGGAAATCCGTGGGAACACGGTACGTTTTATAAATGGGCAGAAACGATGCCGTCGAAAGAGTCAACGGGTGACAAATATTGGGACAGCCAAAGAGGTGAGTACTCAAAGTACGGCAGTTTGAGTGAAAATCCGAAACGTGAGGTTCTTGAAGCCTCTGATGACGCAGCAACTGTCAATATGGGCAACAATTGGCGTATGCCGACAATTGAAGAATGGAACGAACTCAGAGAGTATTGTGATTGGGTTTGGACAGCAAACTACCAAGGGAAAAGCGTTAACGGCTACCAGGTAATCAGCAAGAAAAATCCTAACAAGTCAATATTTTTGCCGGCATATTTGGGATATGGAGACTATTGGTCGGCAAGTAGAGGAATAGTTGGTAGTCGTAAAGGCGCAGGTATTGAATTTTATGAAAGGCGTGTTGGTAGATGCGACTTTGAAAGGAAAAGAGGACTTATGGTTCGTGCTGTTATGAGCAAAAAATAAGTGTTACAAACTGAAATATAACTACAAAGAAATGAAAAACAAATTCAAATTTATGGCATTCCTTTGCATATTTGCAATGGTTGCTATTAGTGCATTCTCGTCTTGTGTAGAAGAAGAAGAGGAGAAAAACGAGGAACCGACACTGTACTGTACTTGGAAGGTTTTAACGGATGAGTATCATACTGGTTATTTGGGAGTAACCGAGACCATTAAGTATGATGACAACGATTACATAATGCTCACCATCACCCAAGACACCTTCAAAGAGGAAATCTACAAAGAAGGCAAACTTGCGGATACACAAACATACAAACTATCTGTTATTCAGACTCTGCCGAGTCGTGATATTGAAAAAGGTAGTGTACAAGTATATGCAGGTTATTTAAGTATAGAGAAATCAATCCTTCATGTTGGTTTCCCAAATGGTGCAAAAAATCGTTCTCCAAGGACATATAATTGCATACGGGTGAAGTAAGTGAAGATTGGTTTCAACGTATGTTGGAGGATGGAGATGTAAATCACTCCCATTTACATCTCCATCGCCCCCAATTTTTACTCAATCTCCTGAATCGTCGGTATTACAGCAAACCAGCCATATACACTGGCAGATAAACAATTCCATCGGCTTCCTTTAAATCGGCGGTGTGCAGAACGTATGGCGTGGCAAGAAACTGAGCGTATTTTTGACGTAATTTCATAAGCGATGTTGTGGTGTAGCGGTTGGTGGATTTTACCTCTAACGGCGAAATGTTGTGGCGGTTGGTGATTGACGGTTTCTGAATAAGAAAATCGATTTCCATACGGTTTTCGGCGTTGGTTTCATCGTATTTGCTGAAAAAAAACAACTTGTGTCCCGATGCAGCAAGCATTTGTGCCACAATATTTTCTATCAACATTCCTTCGTTGATTTCCAACTTTTGAAACATCAATTTTTGATAGATGGTCTCGTCAACGATGCTTTTGTTGTTGAAGGCGTGGCTTATCAAAAGTCCCGTGTCGCCCATATAGCATTTGAGGGTTGTGCGGTCTTCGTTGAGCCGCAGACCTATGTTGGGTTCGGTGGAATTGTAACAACAATTGATGATTTTTGCGTCGGCGAGCCACAGAAATGCGTCTTCGTAGTCGCGCATCCGTGCCTCCGCTTTCAGTGCCGAAAGACGGAATTTTTTCTCGTGTTTTTGTAGTTGTCCGGGCAGCGCGTCAAAAATGGATGTTACCCTCAGTTCCAAACCTTCGGCGTATTTGCGAATGTCGTTGCGGTAGAGGTTAAGTATTTGACGCTTAATCAAATCCACTTTGTCAAAATCGTGGTTGTTGACATATTCCTGCACAGCCTGAGGCATTCCGCCCACAATCAAATACTGTCGGAACAAGTCCATCGCCTTGCGGTGAAAATCACCAAGCGGCTTCAGTTTTTCAAAACAGTTTTTGATGTATTCCATCAGCATTTCGTTGCCTGTTGCCCACAGAAACTCCTCAAAATCCAATGGTTGCATTTCAATAAGGTACTCTTCGCTTGGAATTAGTATGTCCTTGACATTCCGTCTGATGCTGATGAGCGAACCTGTTTCAATATAGTCAAAACGACCGTCTTTAACAAGGTGTTTGATGCCCGCCCGTGCTTTGGGACAGTCTTGTACTTCATCAAAAATGATTACCGAGGAGCGTTCAACAAGTTTTACCTGATAATGAAGTTGTATGTTAAACAACAGAGTGTCAATATCTTCCATATAAAGGTCGAACCAATCTTTCACCTGTTTCGGGGCCTTGCTGAAATCTATCAGGATAAACGACTGATATTCCTGTTTCGCAAACAATTCGGCAATAAAACTCTTGCCAGTACGCCTTGCGCCTTCTATCATTGCCGCCGACGTTCCGTCGCTCTGATTTTTCCATTTTAGCAACTCGTTGTAAATCTTTCGTTTAAGCATATCCAATACACTTTTCTGAGGTTTAATTTTTGCTGATTATACACCTTTCTGAGGTTTAATTTTATGCAAAAGTACACCTTTCTGAGGTTTTGTGCAAGTTTTGGGACTATTATTTTTTCATAATTGTTTTTTTCCATCGAAACCCACGTAAGTCCGTTTCCCAAAACTTCGGTTTTGAAGGTATTGAAACCCTCTCTTTCGTAGAATGTGAACGAACTTTGCACATCGGCGCAAGTTTCGAGCCATACGCGGCGGTGCGGCAATAATTCCTGAATTTTGTGAAACAGTAGCCTGCCATAGCCATTTTGCTGAAATTCAGGCAATACCATTAGTCTGCCGATGTAGAGCGAACCGTCGTCAACGTTGCCGCGCACCGAGCCAATTATTTTGCCGTTGTCGTCAACCATTTTCAAGACAGTGAATTTCGGAAAATCCTCGCGAGCCTGATTCACCGTTTCAGTTAGATTGGGCGCATCAAGCCAATTAAGTTGCTCTGCCACAGGATAAAACGCCTTGTATTGAAGTTCCAAAATTTCAGGTACGTCTTCTATTGTTGCTATTTCGATTTCCATTTTGGGTGTGTTTTTTTATTTGCGCAAAGGTAGGGAAAAATGACGGGACGGACAAGTTTTTTGTTTCTTCACTCGTGATAATCCTCATCCTTCCACTGAAACTTCACCGTTTCGGGAACCATATATTTGCCGATTTTGTAGTCGATGTTGGCTTTGTGGGCTTGGCTGAGTTGGTAGCAACGGCGGATGCGGTACATCTTGCCGTCCTTGATAAAACGCGCACCCGTCTGATGAAAACGGAAGGCAACATCACGAGCCACGCATTGAGAGCGCACATCGAGAATCCAATCATAATTGCAGGGACGAGCATCCACGCCCGATTCGCCACTTACGGCAACTTCCTCAATTTCAGGCGTTAAATAAGGCGTAAGGTCAACGGCTGAAAGCATCGGAGCCACCATAATGCTCTTGTGTTTGATGGGCATAGAGAGAAAAATCGGCAGGCGGTAATCAGCCATTTGTTGGTTTTCAACGGTGCAGCCTACCATTACATTGTCGTAACCATCGCCCCAATCGCTTGGGATGCAATCCATAAAACGGTCGATGCGTTTGGTGAAGAAATAAAACCAAAGGTCGCTCCGTTGCTTAATCATCTGCCAACATTCGCCTCGCCAAGGGTCGGCATCTTTCAAAAGGAAATCCGACGTAAAACAAGTGAAAACAATCCGTCCGCTTGGAATTTTCCAACTTTTGTCGCGTTTGCGTTTTATTGGGAGGTTGAAATTGCCGGTTTTTCTACATTCTTGGCTTGAAATTTCGCTGCCGTACATCTCGTCTTGACGATAGACATAACAGTATTTGCATCCGGGGCTGATTTTGGTGCAACCGTGCCACGGATTCCAATCGGCGTATATTTCCCAATGCTCTGCCATAGTTTAATTATACTCCCCAATTATCTTCTCCATAAAAATCATTCCGTACCAACGGTTGAATTTATGAATGCTACTGCGGAAATAACCAATGGTTTTGAAACCTAAATGTTTATGAAAATTTTCGCTGTTGTGGTCGAGGTATTCATCGTCTTGATCGTCGGGAACGGTGATACTTGCATATAGGTTGATGATTCCCATCTTTTTGAGGGCGGGAAAAAGATGCTGATACAAAAGCCGTCCAATGCCTTTTTTGCGGGCAGATTTGTCGATATAAATTGATAATTCTACCGTATGGTTGAAGGCCGCACGCGAGCGGAAAACTCCGGCGTAGGCATAACCAAGGATTTTGCCGTTCTCTTCGGCGCAGATATAGGGATATTTTTGGGTAGTTTTTTCTATCCTCTGTTCAAATTCTGCAACCGAGGGAACAGTCAGTTCGGCTGTAATAGCCGTATTTTCAACATAATAGCCGTAGATGTTCACTAATTGTGCGGCATCTGATTTGGTAACGGGACGTATCATTTTAGTTTTTATTTGTTTTGCAAAGATAATAAAAATAATCAGTTTTAAAAATATTTGCTAATCCTGAAACATTATTTTATCTTTGCGGAAATTATATATAACACTTCATCAAATAATTTTTACAGATATGAAAAACAAAATCCTTTCGGTGGCGGCGATTGCTGCCGCGTTGTTGATTGGTAGTTGCGGCACGTCCACAAATCAGCCGCAAGAGCCGCAGACCGGCTGCACCAATCCTGTATTGTGGTCCGACATCCCCGACCTCTCGATGTTGCGCGTGGGCGACACGTATTATATGACGAGCACCACGATGCATCTGAATCCGGGCGTTCCCGTGATGAAGTCAAAGGACTTGTCTAATTGGGAGATTGTGAGTTATTGTTATGACATCCTCGGCAATCAGGACGAGACTATGCTCATTGGTGGCAAAAACACCTACGGCAAAGGCTCGTGGGCAAGTTGCATCCGTTACGTGGGCGGCAAGTTCATTGTGAGCACCTTCGACCAAGTGACAGCCAAGACCTACTTCTTCGTCACCGACAATATCGAGAGCGGCAAGTGGGAGCGTCACGAGTTTGAGCCATCATTGCACGACCACACCGTTGTCTTTGAGGAAGACGGTCACATCTATATGATTAACGGCAATGGCAAACTCTCCATCCGCGAAATCAAGCCTGATTTTAGCGGCATTGTGGACGGCACGGAGAAGGTGCTTATCGAGGATGCCGGACTTCCCGCCGGCGGGCGCGAACAGATGATGCTCAATGGCGAGGGTTCGCAGATGTTTAAGATTAACGGCAAATATTACCTCTTCAACATCGTATGGCCGCGTGGTGGTATGCGCACCGTGGTTTGTCATCGTGCCGACAATCTTTTTGGTCCTTACGAGGGCAAGGTGGTCTTCCAAGACAAGGGCGTGGCTCAGGGCGGACTCGTTGACACTCCCGACGGACGTTGGTTCGCTTACCTCTTTGGCGACCGTGGCGGCGTTGGTCGTATTCCGTTCATCGTTCCTGTGGAGTGGAAGGACGGCTGGCCGATGATGGGCGTTGACGGCAAAGTGCCCGATTCGCTCGCGCTCCCCAAGAGCAAAGGTCTTATCCCCGGCATCGTGGATGGCGACGAATTTGACGGCGACAAGGTGAAACTTGTTTGGCAGTGGAATCACAATCCTGTCAACGAGTTGTGGTCGCTCAGTGAAAGGAAAGGTTTTATGCGTTTCAAGACCGACCGCACCGACACTATCTTCACCCAAAGCCGCAATATGCTCACACAGCGCACTTTTGGTCCCAAGTGCAACGGCTCTGTTTGCCTTGACGCTTCGGGTCTCAACGATGGCGACGTTGCCGGACTTGCATTGTTGGCGGGACAGTTTGGCTTTGTCGGCGTAAGCAACAACGGCGGCAAGAAGTCCATCGTGATGGTTGACAATATGTATGAAGGCGAAGACGCCGGCGGCTGGCCTCCAAAGCGCGGCACACAGCACGTTGTAGCGTCGGTTCCAACGGATGCCGATGTGGTGTATTTCAAGGCTTCGTGCGATTTTTCACGCATTGCCGACGATAGTCAGATTGGCAGCCACGGCGTCGATACGGCAGAGTTCTATTATTCGCTCGACGGCAATGATTGGAAGGGCATAGGCCATACATTCAAGATGGTTTATATGCTCGATCACTTTATGGGTCAGCGTTACGCATTGTTCTATTACTCCACCAAGACACCTGGCGGACACGCTGATTTCGATTGGTACAAGGTTTCGTACTAAAATTGCATATTTTTTCAACTTTTATGAAGGAAACCGCAAAAAAAATGGAACTTTTTTTTGCGGTTTTCGTTATATATAAGGATGTAATTTGTGCAAGAACAAAAATACAATTACTGCTTTATATGGATATCGGATTGTTTTCACAACCAATTAAGGTTTTTCTGGCGGATGTTTCCGACGACGTCGCGGCAAAAAGGGAGAAACTTCTTGCCGTGCTCCGCAATGCAAGGATGCAGGTGGAGGTCGCCGACAAGGACGCCGACGATGAGGCTGTAGGCGCGCAGATGAAGTCGTGCGACTGCTCGGTGCACATCCTCGGCAACGTAGACATCTACAACCCCGACGGCGGCGGCTACGATACGGCGGCGGGCTCTCAATACAGGGTCGCAAAGGCTATTCAGGGCGACAATTTCAAGATGTTTGTCTGGAATCCCTCTGGCGTCATTGGACAAGCCAATCAGTATGTGAACGACATACGGCGTGGCATTGTGGAAAACACCGTATATTCGTCCAAGCCCTCGCCGATAGTGTTTGTGGAGGAGCTGAGGGGCATCATGAGCGTCCGCTCCAAGATGCAGCAGCAGATTGAGAAAAAGGATGTCTTCTTCATTTACAACGATTTGGACCGCAACACTTCCAACGACATCCTCAACATGCTCGAGGACGTCCTTTCGGTGGCGAAGCTGTCAATCTCCATGAACAGCGACACCGACTACACCGAATACATCAAGAACCAGCTCCCCGGCTGCAAGATTGGAGTCATCTATTACGACTACGCCGGCGACTGGGCTTTGTCGTTTGCGCGGCAGATTTGGAAGGACAACGGCGGCAAGTCGGGAAGGACGCCGCTTTTCATTGTCGGCAACTCCCAGCACGCCACGGCGGAGAGCCTGAAAAGCTTCAAGGGAATCATGGAGCCCGACGTAAACGAAATCAGCCTTATCCCGCTCGACATAAAGGTGTTCTTCGACAAGGTAAGTTCGTGAATTTTTATCCACTTTAACAATGTATTAAATACGCCGGCTGACTTATATGTTGGCACTTATTTTGATTGTTTCAAAAGATACGGCGTACACAAAAAAAAATAAATGACTAACGGCATCTGTCCATATCCCGGTCTAAGGCCTTTCACTGAGGAGGAGTCAATCTTCTTCAAGGGGCGTGATTTGCATATACGCCAGATTGTGAGGCTGTTGGAGGGCAACAAGATGGCTTTCATCACCGGTGCGTCTGGCGACGGCAAGTCGTCGATGGTATATGCCGGCGTGGTGCCGTACATCAGGGCGGGTTTTTTCAAGGCCGATTACAATAGCTGGATCATCGCCGACTTCAAGCCGCAGCGCAACCCCTTGGCGTCCCTCGCCGAATCGCTTTCCAAAGAGATGGAGATTGATTACAACGAATGTCTCAACGAGCTTTCCAACGGCTTCTCCGCCATCGTCAATCTTTACCACAAACACGGTTTTTGTAGCGAAGACGCCGATACAGGAAAAAATTTGCTTGTAATCGCTGACCAGTTCGAGGAAGTTTTCACCAATTCCGACAATTTTAACGACGGCGAGCCGAGCGAGGAGTGTTATACCACCATCAATCTCCTGTTGGAGACCGTGCGCATAGCCGTTGCCGAAAATCTCCCTGTCTATGTGATATTTACGATGCGCAGCGACTTCATAAGCCAGTGCACCGTTTTTAAAAATCTTCCCGAATTTATCGCCTATTCGCAGTTTTTTGTGCCGCAGTTGAAACGCAGCGAAATCTGCCAGGTTATAGAAGAACCTGCGCGTTTGGCGGGCGGCAGCGTGTCAGACAGGCTCAGGGAGGTTATCGTCAACAATTTGAACAACGGTTTCGACCAGTTGCCGGTGTTGCAGCACGCCCTCAACCTTCTTTGGAAAACCGCCGACAATGGCAAGGAGCAGCTCGACCTCATCCACCTTGCAAAAATTGCCGGCATATCCCGCGACGCCCTTTCCAAGGACGAGCAGCAGGAGTTTGACCGTTGGTACGCCATGCGTCCGGCATACGAGAAAAAATATTTTGGAAAGCCCGACCTCAACAACGTCCTCAACGCCCACGCGGGCATCCTATACGAGAGCGCATACGATTATTTTATGACCCACGCCGATTGGGCGGATAAAAACATCACGCCCGACGACAGCAAGATGATTATCTCGGCGGCGTTTAAGTCGCTCGTCAAGATAGACCACAACCGTCCTGTACGCAACCGTTGCACCCTCAACGAAATCTCCGGCATCATCAACCGTCCCGAAATATCCACGGCGGCGGTGTGCGGAGTGCTCAATATCTTCCGCCTGCCCGACAATACCTTGCTGCGCCCGTTTATCGAGACCGACAAGCTCGCCACGCAATACCTGTCTGGCGACACCGTACTCGACATCACGCACGAGGCTCTCGTCCGAAATTGGAAAAAGCTCGATGTCTGGAATGCAGAAGAAGCCGCCGACACCAAGGAATACCGCGATTTCAATTCGCAGATGCAACGATGGATCGACAACGACCGCCGCAGCGGATTCCTCCTGCCGGCGGGCAACCTTGGCTATTTTGAAACGTGGTACAACCGTGTTAGGCCAAATCCGTTTTGGCTCGCAAAGCAGGATTCGAGCAAACTGCCTCTTAATCAAAAACTAAAAAACGCTGATGTGCAGACCCGCTACTGCCGCGACTTTATCACAGAGAGTCGCGAGGCTGTGGACGCCGCACGCAAGGCCAAGAAGCGTAGAAACCGTGTAATTGGTGCGTTGGTGATTGGCTCGTTGATATTCTTGTCGGTGTTGACATTTTGGGCGTTGTCGGAGAGAAACGATGCGCAAAAACAGTATGAACGCGCCGAACAGAAGACCGAGGAGGCGGAGCACAACGCTCAGGAAGCGCAACGTCAGGCAATAACCGCCCAGAACGAAAAAGAACGTGCCGACATGGCCGCCGAGAGTGCAAGTATTGAGCGTGAACGTGCCGTAGCGGAGGCTGAGAATGCGCGTAAGGCAGAGGAGGCGGCTCTTGTCGCATTAAAAACTGCCAACGAGGCGCGCATCCTCGCCGACAGTATGAAAAATTCTGCCATCGACAATCTTCGCGTAGCCGATTCAGCACGTATTGTGGCGGTGGAGCAGACCCGCAAGGCGAAAGAAGCCTCCGACAGCGCGGCGCGGCTCTACAATATCGCAGTCAGCAATGCGTTGGCGTTGAAGGCTAAAAACCGTTACGAAGACAAGACCATGAACCTCCGCCTTGCGTGGTCGGCGTGGCTTATCAACAAGCAGTATGGCATCACCGAAAACGCCCCCGCGCTCTACGAGGCTATGGTAACAGCAATGCAGGAAAACGGTTTCGACAATTCGCTAAAAGTAAACGACGCCGATGTCGCCGATTTCTTTGTAGATTCGCAGAACCGCCTCTTTACCGTGACGGAATGGGGCGAAGTGGCGGGCTACAAGATAGCCGGCGACAAGCCGCAAGAGTTTATGCGTATCAAGCCCTCGGAGAGCGACGTGCCAATTCACAAGACGTTTTTTATTGGCAACAACTACTTGCTGTACAATACGTTGGACAAGAAAAACTATTTGACCACCATTTCGTCGCAGAGCACCGTCCCGCTTGGTGACAATGGCTACATCAACGCTGTGGTAATGTCCGACGACAAGTCCAAGATAGTGGCGGCATACGACGACGGCAGGATTATGGTGATGGACGCTCAATCGCTCGACAAAAAGGTTGTAAGCAGTATCAATTTGAAACGCAAAATCATTGACATCGTGCCCACATCCGCTCCAAACGAGTATTACGTGTTGCTCCATTCGGGCACGCTACTCAAATGGAACTTGGACAACGACAATACCGACGAAATTTTCAGGCGTACGTGGATGGACGTTGGCTCCAAGTTGGTTGACATCCGCGACAAGCATCTCCTTGCGGTGTGCTATGCCGACGGCTACATCTATTACCACGACACTGCCGACGATACCCAAAACTACGAGTTTGAGGACAGCCATGCCAAGGTAGAATACGCCGTCTATGACCCAAATACGCAGATACTTGCACTCAGCAGCTCCGACAAGCGCATCACATTGCTCGACACCAAGGATTTTTCGTTGCAGCCGTGCTACATCGAGGAGACCAACCTCCGCAGCAGCAGGGTCAAGTCGGTTAGGTTCAACGGCAAAGGTATGCTCTTTGCGCTCACTGACAAGCACGACATACTATATTGGGATTCCGACGTCAACCAATACGCCAAGTCGTTGGAAAGCCTCAACTTGCAGCCACTCACGCCGACGGAGAAAAATTTGGTGCTTGGACGCGAATTTGCGGGCGGGTGGTAATTGTTAACGAAACTATTATTATATTTGCCATTATGAAAGGAATTGGATTGATAGCGGTATTATTGACGATGAGCCTTGGGGTGTTTGCGCAGGCGGACACTTCGGGCAGAGGCGGCTATATCCATATCTTCGACAACCTCACCACGCCAGGCGTGCCGCTGCCCGACGATTATAATGGCAAACTCCACCTCACCGACTCTGGCGACAGCACCGAGGTGAGCATAGACGAGGTGGTGCAAAACATCAAAATCCTCTATGACGCGGGTCGTTTTAGCGAGGCGTTGAGGTACGCCTACTATGTCCGCACGAGGCAAAACGACGAAAAAGACAAGTTTTCGAGATTGCAGACCGAACAACTCCGCAAATATTCCATCGCCTCATTCGCGGAGGTGGGATACAATAGGATGGCGGATTCGCTGATGGAGTTGTTTTGCAACCGTATTCCTTTTTATAAGATAAAGGTCGACGACCCCGACGCCTTTGTCAAGCTCAAAGCAAAATATGATACTCGTCCGTTGATAGCATTCAGGGTGTCGGCGAGCCACGTATATCCCGTGATGAAGATAGACACGATATACACCATCCGCGAGCGCAGTTCCGGCTACCATTATACCGACATCAAATCTATGTCGCAGGAGTTTTCCATGATATTTTACCCGTGGAAAAAATGGGAGGTTGCCGTGGGAGTGTCGTTAACTAAGTTGAGGTTCAATCGTTTGGAGTCTGGTGCCAAATTGTATTTCTTGTATGCGGAGGAAGACAAGTTTTATAGTTTCCCGTTGGAAGTGGGATACAACCTTCCGTCGATATACGGTATTATAACGCCAGAAGTGTATCTTGGAGTCAAATATACCACCATTTATAAGAGTGACTACAAGACCAGGGATTTGAGGCGCACAAACGTGTGGGAATTGGGAATTGCGGATGATACAGTGTCATGTGCAGGCAGCATTATGGGCTCAAGAAATTCGTTTGTAACGCTTTATGGGGGCGCGAGGGCCAATTATTCGTTCAGGCGTTTCGTGTTTTTTGTAGGTGTGCATTACGGCATGGCGTTAAAGGAGATGCGCAAGCCCGAAAACAAGTACATGACCACGGATCTTATTGTAAACCATAAATTTATCCCTGAGGCGATGAGGCTCCACCAAATCGCCGTCAACTTCGGGCTAAAAATCAATTTGGTTTACAAGACGTCCGCGTTATATGGATACGGTTATAAAAAGTGATTGATTATGAGATTATTGTCAATAATAATTATACTAACGGTTATTCTGAGCAGCGGCTGCAAAGATGGTGGCATCATGGCGGACAACGATGCCGTGATAGCCGATTCTGCGAGCCTCCGCGGCGTCATAAGAGTTAACATGAAACTCTTGAGTACGCCGATAATGGTGGATGGTGCGCTTGTATCCTTGCATGAAGGCCAAAGTGCTGAGCCGTGGTATCCGATGAAGATATTTCCCGATGGCAGTTTCTGTGTATATCCGTTTGAAGTGGAGTGGAAGCCTGGCGACGTCTTTGCGGAAGATAATGTAGAAATTGCTCAGGATCTATCTTTGCCCACCAACGTCATATTGTTGCCAGATTCTGACGGAGGCTTTTACTTGTTTGGCGCGGGTAATGAACGGTATTCCAGTTCTAAGCAGACGGCTCTCGTCAAGTTCGACAAAGACTGCAACGTCGTCTATCAGCTGTGCGAGTTTTATGATGTAAATAACAATGCGGTTCCGTGTAAGGCGATACCGCTTGGGGACGGACGTTGTGCATTGCTTATCAGGTGTGATTCTTACTATACCGAGAACTTTGAGTATGTTCCTGAAGAATGGTACATAAGGCTCATAGATAAAGATGGTAGCACCATCAGCAAAGTCGAAATAGATTTGAGCGAGTCGTCGGTTACTACGAGTTTTATTTATTCGTGTGGAGATGTGCTATTTTTCGACTGCAAATCATACGACGGGGAGCATCGTTATGTGCAGTCTTTTGACCTCAATGGCAAGTTGCTCTACCAACAAGAACAGGATGTATTCGCCGAACTCCGTTATATTATATATACTGGCAATGCCACCATTCTGTCCTATCTGCATCAGGATTATGAAGAGCAGGAAACCGAGTATGGAACGTCGATAAATGTAACGGGAGGACATTCCTTTTATACAAAGGTAAGAAGCCCCCACGATTTTGAAGTAAAGTATTTTGAAGGATCAGATTCCTCATACGTGTTTACGGGCGGGGTGCAATGTGGCAGCGATGAAATTTTGTACGGTTATTGCATCGAAAAGTTCGTGGGTATGAATGACGGCTTTACAAACAACAAAGTGGAGCACAAAGGCCTGATAGTAAAAAACGACGAAGTGATTACATTTGGTGGACGCACCGTAAAGTATATCTTAGGCGTTTGGGAAGAAAACGGGCTTTACACCATCTATTACAAGGAGTTGCAACCAGAGGTAGTAGACAAAGAAAATGTCAATACGGGTTGGGACAATTTTGTCTGCATTTATCAGACTGACGATTTAAAGAAACTTGAAAATTGACGACATTAGACATCATATTACTTGTTTTGCTCGCATTGGCGGTGGCAGCGGCGGCTTACTTCTTCTTAACGAGGAGAAGGGCGGCGGCTAAGGCTGTTGCTGTGTATGGCGACGACCTCAAAAGGCAAATCAAGCAATCGGAGGAAGAGGCGTTGCGGTACAAAATTCTGTACACCGACGCCGCCAGCGCAGCCGAAATGCAGACGATGGAGACCATTGGTCAATCCGACATTCCAATAGAGGACATCCTCAAAAACGCTGAAAGAATAATAATAGAGCAGGAGAAACTTGAAAGCGAAAAAGCGGAAATAGCGCAGCGCAACCGCAAGCTTTGGGACATGTCGCTCTCCATCCAGAAGGAGAAGGAGCGCATAGCCGTATTGAAAAAGGACATCGAGGAAAAGCACCGCTCCGTTACCGACAGCATACAGTACGCGCAGCGCATACAGCTTGCTGTATTGCCGAGCAAGAAGATTTTGCAACGTTGTTTCTCCGATTATTTTCTCTTTTGGCGACCGAGGGACATCGTTTCTGGCGATTTCTACTGGATGAAACAGTGTGGCGACGTTATAGCCTTCACCATTGCCGACTGCACGGGACACGGCGTCCCAGGGTCGTTCATGAGCCTTTTGGGTGTTACGTTCCTCAACGACATCTGCAACGCCATCGACGAGGATACTATGCCCTCTGACATTCTCGAAAACCTCCGCGCCGACATCATCAGCGCGCTCAATCAGGACAGCAGCGGAAAGCCCACCGACGACGGCATGGACATAGCCTTCTGCATTCTCAATTTGAAGACCATGAAACTGCGTTTTGCCGGTGCCAACAATCCCATGTACCTTGTCCGCAAAGGCGAGTTGCAGGAGTTAAGGCCCGTCAAGAATCCCATCGGCAATTACAATTTTGTCAGGGAATTTAAGACGGAGGAGGTCGAGGTCCAAGAGGGAGACTGGGTATATATGTTTTCCGACGGTTTCCCCGACCAGTTTGGCGGTCCAGAAAACAGAAAACTCACCTCGCGGCGTTTCAAGGAGTTGATCGCGGACGTTTCGCAATACTCCGGCGATGAGCAGTCGCGGAGGTTAGGCGAGTCCCTCACAGAATGGCGCGGCGAATATCCTCAGTTGGACGATGTTTTGGTGGGTGGCTACAGAATATTACCACAGCCATCCTAAATCTATGTACAGCGCGTTGCTGCCGTCGTGCTTGTCGAGGCAGCGTCCGTAATCTATGCTCACGATAAAATTGTTGTTGAGGGCAATCCTCAAGCCGCCGCCAAGGGCGTTATGCAGGCGTTCTGAGTCGTTTTTGGGTGCGGTGGTGTTATACTTGTCGGTGATGATTCCAGTGTCGTAAAATCCGCTTAAAGCGAGGTAAAGATCCTGCTTGAACACTTTTGTCTTTAGAAATTTCCAACGCGCCTCAAAATTGCCGAAAGCGTAGCCGTCGCCCTGCAGACGGTCGCGTTTGAGCCCCCGGACGGTCTTCACGCCGCCAATGCCGTCGAAGATGTACTTGGAGTCAAAGTAGAACGGCAGGATGTAGAACGGCATTTCGCCGCCGATGAGGAAGCTTGCGGCTATGCGGTATGTGAGGATAAACCGGTCGTCCACTATTGGAAAATACTCCCTGACGCTTGCCGAGAGGGTGGTGTAGGTGTCGTTGGAGCCTAAAAACGACGGGGCGACGCCGATGTAAAGTTCGTTCCAGAATCCGCGTGTGGGGCAGGAGATTACGTCGCGGCTGTCGTAGACGACTCCCGCCTTTACTAATGTCACCGTGCCGCCGTCTGCCTCCGACGCCTTTATGTGTCCGTTGGCTACGTAATTGAGGTAGAGGTTGTTGTCGGGCGTGGCGTCGGGGAGGATGTCTTTGCCCGATTTGCCCTTGTTGAGTTTTTCGATGTCGGGGGCATTGACGTCGATGTTGAAAAACATCAGGCCTGTAAACCATTTGAGATTTTTGACGCGGGTCTCGCCCCGTAGGTTGAGCATTACACGCCACATCTTCCTGCCGATGCGGTAATACACGCGGCTGAGGTATTCGGGGCTGTCCTGGTCTTCGTAGTCGGAGTTGTAATTGGCCTCGTAACCGTTGAAACCGTAAAAATCTATGCTTTTTTCGGTGGCGTAGTTGACGTCGGCGAGAAAGTTCATCCTTGTGCCGAGAAACTGGCGGTCCTCGTAGATGATGTTGTTTTTGCCGGTGCCTTTGGTAGTGCGCGACCATTCGGCATAAATCGACTTGCGGTAGTTGGGGTAGGAACTGCCGTCGCCGTAGTCATATACGTTGCCGAGTATGCCATAGCGGAATCCGTTGTCGGAGTTGTAGCCGATTGCGGGGAGTGCGCCGCCAAATTTCCATCCTTTCTTGACGTTGGCGGAGTCTGTCTGCGCCGCGCTTATTGAAGGCAGCATTGCTATTGCCGCGAGGGTGAGGAGATGTTTCATCGTGTAATATTTAAAAAATACGGGCTACCTTTGTTGTCAGACAGCCCGTATAAATGTGATTCTTAAAGTAAGTGTTAGTTGTTTTCAGGATTCTGGATTACAAAATCCTCCATAAACTTGGTCGTGTAATTGCCGGCGCGGAAGTCTTCGTTTTCGAGGAGTTGCTGGTGGAATGGCGCGGTGGTCTTCACACCTTCGATAACGAGTTCAAAGAGTGCGCGGCGCATCTTGTCGATGGCTTCGGCGCGTGTCTGTGCTACGGCAACGATTTTTGCAATCATCGAGTCGTAGTTAGCCGGAATTTTGTAGCCGGTATATACGTGTGTATCAACGCGGATGCCGTTGCCGCCGGGCAGGTGAAGTCCTGTGATTTGTCCCGGACAGGGGCGGAAGTTGTTGAAGGGGTCTTCGGCGTTGATGCGGCACTCGATGGCGTGAGCCTGCGGATAATAGTTGCGCTGAGAGATTTTGGCTCCGGCGGCTATCATTATCTGCTCTTTCACGAGGTCGAGTTTTGTAACTTCTTCGGTGATGCCGTGCTCCACTTGGATGCGGGTGTTCATCTCCATAAAGTAGAAGTTGCGGTTTTTGTCCACAAGGAACTCGCACGTGCCTACGCCTTCGTATTTGATGGCTTTTGCCGCCTTGATGGCTGCTTCGCCCATCTTGTGGCGGAGTGCCTCGGTCATAAAGGGTGAGGGGGTCTCCTCCAAAAGTTTCTGATGGCGGCGTTGGATGGAACAGTCGCGCTCAGAGAGGTGGCATACGTTGCCGTATTGGTCGCCAGCTATCTGGATTTCGATGTGGTGCGGTTCTTCGATGTATTTTTCGAGGTAAACGGCGTCGTTGGCGAAGGATGCCGCCGCTTCTTGTTTCGCCGCGTTCCAAAGGTGTTCAAATTCTTCTTCGTTGCGGATGATGCGCATACCTTTGCCGCCGCCGCCCGCCGTTGCTTTGAGCATTACGGGGTAGCCGATGCGGAGAGCCTCGCGCTTGCCTTCCTCAACGGTGTCGATGAGGCCGTCGGTTCCGGGTGTGATGGGCACACCGTTGGCAATCATTGTCTTGCGTGCTGTCGCCTTGTCGCCCATCTTGTTGATGTGCTCCTCGGTGGGGCCTATGAACTTGATGCCGTGCTCGGTGCAGATGCGGGCGAATTTGGCGTTTTCGGAGAGGAAGCCGTAGCCCGGGTGGATTGCGTCGGCGTTGGTGAGTTCAGCCACGGAGATTATTGCCGGTATGTTGAGGTAACTCTGTGCCGACGGTGCGGGACCTATGCATACCGCCTCGTCTGCAAACCTGACGTGCAACGAATCCCTGTCGGCGGTGGAATATATCGCCACGGTCTTGATGCCCATCTCTTTGCAGGTGCGGATGATGCGGAGCGCGATTTCGCCTCGGTTGGCTATAAGTATCTTGTTAAACATTTCCTTTCAATAAAAATTAATTGTGTGGAACCTGACTTCCGCGCCTTGTTACGGCTCGATGAGGAACAACGGCTGGTCGTACTCAACTGGGCTGCCGTCCTCGACGAGGATTTTGGCGATTTTGCCCGATACTTCGGCTTCGATTTCGTTGAAGAGTTTCATAGCCTCGATTACGCACAATACCTTGCCTTTGGAGATTTCGTCGCCAACATTAACGTAGATTGGCTTGTCGGGCGAGGGGCGGCGGTAGAATGTGCCTACCATCGGAGATTTGATGGTGAGGTATTTCTTGTCGTCTTCCTTGGTCTCCTGGCGGAACTCGATGGGTGTAGTAGTCGTGGTGGCTGCCTGTACGGGGTTGCCCATTTGTTGCGAAATGCCCGATGCCATCTGCAAGTGGTAGGGAATCTGAATCGGGTCGTTGCCTGCCGCCGGTGCTGCAATTGCGCCTACGGGGAATTTGACGTTGAGTTTGAGGTCGTCGGTCTGGACGTCCACCTCAGATATGCCGATTTTGGAGACTGTTCTGATGAAGTCTTGTATTTCCTTTAAGTTTGCCATAATAATTACGAGTTACGAATTATGAATTACGAGTTACGAATTATGAATTATTATTTGCTGTCATATCCCCATTTGAGCCATACAGAGCCCCACGTGAATCCTGCGCCGAATGCGGAGAGGATGAGGTTGTCGCCCTTGTGGAGCTGGTGTTCCCATTCGCAGAGGCAGAGGGGGATGGTCGCCGAGGTGGTGTTGCCGTATTTGTGGATGTTGATCATCACTTTGGACGGGTCGAGTTCCATGCGGCGTGCCGTTGCATCGATGATGCGGAGGTTTGCCTGGTGCGGAACGAGATACGCGATGTCGCTGGCTTTGAGACCGTTGCGCTCCATTATCTCTACTGATACATCAGCCATACGCATTACTGCATATTTGAATACGGGCTGTCCTTCCTGATAGATGAAGTGTTCGCGGTTTTGTACGGTTTCTATCGACGGGGGATTGAGCGAGCCGCCCGCCTTCATACGGAGATATTTGACTCCCACGCCGTCTGAGCGGAGTATGTAGTCCTTGATGCCGAGGTCTTCTTCGGTGGGTTCGAGCAGCACAGCCGATGCCGCGTCGCCAAAGAGAGGGCAGGTCTTGCGGTCGGTGTAGTCGGTGATGGCCGACATCTTCTCCGCGCCTACTACGATAATTTTCTTTTCGGTGCCCGCTTTGATGAACTTGGAAGCCGTTGTGATTGCGTATAAGAAACCCGAACACGCCGCGTGGAGGTCGAAGGCGTAGGCATTGGTGAGCCCCGCCATATCGGCGATGATGATGCCTGTGGCCGGGAAGAAATAGTCGGGCGCTACTGTCGCGCATATTACGAGGTCGATTTCTTCGGGCTTGGTGCCGGTCTTTCGGAGCAGGTCTTTGACGGCTTCTGCGCCCATATAAGCCGATGCCTTGTCCTTATCTTTGAGTATGCGGCGTTCCTTGATGCCCATGTGGCTCATAATCCACTCGTCGTTGGTGTCCACCATCTTGGACAACTCCTCGTTGGTGAGCCTGTACTCGGGAAGGTACTTTCCTACGCCTGTAATTACTGCGTTGATGTTGCTCATTCTGTGTAAATAAATTGTCGGAAAAGGGATAGAAAATTAGTTGCATTCGTGTGGCGTGGACGGGCAGAAAAAAAGACAAATGAGGTAAATCCGGCTATCACAGTCGCACCTCATCTGTCTTGACATCTTGCCTACCATCATAGGTTACTCTGCTGCCGCAGTCTCGGTAGCGATGGCGAGTTGTCCACGGTAGTAGCCGCACTCGGGGCATACGTGGTGCATCTGGATTGTTGCGCCGCAGTTGCTGCATTTTGTGAGCGTGGGTGCAGTCGCCTTATAATGTGTTCTTCTCTTGTCCCTTCTTGTCTTGGACATCTTGCTTCTAGGATTTGCCATTTTCTCTTACTATTTTTTATATGTGTTACTTAATTTTTGTTGTATTTTTTGCCAACGAGGGTCGCGTGAAAGCTTCTGCTCGATGGTCTCCATTTCTTGTCCGGCGAAGGGGTCGGCGTCGGGGGCACTGGAATCGTCGCTGACAAGTTCGTCTTCGTCGTATTCCTCGGCATCTTCGTCGTCGGCATAATCTTCGTCTTCGTCATATTCCTCTCCATCTTCTTCGTCCTCGTCTTCATCGTACTCTTCACCGTCGTCGTACTCGTCGTCATATTCTTCTTCGTCGTCATCGTCGGCGATGAGGATGTGCGAGAGCATCTCTGGGTCGCAGCCGGGCTGTCCGTCGGGGAGGTCGGGGTGCACGCGGCGGGCGGGCAGACTCAGCACTACATATTCATATATGTGCTGGCTGAGGTCGAGGAAGTCGTCGTCTTCTCCAATGGTGATTACGTCGTCGGCTTCATCGAGCGGCGTGGTCTTGTCGCCATACTTAACTACAAGGTCGTAGGATGCGTCGATTGGCATATCGAAAGGCTCGAGGCATCTGTCACACTCCACTTGAAGGGTGCCGGAGATGTCGAGACGTATGCTAAGCCCCGCCGACGATACCCTCATCGTGGCGTGGACATTGGCATCTCCGTCTTGTGCCATAGGCTCGTCGAACATCGCGAAGAAATTCTTATCTATATGATAATCAAACTCGTAGGTGCCCGACTCCAATGTCTTGTAGTCTATTATGTACTCTTGTCCCTTGTTAGACATAGTTCACCTTTTTATAAGGCGCAAAATTAATCATTTATCTGCAATTAAAAAAAAATATTTTCATTTTTTTGCAGAATTATACAGGGATTGCCACGCTGATGACCTTGTAGGGCTGGCCTTCGGCGTTGTTGATGAGTGTGAATGTCTCGCGGTAGAGCTGCTCGCCACGTGTGAATTTGCGGCTTTTCTTTTTGCCTTTGATGATTTCGTCCCAGAATTTGTCGAAGTTTTCCATGTCGTTTTTGGTGAGGGCGAGGATTTCGCGGAGGCTGTGTCCTACGATGTCGCTGCGCTTGTAGCCGGTGACGTCGAGAGTCTTGTCGCGGAGATCCTGCACTACGGCGTTGATGTCGTACCTGGTGACGATGCATGTCTCCGAGAGTGCGTCGAGGATGGATTCGGTTTCGTATTGGAGTTTGCCAATCTCGGCTCGAGATTCCTTGATGCCTGCGAGCGACTTCTGGATTTCGTTTTCACGGAAGGCAAGCTCGTCGCTCTGCGTGCGGAATTTTTCGAGGAGCTCGGCGGTGTTGATGTTTTTCTTGATGTTGCTGATGGACGATGCGATACGCTCCGCCACGCTGTCAAAGAATGAAATCTGGTAGTCTTCGATGAGCTTGATGGACGCAATCTCGATGACGCCGTGCACTTCGTCTTCAAATACGAGCGGCACGAGGAGCAGGCAGCGGGGCTTGTTTTCGCCGAGGCCTGATGTTATATAAAGGTATCCGTCGGGGATGTCGGTGAGGAATATCGTCTTGCCCTCTATTGCACATCGTCCCACGAGGCTCTCGCCAAATTCCACGCGGCCTTCGAGCTGTTTTTTGCGGTCGAATGCGTATGCGGCCTTGAGGCTGAGGTATTTGGTGTCTTCTTGCTCTTCCGAAATGAAGATGCCGCCCTGCAACGCGCCTACGTATTTTACGAGGAAGCTGATGACGTTGAAGGAGAATTCGGAAATGTCGATGTTGCTCATACGGAGGTATTCGCCGAGCTGTGCGAGGCCGTTTTGCGACCAGGAGAGCTTTTCGTTTTCTATCTTTCTGTTTTCTTCTTCAATCTGGGCGTGCTGGAGGTTTTTCTGCATGTCGATGAGCGCGGCGTCGAGAGCGTTCTGACTGTCGATTTCGTATTTGATGTTGAGGTCGCCGCTACCGATGCTTCGTGCAAACTGTGTGGTCTTTTGGATTTTTTCGGCGAAGATGTTGAGCGACTTGTAGAAAGTGTTGATTTCTTCGTCGGACGATTCGAGGTGCTCCACCTTGTCGTATTCGCCACGGTCGATGTAGCTGAGCATCAGGGATGCCTGTTGCATCGGGTTGGTGGATTTCCTGACGAATGTGAGTGTGAAAAATACCATTATGCATAGTCCAAGGAACGAGAGCAGGAAGTATGGCATTATCTTCCTAATTGTCTGCTTGACGATTCTGGAGTAGTGAATTTCCGATACCAAGGTCCAGGGCTTGCCGCTGTCTTTTACGGTGATTGGGATGAGCGTGATGTGCGACTTGTTGCCGTCGCGGTCTTGGTAGTCGGTGCTGCAAACGAGTGATTCGGTGATTGCCTGCGCCACTTCGTCGTCCTTTTCGATTTCTGCGTATGCGTCGAGGAAGTTGGTGCGGTCGAGGTCTTTGTTGGAATGACAGTAAATCTTGCCATTGCTTGCAATCACGAAAGGCTTGCCGGCGTAGTCGAGCGGCATGATGTCGAGAGTCTTGGCAATGTCGGATAGCGGCATTTCGGCTTCCACGATGCCAATGAAGGTGTCGTGGAGCATTATCCTCGTGGCTATCGATGTACACTGCTGAGATTCGGAGTGCGCGATGTATTCGCCTAAACTTATTTCTGGGCTTGTGAAAAGCGTGTGCATCGAGCCGTTTTTCATCTGATAGTAGTTTTCGCTGACGTATTCACCTTCGAGGTCCACGGTGTCTTTGGTGATTCTTGGGCGACCGTCGAGCATGTAGGCTTTCATGATGAGGCGGCCATACGGGCGGCTCCACGACTTGCACACTGCTGAAAATTCCCACGTGACAGTGATGGAGGCAAACTGCGGATTCTCGATGCAGAGGGTCTGCAGGCTCTGCTCTACGAATGGGATGAGGTCGTAGCCGTATTTTTCGCGGGCGGAAGCCAGCATGTTGCTTATTGTGTTGGCGGTCTGTACGCTGGTATTAAGGTACGACGAAATCTCGTCCGACTTGTACTGGCTGTACCTGTCGGAGGTCCTGATTGTCTGGTTGAGGCTTACCTTGTAGTCGTCGTACACGAGGTACGTGGCTATCAGTATGTATGCCAGCAGCAGCGAGAATATTAATATAGCTATGTTGCGAAAGTTGTTTTTCATTATGCTGTGCAGGTTATTATCGTAATTGTAATTGCTATTAAAAAAACATCTAACAATTTTTGCACCAAACATTTTGCATAACGCTGGTGCCGTTGTTTTTGCAACCAAAGTTATAAATTATCTTTGAGATTTTGAGCATTTTTTGAGAAATGTTTTTTTAATTTTTATTTTTAACATTTGTTAACTAAAATCGTGCAACCTTTTTTATGTTTTTCCGTTCTTATAGGTGTGTTTCATGTTATAGAATACTTCTTTTTTTAGTTGTTTATTTTTTGATTGCGGGGCGGCCATCCGGACGCCCCGTTTTTCGTATATATACTTATTGTCTTAATTATCAATCATTTGCCAGCGATATAATGCCTTCCTATCTGACATTCGATGCAGCGGCGCGGCTTGCAGTAGGCGGTGTCGAGCTGTATGACCGCCTGTGAATCGTATGCTGATTGTATTGAAAGCCCGGCTTTTTTTTTGGTTGCAACGAGCGAATTTTTTTCTGGCGGAAGTTTTTCCAAGATGTCCACTGCGAGTTCGGCGAGGTCGCTATTGCCGGTATATTGCGCATAACAGGTGAGGAATGGACATACGAGGTTGATGATAAGCAGGTGTTTTGCGTCGGTGCCGAGGGGCGGGATTTCGTTGTTGCCGTTGATTGTAAACAATGCTTCCATCTGCTCTATGTCGGTGCAGGAGAGCATCTTGTCGAAGATTGGCGTATTGGTGGCAACGAGGGATGCCAATTGCCTCATGCGGACGAAAGGCGAATTTTGCGGACGTGTGCCCGAATATTTCCAGATGCTTGGGTCGATGGGGGAGAGGTTGTATTTTGCTTGTTGGTAATTGTATTCTTGTTGCAGGGTTTGAGAGTCGCTTCCTTTGTATTTGCCGGAGAGGAGAAGCCCCGCCTGTCCGTACAGTAACGCAAGGATTGTGATGAAAGAGTCTGAATTTTTGATTATCAGGTGGAAAGGCAACGACATTGCCGTAAGCTCGAATGGAGTGGAATTTTTGCCGAAACCAAAGCTCCTCGCCAAGTATTGCCAGAAAGTCTGTAGCCAGTCGCCTTGGGTTGTCTGGAGGGTGTTGTTGATGAGTGCGGCTTTTTGCTGAAGTCTTTCTATTGTAAGACGTGAGGTGAAAGTCAGGGAGTTGAATGTATTGAGTTCAAGTATTCCTGCGGGGCAGAGGTGCGGGTTTTGCTGGTTGAGGAGCTGGTGGCAACGGTCGTCGATAGACTTGTCGTATTGTATTACGAGGGTGGGGACGAGATTGCCGCGTCGGTCGGTGAGGGGGGCGTCGTCCTCAAATACCACGTGCATTATAATATTGTCGTAGGCATGGTCGAGGTGGTGCTTGTGGAGCGGCCAGTGCGACGATTTGGTGTGCAGCTCCACATTGCCGGTCCAAAGGATGTCGCCGATGCGTATCTGAGCGTCGGTGATGTCTGGACCGGACATTGTGTTGGTGTATCCTGTCTTGACTACTTGGACGGGTTCGCCTTGCGTGGTGTGCAGTCCGGCTGGGTCAAAAAGCCTGTTTTGCCATATAAGTGCGAGTGTCTTTTCGTTCATGGTAGGGCTGTTAGTCGTCCACGATGAGTTTTTTGAGGCGTTCTATCTGGAATTCCTTCGCCTCCTCGCGCAACCTCTGCGCCGTGTTGGTGAAGTATTGGTGGGTCGACAAAAAATTGACCTGCTTTTTGTTCCAGGTGTTGAGGTCGATGTCGGAGCCCTGTTCGCGGAGTTCTTCGTAGAGCGCGTTGGAGATAGGAATGAAGTCGCTGCGTCCGAGGTAGTCGAGGTCGGCGTCGCAGATTACCTTTTCGAGCAGGTTGTGCGGGTTTGGCGGCAGTTTGGTCGCCATGATGATGTCGCAAATTTTGTTGATTTGCTCGTCGTTGTAGTGCCATTTGGGCAGGATTTCGCGGGCAAATTGTGTGCTGTAAAATTCGTGGTTGTCGAATCCGATGATGAGACCCGAATCGTGGAAGAGCGCGGCGGTCTTGAGCAGGAGGATGTCGGTGTCGTCGAGACCTTCGCCAAGTCCGATGAGTTCAGCCTGGTTAACGACGTCGATGGTGTGTTTGTAATTGTGGTAATGCAGGGTCTTGGGGAGTTCGCGCTCGAGCTTGTCGAGCACAAATTCCTGCAGGTCGGTGAACTGACGGAGCGCGTATTTGATTTTGAAGATGTCGTTGGGGTATTCGCCTATTTTCTTATTGACCGACAATGCCGGACGCAGCCTCCTGACGTAGTACATCTCGAGGTCGCCGTGGTACTTGACGGGTGTGACGCCGTTATAATCCGTGACGAAATATTCCCTGACGAGTTCGTATGTGTATACAGACACGTTGATTTTGTCGTGCTCTGCCGCTGCCGCCATTCGTGTGGCGATATTGACGGTCTCGCCTTTGATGTCGTATGAAAATTTTTTCTTGCCGTTTACTGTTGCCACTACGGGGCCAGTGTGGATGCCAATGCGGAGTTCCCAAAACTTGTTGTCGTCGTCCACCATTGCCTTGAGGCTTTTGGTGTAACGCACCATTTCCATTGCGCTGAGCACAACGTCCACGGGGTTGGTGATGTTTTTTTCGGGTATGCCGCCAACGCACATGAAAGCGTCGCCTATTGTCTTGATTATCTGCAGATTGTGAGCCGCCGCGATGTCGGCAAACTGGATGATAATCTGATCGAGCTCGTCTACGCCAGATTGCGTGCGAGGCTCGTTGTTGTTGGACTTGTAGCCGCGCATATCAACGTACATCACCGTTGCCATCTTAAACCTTAGCAGCCTGGTGCCGGTCTCGTTGTCGATGGTGATGTCTTGGGGCAACACGTCTTTGGGAAGCGTTGATATGATGCCTTCGAGACGGTCTAACTCGGATTGAGCCTTTTCGTATGATGCCTTCAACTGGTCGATTTGCGCTTTGGCTTGCGACAGCTCCTGCTCTAAGCGTGTGTTTTTGAAGATAAGCTCGTTTTGGCTGTTGTCCATAACGTTTGAGTGTGTTATATGATGTGAATATGGCGCGAATTGGGAAAAAAGCTGCGATTATTGTCGGCGATGCCGCATATTAAAATAATCGCAGTCTTTTTTGTAGTGGTTGGCTGGCTTGTATGCTAACGAGTGAGGAGCCAGAGAGCCTGGTCGATGTTTTTGCGGAGATCGGGCAATGCGGCGCGAGCCTCTGCCACGGTCTTAAACTGCTTCACTGTTACCCTGTGGTACTGTCCGTAGGGTTCGAGGATTTTGGAGTCGTAGCCTTTTGCCTTGAGCTTATTGTTGAGCTTCTGAGCGTTGTTGTAGAGGGTGAAGCTACCAGCAACGATGTAGAAGACTTTGGAATTGTCGACCTGAGAGTCGGGCACTTGCGAGAGGTTGCCTTCCTTGTCTTCGGTCATAACAGGCTCCGGCTCTGTCTTTGCGCCGTTGTTAGCGTTGGCATTGGCGGTTTGGTCGGCAGTGGTGGTGCCGTAGTCGCTGTCGGCTGTGCTTCCCGTGTATTCCGAGTCGGCGTATGGGTCGTAGGTCGACATTGTGTCGCTGTTGTTGCTGTTGCTTGCCTGATCGGCGTTCTTGTTGTTCTTGCATCCTGCGAGTGCGAGCAGTGCAACTGATGCAAGCGCGAGTCCAAATAGTTTAAGTTTTGACATAATGTGTTTATTTTTAAAGGTTTACAATTTCTTATAGACTTTTTTCAGTTGTAAAGTTACAAATAATTTTTGATATTGTGTATATTTTTCGTTTCTTTTTTTTAATAAGCCACTCTTAGAGCGGTTGCGTTGTTGAATTTGTCTTTTGAGATGGCCACGGGGCTGGGATTTGCGAGGCTTGCGAGGTATGCGGCAGCGTGGCAGCTGTCGGCTTCCATGAGGAAGTAGATGTTGCCGTCTTCTGATACTTCAAAGTCTTTGCACGACTTGTCGCCCGGCAGTATTTTGAGGATGTTGCCGTTTGCGATGTCGTAGATGTTGAGGTGCCGCAGATCGTCGCGCTCGGTGTCGTAGTCGGCGCAGGTATATACAATGCGGTCGTTGCCTGGCGTAAACTGGATTTTGCACGAAGTGTTGATAGAAAGCCCGTTGTCGACGCATAGGTGGTCGCAGCTGATGGTCTTGATGTGTTTTGCAATGCCGTTGGCTAATGTGTAGACGAGCACCTTCTGCATGTCGTGGCATGAGAGCAGCCTGCCGTCGGGGCTGAATGTGGGGTTGTACAATGCCTTGGTGTCGGGGTTTGCTATGCTTGTGAGGGAGCTGTCGCGCATATTGTACAATAGCACCATGCATGAATATTCGTCGAATTGGCAGCTTACAGCGAGGAGGTTGCCGTCAGGGCTGAAGCTTCTCGAATGGTAATTGTATATGCCGAGGTCGAGGCTTCGGTCGTTTTTGGTGTTGATGTTGTAAAGGTGCACGGTGCATCGTCCGTCGGTGGTGTCGGTGTATGCGATGATGTCGCCGGTAGGCGCGAGGGTGATGTCGGTGCCTTTGATGTCGGTGGTCTTGAGGATGTCGGCAGAATTGCCCACCATGATTTTGCCGTCGGCTTCTATTGCGAAGAAGTTGTCGGCGTTGTGCGCGGGCTTTTGGGTGTCGTCGCTCTGCGTTGTGCGGAATGCGGTGAGCGTTTCTTCTGGCATCACGAGGGTGTCTGACTGTTGGGTGGAGTCCACTTCTTGCTTCTGTCCGCCGCATGATGCGAAGATGATTGTTGTGATTATTATATATATGTTGGTTCTCATATAATATAAGGTGTGTTGTTTTAGTAATTGCCGATATAAAAATTGTAGTACGCCTCTATTGTGGCTGCATCGTGGATTCGTCGGAGGTTTTCTTCGCTTACTGCCATTATCTTGATGTCGGTGCCGCCGTTGAGGAAGTCTTCGTTTTGTTTGGTGAATCCGTCGCAGAATATCTTTGACTGTTCCTTGTTGTCGAAATACGTGACTAAAAGTGCGCGTATGTCGCCCGATTGCAGGTCTTTGTCTTCTTCTACGTCCATTCGGTTGAGCCCATTGTCGGCGCAGTATTTCATCAGGTGAAATTTCAACTGACCTGTTTTATTGGCTGCTGTATCTGCAACAATGGCGAGTACGGCGTGCTTGGAATTGGGCGAGAGTTCGAATTGCTTGGTGTCGAAGTGCCCCGTGGCGAGGGCGTCGAGCTTGTCTTGTGCAGGCTTGACGAGTGCGCTGTTAGGGTATTTCTCCAATAGGTATTCGAGACGCTCGCGCATCATGTCGGTATTGTGCATGCGTCCGTATGAACGCGCCTCCATGTAGATGAGGTTTGGCATTATGCTGAGGTCTGCATATTCCTTTTGGGCTTGGAGGCTGAGGGTTGTCGCCTGTTGGTAATTGCCGGCGTTGAATGATGCCACCACATTGTCGTACTGCCGGAGCGCGTCTTCCTTGCGACGGGCTACGGTCTGCAAATATTGTGGGTCGCTGAGTATCTTGGCGTAGCCCGATTCGGGGTATTGCGACATCAACTGCTGCTTGTTGTAATCGGAGAGTTGCTGCTCGCCTTTCTTTTGGTAGAGTTTGACGAGCTGATACAGGCTCTGCGGCATCAGGTAATGGTCGGGGTGCTTTTGGTTGAGGTAGAGCAGGGTTTCGATGGCCTTGTCGATGTCTTCTATCTTTTCTTCGTAGACGCCCGCCGCCGCAAACCACGAGTCGGATTCCTTGCTGATGCTTACCTGCATTGCAGAATCGGTGAGGGGCAGTTTTTGTATGTAAAATTCGGGCATCTTGTTGTTGAGGGTGGAGTCGCCTTTTTCGGTGTCGTCCTCGTCGTCAGAATCGGTGTCGGTGGATTCCGATTTGTTTTTGCGCCTCCAATTGTCTTCGAGGGGACGGTTGCCCCATTTTTTGAGGAACTCGGAGCGTCCGTAATTGAGGGCTGTTACGTTGTACAAGTACCATTTGCCGCTGAATCCTGGGTTGCCGTCTTGTCCGGTGTATTCTACGCCGTAATTGTTGTCACGGGATTGAAAATAGGGCTGCGACTGCATGAGCTTCTCCTGCTCCTCCTTGTCGATGACATCGAGGATGATTTTATGAATCAATTTGTTGCGGTCGGCTTCCGACATTTTGGCTACACGTTGCAAGCTGTCCTGATGCTCAGCCTCGCGGATGTAGGTGATGAGTTCGGAGAGATTTTTGGCTTTCTTGGATACGGCGTCGTAATTGGAGTAAGTCTTGGGCAAGTACGCCATTGTGGAGTCGTAGAATGTGCCGGCGTTGATGTAGTCGTTTTTATCAAAATAAATATCTGCCGCCGCCATATACGACTTGGCTTTTTGAATATTGTTGCTGGATGAGTATTGTGCTGAAAGTCTGTAATCTATGAGTGCCGAGTTGATGTTTTCGTTGCGGTACTCCATTTCGGCGAGTGCGTAATAAATTTGGTCGCGGTAAGGCTGGTTTTTGGGGTCTTTTGCCAATGCTTCGAGTCCGTGGCGGATTTTTTCCACGTTGTCGCCGGGGGTGAACACGACAGCGAGGTTGATTTTGGCGTTGAATACCATTGAGTATTCCGGGCGCATCTTGATTACTTGTTCATAGCACTTGCGAGCCTTGGGGTAGTCGCCCGCCATGCGGTTGAGGTCGCCGAGGATGTAGGAAAGCCACGCCTTTTCTGATTTCTTTTTGGTGAGGTCGAGGGCGTCTTCCAAATGCGTGATTGCCGTGGTGTATTTGCGCCGGCTGATTGCTATCTGCGCATACACCTTGTGGATGTCGGCGTCGAGTTTCTTGGGATGACGTAGGTCTTTGACGAGTTTGTCGAGGAGTTCCTGCGCTTCGTCGTATTTTTTTTGCGCCCAATATGTCTTCGCAAGCCATAGCTGCGCCTCGAATTTTGTAGGCTCGTGGCGGAAGCGCGTGACGCCGAGTTGCAACGACGACTCGGCGCGGTCGAAGTCTGCCGCCACGTAGTTTGCCTTGCCCATGAGGAGGTATGTGTCGTCTATCCACTTGCAAAATTCTGGCTTGTTGAAGAAGTCTTGGTCGGCGGTGGACATGCCTGTGCGGGCGTAGCGTTGCGATGGCTTGGATGTGATGGAATGTTTGAGGATGTTTTTGCCGCATTCTTCCACGCATGCGTCCATGTATGGCGAGGCAATCTGCGCGGCGTTGGGCGAATCAAAGCGATATACCGGCGGCAGGTCGGTGTAATCGACTTTGAGATTGTCGGTAATCGCTTTGATGCCTTGTTCGTAAGACTGCCTTGCTTCAAACACGACATTATACCGCGACGTCACGTTGTGGAACGAGCGCGTCGCGGTGGTGTTTTTCGTGTTGCTGCATGCACACATACACGCCACTATCAGCGGGTATATGCAGGCGGCTATTTTGCGGCTTGAA
>JAEEGK010004879.1_pt1 | contig 32653 bp, 36 predicted proteins | sample 8958771 | NCBI WGS metagenome assembly JAEEGK01 (sample SAMN16246547, study PRJNA631951) | gut metagenome | biome: gut microbiome; feature: rumen; material: SC-attached | host: Bos | place: Iran: Karaj | collected 2018-10 | reverse complement strand
TGACACGTGCAATGCTCCATGCTCCAACTGAGAGCTGTCCAAAGACTGGAAGAAATCATCGCAAAGGTCGAAGTCAAGAGCGGTTTCGTCCTCTTTCAACCCTTTCAAATCAATCTTATATGTCTCCAAACTACACATACGGGCTGCAAAGTTACAAAAAATTTGAGAATTAAGAATTAAGAATTAAGAAATTTTTCGCTTTTTATTGAAAATCAGCCACTAACGAGGCCAAAGTTTGCACACTACGGGTGTAGGATGTGCAATTATTTGGGCATTTCGATGCGGAATGTCGTACCCTTTCCCAACTCGGAATGTTTGACGAAAATACGACCACGATGATATTCCTCTACGATACGACGAGCCAGCGAGAGACCAAGTCCCCACCCTCGTTTCTTGGTTGTAAAACCAGGCGTAAAGACATTATTGATATCTTTCTTGCGAATGCCCTTGCCGGTATCCTGTACTTCAATGACTACACGGTCTGACTCTTCCATCAATGTCAGTGTAATGGTTCCCTTGCCCTCCATAGCATCAACAGCATTCTTACAGAGGTTCTCTATAACCCATTCGAACAACGAGGCATTCATCTTGACAATTACTTCATTATCAGGCAGTTGTCTTATCATCTGAACCTGACTTGACGTACGACGGTCCATGTAGTCAACAACATGTGCCAAGACCTCGTTCATCGAGGCGGCAACGGGTTCGGGCAGTGAACCTATCTTCGAGAAACGCTCAGCGATTAGTTGTAAGCGCTTGACATCTTTGTCCATCTCGGGCAGAAGGTCGTCATCAGGATACTGTTCTTTCAGCATCTCGACCCACGCCATCAGACTCGATACCGGCGTTCCTAATTGATGGGCAGTTTCCTTGGAGAGTCCAACCCAGACTTTGTTTTGTTCGGCACGCTTGGACGAGAGCAGGGCAAAGATGGCCACGACGACGAAAATAAGTACAATGCCCAACTGGACATAAGGCCATGCTTGCAAGCGCTTGAGCATGATGGATTCATCGTAGCAGACGATCTGCCGGTCTACGCGAATGGTATCACCAGCCTGCATCATACGCTTTGCATAACTCTCCAGATGGGTAGTATCTTCAATATTACGATAATCGCCTATGATTCCTTCGTCATCAACGACAATGACAGGAATGGTATTGTTTCCCTCCAACACATTGGAAATCAGCGTGACGTCTGTTGTCTCGTCGGCCTCGTTGAGAGCATGCAAGGCCTGTGCCCACACTTCCATTCGGCGTTGTTCTTCTTTCGACAGGTCGCGCACGAGGAAATGGGAAATCAGCAGTGACGCTATGGCAATAATGATAGCCAACGTCACCAGCAGAATTTTCACTTGTCTGATTCTATCTGTCCACTGCATACGACTATAATAACGTAAACAACTACAATTTTATTGAATATCTATTCGCAAAATGTGTTAAATTCGAGAAGATTATGCAGTAATTGGGCATTTTTTCGTATTTTTGCACGTTCAATATTGTAAAGACATGTCAGATAACAACACTTTTGTAGGTTCCAAAATCAAAGGAATCAGGGAAACCAAGAACCTCAGCATTGAGGAAGTAGCAGAAAGCAGCGGTCTGTCAATAGAGCAGATTGCAACCATTGAGAACGGTCAGAATATGCCGTCGTTAGGTCCGCTGATTAAGATTGCACGTGCTCTGGGCGTGCGACTGGGAACGTTTATGGACGACAATGACGCTCTCGGACCTGTCGTAACGCGCGCCGAGGATCGTGAGAAGAAGGATAGCATCAGTTTCAGCAATGGTGCTACCGATGCGCGCAAGCACATGGAGTATCATCCGCTGGCTCAGCAGAAGGCCGGTCGCCACATGGAGCCGTTCGTCATTGACATCAATCCTGAGGAGAGTCCTGAATTCCAGCTTTCGGCTCACGAGGGTGAGGAGTTCATCTATGTGATGCAGGGCGAGGTAGAGATTGTGTACGGCAAGGAGACCTACAACCTGAAAGAGGGTGACTCGATTTTCTACGATTCTATCGTGAAGCATCACGTGCACGGTGCCCCTGGCAAATCAGCTAAGATTCTCGCAGTAGTTTATATTCCATTCTAAGAAAATGAGCAACGTAAGACTTGATATGGCGGGCAGGCCATTGCCCGATAGAACTTATCCTGCTGAGACCGGATCGGAGGGATATAAGCTGTGGGAACGGACACTCGGCGAATGGCTGGAGTATTGGGCTGAGACCACACCTGATAAGGAATATATCGTATATAGCGACCGTAACCTACGCTTCACATGGAGCAAGTTCAACGAGCGTGTGGATAATCTGGCCAAGGGTCTGATATCCATCGGTGTAAAGCGCGGCTCCAACGTGGGTATCTGGGCTACCAACGTACCTGACTGGCTGACGTTCCTATATGCTACGGCTAAGATTGGTGCGGTGCTGGTAACAGTAAACACCAACTACAAGCAGAACGAGCTGGAGTATCTGTGCAAGGACTCTGACATGGAGGTGCTGTGTATCACTGATGGTACATGGGATTGTAACTATGTGGACATGACCTACACCATGCTGCCCGAACTGAAGACTTGCGAGCGCGGCCACCTGAACAGCAAGCGCTTCCCGTTCCTGAAGAACGTTGTATATATAGGTATGGAGAAGTATCGCGGCATGTACAATACCGCAGAGTTGCTGCTGCTTGGTCAGAACGTGGAGGACGAGACGCTGAACGAGATGAAGAAGCAGGTGAATTGCTACGACGTTTGTAACATGCAGTACACCAGCGGTACGACGGGATTTCCCAAGGGTGTTATGCTGACTCACTACGGAATATCGAACGATGGATACTTTACCGGCGAGAACATGGGATTCACCCAGGACGATAAGCTGTGTGTATGCGTGCCATTGTTCCACTGTTTCGGCGTAGTGCTGGCAACGATGAACTGTCTGACGCACGGATGTACCGAGGTGATGGTTGAGAAGTTTGACCCCCTCGTGGTGCTGGCGTCTATACATAAAGAAAGGTGTACCGCTGTCTATGGTGTGCCTACGATGTTTATCGCTGAACTGAACCATCCGATGTTCGATATGTTCGACCTGAGCTGTCTGCGCACGGGTATCATGGCAGGAAGTCTGTGCCCAATCGAACTGATGAAGCAGGTTTCAGAGAAGATGTTTATGACCATCACCAGCGTGTATGGACTCACAGAGTCATCACCTGGTATGACGCAGACCTGTCTGAACGACACGTTCGAGCAGCGATGCACTACGGTAGGTCGCGACTTCCCGTTTGTAGACGTGAAGGTGCTTGACCCCGAAACTGGCGAGGAATGCCCAGTGGGCGTGCAGGGCGAGATGTGCTGCAAGGGATTCAACGTGATGAAAGGATACTATAAGAACCCCGAAGCTACGGCCGAGGTTATCGATAAGAACGGATATCTGCACTCGGGCGACCTGGGTGTGAAGGACGAGCAGGGATTCTACAAGATTACCGGACGTATCAAGGACATGATTATACGCGGTGGTGAGAATATCTACCCACGCGAGATTGAGGAGTTCCTCTATCACATGCCTGGAATACGCGACGTGCAGGTGGCTGCCGTACCATCAAAGAAATACGGCGAGGCTGTGGGCGCATTCATCATACTGGAGGAAGGCGCACAGATGACCGCAGAAGACGTACAGCTGTTCTGTCGCGGCAAGATAGCACGCTACAAGATACCTAAGTACGTGTTCTTCATAAAGGAGTTCCCACTGACAGGATCGGGCAAAATCCAGAAGTTCAAACTGAAGGAGATGAGCCTGAAGCTGTGTGAGGAGCAGGGAATAGAGGTGGTTTAAAAACACCACGACACTATTGAATAACTAAAAACCATGATTATGAGGAGACATTATAAGTTAATGTTAATATTTATGCTTCTGCTGGCGGCAACGTCGGCAGGAGCAGTCGTATGGACAGGCGTTTCTCCTCGTGTATTCACACAATACACATCGGCCGAAGGACTGGCCGACAACAGTGCACAAACCATACACTGCACCAAGACGGGACGACTGGTGATAACCACCGTGGGGCAGATAAACTTCTACGACGGGGCACAATTCTCGTATATCGACCCTACTGACGAGAATATCTACGCCCTGCCTGAGTATCGTGGCAACTATCATCTGTACTTCGACAGATATCACCACATCTGGCTTAAGAACACTCACAGTGTGACGTGTGTAGACCTGACCACCGAGCGATTTGCTGCTTCGATAGATGACGAGCTGCACAATTTTGGTGTTAAGGACCGTGTGCTAGATTTGTTTGTGGACAGCACCGGTGTGGTATGGGTGCTGAGCGCTGGCGGACTATATAATGTAGAAACAAAGAAGGTGCTGAAACCGCGCCCACGACTTAATCTGCAGGACGTAGAGGTGTATAAGGACAAGTATGTAATGCTGTTCTACGAAAACGGACTGGTGGAGCGATATGAAACAGCCACTGGCAAGAAGGTGGCCGAGAGTAGGGCGTATGGCGATGCCGACGGGCAGCGCTACGGAGCATCGTCGCTGGTGATGAAGTACCACCAGAAGGTGTACCAGATACGAAACGGCAGCAAGGAGGCCGTACTGATGAACTACGACGTGGACCACAACCAGTGGAACGAGATACTGCGCGCGCCTTATCATCTGAACAACATGGCGTTTAAAGACTCGCTGATGTATGTGGCATGCGAATACGGATACTGGGTGGTGAATCTTAACACTTTGGTGCCCGCACACGTAGAAGGAATGCAACTGTTCAGTGGCGAAGAGCTGCATACCGACGTAAACGTGATAGCATTCGACCGACAAGGTGGAATGTGGGTTGGTACCGAGAAGCGCGGACTGCTGTACTCGCGTCCGTTCAAGGTGCCATTCCATCTGTACAAATGGGGCGATCCTACAGCCGACCGCTACGGTACGATGATGAACCACGTGCCGCCATATCAGCAGTTCCGCAGCCGCACGGTGAACTGCGTGTATAAGGACTCGCGCGGATGGACATGGGTGGGAACAGCTCAGGGACTGCAGCTGTATCGCCGCGATAGCGACATGCTGCCCCAGGTGTTTACCAAGAAGGAAGGTCTGTATAACAACATAGTACACTCGGTGATAGAAGACGTGAACCGCAACATCTGGGTGGCTACCAGCTACGGCATATCGGTGCTGCTGCTGAACGACGAGGGACGTGTGACGTTTATCAATAGTTACAACCAGTACGACCTTGTGCCCAACGAGGTGTTTGAAAACGGTAAGGCCATGCGACTGCCCGACGGTACGATAGTGATGCAAGGACTTGACCATGTGGTAGAATTTAATCCCACCACAATGAGTACTCTCGACAACAAGTTCAACTTTAATATTTATCCCAAGCTGATACAGCTGATGGTGAACGGTGTAGACATAAAGCCTACCACCGAACTCGACGGCAAGAGAATACTGGACAGAGCACTGAGCCGAGTATGGGCGCTGGACCTGAACTACAATCAGAACTCGATAACGCTGGTGTTCTCGGCGCTGAACTACTTCCGTCCGCAGCAGACTTACTATCGCGTAAGGATGAAGGGACTGGACGACGAGTGGCGCATACTGTCGCCATATAGCGACGACGGAATGGTGGACGAGAACGGACTGCTGCACCTGCCGCTGATGGGTATACAGCCTGGTGAGTACGAGCTGGAGGTACAGGCATCGATGTCGCCCAACGAATGGGAGACAAGACCTTATGTGTGGAAGATAACCATACACGAGCCATGGTGGCGCACCACAGGTGTGTTTGCGCTATTCGGACTGGTGCTGATAGCACTGTTGCTGATAAACATCTACTACTATATGAAGAACGCTACGCTGAAGGCTATGCGCAACAGCGAGGAGACCATGCTGATAAAGCGTATATACAACTTTGTGGAGCGTATCGAGAGTAAGCAGGATGTGCTGGAGCCATCGCCCGAGGAGTATACTCAGGCCACGCTCGACACTCAGCTAGACCTGGATCCTGAATTCATAAAGGCTATCGACAAGATAGCACCTGTGGTAGAGATGGAGCGCAAGCAGAAGAAGATGACCATGCGCCGACTGAGCAATGCAGCCGGAGTGAGCGGAAAAGACTTCTATGCAATGATTACGGCCAACATATTCAAGAGTCCGCGCATGCTGATAAAGCGCAACCGACTGATGCAGGCCGAGCGTATGCTGCGTAATACCAAGGCGCCGATAGAGGAGGTGGCAAAAGAGTGCGGATTTGTATCGGCCAACTACTTCATTGCTTCGTTCTATCAGAAGTACAAGACTACTCCGCAGCAATATCGCCAAAAGCGGTAAGACGCCACGTGCGGTCGTTGGGGCCTTTGTAGTAGATTAATCCCTGATAACGATTTTCGGTTTGGTAAAAGCTGCCCTCGGTTGGGTGCAGCTTGCCATCCGCGTAGCGATACTGATAGTTATAGTATCCCTGCTTGAGCAGTATGCTTGCGGTGTAGCAGTGCTGCGGGGAGTTGTAGTTGCCCAGGTGTGGCTCCATGCCGTAGGTGCCGAGATTGATGTCGCTAGCCCAGCGGCCTGTTACCCTGGGATTGCCGCTCATGTCGGGATCGTCGAGTAGGAAGTTCACCCACACGTATTCGCTCTGGGTGTCGTTGTGGATATTGTCGCTATTGCGGATGTAGAACGATCCGTCGGCATCTTCGTCGTACAGATAGTTGGTGCGTGGACGGTTCTCGGGCAGATACACCTGATAGTTCTCACCATCCCAATGGATACGGTCGACGCCCATCGTGGGGTGCGACACGTCGAGCACTTCGAACTTGTGATACTCGTTGCCGCCATCGAAGATGAGCTGGCGACAGTGGTTCCACTCCATACCGTTGTTGGTATTGAAGTTGGCTGGCACGTTGGTGCGTATATCAAAGTCCTGATTGTTTTGCATCACTACGGCGTATATCTGCTCCTCGGGACGGGTTACGGCAAACTGGCCAAAGTTGACTGCCATCGACACCTGCTGGTGGCTCTGGCGATTGTCGATATCGGTATTTGGAGATACGCTCATGCTTAGTTTCATCGACTGCTCGCACACCATAAACGGCACGCGGAGCACGATGTCGCTATCGTCGTCGTCGATAACCTCGAGCACGTAGTTGCCGCTCATTTTTACGCGGCACTTGTCGTTGGGTATCTGCAAGCGATAGTGGGTGTAGGGGATGATGGTGTTGACGGAGTGCTCGAAGTCGTCGATGGGATTGCCGTCGAATCCCTCCAGATAGTCGCTCATAAACACGTCTTCGGCTATATCCCAATCGGCCTCGCACTTGGTTATCTGGTAGATGTAGCGATGATAGTTGTGCGACAGCTCGTCGAACGAAATGTTGAGCACATCGTTGCTGCCCAGTCGCATTACGGGTAGCGATGTCCAATTATTATTGACTACAGCCTGCAGCGACTTGATGTGCGAATCAAGCATCTGGTTGCTATAGCCTATCCAATTGGCTGCTGATGAGGCTACAACCACGAAGCCAAACAGGGCAGTGAGAAGGAGTTTTTTCATCGGCGACGTTCGGTGATGATTCCGTGGCGGTAGGCGTAGAGCAGTTCCTTAAGGTCGGCTATCTGCGAGCGCAGTTCTTCGCCCTTGTCGGTATCGGCCACCAGCATGCGATGGGCCGACATCTCAATAATCTGAGTGGTCGACTTGATGTCAATCTCGCGCATGATGGCATCGCGGGCCGATGTAAATGGCTCGTGCTGAACCAGTTGGAATCCGCGCGAGTGATACACCAGCGTGTAGCCGGCGATACCCGTCTCGTGGTGATAGGCCTCAGAGAATCCGCCATCTATCACCATCAGTTTGCCACCTGCCTTGATGGGATTCTCGCCGCTGCCGGCATGTACGGGCACGTGACCATTGATGATGTGGCGAGCCTGACCCTTAACACCGAATGCATCGAGTATACGATCGCAAACCTCCTCGCTGTCGCGCAGCTTGAAGTAGTTGCCCTTCTCCTCGCGGTGCGTGTCCTTATCTTCGAGGAAATAACGCTCAAAGGTGGCCATCTTTGACTTACAGAACAATGGCGACTCGGGGCCGCACCACAGGTAGATAAAGTAGTCGCGCGCGTAATCTCTGTCGACAGAATCGCTCTGGAACGCCTCGCGTATCATCATGCCGATATTGTGCATCAGGTCCTTGCCCGAATAGCTGCGACCGGGATATATCTCTACCTGCTTGAGCGAGCCGTCATCACAAAGCGGGATGGCTGCGTGGAACAGCAGGTTGCTATTGCTGATGGTGTACATACATCCGTGCGAGAGCAACGTGCGTATGTGCTTGTGCAACTTCTCGCTGATGCGGAACGAGTGGTGCAACTTGTGCATCAGGTCGCTCTCTTCGGCCGTCATGCGGTTTGGTTCGGCAGGGTCGACGGTGGGGAAGTTGCAACTCTTCATCTTGTATTGCTTGCCATCTACGGTGCACAGGTGCTTATCGTAGTCGATAGCGCTGAGTAAGCAGCGATCGGTCATCTGCCACTCGGGATGACGCATAAAAATCTCGGCCTCGGTCTTAAACTGCAGCACGGCGATAGCCTTGTGCATCTTGGCCGTAAGCTGTTGGGTCTTATCGTCCATAGTGTTGCCTGGCATCAGCTTGGGCATAAACTCAAGGCACGGGTCGTTGCCATACACGTCGAGCGCGAATGTGGCCAACGGCACCAAATTGATGCCGTACTCCTCGATGGTAGTGAGGTTGGCATAGCGCAGGCAGAGGCGCAGAACGTTGCAGATACAGGCATCGTTACCTGCCGAAGCACCCATCCAGAGCACATCGTGATTGCCCCACTGAATGTCCCACGAGTGATACTGGCGCAGGGTATCCATGATGATATGTGCACCTGGGCCGCGATCGTAGATGTCGCCAAGTATGTGAAGCTGGTCGATGGCCAGACGCTGGATGACGTTGCAGATGGCGCAGATAAAATCGTCGGCACGACCTGTAGAAATGATGGTGTTTACAATCACGCTTACGTAGGCTGCCTTGTCGTTGTCGCTCAGACTCTCGTGCAGCAGTTCCTCGATGATATACGAAAAATCGGGTGGGAGCGACTTGCGCACCTTGGAACGGGTGTATTTGCTGCTCACGTCGCGACACACCTTGACCAGCTGGTGGATGGTGATGCGATACCAGTCTTCGATATCCTTCTCCTGAGCCTTGATAAGTTCAAGTTTCTCTTCGGGATAGTAGATGAGTGTGCAGAGTTCCTTCTTCTCGCTCTCGCGTATATCGTTGCCAAACAGCTCGTTAACCTTACGCTTGATGTTGCCCGAGGCATTTTTCAGGATATGTCGGAAGGCATCGCTCTCGCCGTGGATATCGGCCAGAAAGTGCTCGGTGCCCTTAGGCAGTGCCATGATAGCCTCGAGGTTTATTATCTCAGTTGACGCTTCGGCGATAGTGGGAAACGACTGAGATAACAGCTGTAGATAGTGCAGATCGGCTTCATTATTTGTGAGATGTGTCATATCTTCAGGTGTTTTTTTAGATTGTTACGAAGCTTTTCGGTTGTTTTGTCGTTGAGTGGGGAAATGGGCATGTAGCCCTCGTCGAGCAGTGTGGTCTCGCTGAGTACTTGTATCAGTCGAGCGGCACTCTGGGTGAGGTTGGCCTCCTCCAGTTGCTCGGCCAGTTTGTCGTCGTTTACGTTGTCGCGATACAGTTCGCGTGTCAGTTCGATTACGCCAAGCAGGTTGGGCGATTTAACGAGCTGACGTATGATGCGCATCAGATAATCGGTCTGATCGCCTTGATAGTCGCCCACGATTTCCTTTATCGGGCGCGGGCGAGTGTAGTTGTTGGGGTAGTAGGCCGCAATCTTTGTGGTGTCGATGAGTGGGGCCGAAAGCCCCAGCAGACGGATGCCGTAGTCGATATAGTTCACGATGTTCTCGTGTTCGGCAAAGATAAGCAGCTTTCGCCACTCTATTAGTCGCGGGTCGAACGATTCGGGTGCCACCCATCGCTTGTCGCCCATGATGCCCACCTTGATTATCGCGCGCAGGGCTGCAAGGGTGTTCGGGTCCATCTGTTCCAGAGTGTTCGAGTCGAGTATCTTCTGGTATACGGCAAACGTCTGCGAAGCCATCTCCGCGGGGGTGATGGTGTTGGTGGTTACGGCATTGCGAATCTCCTCGATACGCGGGTTCCAGCCAAACTTGCTGAACGATGAAGTCTCCATCTTGCCAAAGGTGATGATGGAGTAGGCGTGCTGGATGAAGTCGCGCAGATATAGCAGCATGGCCACACGCTGCTGTGGTGGCAACTGTTCGAGCGCGAAAGGTTGCATTTGGCCGTGCAGGGTTATCACATAGCGAATGTTCAACTTCTGCGCGCATCGCAGGGCCTTGGTGTGCAGCAACTGGTTCACTCCATGCACATGGATGATGTCGGCCTGCATGTCACGAGCCTGCTGGTAGAACGATTTTGCGTTGTCGGCCACCTGTACGTTGGCGCTCTGTCGCAATCCCTCTACCAGTAGCTGTACATGCTTGTGTATCAGCTCATTGTTCTTTGAGTAGATATGTAATATATTCATAGTGGCTGAACAGATTCTTCCAGAATATACGCCAGCGCATGGCTTGCCTCTCGATGAACGATGGGCGGAGTTCGTAGTACTTAAGCATATCTACGGCTTGCTGCTTTCTTGTCACGATGAAGTCATATCGACCCCAGCGATAGTGGTGGCGCTTGCGATTGCGCACCTTATGCAACTTGCGCTCTATGCGGGTGATGTGGTCCTTGGCGCCATCCACCTCGACAAAAGCCTGAAGCTTGATGCCCTTCTTGGTGAGATAACCCAGCGTAAGGTCGGCAGTGGTGTCGATACTATCGCTGATGGCCTGCAGCACATCTTCGCCTACGGGTGGATGATTGGCGTTAGCAAATATCAACCAGTCGTTTTTAGCTGCCTTCACTCCGATGTTGTAAGCCTGCTTCTTGCTCAGGGCATAACCCTCCGACTTGGGCAGGAATGTGGTATAGAGGTTGGGGTAATCGTTTTTGAGCAGCTTCAGTAAGTCAGCTGTCTCGTCGGTTGAAGACTCGTCGACCACCACGACCTCATAGCCAGGCTCGTACTGCTGAGTGAGGAAAACTGGCAAGCTTTCCTTCAGCTCGTACGCCTGGTCGTAAGCGGTCATGATGATTGAGAATCTCCGTTCGTTTGTACTCATTGGCTTATAATATTTTTAGAGTTCGTCGCTCATGTAGCCCTTGGGCAATCGGCGACAATTGTATTGCGATGCCATAATCTCGCCGTAGGCTCCTGCCGATCGGATGGCCAGCAGGTCGCCACGCTTAGCCTTGTTCAGGTCTATCTGCTTGGCAAACACATCGGTGCTCTCGCAGATAGGACCAACTACATCGTAGGCCTCACATGGCTCGTCGCTGCTTATGTTCTCTATCTTGTGGTAAGCCTGATAGAGTGCGGGACGAATCAGATCGGTAAATCCAGCATCTACGATAGCGAATTTCTTTACGGCACCTTCCTTTATATATAAGGTACGTGTGATGAGGCTTCCGCACTGGGCCACAACGGCACGACCTAGCTCGAAGTGCAGAGTCTGTCCTGGCTGCAACTTAAGCTTCTTGGCGTAGGTGTCGAAGTAAGCCTTGAAGTCGGGGATGGGCACGCGGTTAGGATGCTCGTAGTCGATGCCAAGTCCACCACCCACGTTGATGTGTTCTACGCGGATGCGATGGCTGATGAGCTCCTGCTGAAGTTCGTTCACGCGATTGCACAGAGCCTCGAAATCGCCCATATCCAATATCTGCGATCCGATGTGGAAGTGCAGACCTACAAACTTCACGTTCTGCATCTCTTCGGCCTTACGTATCACCGTCACCATATCGCGCATGGCGATACCGAATTTATTCTCGGCCAGACCTGTGGTGATGTTGGCGTGAGTGTGTGCACCTACGTTTGGATTCAGTCGGAAAGCCACACGAGCCACCTTGCCCTTAGCAGCAGCAAGTTCGTTGATAACCTCGAGCTCGGGTATGCTCTCTACGTTGAAGCAGAAGATGTCGTTGTCGAGACCGAGATTAATCTCCCAGTCGCTCTTACCCACACCTGCATACACTATCTTATTGTTTGGGAATCCAGCCTTGATAGATGCCTCAACCTCGCCGCCACTCACGCAGTCGGCTCCTAGTCCAGCTTCGCGGATAATGCGGAGGATGCGTGGATTGGCATTAGCCTTTACGGCGTAATGCACCACAAATCCCTCGTGTTTGCCCGCCTCGTCGTTTATCTCCTTCAGAGTGCGGCGCAGTAGTTCTGTGTCGTAGTAGTAGAAAGGTGTCTCTACCTCGCTGAACCTCTCTACTGGGAATATTCCTTTAGCCATTGTCTTGTTTTGTCTCTTTCTATATTTTATTTTTTGAAAATAGTGTCGCTAAGCTTCTGCAGAGCGCGCTTCTTGTCTTCCTCGCGTATCAGGAACGAGATGTTGTAATTCGATCCACCGTAGCTTACCATGCGTACGGGAATGTCCTTCAGAGCGTCGAGAGCGATAGTCTCGAAACCTACGTTGCTCCAGTCCAGGTCGCCAACTACGCAGATGATACACATGTTGGTATCTACGGTCACGGTGCCGTACTTCTTCAGCTCGTCTACTATCTCGCCAAGATGAGCTGAGTTGTCGATACTCATCGATACGCCGACCTCTGATGTGCAAACCATGTCGATAGGAGTCTGGTAGCTCTCGAATATCTCGAACACCTTGCGCAGGAATCCTGTAGCCAGCAGCATGCGGCTCGACTTGATTCTGATAGCGGTGATGTTGTCCTTAGCTGCGATGGCCTTAATCTTGCCATACTCGGTCTTGTTGCTGATGGTGGTACCCTCGGCTTCAGGATCCATAGTGTTGAGCAAGCGAACGGGGATGCCCGCATACTTAGCAGGCTGAACGCATGTTGGGTGCAGAATCTTAGCACCGAAGTAAGCCAGCTCAGCAGCCTCTTCGAAGTGCAGCTGGTGTACGGGCTCAGTGCCGTCAACCACACGTGGGTCGTTGTTGTGCATACCGTCGATATCGGTCCATATCTGAATCTCGTCGGCTGCGATAGCTGCACCAATCAGCGAAGCTGTGTAGTCGCTACCACCACGCTGCAGGTTGTCTATCTCGCCATAGGCGTTGCGGCAGATGAATCCCTGGGTAAGGTAAACCTGTGCCCCCTCGTTCTCCTTCAGCAAAGCGGCCAGCTTCTCCTTGATATACACTGGATCGGGCTCAGCGTTCTTGTCGGTACGCATAAAGTCGAGAGCATTCAGCAGTACGGCCTTGATACCAATCTCGTTCATGTAGTTAACCACCATGTTGGTAGAGATTATCTCGCCCTGAGCCACGATGCTCTTCTCCTCGAAGCTGGTGAACAGCTCTTTGGTAAACGAACGCAGATAGTCGAACTCGCCCTTCAGAAACTCGCGTGTAGCGGCCTTGGTCTCAGGCTTGGTGTAGAGTTCGTCTACGTGCTTGTCGTACTTCTGCTCCAAGCGGTTGATTACCTCGTTAGCGCCATCGGGGTTCTTCTTATAGAGATAGTCTGCAATCTCTACAAGACTGTTGGTGGTGCCCGACATAGCTGAAAGCACTACGAACACTGGTTCGTTAAACTTGGTAACAAGTGCAGTTACCTCCTTCATTCTCTCTGGGGTGCCGACGGATGTACCGCCGAATTTCATAACTTTCATAAGCCTTATGTTTTTAATTTTTTACTTCGTCTACCTTTGGCTCCGCCTTGCGTACTATCACCTGTTCCATCTTGCCGTCCTGACACTGGAACGCTATACCTGGATACTTGTTAACCAGTCCGATGTTGTGGGTCGACATGATTACGGCCGTGCCCTTCTCAGCGATGCTCTTAAGCAGCTGCATGATGTTGTCGGCAGTGTCCTTGTCAAGGTTGCCAGTAGGCTCATCGGCGATGATGAGTTGGGGATTGTTCAGAATGGCTCGAGCGATGGCCACACGCTGCTGCTCGCCACCCGAAAGCTCGTTGGGCATATTGTCCTTCTTGTTGGCAAGTCCTACCATATCCAGTACCTCGTCTATGCGTTGCTCTCTGCGCTCCTTTATGCGCCAACCTGTGGCCTTAAGCACAAAGTCGAGGTTGTGATGAATGGTGCGATCGCCCAGCAACTGGAAGTCCTGGAACACTACGCCAACCTCGCGGCGCAATCCTGGAATCTCCTTTCTGCGGATGGTCAACAGGTCGCGATCCAGCACCATTGCCTCGTCGGCCTCGTCCACGTCGAGTTCGCAATATAGTGTCTTCAGCAGCGAGCTCTTACCCGAGCCCACACGACCAATGATATAGACGAAGTCGCCTTCTTCTACCTCCAGGTTCACTCCCTCCAGGATTTTCTCTCCCGAGCGCTGGTACACGTTTACATTCTTATAACTTATCAGCATAACTAATGCTTAATGTTTAATGTTTAATCTTTAATGTTATTTCATTTTTCCTGCGGCTTTGGCTTCGCGGCGCTGTTTGTCCCAGTTGGGGTCGTGGCGCTTGTGCAGCTCGTCGGCCACTTGCTCTATGCGGAGGCCCTTGCTTGTAAGTAGCACGGTGAGGTGATACAGCAGGTCGCTGGCCTCGTATATCAGGTGCTCCTTTGTGCCGTTGGTAGCCTCGATTACGGTTTCCAGAGCCTCTTCGCCCACCTTCTGGGCTATCTTATTGATACCGTCCTTAAACAGCTTGGTGGTATAGCTACCCTCGGGCATCTGCTCGTAGCGCAGGTTGATAAAGTCCTGCAGCTCGCTCAAGAATGTCACTCCGCTATTGTTCTCCTCGCCCCAGCAGGTGTCGGTACCTGTGTGGCAGGTTGGTCCGTCGGGAGTAGCCTTTACCAGCAGAGTGTCGTTGTCGCAGTCCACCATTATGTCAACCAGATGCAGGAAGTTGCCGCTTGTTTCGCCCTTGGTCCACAGGCAGTTACGACTACGACTCCAGAATGTTACCTTCTGAGTCTTGATGGTCTTCTCGTAGGCCTCCTCGTTCATGTAGCCAAGCATCAGTACGTTTTTGGTCTTGGCATCTTGTATGATAGCGGGAACAAGTCCACCGCTCTTTTCAAAATCTATTTTCATGTTTAATTTTTACATTGTTACATTTTAAATTCTTACATTAATTCCCTCCGACTTGAGGTATTGTTTCAGCTCCGGTATGGGTATTTCGCCGAAGTGGAACACGCTGGCGGCAAGTGCGGCGTCGGCATGACCCTCGGTAAATGTGTCGCGGAAGTGCTCCTTCTTGCCCGCACCACCGCTGGCGATGATGGGTATAGACAGATTGTCGGCCAGCTCGCGCAGAGCCTCGTTGGCATATCCCTCTTTCACTCCGTCGTGGTCCATCGATGTAAACAGTATTTCGCCTGCTCCACGCTCCTGAGCCTCGTGGGCCCACTCAAACAGACCTCGCTCCGTGCGCTCGCGTCCACCTTTCAGGTAGCAATGCCAGCCATCGGCGTCGAATCGTGCATCTATCGCGCACACGCACACCTGCGAACCAAATCGGTTAGTTATCTCGTCGATAAGTTCTGGTCGGCGTATGGCGGCACTATTCACGCTCACCTTGTCGGCTCCGGCATAAAGCAGTCGCTCCACATCGGCCAGTTCATTTATACCACCACCCACGGTGAAGGGGATGTTTATCTCCTGAGCCACGCGCGTCACCATATCGGTAAACGTCTTGCGGCCCTCGAAGCTAGCGGTGATGTCGAGAAAGCAGAGCTCGTCGGCACCTTGCTCGCTGTAGGCCTTGCCCAGAGCCACTGGGTCGCCTGCCGAGCGCAGGTTAACGAAGTTAGTGCCCTTTACGGTCTCACCGTCCTTCACGTCCAGACAGGGGATTATTCTCTTTGCCAGTCCCATCGTTTACTTGTGTTTTGCTATGTACGACAATTCTTTCAGGGCAATCTTCTCCTCGTAGATGGCCTTGCCGAACACCACGGCTGGTACTCCGGCATTTTCGAGTTTCAGTATGTCGTTCATCGACGATACGCCTCCGCTGGCTATCAGGTACAGGTCGGGATACTTGTCGAGCACACGCTTGTACAGGTCGATAGCAGGTCCACCCAGCGTGCCGTCCTTCGATATCTCCGTGCAAAGCACCATTCTCACTCCGGCTTCGATATACTTCTTCAAGAATGGCAACAGGTCCTCATTAGAGTCCTCTTTCCATCCGTTGATGCTTATCTTTCCGTTGCGCACGTCGGCACCCAGAATCATGCGGTCCGGACCATATTTCTGTAGCCACCATGTAAACAGCTGCGGATTTGTTACGGCTACCGATCCCACGGTCACCATCTGCGCGCCACTCTCGAATGCGGTATCGATATCCTCGTGCGACTTGATGCCACCTCCGAAGTCGATTTCGAGATTGGTCTCGGCCGCTATCTGTTTCAGCACATGGCTGTTAACTATGTGCTTGCTCTTGGCTCCGTCAAGGTCTACCATGTGCAGACGCTTTATGCCAGCTTTCTCAAACTCGCGTGCCATTTCCAGCGGCTCGCCGTAAACTGTCTTCTGGTCGTAATCGCCTTTGGTCAAGCGTACGCACTGACCTCCGATGATGTCGATGGCGGGTATAAGTTCAATCATAGGTCTATAAAGTTTTTGATTATCTGTTCGCCCACCTTACCACTCTTTTCGGGGTGGAACTGGCAGGTATAGAAATTATCACGGTGCATAGATGCAGAGTAGGGCAGTATATAGTCGGCCGTAGCGATAGTGTCGTGGCATACGGGCACATAGTACGAGTGCACAAAGTATACGTAGTCGCCCTCGTTCAGGCCCTTGTATAGCGGCGATTTCAAACCGTGCAGCTCGTTCCATCCCATGCAGGGCACTTTGTCCTCGTGTCGCTCGGGCTTGAAGCGCTTCACGTCGGTGTCGAATATTCCGATGCAGTCGGTGTCGCCCTCCTCAGAGTGGCGGCATAGCAACTGCTGACCTACGCAGATACCGAATACGGGCTGCTTCAGGTCGCGAATCAGCACGTCCAGCTTGCGGGCCCTCAGATAGTCCATCGCCTCGCCAGCGTGGCCTTGTCCGGGAAACAGCACCTTGTCGGCCTTCATCAGCAGTTCGGCATCGTCCGTAAGCAGTGGGTCGATACCCAGTCGCTTCAGTGCGTTCACCACCGAATATATATTTCCTGCGTTGTATTTTACTATTGCTACTTGCATTATGAGAATATTATTGTCTTGTTCTTGTAAGTCAGAATCTTGCGCTGTATGTGCTTGCTCACGGCGTGCGAGAGCACAATCTTCTCCAGGTCCTTGCCCTTAAGCACCAGGCTCTCGGGAGTGTCCTTGTGGGTTATGCGTGTCACATCCTGCTCTATGATTGGTCCGGCATCCAGTTCGGCCGTCACGTAGTGACTTGTTGCGCCGATAATCTTCACACCGCGCTCGTAGGCCTGATGATATGGCTTGGCACCGATAAATGCAGGCAGGAACGAGTGGTGGATGTTGATGATGTGATGCGGATACTCGGCTATCATCTCGTCGCTGATTATCTGCATATAGCGGGCCAGCACTATAAACGAGATATCCTCCTTCTTAAGCAGCTCCATCTCAGCCTTCTCTACCTCCTCCTTGTTGCTGTGGTCCTTCTTTATGCTCCACACGTAGTAGGGTATACCAAACTGCTCGGCCACATAGCGCAGATCTTCGTGGTTTGATACGATGCAAGGTATGTCACAGTTGAACTCGCCTGCCTTCCAGCGTGCCAGCAAGTCATACAGGCAGTGACTCATCTTGCTCACGAATATAGCCATGCGTGGGCGCTTGTCGCTGTAGTACAAGCTGAACTTCATCTGGTATCGATGAGCATAGAGCGTAGTGATATAATCGTAGATCTTGTCGCGCGGAATCATGAAACCCTCAAGTTCCCATTCTATACGCATAAAAAACATTCCCTCTACCTTGTCTACATACTGGTCGAGGTATACAATGTTACCCTTGTTATCCGTGATAAACTTGGTAACTTCCGAAATAATTCCCTGCTGATCAGGGCAGTGCAATAGCAGAATTGCTGTCGTTTCCATCTCTTCTTATCTATTTTACCTATAATTTCAAGGCGCAAAGATACAAAAAAAGAATGTAAAATTGCACAGATTCGGAAAAAAGTGCTAATTTTGCAGCCGAAAACATTAGAATTTGCATATTTATGGAATATATGTCACAAGAGGGCTGGGATAAGCTCGTAAACGAACTGAAACATTTGGAGAGTGTAGAACTGCCTGCATGCAAGGATGCCATCTCTGAGGCTCGCGACAAGGGCGACCTGAGCGAGAACTTCGAGTATCATGCCGCCAAGCGCGAACAGGGACGACTGCTGGGCCGTATCAGTTTCCTGCAGAAGGTGCTCGAGAATGCACGCGTCATCGATACCGAGCTTCTGGGTAAGGATTGCGTAGGATTACTCAGCCGTGTAGAGATGACCAATTTATCCAACAATGCCAAGATGACCTACACCATCGCCAGTCCTCACGAGGCTAACCTGCGCGAGGGCAAGATCAGTATCAAGTCGCCTATCGCTCAAGCCCTGCTAAATAAGAAGGTTGGCGATGTGGTAGAGGTACGCGTACCCGCAGGTATGGTAAAACTCCGAATCGAAAGTATAACACTATAACTAATTAGAGTAAAATTATGAACAAAATCGTATTTATTACAGGTGCCACCAGCGGTATTGGTCTGGGTTGCGCCCGCAAGTTTGCTGCCAATGGCGACAAGTTGATTCTTACAGGTCGTAACGCCACCCGTCTGAGCGAGATTTCAAGCGAGCTCAAGGCTCAGGGCACAGAGGTCGTAACACTTAAGTTCGACGTGCGCGATCGCGAGGCTGCTCAGAAGGCTATTGAAAGTCTGCCTGCTGAGTGGACCAAGATAGACGTGCTGGTAAACAATGCCGGACTGGCACTCGGACTTGAGCCCGAATACGAAGGCGACTTCAGCGATTGGGACGGTATGATTGATACCAACATCAAGGGCCTGCTCACCATGACCCGTCTTATCGTTCCAGGAATGATTGAGCGCAACAGCGGACACATTATTAATATAGGTTCGGTAGCTGGCGATGCGGCTTATGCCGGAGGCAATGTATATTGCGCCACTAAGGCTGCAGTAAAGGCCCTGAGCGACGGTTTGCGTATCGATGTGGCCAGCACCGCAGTCCGTGTAACCAATCTCAAGCCAGGACTGGTAGAGACCAACTTCAGCAACGTGCGTTTCCACGGCGACACCGATCGTGCTGCCAAACTCTATCAGGGCATCAAGCCACTCACTGGCGACGATATCGCCGATGTGGCCGTTTATGCCGCCAACGCCCCTGCCCACGTACAGATAGCCGAAGTGCTCATCCTGGCCACACACCAGGCTAGCGGTAGCGTAATCGTAAGAAAATAGGCAGAATTAACGTTAATTAAACGTTCTCGATACAAGATATTGATGTATTTTGCATTAGTGGGATGTATAAAACATTAAATTATAACAAATAATAAAATGAAAACAATTCGTATTTTTACCATCGCCAGCATGCTGGCAGCTGTGTCTCTCACATCATGTCTTAAGGATAACGATGACTCTAACACAGGCCTTTCAAAAGCCGAGAAAGAGTATTGTGCCAATATCGTAAAGGGCAGCTACACCGGAAACCTTATCTATGCGGCCAAGAACATTCAGAACGTAAACGATGTAACCGATACGCTTTCTGTATCATGGAGCATCACCTCTGATAGCACCCTGACCATCCACAATTTCCCATCACATCTGTTGGCCGAGAATATCTCCGACAAGACACTTAAGGAGGCCATTGCCAATTCGCCCGATCCAGATATCGATTGTCTCATCGGTTTTATCACCACCAATCCCATTCAGTGGCTCATCAATCCTGTATCACCCTGCTACAAATTGCAGTTCAATGGCGCCGAGCACAAATTCTATGTAGCATTCTATGCTAACAGCACCAGCTCGTTTGGCCGATACACCTCTAGCACTAATAAGATTGAGATGCAGATAGTAGAGGGCGCCATCTTTATGGATAGTAACGAGACGGCCTATCTCACCCAGGCCACTCCATTCGTTTTGGAAACCAAATAAAAACAGCAAATACATCATAAATAAGGCATTTCTCAAAAAAATGCCTTATTTTTTTGTTCTTACAAGAAAATTTTCCTACCTTTGTGGCCGATAGAATAATAATCAACCCTAAAAATTTAAAACAATGGAACAAGAGATTCTTAATCAGGCTCCTGCTGGTTTGCAGGTTACTGAGATTGCAAGGCTCGATCTGCTGTCGGCAGCTAAGTGGGCTAAGTTTTTGTGTATCGTAGGATGCGTATGTGTGTGTCTTATGTTGCTGTTCGGCATTCTGATGACGGTATTTGGTGCCGCTCTGACCCAGTACATGGGCGACTCACCACTTGGTGGAGCTATGGGATTATTGTATATCCTCTTTGCCGCACTCTACATCTATCCCCTCATCAAAGGATTCCAGTTTGCTAATGGTGCTAAGGCCGCTTGCCTTACCAATGATTCTGTACAGCTGGCACGTAGCTTTGCTGGTCTGCGTTCGGTATTGGTATTCACAGGTATCCTTACCATCATCGTTCTGGTCATCTACGCATTTGTACTTATTCTTGGCGTAGGTATTGGAGCTGCTGCCGCTGTTGCAGCTGCATAATTACGAAACGGTAAATACAAAAAAGAAAGATGGCTGGGTTCCACTAGGAACTCAGCCATCATTGTTTATAACTCCTTAAGGTCAATTAGAAGTTGTAGTAGAAGCCGAAGCTCAGGTTGCTACCATCCAGGTCGAAACCGAATGTGTTGAATGCCTTAGCACCCTCGTGGTCAGCCTTTGAAGTGCTCCAACCCAGGAAACCAGCGTGAGCAACGAAGCTCAGCTTGTCGTTCAGGTTAACAGCTACACCTGGCTTCAGACCGATAGCGAAACCGTTAGTCTTGTCGCCAGTGTAGTCGGTGTGAACATAGTCCAAACCACCATCAACAAACAGGTTTACCTTGTCGAACTTAGCGAAAGTGTAACGAGCGTAAGGACTTACAACGAATTCCTTGTCCTTGTCGTCACCAGCCTTAACCTCGCCATAACCCAGAGCGATACCGATTGCCCAGCTGTCGTTCAGGTTGTAACCGATCTCAGGCATCAGCTTGATAGTTGTGGTTGTGTTACCGTCGTGTGAAGTTGACTGCAGACCAATTCCACCACCGATGTAACCCTGAGCATTCATTGTTGCAGCTACACACACTGCTGCGAGTGTCATAAAAATCTTTTTCATTTTTCTTCTTTTTTAAAAATTAAACATAAACAGTTGACCTCCCAAAGGGCCGCGTGTCGTTATTCAAATCCGGGTGCAAAGATACGACGAAAACTAGATATGGCGTATCAAGTTTCCCAAAAATCTGCAAATTTTAACGATATTTTTGATAAAAATCACGAAAAGAGCCCTAAAATGCAAATTTTTCTTTATTTTTACCACATTTCTGTATCATTCTCATTATTAGATTCTTGTGTGTGCTCGTTTTCGGCCGTGCTTATCGCCTCTTCGTAGCCATTCAGAGCTGCAAAGGGTGCAAACTGCGCCGCACGTGCCTCCATCGACATCGCTTGATGCCTCGACGACACATGATGTTCCATATTAATAATATCCTCGTAATCCATATTTAATGTTTAATGTCTAATGTTTAATGTATTACGCCTTGTGTCCTCCTATCTGATTATTGCGATCCTTGGCCGTGGCGCCCTCTTCAAAGTTCAGTCCTCTCAGTATGGCGTTCTTGCCGAATCGCTGTTTTATCTTTAGTTGCACCTCCTGCATGCGTCGCTCTTTGTCGGTGCGAGCCTTCTCGGCCTGCTTCTGCTTGGCCAGCGCCTCGTAGTCGGTAAACAGATCCAGCTGTAGCGGAACGTTGTCCTGTTGCATGGCTATATGCTCCGGTATCAGGCGGGTCACTGTTATGTTCAGCCGTCGTATCAGCAGGTCGGCATTCACGTGCTTGTCGAACAGCTCTACTGCAGCCTTCATCAGCACACTCGATAGCGATGTGTATCGGTCCAGGTTCAGTGTGCCGTGAGCATGCTTGGGCACGGGCTTGCCGTAGTAGTTGTTGGTTATCTCGCCGTGATACTTAGCGCGTATCTCTGGGCGCGTCAGGCTCTCCACATCGTAGCCCACGGTCAGCACCATCTGGTCGGTCATCAGCTGTTTGCTTACCAGTTTCAGCGCCATTCCCTCGGCCATCTCGCTTATCACCACCCGAGCCTTCTTGGCCGTGTATGGCTCCGTCAGCACCTGTCCGCTGCTCAGCGAGCTCGTCTCCGGCCGGTACGCCTTTACCGCCTCAATCGTACACGGTTCCCAACCCCATGCGTGGTCTATCAGCAGTTCCGCATTCACACCGAACATATGGTATAGCACCTCGTCGTTCTGCACCGATAGTCGCGCCACCTTGCCCATCGTGTCTATGCCGTACATGGCCAGTTTCTCGGCTATGCCGCTACCCACGCGCCAGAACTTCGTTATCGGGCGATAGTCCCACAGTTGTCGTCGATATGTCATCTCGTCCAGCTCGGCTATACGCACCCCGTCCTTGTCGGCCGGCATCTTCTTGGCCACTATGTCCATCGCTACCTTAGCCAGATACATGTTGGTGCCTATGCCCGCTGTGGCCGTTATGCCCGTGGTGGCCAGCACGTCGCGTATCATCTTTATCGCCAGCTCGTGGGCCGTCATCTTGTAGCTGCCCAGATAGGCCGTCACGTCCATAAACACCTCGTCGATAGAGTACACGTGTATATCCTCCGGCGCTATGTATTTCAGGTACGTGCGGTACACCTGCGTGCTCACCTCAATGTAGTGCGCCATGCGTGGCGGCGCTATTATAAAGTCTACCCCGCGAGCCTTCTGATATACCTCAAACAGGCGCGCGCGCCCGCCTATACCATACTCTTTTAGCGATGGCGACACGGCCAGACATATGGTCTTCTCCGTACGGCTGGCATCGGCCACCACCAGGTTTGCGGTCAGCGGGTCAAGCCCTCTGTCCACACACTCCACCGAAGCGTAAAACGACTTCAGGTCGATGGCGATATACGTGCGCTGCTGTTCAGTCATACCTTATTTATTATAGTTCTCTATGGCCTGTCTGGTCTTCTGTCGGCCTATGGCTATCAGCTTCTCCGACTTGTCGTAGTCGAACCCTCCGTAGCGGCTCATCTGTATGTCTACTAGTATGTCGGGGTGGGCTATCTGCGCCATCATCAGCGAGTTCTGTCGTATCATTATCGAACTCACGCGCGATAGCATCGTGTAGTAGTTAAACTCCAGGTTGTCGGGTATCAGTCGGTTCAGTATCTGTTGCGACAGCGACTTGCTCTGCTTGCGCCTTTCGGCTATCAGGTGCTGCTCGTCCCATTGCGCCTTGTAGTCGTGTCCGCTCACGTCCACTCCCAGCAGTATGTCGCCCTCGTGCCGCTCCACCCGGTTCATCGGTATCGGGTTGGTCACGCCCCCGTCTATCAGTATCATCCCGTCGCGACGCACCGGCTCGTAAAATGATGGTAGCGATATCGACGCGCGAATGGCCTCAAACAGACTTCCCTCGCGGAATACCACCTCGCGTCCGCTTATCCAGTCGGTAGCTATGGCACAATACGGTATCGGCAGATTCTCTATCATCACGTCGGGCACAAACTCCATGATAGCCTCTATTATGCGCGTGCCCTTAACCATGTGGTTCAGACTGAACGAGAAGTCGGTCAGCTCCAGCATCTTCTTCTTGTCCACCGTCTTCATCCACTCGCGGAACTGCGGCAACTTACCCGCGGCATACACGCCCCCGATGAGAGCCCCCATCGAGCATCCCGCTATCGACGAGATGCGGTATCCCTGGGCCTCTATTTCCTCTATAGCCCCGATGTGCGCCAACCCCCTGGCGCCACCGCTCGAAAGTACTAATGCAACATTCTTTTCCATACATCTGCAAAGGTACATATAAAAAATGAAACCGCCAAACATTGTTGACGGTTTCTTCATTTTCTTACGCTCCTACACACGACGTAGCTCCCAGTGCTGTCAGTATCGCCGATGCAATTGATGCGATAAGCTGAACGATGAATTTTGCGGTTTCCTTTTTAGTCATAGTCGTAGTCTAGTTTTAGTGTTGTTCGTAAAATGGGGTGGGGCTCAGAGGCCCATGCCCCTAGTGGCTAATTTTGATCCATTTCGCTGTTGTCGTCATCGACGCGGGTGCTGCCACCACCACCCTGATTTCCACCCTGATTCTCAGGATCCTCGATAGTACCTGGGTCAGAACTCGTTACTCGCTTCACCTCCTTGCCGCTGCGGTCGAAACAGGTAATCTGGATGGCGGTATTTGCCAGCTCGTCCTTCAGGTCGACTGTTGGGGTGAACACTATGCGGCGGGTGCTGATCAGTCCGGCTTTAACCTCATCGGCTGTCGCTACGCTCTTGGCGCGCAGACCGAATCGCATGGTTCCCAGACCAGGCAGCGCTACCGAGTGACCCTCTGTGGCCCATGCCTTGATTACCTCGCCTGCAGCATCCCAGCATGCCTGCATTATGCCCTTGCTCACTCCGCTGCGCAGAGCAGCCTCCTTGATCACCTTGTCCTGCGAGAGCGAGGTGTAAATCTCCGGCATCATCACATAGCGGTACTTGCCTGCGTGGGTGCCAATCTTCTGCAACTTTTCCTGTGCTTTAACTTTTAGTGCCATAATTGTTTTAGTTTTGTTTTTGTGTTGTTAATACTGTTGTTATTTACTCTCTGTGTCTCCATTAATTTTGACAATGCAAAGGTACGACTTTTTGGCGAGGTATCCAAAATACAAATGTTAATGAATTGTTAATTTCTGATTGCGGCAATATGCTATAATGCGAGCAAAAAATCTCGCGCACGTGGAAAAATTTTCTCCCACACCTGAGGGATACTTTTTCTACCTCTAGGCGACTCAGTATATCAGATATCAGTTTTCTCATGAGCACCCTGAAATGCAAGACTAAATTTTACTATATATATATTATATATATAGTAAAATTATTATACACATTTTCTTCTCTCTCTACATACCATCGCCTAAAAAACTGATATCTGATATACTGAGTCGCTTGTTACATCACACAATGATTGCTACATCAATAATTAATCGCCTGACTATCAAGAAGTTGCTACCTCCGCTGATGTTTTTCGCAATCCCTTTGGGCTTTGCATGTTGTCAGCAGAATGATGCGCCAATGACTACTATGGAGATGTATTTTCACGAAAGCCAAGCCCTAACTCCCAATGTTTTCCGCGGCTTATCGCGCTTTTGGTATCAAAATCACCTGGGAAAACCCCTCACCAGACGCTACTATTATGTTAGATACCACATGGATCGAAGGCATTACAATATACTTTGATTAGCTTTTTTGCGCTGATTTTGCGCTAAAAACTGCTGGACTACGCCGACGAATCGAAGCAGGATTTTGATGAGTTATTGATCGAACGAAATCGCTATGGGGCGATATGGCTGCACTTCGCAGTGCGCCCATTCTCGAATCGCCGTAAGGTTAACATTATCCAGGCTTAGCGAAATAATGCGGGAATTGTTTGGTAGTTTGGATAGAAAATAGTATTTTTGCACCCCGAAACCATTATGCGCCGGAGTGAAATAATACAAGGAACACGCGACGGCATACCTATAGCTCTGGGCTATTTTGCCGTCGCTTTCTCGCTTGGTATCATCGCCAAGCAGGCGGGACTCTCGGCCGTAATGGGATTCGTTAGCAGCTTTTTTACGCGTGCATCGGCTGGTGAGTACGGTGTGTACACACTGGTGGCTGTGCAGGCTGCCTACGCGGAGATAGTGGCAATGTGCCTGGTGGTGAATCTGCGCTATATGCTGATGAGCGCGGCGCTGTCGCAGAAGATTGCTCCGGGTACGTGGTGGGGGCACAGGCTGCTGATGGCTTGCTGCGTGACCGACGAGATATTCGGTATCTCCATCGCCCGAACGCCTTATTGTCCGCCGGCCTACACGTACTCGGCTGCACTCGTATCTACGCTGATGTGGGCATCGGGATGTGCGGCTGGTATAGTGGCCGGAGGTATGTTGCCCACCAACATAGTGGCGGCGCTGAGTGTGGCGCTATATGGCATGTTTCTGGCGATAATAATGCCGCCTGCGCGGCAGGATCGCAATGTGCTGTACGCTGTAGTGACAAGTATGGTGCTGAGCGGCGCGTGTGCTGTGGTGCCAGTGGTGAGCGGGTGGAGTAGTGGTACTCGAACCATCGTGCTTACGGTGGTGATTTCGGCCGCTGCGGCATGGATAAAACCTATTAAGACAAAGGAGGACGTGGCGCATGGATAGTAGTAGCATCATAATCTGCATAGTGCTGGCCATCATCACCACCAACCTGATACGCGTGGTGCCGATGTTGCTGATAAAGGGAGAGATAAGCAATCGCTACGTGCGCAGTTTTCTGTACTACGTGCCCTATGTGACGCTGGCTGTGATGACATTTCCCAGCATCATACAGACCACCATGTCGCCCCTCTCGGGCGCTGTGGCGCTGGCAGTGGGCATAGTGGCCGCATGGCGAAGGATGGGATTGTTCCCCGTGGCTGCCATCTGCTGCGCAATAGTATACCTGATGGATAGTGTAATAATGTAGACATATGGATAATAAAGAAGAGTTATTTCCGATAGTAGACGAGGAGGGAAGAGTGACGGGCAAGGCTACTCGCGGTGAGTGCCACAGCGGCAAGAAGCTGTTGCACCCGGTGGTTCATCTGCATGTGTTCAACAAGAAGGGCGAGATTTATCTGCAGCGCAGACCCGACTGGAAGGATATACAGCCGGGCAAGTGGGACACGGCCGTGGGCGGACATATAGACTACGGCGAGACGCCAGAGGAGGCTCTGCGACGAGAGGTGCGTGAGGAGCTGGGCATCACGGATTTTGTGTCCGAGCGCATCGACAAGTATGTGTTTGAAAGTGCGCGCGAGAAGGAGCTGGTGTACGTGAACCGCACCGTCTACGACGGCGAGATACGTCCATCGGCCGAGGAGCTGGCCGGTGGCCGATTCTGGACCATGCAGGAGATAGCCGAAGCCATCGGAAAAGGCATTTTAACCCCTAACTTCGAGAGTGAATTCAAGAGGTGCTTTTAAGACTTATAGATAATTATGAAAAGAACTATTCAAAATCCAATATTACTATTTTAGTCTATGATAAAGAAGTGTTTTATTAGAAAAATCGCTGGTGTAGTAGCGTTTTGCAGCGTTAGTGCGTTTTTGACTGCATGTTCGGGAACTGACGACAACCCTGTGATACCACAGGAAAAGCAAATAGAAATAAAAGTGGGCGACCTGACAATGATGATTAACCCACAAATGGGAGCTAGGATTACGTCGTTTAAATATCGCAATCATGAGGTGCTCTCGCAGTTGGAAGGTGCGTACTCGTCTGGTAGTACATTTTGGACCAGTCCGCAGGAGGAGTGGTTTTGGCCACCCGTACCCGAGATAGATGAGTATAGCTACGTGGTGACAGAGGAGGATGGCGACGTGGTGATGACCAGTCGGGTGTCGGAACTGTTGAAGTTGCGAGTTGTGAAGCGCTTTGCTGCCGATGTGGCTGATAGTGCTATCGTTATCACTTACTCGATTATTAATGAGGGTAACGAGGTGCGTAAGGTGGCTCCATGGGAGATAACACGTGTAGCCAACGATGGCGTGATAAGATTCGATGCACCGGCGGAGAGTATTTGGCCTGCTGCTCTTTTGGACTTTATTGATAAGGATGGTGTGGCCTACTACGAGGCCGATGAGGCACCAGAGAACCGCAAGGTGAATGCCGATGGAAAAGGGTGGTTGAGCTATGAAGCTAAAGGACTGGTGTTTACTAAACGTTTTGCCGATTTGACTCCTGAACAGCCTGCACCTGGCGAGGCTGAGATACAGGTATATGTAAACCAAGGAAAGACCTATATAGAAATAGAGAACCAAGGCGCATATACCGCTTTGGCTCCAGGTGAAAAACTTAGCTGGACGGTACGTTGGTATCTGAAACCTACAGAATAAAAAGAGACATCGCAAAAGCGATGTCTCTTTTGTTGGACAAAAAAAAGACATTGCCTTTCGGCGATGTCTCTAGAGGGTGCCCGGTGGGACTCGAACCCACGACATTCAGAACCACAATCTGACGCTCTAACCAACTGAACTACGGGCACCATTTCTGAATTGCGGGTGCAAAGGTACGGAGATTTTTTTAATCTACCAAACATTTGATGTAGTTTTTTATAAAAATTTAGTTTTTGGTTAAAAATGTATAACAAAGAGAGGCCGCTCGCGCGCGTTTCAATTATTCTTTGTAATTTTGCAGCCGTGAAGATAAAAGAAGTGCTGAGCGCCCTTGAACGTTTCGCGCCTCTGCCCTTGCAGGAAAGTTGGGATAATGCTGGCTTGCAACTGGGACTGACAGAGACGGAGGTTTCAGGGGCATTATTGTGTCTGGACGTGAACGAACGTATCGTTGACGAGGCTATGGCGAAGGGTTGCAATCTGATTGTAAGCCACCATCCGCTGTTGTTTCGTGGTTTGAAAACCATCAGCGATCTGACCGACGTTCAGCGCACCGTGATGCGTGCTATTAAGCAGGGCATAGCGGTGGTATCGATGCACACCAATATGGATAATGCCCGTGGCGGCGTGAACTTTAAGATAGCCCAGAAGCTGGGTCTGCAGAATGTGGCGTTTTTCGCGCAGAAGCAGGTTGACGGCATTGAGGCTGGCAGTGGGGTAGTGGGCGAGTTGCCCGAAGCTATGGCTGCCGACGACTTTATTATTGGTGTGAAGAAAGCCTTTGGTGTGGAGTGTGCGATGTGCAACGAGTTGCTGCGCCGCCCCATTAAGCGCGTGGCCATCTGCGGTGGTGCGGGCGATTTCCTGCTCGACGAGGCCATTAAGAATCAGGCCGATGCATTTATTACTGGCGAAATGCACTACCATCAGTACTTTGGCTACGAGCAGCAGATACAGATTTGCGTGATAGGTCACTATCAGAGCGAACAGTACACCGCCGAAATCTTTGAGGAGATTATCCAGAAAGAGTGCCCCGGCGTAAAAACCTGCATAGCCGAAACATGTACGAATCCAATATTGTATATTTAAATAAATTAGTAGAATTATGGCAAAGAAAGATCCATCAGAACTGTCAGTTGAAGAGCGCCTGAAGACGCTGTATCAGTTGCAGACCGCCCTCTCGGCTATCGACGAGAAGCGTATGTTGCGCGGTGAGCTGCCCCTGGAAGTACAAGACCTGGAAGACGAGATTGAGGGTTTGACCACTCGTGTTGAGAAGATTGCAAACGAGATTGCGGACTACCAGAGAGCTATCAGCCAGAAGAAGGGCGAGATTGCCGATGCCGAGGCCAGCGTAGAGCGCTATAAGGCTCAGCTGGATGAGGTTAAGAACAACCGTGAATACGACACACTCTCGAAGGAAATTGAGTTCCAGACACTGGAAATTGAGCTGTGTAATAAGAAGATTCGCGAGGCTAACAACAAGATTGCCGACAAGCAGCGTGAGCAGGAAAGCAGCGAGGCCCTGATTGCAGAGCGCCAGAGCGACCTGGAGGTTAAGAAGAACGAGCTTGAGGAGATTATGGAAGAGACTCGCGTAGAGGAGGAGAAGCTGAAGGAGCAGGTTAAGACACTCGAGGCTAAGATCGAGGGCCGTTTGCTTACTTCGTTCAAGCGCATCCGTAGAAACGCTCGCAACGGTCTGGGTATCGTTTACGTACAGCGTGATGCCTGCGGTGGTTGCTTTAACAAGATTCCACCCCAGCGCCAGTTGGATATCAAGATGCACAAGAAGATTATTGTTTGCGAGTACTGCGGACGTATCATGATCGACCCAGAGCTGGCAGGCGTAAAGATCGACAAGGCAACAGGTGCTACCGAGGAGAAGAAGGGTCGTGCAAAGCGCTCTATCCGCAAGACTTCGACCTCGAAGAAGTCGACCGATGCCAACGATATGGAATAATCGGAAATGTTATAAATTCTGATAGTCGGGGATATCCTCTAAAAAGTAATATTTTTGGTTGGCATAATCCATCTTACAGCAAATGTGCTGCATGCCGTTGCTAACTATCAGATAATCTACCTTCAGCAAAAGATTGTAAGCCGATATTTGGTTGAACGTCTTTTGCTGAAGTTTTATTTGTGGGGCTTTGTACTCGATAATCATCTGTGGGGCTGCCACCTTATTATATAATACGGTATCGCAACGCAGACGTTTTTCGCCCACGCTCAGTTCAATCTCGTTGCCCATCAGTCCGGCTGGGTAACCCTTGTGTTCAACCAGATAATGTACAAAATGCTGGCGAACCCACTCCTCGGGTGTCAGCGCTACGTATTTTCGACGTAAAAAGTCGAAAATTACCTGTTTATTGCCCTGCTGGGCTATTTTTATTTCGTATGTAGGGAGGTTTAATCGAAACATTTTTGTAAATTTGCAGGCAAAATTACAAATAATAAATGAAATAGCAACATGGCTGAGGCAAAAAATGTGAGTTTTGAGAGCATTATGCGCGATTTAGAGGCTGGAAAATTTGCGCCCGTCTATTATCTGATGGGCGACGAATCGTATTATATCGACAAGATTGCCGATTATATAGCCGACCATGCATTACGCCCTGAGGAACGTGATTTTAACCAGACTGTGGTGTTCGGATCGGACGTAAATGCGTCGCAGATAGCCGACCTGGCACGCCGCTATCCTATGATGGCCGAGCGCCAGGTGGTGATAGTAAAAGAGGCGCAGAATATTAAAAATACCGAGGCACTTGAGCGCTATTTTGCGCAGCCTATGGCCAGCACCGTTTTGGTGATGTGCCATAAGAACGGCAAGGTTGACGGTAGAAAATCGGGGTACGTGAAGGCTATCAAATCGCACGGCATACTGTTTGAGAGTATGAAACTCAAGGATAGAGAGCTGCCAGGTTTTATTGAGAACTATCTGAAAAAACGCCAGATCAGGATTGATGCCAAATCAGTTCAGATGATAGCCGAGAATATTGGCGCCGATTTGAGTAGACTGACAGGTGAGCTGGATAAAGTGATCATTTCGTTGCCCGAAGAGAATAGGGTAGTGACCCCACAGGTGGTTGAGGAGCAGATTGGTGTGAGCAAAGAGTTTAATGGATTTGAACTTCGCGATGCCATTGTGAACCGAAATGTTTTTAAGGCAAATCAGATAATAAAATATTTTGACGAAAATCCAAAGGCTGGTTCCATCTACTCGTTTCTCCCTTTGCTCTTTAATTACTTCCAGAATTTAATGATTGCGTTTTACGCGCCAAATAATAAGAGCCAGGAGGGCGTTGCAGAGTGGCTGGAATTCAAAAATCCATGGCAAGCCAAGGACTATATGACGGGTATGCGAAACTACTCTGGAATGAAGGTGATGCAGATCATTTCGAAGATGCGAGAGATTGACGCCAAAAGTAAGGGTCTGGATAACCCAAATACACCTGCTGGAGAGCTTATGAAAGAACTGATTTTTTACATTTTGCACTAATTTAGGGCAAAATGTTATTCTAGAATTTATAAAAATGGCGCTTTTGATGAGCGCCTTTTTTATGCCTAAATGTCTGTAAAATAGGGGAGTTACGGCATTTTGTACCCTCTCAAAACTCGCGTATTTCCAGTTTTTCGACCGATGGTTCAGAATACGCTAGAAATGGCAAAATCTGGAATTTTGGAGCTTGCGGAATTCGGTATTCACATTTATTAGGATTTAATTCCGTTGATTTAAATTCTTAAATCCGAATGCCTGTTTAGAAATATATTGGTTTATTGATGTTGATTTTAGGGTTTAAAAGTTTAAATCAAATATTTAGATTCGGATATTGATATCTAAATATTGCGATTCTGTTTTGTATATTGATATTTATGCATACTAATTATCGTGTATTTAAGTAGCTAAATATCAATTGGTTATGTGATTTATTTATAAATACCTTGCAGAAATAGCCACCTTATTAAACCGAAAGCTGCAAAAGGGGGTTTAAAAGTATAAAGTTTATGTAACTACCTTATTTATACCCAATTAGTTAGCTTAAAATATTAAAATAAGCCTTTGTGCAGATTTATAATCGCAAATTTAGATTTAAAAATATAAAGCCCCGATTTATTCCTAAACATCTTTTGATTTACAAATATAAAACTATAAACTAAAATTATAAAATCTTAAATTGTATCTACATTTGTTGTATATTTCATTTTTTTGTTTTACCTTTGTAAACTGAAAGAAAACAGGGCCTAATAGCCCCATTAAGCACTTAGTTACAGCAATGAAAGATAGAATCAGGCAAATTATGGAGAGCCAGCACATGACTCAACAGCTCTTCGCCGACTACATCGGTCAGAGTCCAGCTACCCTTAGTAGCATCTTCAACGGTCGTACTCGTCCTACCCTAAACATCGTTGAAGCCATCAAAAAGAAAATTCCTAACATCAATACCGATTGGTTGATGTTTGGTTCGGGTGACATGTATCTGCC
>JAEEGK010004878.1_pt1 | contig 32659 bp, 31 predicted proteins | sample 8958771 | NCBI WGS metagenome assembly JAEEGK01 (sample SAMN16246547, study PRJNA631951) | gut metagenome | biome: gut microbiome; feature: rumen; material: SC-attached | host: Bos | place: Iran: Karaj | collected 2018-10 | reverse complement strand
GTGAACGTCAGGCATGATGCGGATCTGACTGCCAGCGGTGAACTCATAATCGCACATCCGGCGGATCTGCTCGATGGCCTCGTCCTCTATGACCTTGGCGTAGCAGATTGCGGTATTGATTTTTCCTTTGATTTCTAACATTTTTCTCACCTCAGATATATGAAAAGGCCGCCTGCCTCATACAAGACAAGCGGCCTGAAGCTCCCGGGTTTTCCTATTCCGGGCGCGTCAATTGCTTCGGTTCTGTCTTATATGGGCGTGCCAAAGGACCGTGCGGCTGATCATAGCTGGCGCACAGGGAAAGCTCCAAATATTCTTTTTTCCATGAACTCTGAATACGGATCATTTCTCTTGTCCTTTCCGGGCGTACGCCCTGTTTTCTGCGTTCAATATAGCATGTTTATCCGGATTTGTAAAGTAACCTGTGGTTTAATTTTCCTGCGTTCACGCCTGCGTCAGCTCCTGTTCGCTTGCGTCCCGGATGTCGATGGGCTCGCGCTGCAGCCAGGGCGGGCAGACGAGGGTGCCGGAGGGTGGCTCGGTTTCCTCAGACGTGCAGATTTTGTCCTCCTGCCTTGCCAGGACGATCCCGATGTCCGCCGCCACGAGGCGCTTCATATATCGCCCGGCGTTTTCCGTCACCAGGCCGCGCTTGACGAAGCCGACGGTCACGGTCAGATCGGAGCGGACGGCGGTCTCAGCCTCGCCGGTGTCGCCGTTCATCCCGCTGTTGATGTCGACGCTGATTACCCGGGCGCCGGAGGCGTTCATCTCCTCCACGGCGCTCAACCAGGGCTCCCGCAGGCTGCCCTGGAAGCCGGTTCCCAGCAGGCAGTCTACGACGGTATCGCAGTCCGCAAAGGCGCCCGGGGCGTAGGGCTCCATGGGAACCTCCAGCCTGGCGGCCAGCTTCGCGTAATACGCGCTCTCCTCGGTCAGCTTTTCGCTGAGCTTCACCAGCCTGCATGGACGCCCGTGCCTGGCCAGAATGCAGGCCAGCGCGTAGCCGTCGCCGCCGTTGTTGCCGCCGCCGACGGCGATAACCGTCCGGCCCGCCCAGTCCGCAGCCCGAAAGACGCCCAGCGCCGCCCGATACATCAGCGTCCGCCCGGAGCAAAACCGCTCGATGGTCAGCCGGTCGCTCTCCCGCATATTCGCAACAGAAATACAGTCCAGATAATCCTCTGTACTCGCTCTGCGCTCTGTCATTGCCGCCTCCTGTTTTTTTCGACCGCTTTTCATCTATTGTTTTCCAAGCGCCATTTCTCACCCGGCCACCAATCATTCCCAATCAGCTTATGTGCGCTTTCATCCGGCGTTGGCAGGAGAAAAGGGGCAGCGTTTTCCGATGCACTGATTGTTTTTGCTGAAATGGGTGCAGACGATCTCCGGCTTCTCCATCTCCACACCCAGGTGCTCCTTCGCAAAGTCAATGGCTGCCAGGATGGAGAGGAAGGAATCCCGCTTGCAGCAGCGGGGGCCGCCGATCTCCCCGATGGCGGTGAGGGATTTCGCCGTCATCTTGTGGGACAGGGCGAAGGGCTCCACGCTCAGCGGCGTCGAGCCGGAGGCGATGGAGATGAACATCCCGGAGCTGATCCCCGCTCCGCAGGCGCCCCAAAAGCCGCAGGCTCCGCCGGGGACCTTCTTTCCGCGGTTCAGCATTTCTCCCAGGGCCTTCGGAAGGTCCAGGGCGCCGCCGGCGTTTTTGTATGCCGTCAGCAGGGCCGCGCCGACCATGACGTGATGCTCCGGCCCGTGCATGTGGCAAAACGGCATCGCCATCATCTTTTCGAGGATCTCCACAGGGTTTTTGGAGGTCTCATTCAGGCACAGACCGACGATGGCGTCCAGCCCAGCGGTATGGCAGTCATTGCAGACGTAGTGGCCCCGCACGCAGCGGGTCTTGCTGTTCTCTTTTTTGCGGCAGATGGCGCACTCCATCTGCACCTCGGTCTCCAGATACTCCAGCGGCGCGCCGCAGATCAGGCATTCGTCTTTCATGTTTTACATTCTCCCGCTGATGATATCGAGAAAGGCCGCGTCATCGGTCCAGTCGTGGCCGCTGCGCTGACGGCCGGTCATCTCGGCCCCGCAGCTCAGACAGCGGTCCGTGGGCTGGGCAACCTTGCACCCGCAGGCGGAGCACTCGTAATCGTCTTTCTCAAACAGGTGGGTGTTTTTGATCCAGTGGGCGTGATTCATCAGGAACCTCTTTTCTTGCCATCCGCCAAGTGCTCATCATTGCAGCCTTTCCCGTTGTTGATGTGTTTTCTGCAGCAATAAGCGCTCTTGCTTCTTGCTTTATATGATTTCCAGTTTTTTCAGCCTCTTTTTGACGCCGTCCCGCGTACGTTGCATTGTATTTGCAATTTCAGTAAGAGATAGTTGCTTTCCATATAGTTCTCGCAATTGCTGATCCTGCTCATCCGTCCACGGCTTCCCTTGATTCTCCCTTTTGAGGGTTGGTTTTCGGTCTATCTCCAGAACGCCGTCAAGGTTGTCCAGGATAAAATGCTGTGCATCCTCATTATAAACAACGACACGATATAGGCCGTGCTGCCCCATACGCTCTTCCACAGAGATCCCTAAATGGCTGCCGGCTTCTGTCGGCTCTTTCCTTTGGCTGCCATCATGATATTCGACTATCGTGAGAAAACCGGCATTCATTAAGAACTCTGTGATGCTTTTGTATTTCAGATTGACCATGTTCTCGTGGTCCACTAAAACATTGATTCGTCTCGTTATTTCACTGATCGGAATTGGTTCTTTGGAAAATTCAAATTGCTGAAGTTGCTCCTGAGAGATTGCGAATGCTTGCTTTTTGGCAGTCTTTTTCACAACCTCGCCACCGTTATCAATCACCTGTCGAAGCACATCCGAGACATAGAACAGGCAGCGGCTAATTCTGACGTCGTTCAGCGTTTCATCGTCCGAGATTGGCTGGCCTGTGATGGGATTTAGCCCATTTGCCATTTTTTCTATGTAGGTCTTTGCGCGCTGCATAATCTCAAGGTCTGTCATTGTATCAGCCTCCTAAATCAACTTTAGATGTGTCGGTTCATTACGGGCACTGTGTTTGATCGTATGTGTTATTGTGCAATATACCATTTTTATTATACAGTATCTGCCAGAAAATTCAACTGTTATTATTCGCAACACCATAGATACATCTTTAACTTTGGACGATTCTGGTATGGACAGATGTGCCTGATTATGGTATGATAAAATATACAGAGGAAGTAACCTGCGGCGGGCTTGCAGAACACAGAAACAGCCGCGCCGGGGAACGTACAGGAGGCTGCAAGGATGCCGAACAACAGTACCTTGAAGATGAAGATGCTGGCGCTGTGGGAGATTTTGAAGCAGGAGTCGGACGCGGAGCACCCGCTTTCGACCAACGACGTCTGCCGGAAGCTGGCTGCGCGGGGCATTCCCTGCGAGCGCAAGAGCGTGTCCACGGACGTCGCGCTGCTCCTCCGGCACGGCTATGAGGTCCGTACCGAGAAGGTCGGGCGGGATCGGTTCTACTGGGTGCCGGACCGGCATTTCAGCGTCCCGGAGCTGAAGATCATGATCGACGCCCTGCAGGCGGCGACCTTCGTCACGGAGAAAAAGACCGCCGAGCTCGCGGAAAAGGTCGCGGCCCTCGGCGGCAGCCACATGGGGCAGATTCTGCAGGAGAACATCGTCCACTTCAACACCCGCAAGCACACGAATGAATCCATCTACTACAGCGTCAACGAGCTGGAACAGGCCCTGCTGGCAAAGCGGCAGGCGTCCTTCCACTACTTCGACCTGAACGAGAACCACGAGCGCGTCTACCGGAAGGAGCAGAAGCTGTACGTGGTGGACCCGGCGGCCCTGGTCTTCCTCAACGACAACTACTATCTCGTCTGCTGGAGCACGGAGCACGAACGGATCGTCAGCTACCGGGTGGACCGGATGGAGCACGTCTCGATGCTGGAAACGCCGGCCTGCCCCGCGGCACAGCTCCCGGAGGAGGAGATCGCGGCCTTCACGAAGCAGACCTTCTCCATGTTCGGCGGCGAGCCGGTCACGGTCACGCTGCGCTTCGCAAACGAGCTGATCGGCGTCGTGTATGACAAGTTCGGCGAAGACACCCCCATGCGCCGGGTGGACGAGGACAGCTGCGCCGTCACGGTGACGGTCCAGGTCAGCCCGACCTTCTGGGGCTGGGTCTTCCAGTTCCGCGGCGAGATGCAGATCGTCGAGCCGCAGGAGCTGATCGATACGTACAGGTCCCTCCTCGAAGGGGCCTGCGTGTGATACTGCCATATCACGTTGTGATCTGTTAGAATCATCCCGCGAAACCGGGTTCTGTGGAGGAAAACATGACAGAGATATCACTGCTGCAAGCGGAATTGCTTTTTGCTCTGATTTGGCTTGTATGCAGGATCGTTATTTGGGTCAGGCAGCGAAGAATCGATTGGAAGCGGGAAGCTGTCCTTTTGCTGATGTACGTGAATCTGGCGGTCACCCTTCGGTTTGTTTTCTTTCCGATGTCACGCATGAACGGAAGGGTACAGCCGCTCAGGTTTGATCCTTCGAAAGCTTTTCCTTTCAGGCTCAACCTGATCCCTTTCGTGCATCTGCTGGAGTATGACAGCAAAAAAGAGCTGCTTCTCAACCTGATAGGAAATACGGCGATGTTTATTCCAAGCGGTATCGTTCTTCCGATCATCTATAAAAAACTGAATTCTTTCCGGAAGGTAATCGGCGCCGGCGCGTTGATCTCGTTATGTATTGAGATCCTCCAGCTTCCCTTCTTTGAAAGAGCTACGGACGTTGACGATCTGCTCCTGAACACGTTCGGCGCAGCGATTGGCTGTCTGATATATATGCTCGTACATAAATCGGTCAAGAGAAAACGGGAGAATCACGAAGATGGAATTTCGGGAAATGCGGCGCTTTAAGCAGGCGCTGACGCGTGAGGAATGCGCGGCGATCCTGCGTGAGGAAAAGCGCGGGACCCTGGCGGTGATCGGCGACGGCGGCTGGCCCTATGCCCTGCCGATCAACTTCTGGTACGACGAGGAAGCGGACAAGCTCTATTTTCACTGCGGCAGGGCGGGCCACAAGCACGACGCCATCCGCGCCTGCGAGAAGGTCTGCTTTACCGTCCGCGACGCCGGACAGTCCGCCGGAGACTGGTCTTATTTCGTAAACAGCGTGATCGTGTTCGGCTGCGCGCGCTTCGTGGAGGACCCTGCGCTGAAGCTGGAAAAGGCGCGGGCCTACGGCGCAAAATACATTCCGACGCAGGAGGAGCTGGAGCGCGAGCTCCGCGGCATCGACCGCATGGAGCTGGTCGAAATCACGGTCAAACACATGACCGGCAAGCGGGTCCATGAGAAATAGGAGCTGATCTACGGGAGAAAGCATGTTATGCCCATCACGCAAACCTCTTATCATCGGCGTCTCCACCACAAGATCTACCTGAACGACGCCAGAAATACCGCGCCGGGGAAGCTGAAAACCGCGATCCGGCATCCGATCAGAAAAGTACCGGAGGGGCGGAATTCACATCCTGGCTAACCACATTACTGCGGCGAGCCAGGATTGATTATTTCCGGAGCAAAGAAAGAGAGGTAATAATCGTATCGCTGGATGAAGTAAATGAGATCGACCTTGCGGTCCAGGACAAGTATGCCGTTTTGGGGTCTGCATTTCAGTTTGAGGAGGAACGCCTTGCCAGGGCGTTCTTTTCTTTACCCCTGCATCGGCAGCAGATTCTTACCATGCTGTTCGTCGAAGAAAAGAAACCAGAGGAAATTGCCCGGATTCTTTGTTGCAGCACGGATTATGTCAGATTGCAGAAATATCGGGCTATTCAGAAACTAAGGAAGCTATTATCTGAGGAGGATCACAATGAAGATTTCAAATGAGGAATTCCGAAAAGTCTTAGAAGGTGCTGTTGCGGGAAAACACGAGGATTTGGAATCAATTCTCCAGCTTTATATGCCGCTGATTAATAAGTTCTCCATGCAGTATGGTGAACTCGATGAAGATCTTCGGCAATACTTACTGATACATATCGCCTTGAATATTTCAAAATTTATTCTCTAAATGATGAAAAATTAGCTTATCCTGAAATATTTGGCTGTCAGCTTCTCGTAGTTATCAGTGAACGCACCCCATGCGACTGTAGCTTGACAATTGTATCGTGCCTGATCTTTCCCCGGAAGCCGAGCGGCTATCTCTCCTGTTGTCGACAGGAGCAAGAGCACTCATGTGCGGGCGGCACCCACACAACGCGACGACGCTTCCGGGGGTACAATGATACTTCCGCCCAACGCGGCCCGGTCGGAGAGACGGGGAGATGAGATTTCTATGTGTCCATTCGCCAGGCGTCAGGCTTTCCCCCGCAAAAATACATTTTTGGAGGTTATATGCCTAAACCATGTAATAAAGCAAAAGACCTCCCCCTTGTGCTCAAGGTGGAGGATCTGATGCAGATTCTCTGTATTGGAAGAAACACGGCCTACAGGCTTGTGCGAACCGGGAAGATTTACAGTGTCCGGGTCGGACGTTCCTATCGGATTCCTAGGGATGCTCTCGAGGATTATCTGCGAAAAACGTCGGAATAAGTTGTAAATCAGCCACATCATCGGTATAATATAGTAGAGACAACATCTGCTGTGTGGCTGGAAAGGAGGCAGTCATGCCAGACAGCAAAACGCATAGAACGGTAGCCGGAACCGGCTCAATCCGGCAAAAAACGTTAACGCAAAAAGGAAAGAAGTACGCTTACTGGGAAGGCCGTTTTACGACCGGGTACGATCCCGGTACCGGGAAGCAGATCCAACGCACAATTTACGGAAAGTCCAAGAAAGAGGTTGCGCAGAAGCTTCGTGAAGCAACCGCCAGCGTCGATAAAAAGACTTACCTTGACCCCTGTAAGATGACGCTTGGCGAATGGCTGGATATCTGGGTAAAGGATTATCTCGTAGGTGTTAAGGAATCTACGGCTTACACCTACAAGACAGCCATCAAAAACCATATCAAGCCTGCTATGGGTGCCATTCGGCTGGATTCTCTGAATCCTCACACAATTCAGAGTTTCTATAACAGCAAGACCGAAACCCATTCCGCCAAAACGATCAAGAACTTCCACGGAGTCCTGCATGCGGCGCTAAAACAGGCAGTGCTCAATGGTTATATCGCAACGAATCCCGCAGATTCCTCTGTGCGTCCGCGAGTTGAGAAAAAGGAGATGCATCCTATGGACCAGTACATGATTTCCGACTTCTTAGAAGAGATCAAAGGCGACGAGTACGAACACCTGTTTTTTGTGACGTTGTTTACCGGCTTGCGCAAGGGAGAGGTCCTCGGCCTGACCTGGGACGCGGTAGATTTTTCCCGCGGCACGCTCTTAATCGATAAGCAGCTCCAGCGCCCCCGGGAGGGGGACGGTAGGTGCAAGCTTGTCACGACGAAGAACGGAAAGGCCAGAAAGCTGAAGCCGGCGAAAGAGGTCATGAACGTCCTGTACCGCGTCAAGAAGCAGCAGCAGTCCTGGCAGCTTCAGCACGGTGAGTGTTTTCAGAATCCCATGAATCTCGTGTTCACCCATGAGCTTGGCGAGTATCTGAATCCGAACACGGTCTACAATCACTTCAAGGAGATTGTGGCCAGGATTGGCGCCCCGGAGGTTCGCTTCCATGATATGCGCCACTCCTATGCTGTCGCAGCATTACAGGCCGGAGACGACGTCAAGACGGTTCAAGGCAACCTGGGACACGCCACGGCAGCCTTTACGCTGGATGTCTACGGCCACGTCACCGACCAGATGAAGGAGGAAAGCGCCAACCGGATGGAGCGTTTTATTCACAGCGTAAGGTCTGCTTGAGCGTAAATCAGCAAATTGAATAATGCGAATAAGGGAAAACTTTTTTGATGGCTGACGAGCAAAAATGCTTGATACAGGCTCAGAAATTCAGCGTATATTTTCGATGAATACAGTGGGTAAAGGGCAAACTAAAGGCCAAACTTTTTCGCCGGAATCCGGAAAAGCATATTTCGACAGAAAAGTACACTGAAAAGCGTCGAAAAGCAAAGAAAAAGAGCCAAAATCCGAAGATTTTGACTCGATTTCTTGGCAGCGGGTGAAGGATTCGAACCCTCACAAACGGAGTCAGAGTCCGGTGTGCTACCATTACACAAACCCGCTATCGTGCGCTCTGCTCTGACCATTTCGCGAACGCATTATTATTATATGCACATTTCAGAAAAAGTCAAGAAATATTTTGACTTTTTTCAGGATTTTTTCTTTTTTGCTGTTTTCAGGCTTTCCTGTCTGCCCGATTCTGTTCTCATCGTCTCCGGGTACGGAAAAAGCAGGGAGCGTAGGGCTCCCTGCTTTCCTTCGTTTTCATCCGGAAAACGCTTATTTCTTCATCTTCTCGATCAGCAGCATGATGGAGCAGCCGGTGAGGCCAAGCTGGAAAATGAAGAAGAACCAACCGGCGACGGAGAGCTTCACCTCAGAGTCGATCCAGAGGATGATGAAGAGGATGAGGATCAGCGCCATAGCGCCGGCCACAAAGAACCAGAGCCACTTGAAGGTGAACTTATCGAAGTAGTCCTGCACAAAGAAGGTGATGCACAGGGTGAGCAGAACGGTGATCAGCGCAGTCCAGAAGGGATAGCCGCGGGACATCGCAACGGAAGTGCTGTAGGCGGAGTAGATCGGCAGCAGGAGCAGGATGAAATTCAATACCAGCAGGCCGCCGACGATGGGGTAGAAGATCTTCTCCAGCCCCTGCAGATCGTTAAACTTCCCCAGCAGGCCGCCGGAAGCAGATCTCACAGGACGGGAATTGCCGTAAGCAGGACGAGGAGCCGATGTGGGAGCGTTCGACGCGCCGCCGCCCATACGCTTGCCGCAGTTGGGGCAGAAGGGCTGGCCGTCTTCCACGCGGGTGCCGCAGTTGTCACAGAACATAATCTTTCCTCCGATCTCAAATTTCTGACAGCGGCATCTGCCGCCGGATTCATCATACTACAATTTCATAAATATGTCAATAAATTGTCCCGGATTTATCCGGAAAAACTTTTTGGATTTCGGCCTCTTCGCGGGATTTTTGCAAACAGCGGCATTAGAATGGATGCAGAATGCAAAAGATGAAAGCGGAGGATGATTATGCAAAAAGCAAAAAACAAGTCGGATATGGGCGCCGGCAGACTGCTTCTGCTGTCCCCGGAGCAGATCCGCCCCAACCCGGGGCAGCCCCGGCGCTGCTTTGACCGGGCCGGGCTGGAGGAGCTGGCGGCCTCGATCGCAAGGCATGGGATGCTCCAGCCCCTGACCGTCCGCAGGCAGGGCGCGCTCTACGAGCTGGTGGCCGGGGAACGGCGGCTGCGGGCCGCCAGGATGCTGGGGATGACGGAGGTGCCCTGCCTGCTGCTGTCCCTCACCGAGGAGCAGAGCGGCCTGGCCGCCCTGGTGGAGAATCTCCAGCGGCGGGATCTGGACTGCTGGGAGCAGGCGGAGGGGATCGCCCGGCTCATGAAGCTCTATGCCCTGAGCCAGGAGCAGGCGGCCACGCGGCTGGGGATCAGCCCCTCCGCCGTGGCCAACAAGCTCCGCCTGCTCAAGCACTCCCCTGCCGTCCGGGCCGCCCTCCGGGATCACGGCCTGTCGGAGCGCCACGCCCGGGCCCTGCTTCGGCTGCCGGAGGAGGATCAGCGGCTGGAGGCCATCGGGGTCATTGTCCGGGGCGACCTGAACGTGGCCAAGACGGAGGCGCTGGTGGAGGCCATGCTGACCAAGCAGCCGAAACCGAAGCCCAGGCGGAAGCTGCTCGTCCGGGATCTGCGGCTGTTTCTCAACTCTGTGGATCGGCACCTGGAAACGCTGAAGCAGGCAGGCTTCCCCGCGGGAACCACCCGGGAGGAAACGGCAACGGAGATCGTGCTGACCATCCGTCTGCCCAAGCAGCAAAAAACGGTTTCAAGCACTTGCGAAACAGAGGCCGATGTGATATAATGAGCAGAAGAGACGAACCATATCTCACAAAGGAGAAAGGTTATGGAAAAGAAGCATATCTTTACCGGCACGGCCACCGCGCTGGTCACCCCGATGAAAGAGGACGGCGTGGACTATGAAGCGCTGGGCAATCTGATCGACTGGCAGGTCGCCTCCGGCGTCAAGGCGCTGGTGGTCTGTGCCACCACGGGCGAAGCTCCCACCCTCACCGACAATGAGCACTGCAAGGTGCTGGAATATGCCATTGAGCGCTCGAAGCACCGCGTCCCCATCATCGCGGGCACCGGCTCCAACGATACCGCCCACGCGATCATGATGACCCAATTTGCCTGCGCCATCGGCGCTGACGCGGTGCTCTGCGTGACGCCCTACTACAACCGGCCCACCCAATCCGGTCTGATCGCCAGCTTTACCGCCATCGCGGACGCGGCCACCGCACCGGTGATCCTCTATAACGTCCCCTCCCTCACCGGGACTGCCATCGAGCCCGAGACCTTTGACGTCCTCGGCGACCATCCCAACATTGTGGGCATCAAGGAGGCCAGCGGCCGCCTGCCCAAGATCATGGAGACCTTCCGCCGGGTCCGGGGCAAGCTGGACATCTACTCCGGCAACGACGACCAGACGCTGCCCCTGCTGGCCATGGGCGGCAAGGGCCTGATCTCCGTGGCGGCCAACGTAGTGCCCGCCCAGACCGTGGCGCTGTGCGAGAAATTCTTCGCCGGCGACCTTGCCGGCGCGGCGGACATCCAGCTGGAGCTGCTGCCTCTGATGCAGGCGCTGTTCTACCAGACCAATCCCATTCCCGTGAAGGCCGCCCTGGCCCGTATGGGCCGCATCGAGGATCGGCTGCGCCTGCCGCTGACTCCCATGGAGGAGCCCCAGCGGGGGAAGCTGTTCGGCGTCATGGAAGAGATGGGGCTGATTTAAGATGGATTGCGTTTTGAACGGCGCCTGCGGGCGCATGGGACAGGTTTTTGAAAAGACCTTCCGGGAGAAGTGCCCCGACGGGACGCTGATCCCGGTGGACGCCATGGGGCAGCCGGGGGAGGTCTACACCGCCCTGGTCGACTACAACGGCCCCGCCGACTGCATCGTGGATTTTTCCCACCACAGCCAGACTGTGGCTCTGACGGACTATGCCGTTGCCCGGAAGCTGCCCCTGGTGATCGCCACCACCGGCCAGACTCCGGAGGAGGCGGACGCCATCCGGGCCGCCGCAAAGGCCGTCCCGGTGCTGCAGGCCAGCAACTTTTCCCTGGGGATCGTGGTGCTGTGCACCCTGGCCCGGCAGGCTGCCCGTGTCTTCCCGGAGGCGGACATCGAGATCGTGGAGATCCATCACAACCGGAAACAGGATGTACCCAGCGGCACGGCTCTGACCCTGGCCAAGGCTGTGCAGGGGGAGCGCCCCGGCAGCCGTCTGGTCATTGGCCGGCATGAGAACGGAAAACGGGAGCCCGCCGACATCGACATCCATTCCCTGCGAATGGGCAACGTGGTGGGCGTCCACGAGATCCATATCTGCACCGACACCCAGACCCTCACCCTGCGGCACGAGGCCCACGATCGGGCCCTGTTTGCCGAGGGTGCGCTGACGGCCGCCAAGTGGATCACCGGCATGGAGCCGGGGCTCTACGATATGCAGCGCGTTTTAGACGAGATTTTACAGTAATCCGTAGGGCGGTCTGGGCACAGGCCGCCCTGTGCAGTTTTCGGAGGAGGAACAAGTACATGAAGACCCGTATTGCCATTCTCGGCTATGGAAACCTGGGCAGGGGCGCAGAGGCCGCCATCGCCCGCAACGACGATCAGGAGCTGGTGGCCGTGCTGACCCGGCGGGATCCCGCTTCCCTGACGCTCCGCACCCCCGGCGTGCCCGTCTATGCCATGGAAAAGGCCCCGGAGCTCCGGGATGCCGTTGACGTTCTGCTGCTCTGCGGCGGCAGCGCCACCGACCTGCCTGTGCAGGCGCCGCAATATGCCGCGATGTTCAACATTGTGGACAGCTTCGACACCCACGCGAAGATCCCCGCCCATTTTTCCGCTGTGGACGCTGCGGCCGGGGCCGCCGGGACGCTGGGGCTGATCTCCTGCGGCTGGGACCCCGGTATGTTCTCCCTGGCCCGGCTCTACGCCAACTGCATCCTGCCGGAGGGCAGGGACGAGACCTTCTGGGGCCGGGGCGTCAGCCAGGGTCACTCCGACGCGATCCGCCGCATTGACGGCGTGCTGGACGCCCGGCAGTATACGGTGCCCATCCCTGCGGCGATGGAGGCTGTCCGCCGGGGCGAGGGCGTGAAGCTCTGCCCCCGGGACAAGCATCTGCGTGAATGCTATGTAGTTGCCGCCGAGGGTGCGGACAAGGCCCGCATCGAGCGGGAGATCAAGACCATGCCCTACTACTTTGACGAATACGACACCACGGTCACCTTTATCACCCGGGAGGAGCTGGCCCGGGATCACGCGGGGCTGCCCCACGGGGGCACTGTGCTTCGCAGCGGCGTGACCGGCTGGCAGAACGAACACAGACATTCCATCGAATACAGCCTGCAGCTGGATTCCAACCCCGAGTTCACAGGCTCCGTCCTGGCTGCCTGCGCCCGGGCCGTCCACCGGATGCACCGGGAGGGCATGAGCGGCTGCAAGACCATTCTGGATATTCCCCCCGCTTATCTGAGCCCTCGCAGCGCAGAGGAGCTCCGCGCCCATCTGCTGTAGCAGCGCGTTCCCACCCACACCATTTTTGATTGGATCAGGAGGTACAGTAACATGAAACGAATTCTTTGCATTCTTCTCATTGCCGTAATGTTGGTTCCGCTCTGCGTGCCCTGTGCCTCCGCGGAGGGGCTCACGGTCACGATCCTGGGCAGTCCCATCGCCTATGACGCCGCCTCCGGCTTCCCCTATCTGGCGGACGGCACCCTCTTTCTCCCGGTGAACCGCACTGCGGAGGCTATGGGCGCCGTGGTCACGGAAGACAGCGCCACCGGCGAGCTTCTGCTGCAGCAGGGCACCAAGGAGCTTCGGCTCAGCGCCGGGGAAGCCTCCATGATCGTCAACGGCAGCAAGCTGGCGCTCCCCGTCCCCGTTGCGGCGGGCTCCGGCGTCCTCTACGCCCCCGCGAGGGAGCTGGTGACCGGGATGGGCGGCTATTGCACCTTCAACGGCAGCGTGCTGGACATCGACCCGCAGAGCATGGATTACGCCGTCATGCAGATGGAAGCCGCGCAGCCCATCGGCCCCAACGAATTCTGGCAGGTCTGGGGGCAGGCCGTCCAGCTGTACAACGACGGCGCCTATGCCGAGGCCATTCCCCTTCTTGTCCGGGCTGTCCCCGACTTTACCCGGGAGGACTCTCAGAACCACAATCACACCAACGCCGCTCTCGCCCTCAGCAAGCTGGGCGACTGCTACGCCCGGACGGGAAGCTATGACTTAGCCGCCGCGGCCTACAGCAGATCCTCCTATTATTGGGGTCTGGCCGGCTACGCGGAGAGCAAGCTGGCCCTGTATGAATTCGCAAAGGCCTGCCGCACCGAGCTCTCCCTGTATCTGCACACGGACGATCTCAGCCTCTCCCGGGAGCAGACCCACAACGTCGCCTATGAGCCGGAGCGCGGCATCGTCCTGGGCTACACCTCCGAAACCTTCGGCCCCAACGATAGCTACCCCGCCGTCTCCGCAAAAACCGCCGGGATGCGCCTTGTCTATTTCCACTGGGGCGCTTCATCCCTGCGGGAACGGCTCAGCTGGATCCCCTCGGACGCGGTCATCGAGCTTGCGGTAGAGCCCCTGAACGGCTTCTCCTACGTGACGGACGACGACGTTATCTCCTTTGCCCAGGAGCTGGCCGGGCTTGTCAACAGCGGATGGCGGATCATGATCCGCTATGCCAACGAGATGAACGAGGTCTCCACGCCCTGGTACGTGGCCCCCGAGGTCTATCGGACGGAGTACATCCGTTTCGCTCAGATCATCCGTCAATACGCCCCCGGCGTGCCCATGATCTGGGCGCCGAACTTCTGGCCCATGACCACCGTTGACAGCTACTACCCCGGAGACGATTATGTGGACTATGTGGGCGTTTCCAGCTATTACACCGGCTACTACTACACAGACTCGGAAAAGAGCTATGGCTACGACATCTTCGGCGATGGCGTCAAAACCACCCGCTGGGCCCAGCAGATCGACTTCCTCTACAATCACTACGGCTACAAAAAGCCGCTGCTGATCGCGGAGGGCGCCGCCTCCTACATCAACCTCAAGGACAATATCGACACCACGGAAATGGCCGCCTCCCAGCTCCGCGAGTTCTACACCTATCTCCCCATGCGATACCCGAATCTGAAATACGCCGTCTACTTCAACCTGAACCGCACAGACGAGGCGGAACGGTATGAGCGCTACGTCCTCAGCGACCGCCAGGCCCTGGTCGAGGCCTACAACGCGGGCATCGCGGACGAGCAGTTCCTGTCCTCCTGCACCGACAGCGCCAACAGCTGTTACGTTCCCTTTGAGACCATTTTACCCTCTGACGAGCTGCAGGGGCAGGCGCAGGAGCTCTGCACCTATGCGCGCTACGGGAAAAACAACGAGGTCGCCACCGTCCGCTATGAGATCAACGGTACCGAAGTGGGAAGCTCCGACGTCGCCCCCTACCGGGTGAATGTGGATTTCTCCAAATACGGCGGCAGGGACATCACCATCACGGTAAGCGCTCTGGACGCGGCGGGCAACACCCTGTGCACCAAGCGCTTCCAGACCAGGGTACGCAGCAAATCCGGTTTTGTGGACGTGCCGGATGACGAGTGGTTCGCCAATCCCGTGGTTTGGGCGGTGGAGCACAATGTGACCAGCGGCATTGACGCCACCCATTTTGCCCCGCAGAATCCCTGCACCCGGGAGCAGGTGGTGACCTTCCTCTGGGCCACCTTCGGCAAGGAAGCGCCCCCCAGCCTGGAGAATCCCTTCCAGGACGTCTACGACGGCGCGTGGTTCATGCTCCCCGTGCTTTGGGCAAGGAGCAGGAACATCACCGCGGGCGTGACCCCCGACTGCTTCGGCGTGGGCAGCAGCTGCACCAGAGCGCAGGTGGTGACCTTCCTCTGGGCCGCTGCCGGAAAACCGGATCCCATCCGGACAGATTGCCCCTTCACAGACGTCTCAGAGAACGATTACTTCTACAGGGCAGTGCTCTGGGCCGCGGAGAACCGCGTCACCAGCGGCATGACGCCCGATACCTTCGGGCCCGCCAGCACCTGCACCCGCGCCCAGGTGGTGACCTTCCTCTACAAGGCCTATCCCATCCTGGTCCCCGCCGCATGACGGCGGATCGCTCCACAGAAAGGAATGAGCGCAGATGAACCGATCCTTCCTCCGTCGTTTCGGCGGCACGCTCTGCCGTGACGTCGGAGCGCGGCTGCGGTCCTGCGCCGGGCTTCTGCCATGAAAAAGCTGCTCTACATCCTCTGCCAGTGGACCTGGGGCCTGCCCCAGAACCTGGTGGGCCTGGGCTTCTTCCTGTTCTATCGGTGCAAGGGCTGCCGCAGCTTCTCCTATCAGGGGGCGCGGGTGACGATCTGGACGCAGCGGTCCGGCTCCATGTCCATGGGCCGCTACCTCTTTATGGAGCCCAGCTGGACGCCGAAGGACCACGGCCTGCTGGCCCACGAATACGGCCACACGATCCAGTCCCTGTTCTTCGGCCCCCTCTATCTGCCGGCGGTAGGCCTGCCGTCTCTGCTCTGGGCAGGTCTGCCCTGCTTCCAGAAGATGCGCCGCGCCGGGAAACGCAGCTATTACTCCGTCTACCCGGAAAGAAGCGCCACGAGGCTGGGAGAGCGCTTTGCCAAGCAGACCCCGCCGGAGCAGCCGTAGGGGCGCACACTGTGCGCCCGCCCGGACGCACCCTACGGTAGCGCGGGCTATCAGCCCGCCTGTTTCCCCGCCCGAAAGGGAATGCAAAATGCATAGTGCATAATGCATAATTGAGCCCGTAGGAACAAGCACCTGTGCCCTTCATGGGTATCGCTTGTCCGCAAATACCGTCCTTTGGGATGCCTTTTTATGGCGTTTCAAAGGGCGGTTTGTTATATCTCGATAATTTTTTATTGACAAACGATAAAAACAGTGGTAAAATGTGGCAAAACGGCCGGCAGATTGCCGGCGCTGCGACACGCGGGGCGTCGAGGGCGCCGCCCCCTACAACCCTGAACCGGCGGGCGCACACTGTGCGCCCCTACGACACACGGACGGCAGCGACGCGAAGCCAAGGTCAAAGGAGGAAATCAGCGTGCAGCAACGAATGAACCGATGGAAGTGGATTTGCCTGGGACTGATTCTCTATGTGTTGATTGTTTCTGCAGCGGAAGTGATCGCTGTCATTTTGTCCAGCCGCTTATGGAGCAGGATCGATCTCTTCAATCCGATGGCACCGGTTCTGGCCTTCGCCGCTCTGTTTCTGCAAGGGTCGGAAACCTTAGCAATAAAACTGGTTTTTTTATTTCTACTGATGATTGAGCCGCTTCTTCTGTTGCTGGGCTGGCGGCTGGCAGCCCGGAGAAAACGGAGCGGAAGCTGCATCACAGTTTCCTGCGCGCTGATCCATCTTTTGGTCCACGTATTTTTGATCGCAATTTTACCGATGGCAGGCATTCCTACCGTGTTATGCCTTGCCTTCCCGATCCTTCTGCTGGTTGGGTATACAAAATGGCAGCCGCCGTTGAAACCCTGAACCGGCGGGCGCACACTGTGCGCCCCTACGACGCGCGGACGGCAGAGTGCCGTCCCTACGAAAACGGCCGGCAGATTGCCGGCGCTGCGACATGCGGACGGCAGGGTGCCGTCCCTACGAGTGGAGGTACGAATATGCAAAACAAGGCTGTGAAGCTGTCGCTGGCGGCGGTGGCGCTGTTGATTCTGGCTGCGGTGGGGCTGGCGGTGGCCATGCCCTGGCTGGCGAAGTGGTACGCGGATTACCGGATGATCCGGGACAGCGGGCGGATCGCCATTCTGGCGGCCTATTACGGCTGCCTGCCCTTTGCGCTGACGGCTCTGGTCTGCCTTTGGCGTCTGCTCCGGAACATCCAGGCCGGGCAGGCCTTTCAGAAATCCAGCAGCCGCCTGCTGGCGGTGGTAAGCTGGTGCTGTCTGGGGGTGGCCCTGGCGACCCTGGCGGCCTTCCGCTGGTATCCCCCGCTGATCTTCATCACCCTGTCCATGATTTTTCTCTTTCTGATCGTGCGGGTGGTGCGCAACTGCTTCATCGCCGCCATCGCCCTCCGGGAAGAGAACGATCTGACGGTGTAGGAGGGCGCGGCTATGGCGATCATCGTGAATTTGGACGTGATGCTGGCAAAGCGGAAAATGTCCTCCGGCGAGCTGGCCGAACGGGTGGGCATCACCCAGGCCAATCTGTCCATTCTGAAAACCGGCAAGGCCAAGGCCGTGCGCTTTTCCACGCTCAACGCCATCTGCGAGGCCCTGGACTGCCAGCCGGGAGACATACTGGAATGGACAAGGGACAAGTAATAGGTAAGAAGTAAGAAATAATAAGTAAGAAATCTTGCAAGCTTCATCTAATTCAATTGTTGTTGGAACATGGTCCAATAAGGAACGGAGGACAACATGGAGTTGACAAACCACAAAAGCCATCTGCCCCGATGGGCGATTCTGGCACTGATCTGGATTGGGCCGTTGCTGGCGCACTGGTGCTTCTGGACCTTCGCCTGCGGTCTGATTTTGAATATCATCAGCTTTCCCTTCTTTGTTCTGGGGCCGGGGCTGATTGTGTCGCGGCTGATTTTCCTCCTTCGCTCCCGTCGCAGCATCCGAGCGAAAACAGGGCGGGCGATTTTTTATGTTGCTTTGCTCTTTCTTCTTCTCTTTTTGGGGCTGTTCAGTCCCCATCAGATTCACCGTTCGAGCCAGAGAAACGCCGTGGCGCGCTTTGAAAGCACGCTTCCGGACTCCGACAAGCGCAGTACAGCCTTTGGGTCTCCGACGCTTGGAGCACCGGAGAAGACGACCTATCACTACTACAAAACATGTGCCGCAGTTTTTGAGTCCCATGCGCATATTCTGCTCTGCCGCTACAGCCCTGCGGACTACGCAGCGCAAAAGGACAAATTGGAACGGCAATACGCGTTTCGGACGGAAGCGCTGATCGGCTCTCCCGACCTGCGCGGAGAAAGCACGCTGCTGATTGAACCCTACGCAAGTATTGAAAACGACGAGTTTCGTTTTCTCTTTCCCTGGGACGGGGCGAATGAATACGGAGATCGGTATTTCAAAACCTGTCTGATGTTCGTCACCAACGACGAAACGCACGAAATCGGCTTCATTGCCTTTGACGACGGCGATTTGGACGAGGCAAAGGATCTGACGCAATTCATCACCGACTACTGCGGTTGGTCTGTCATTCGGTCAAGCAAGTGAAAAGGAGATTATCAAACATGGACGAATACAAAAACGCCGCCCAAGCGGCGGCGTCTGCGGAAAATACGGGCACGGCCGGCGGCCTGGGGGCTGTCGATCCCCTGCCGGTCTACACGCCGCGGGAAGTCTATCCCAAGCGGCGGGCGCAGAAGCGGGATCTGGCGCTGGCCGGGACGCTGCTGGGGCTTTGCCTTCTGCTCTGGGACGCGCTCTGCTGGGCAGGGGGCCTCGGCCTCGCGGAAGCCCTGGCGCTGGCGGGTCTGCTGCCCGCGACGCTGATCTACCTCAAAAACCGGCCGGGCCGCATGACGGGCTACGGCCGGGTCTGCGCGGCGCTCTATCTGCTGGGCGCGGTCAGCCTCTTCCTCTCCGGCGACCGCTCCTTGAAAATCCTGACCGTCTGCGCGATGGTCCCGCTGTATCTGATCGTCCTGCTGGAGCGTCTGGGCCTGCGGACCGGCCTGGGCTTGCAGCACCGGCTCCACGATCTGTCCGCCGTCGGCTTCTCGATGTCCCTCGGCCGGGCGGGCGTCGGCGTCTGGGCGCTGACCCACTGCGGCGAAGCCGACTCCAAACAGCGCAAGCGGATCGGTGCGGTTCTGATCGGTCTGTTCTGCGCGATCCCCGTGCTGGGCATTCTGGTACCCCTGCTGATCTCCTCCGACGCGGCCTTTGAGGGCATGGTCGAGCGGATGGATTGGGATCTTGGCAGACGGGCGCTCGTGACGCTGTGCTTTGGCAGCCTTGCCGCGCTGCTGCTGTTCTCCCGGCTCTTTACCTCCGACAAGGGGCCGCGTGTCCTGCCGGGCTTTACCCGCAAGGGCATTGAGCCTGCCGCCGTAGCAGCCTTCCTCGGCGTGATCGGCGCGGTCTACCTGCTCTATCTGCTGGCCCAGTTCGCCTACTTCACCGACGCCTTCCGGGGTCTGCTGCCCAAGGGCTTCACCGTGGCCAAATACGCCCGCCGGGGCTTCTTCGAGATGTGCGGCATCGTGGCCATCAACCTCTGTCTGATCGTCCTGGCCCTTTCCGTCTGCCGGAAGGACGCGGAGGAGCGGATCCCCGGCGCAGTGCGGGGGCTGGCCCTTTTCCTCTGCTTCTTCTCCCTGGTCCTAGTGGCGACCGCCCTGTCCAAGATGATCCTCTACATGGGCAGCTTCGGTCTCACCCGGCTGCGTCTGACCACCTCGGTGTTTATGGTGTTCCTGGGGCTGATCGTTGCGGCCGAGGGGCTCCGCCTGTTTGTGAAAAAGCTTCCGGTGGCGCAGCTTGCCGTCACCCTGGGGGCTGTGATCCTCATCGGGCTCAGCGTGGCCAACGTGGACGGGATCGTGGCCCGGTACAACGTGGACGCCTGGAAATCCGGCAAGCTGGACAGCCTGGACGTGGAAATGATCTGCGATCTGGGAGACGGGGCCGTCCCGGTGCTGGCGGAGCTGGCGGAGGGGAACTATTACGCCGTCTCCGAGCTGGCCCACCGGGAGCTGGAATTCCGGCGGCCGGAAACGGATCTGCGAAGCTGGAACCTGGTCACCCAGGCGGCAAACGACGCGCTGAAGCGGCGCTGAGGTGCGGACGGCAGAGTGCCGTCCCTACAGAACCGTGGCGCACCGGTGTGCGCCGCTGCGGAGCACGTCAATCAAACAGCTCCGCCAGCCAATCCAGAAGGCGGAATTTGAACTGCACGCTTTCGCTGTCCGAGCTGACCAGCTCGATCTCCTCCGGCGTCAGACCGGCGGAACGGGCGGTCTCCGCGAAGCGCTCCCCCGCCTCCTCCGTTCCGGCGGGCAGGCAGAGGGCCGGGAAGGCCACGCACCACCAATTATGCCCCGCGCCGGCCCCCAGGGTCACCCGCAGGGCCCGGTAGGTCCCGGCAGGCAGGGAAAAGCTGTCGTAATCCCGGCGGGGAAAGACCTCCTCCGCCAGGGTCGCGCTCACGGTTTCCCCCGTTCCCAGGCTTTCGAAGGCAGTCTCCCGCAGGGCGGGCAGGCCCTCGGCCAGGGCGGCAGCCGCCTCGTCCGCGTCGGCGCAGTCCACGGTCAGCGCGGCGATCTGGGGCAGGAGGGCGTCCCGGACGGCCAGCTTCCGGGCCTGGTCCAGAGGGTCGTCCGAGGCCGCCACCACATGGAGGCGGATGATCCGATCGGCAAGCGCCCGCTGCTGGAGCAGCACCTGCCAGGCCATCGCCAGCACACAGATCAGCATACAAGACACGGTCATAAGGAAATATTTTCGATACACAAAAATCACCTGTCCATACTTGATTTGTAGCAAGTATGGACAGGTTTATTGTTTTTTATACTTTTTTGAAGGCGAGTAACACCCCTCATCCGGCGCTGCGCGCCACCTTCCCCCCAGGTGGAAGGCTTTTTTATATGGCGTACTGGCTCTGGAAGAGCTCCGCGTAGAAGCCCCTTTGGTTCAGCAGCGCCCGGTGGGTGCCCTGCTCCACGATGCGGCCGTCCCGGAGCACCAGGATCAGATCCGCGTCCACGATGGTGGACAGCCGGTGGGCGATGACGAAGCAGGTGCGGCCCCCCATGAGCCGGTCCATGGCCTTCTGGATCAGCAGCTCCGTGCGGGTATCCACGTTGGAGGTGGCCTCGTCCAGGATCAGAATGGGCCGGTTGGCCAGCATGGCCCTGGCAATGGTGAGCAGCTGCTTCTGGCCGGAGGAAACGGCGGTGCTGTCCTCGGAGATCACGGTGTCATAGCCCTGGGGCAGACGGCGGATGAAGTGGTCGCAGTAGGCCTGGTCGCAGACCCGCCGGATCTCCTCCCGGCTGGCTCCGGGACTGCCGTAGCCCACGTTTTCGGCCACGGTACCCTTGAAGAGCCAGGTCTCCTGGAGCACCATGGCAAAGAGCTTCCGGTTCTCCTCCCGGGACAGCTCCGAGGCGTCCCGGCCATCGATCAGCACCCGGCCCTGCTGGATGTCGTAGAAGCGCATCAGCAGGTTGACGATGGTGGTCTTGCCCGCCCCGGTGGGGCCCACGATGGCCACCTTCTGGCCCGGCTTGACCTCCATATTCAGATCCCGGATCAGGGGCTTGTTGGGATCGTAGGAGAAATCCACGTGCTCAAAGACCACGCGGCCCTTGGTCTCCCCTGCCACAGCTCCGGTGGGGTCCTCCTCCTCGGGCAGATCCAGCATGGCGAACACCCGCTTGGCCGCGCCCTTGATCTGCTGGATGTAGCCCAGGCCAAAGGCCATACGCTCCAGGGGCGAGGAGAGACGGCGGGCAAAGAGGATGATGGTGACCACCGTACCGATGGCAACGCCCCGGTTCAAAATCAGCCAGCCGCCCACAACGGTGACGACGATATAGGCCAGGGCGTTCACCGTGGCGATGACCGGCTGGACGATGGAAGATAGGAAGTCGCCCAGGATGCGGCTGTGCTGGTGACGCTTGGAGAGGGCGTCGTATCTCTCCTGCATGATCCCTTCCCCGCAGAAGGCCTTGGTGGTGGGATAATTGGTGAAGGCCTCCTCCGCCAGGGCGGTCAGCTTGCCGCCCAGGTCCCAGTGCTTGTCCCAGTGCTTTTCGCCCAGGGTCGCCATCTTGGTAGAAAGAAGGATGGACAGCGGCGACAGCAGCACCACAGGGATCGCCATGCGCCAATCCGTCAGAAAGAGGATCACGGCGATCACGGTCATTTGCAGGAAGCCGGACAGCAGGATATCCACGATGATATAGATGCTGTCGGCCATATTGCCCACGTCGTCCATCATGCGGTCGATCACGTCGCCGGCCGGGGTCTTATCCACGAAGGACACAGGCAGACGGCGCAGCTTTTCCGAAATGCGGATCCGAAATCCCGCACAGAAGTAACGACTGACGACGTTTTGCAGGAAGAAGTACTTGCCGTAGGTCATCAGCCCCTCCATGGCGTACACGCCCAGGAGCAGGCCCAGCCCCGGCAGCAGACCGGCCGCCAGGCCGGGGGTCTTGTTCTTGGTCCAGTCGTATAGCTTGTCGATCTGCTTGCCCAGCAGCTCCGGCTCCGCCACGGCGCAGCCGATCAGCAGCAGGCAGAACAGGGCGCAGAGCAGGATCCAGGCCCACAGGGGCTTGATCTCCCGCAGCAGGCGCTTGCCGGTCTCGTCCAGCAGGCGGCGCTTGCCCTTCGGCTCCTTGCCCGCTTCGGCCTGTTCCGATTCAAGATTTCGTTCTGTGGAACTCATGCGATTTCACCTCCAGTCTGGGAGAGATAGATCTCCCGATAGATGGAGCAGCTCTTCAGCAGCTCCGCGTGGGTCCCGCCTCCCACCAGAGCGCCGTCGGACAGGACGAAGATCCGGTCGGAGTGCATGGCGGAGACCACCCGCTGGGTAATGACGATGCGGGTCCTGCCCGCCAGCTTCTCGTTCAGGGCCTTGCGGACCCGGGCCTCGGTGATGAAGTCCAGGGCGGAGAAGGAATCGTCAAAGATATAGATGGGTGCGTCCTTGAGGATGCCCCGGGCAATGGCAAGCCGCTGCTTCTGGCCGCCGGAGACGTTGGTGGCTGCAGGCTCCAGCTTGAAGCTCAGCCCCTCGGGCTGCTCCCGGATGAAGTCCGCCACCTGGGCCAGCTCCAGAGCGGCCCAGAGCTCCTCGTCGGTGGCGTCGGGCTTGGCCATGCGGAGATTTTCCGCCACGGTCCCGGCGTAGAGCATGGACTTTTGCAGGGCGCAGGAAATGTTGTTCCGCACGTCCTTGGGGGACAGTGCCGCAGCGTCCTGCATTTCGGACGGGGCGTCGAGGGCGCCGCCCCCTACGGCGAAGCGGAGCTTGCCCTCGGTGGGCTGGCGGAAGGCCAGCAGGAGCTCCGCCAGGGTGGTCTTGCCGGAGCCGGTGCCGCCGATGACGGAGACCCACTCCCCTGCCCGGATATGGATGTCCACGTCGCTCAGTGCAGGCAGGGCGCTGCCGGGATAGGTGAAGCTGACGTGATCCAGGTCGATGGCGCCGGAAAAACGCCGACCCTCGGCAGTGCGCGCTTCCTCAAGGCCGGTGGACTCGGTGATCTGGCCCAGGCGCTTGATCGCCACTCGAATATGGGGCAGCATAACGATATCGTAGGAAATGGCGATGATCGCGCCCAGGATGATGTTGATGTACTGAATGATGGCGAACACGTCGCCGGCGGTCAGGCCGCTGCCCCGCTCCATGCGGATCCCGCCCAGATAGACGATCAGCAGGGCTGCCGCGTTCAGCACGAATGCTGCCGCAGGATCGATGATCTCCATGCGGACGTTGGCGCGAATCAGGTGCTCCGCCATGATCTTGGTGGAATCGGTGACGCGCTCATGGGCATTCTGCTCCCGGTTGAAGGCGCGGATGACCCGCACGCCCCGGAGCCGCTCCCGAACCAGGTCGTTCTGCTTGTCGCAGTAGTCGTCGGCCACGTCCCAGAGGTGCTCGATCTTCTTGCTCATCAGCATACCCGCACCGATCAGCAGAGGCACGGCGCAGAGGATCACCAGGGAGAGGGTCACGTCCTTCCGCATACAGAGGAAGACGCCCCCCAGGAACATCAGCGGAATGATCAGGATGCTCCCGCAGAGGGAGGAAATGATCCAGGTCAGAGTTCCCACGTCATGGGAAAAACGAGTGACCAAATTGGAGGTACCGATCCGGCCAACCTCCGACAGGGTCATGGTGTGGACCTTGCGGAAAAGCGCGGAACGGAGATCCATGGTATAACCGGCCACAACGTGGTAGACCACCCAGTAACCGCCCGCCACAGAGGCAAGGCTCACCAGGGAAGTCGCCAGCATCAGTCCGGCGGTTTTGAGAATATAGGGAAAGGTGTTGGTCTCCGCTGCGCCGTAGACGCCCTTGTCCAGCACGTTGGACATGAGGGTGGGCAGCAGCAGATCGCAGACCGCGGAAATCGCCATCAGCAGGGTCGCCAGGGCGATCTTGCCCCTGTAGGGCTTCAAATAACAAAACAGCTTTCGCATTGAAATCCCCTCCTTTCGGGGGTTATGGTTCATAATTTATAGCGCATGGCTTGTAGGGACGGCTCGCAGCCGTCCTGATATGGCATTCATTTTGCATTTTGCAATTTGCATTTTGCATTCCTCCTGAGCCTCCCGTGACGCTCCGACTCTTCGCGGAGCTTCCGGTACCGCTCCCAGCGGGCGGGGTCCAGATCCCCGGCGGCAATGGCCGCCTTGACGGCGCAGCCGGGCTCCTTTTCGTGGCGGCAGTCCCGGAAGCGGCAGCGGCCCAGGTATTGCTCCACGTCGGAGAAGGTCTCCGACAGGCCCTCGGTGGCCTCTGCCATGCCCAGCTCCCGCATCCCCGGGGTGTCGATGATCAGCGCCCCGCCGGGCAGGCGGATCAACTGCCGGTGGGTGGTGGTATGGCGGCCTCTGCCGTCAGACTCCCGGATTCCGCTGACGGTCATGATCTCCTCCCCGGCCAGGGCGTTTACCAGGCTGGATTTTCCCACGCCGGAGGAACCCAGGAACACCAGGGTCTTTCCCGGCTGCAGATAGGGCTGCAATTCCGCCAGGCCGAGGGCTGTGCGGGCACTGACGGCATGGACGTCCACACCGGGCGCCACCGCCTCCGCTCGGGTCAGGTATTCCCCCGGGGATTCTGTCAGGTCCGCCTTGGTCAGCACAATCACCGGGGTCGCCCCGGACTGCCAGGCCAGAGTCAGATAGCGCTCCAGCCGGGCAGGGCTGAAATTCTGGTTCATGGATTGCAGGATGAACACCCAATCAAAGTTGGCAGCAACCGCCTGGTCCCTGGGAATGGGGCCGGGCTCCCGTCGGCAGAAGCAGGTCCGCCGGGGCAAGGTGGCCAGGATCTGACTGTCTCCGTTGGGGATATAGTTCATCGCCACGTAGTCCCCCACCGTGGGGAACAGCGACCTCCCGCCGTAGTATTCCTTCGTTTTCAGCCGGGCGTGCGTCAAGCCGTGCTGGCAGACAATCTCATAGCGCTCCTTGTGCTGGGCGGTGATGCGCGCCGGAATCCCCGGCATGTTTTCCATATTCGGCACAGTGCCGTAATCCTGTAGATACAATGTATGTCTCCTCCATTTTCAGTATCATTTGCGGTTGAAAGAGTGCGTTCTTCGTGTGTTTCATAAGACATCATCCTCTCTTTCTGTCCTGTCATTCCTGAAAATGGGCGCAAAAATACCGCAGCAAAGCAGCTCTCATCATGGCTGCATTCTGCGGTTGCCAAATATATGAAAGTCACTCAAACGGCGCACGGAAAGCAAAGGCGTCTGCCCCCACCCGATTCGCCCCATATTCAGTTCACTCGGTAACGACCTCAGAGTATGAATTCATCAAAAAGCAAAAGCGCATTGTCAATTTACTCCTTTCCCGCCCGCTTCTCGCGGACGCTTCGCCTTGGAATATAACACACACGGCTGCGTTTGTCAAGCTTGAGTTTGCACATTTTTCACTTTTTTCACTGCAAACCGGAAAATCAAAGAACCCCCGGGTTTCCCCGGGGGCCTTTGAGAAAAGAAGAGAAGAAATGAAAAGTACAGCGGCTTTGTCGCTTCCGCTTACAGTTGCATCATACCCCCCATTTATGAACAGGGTATGAATTCGCTGGAAACAAACCATAAATCTTTTGTAAACAAGCAAACCGTATCAGAAAGGCAGCCGCTCCAGGGCCTCCACCACCCCGGCGACGCTGCCCTCGGCACAGGGCCGGACCAGGGTGCAAGTGCCCAAGGCCCGAAGCTCCGGGGCGCAATCGGCAGGGGCAAAGGCCAGATCCGCCTCTTGGAGCATGGAGGCGTCGTTCATGGCGTCTCCCGCGCAGACCAGGAGCTTACGCCCCAGCCGCTTGGCCAGCGCCCGAGCAGCCCGGCCCTTGGAGGCGTTTTTGTCCTGGAGATCGATGATCTTCATCGCGGCCCGATCCGCCCGCAGCATGGGCCAATCCCGCATGATCCTGTCCTGACAGGCTCCGAACCAGGCCTCCTCCTCCGGCGTGCCCCGGAAGAACTGGCCCACGTCATTTCCGCGAAAGGCGCCGAAGAGCGCCAGCTTGTGATAGCGCGCCGGCGCGTCAGCCACCGAAACCGTCCGGGCGGTTACGCCCTGGGCCCGGTAAAAGGCTTCCCGCGCCCGATCCGCTCCGATTAAATAATGGGCGTCCACCCCCTGGACCTCCAGCCAAAGCTCCGGGAAGCGCTCGGTCAGGTATTCCAGCAGCTCCCGGCCCGTTGGCATCCAGACCGCTTCGGAGAGTGTTTCGGTATCGTAGTCATAGGCTGCCGCCCCGTTGTAGAGGATCAGCGGGGCGTTGGTGGGGATGATCTCCCGGTAGGGGCGGTACATGGGGACGCTGCGGCCGGTGCCCACGGTGAACAGGCCGCCCCGGTCCATAAAGCGGCGGATCGCCTCCAGATTCGCCGCCGGGATGCTGCTGTCCGGGGCAGTCAGGGTGCGGTCAAAGTCGGAGACCAGCAAAATGTCGGAAAAATTGAGCATGACGTGTTCCTTTACGTATGTTTGAATTGGAAGATTTTGGCTTGGGGCGCAGTGGTTCGAGAGAACGAATCCGCGCTCCGGATCGGCGGGGCGCACTGTGCGCCCCTGCAGGTGAATCCAGGCGTCAGACGGTCATCGGCTGACCGATTCCCGGAGGGAACAATCGCCCGCAGGGCGATCCGACCAGGTGCAATGTCGATGACGAGTTGGATTTGCCTGGGGCAAATCGCGTTCGTGCCGAACGCCGGGACGGGGGATGCGGATTCTTCGCGCTGCTCAGAATGACAGGCGGGGAACAGAACCCTCCACCGGCTTTGCCGGTCCCCCTCCCCTTGGCAGGAGAGCTTTTGGGCGGGCGCACAGCAGCGACGCGAAGGCAGGACCGTCCCTGCAAACTCTGATCCTTGATCCCTGATCCCTGTTCCCAGTTGCCCATCATATCCGCAATATTCAGGAAAGTCAACGAAAATCCATGGAAAATTTCTGAAAAAATCCACAAAAAAGGATTGCAATTTCGTAACAAAGCGGTTATACTAAAGCAAAGTGGATGAAAATGGTTTAAAGTTCCACAAATTCCCACAAAAATCATCATGTTGGAGGAGGTGAGCAGGATGTTCGGCAAATATACGCACAACGTAGACCCCAAGGGCCGTTTGTTCGTTCCGGCCAAGCTCCGGGAAGAGCTGGGCGAGGTGTTCTACGTTATGATCGGACTGGAAAACAGCCTGATGGTCTTCCCCGAGGCAAAATGGGAGAAGGTCAACGAAAGCTTCAACTCCGTTCCCCTCTCCGATTCCGGCGCCCTGCGCTACATCCGCTCCAACGTGGCTAAGTGCGAGCCCGACAAACAGGGCCGCTTCGTCCTCCCCCCCATCCTGTGGAAATACGCCAACCTGACCAACGACGTGACCTTCCTGGGTCAAGGCGACCACGCGGAGATCTGGGATGCGGAAGCCTACGAGGCCAAGGAGGCCGCCTGGATGGGCGACGCCAGCAACCTGGCTACCGCGCTGAAGGAGCTGGGGCTGTGACGGACTTTCATCATGTATCGGTACTGTTGGAGGAATCCATCGAAGCCCTGAACATCCGACCCGAGGGGATCTACCTGGACGGCACCCTGGGCGGGGCAGGCCATTCCGCCCAGATCGCCAAGCGCCTCACCACCGGCACGCTGATCGGGGTGGACCGGGATCCCAAGGCCCTGGCCGCCGCGGAAGAGCGGCTGGCTCCCTGGCGGGATCGGGTGAAGCTGGTACACTCCAATTTCCGGGAGCTGGACGCCATTCTGGACAGCCTGGACATCCCCGCCGTAGACGGGATTCTGCTGGATCTGGGGGTCTCCTCCCCCCAGCTGGACGAGGCCTGCCGGGGCTTCAGCTACATGGCGGACGCCCCCCTGGATATGCGGATGGATCCCTCCGATCCCCTGACCGCCTGGGAAGTGGTCAACACCTGGCCTCAGGAGGAGCTGCGGCGGATTCTCTTTGCCTACGGGGAGGAGCGCTACGCGCCCCTGATCGCCGCCGCCATCGTTCGGCGGCGGGAACAAGCCCCCATCGACACCCCCCTGGCCCTGGTGGACGTGATCCGCGGGGCCATGCCTCAAAAGGCCCTGCGGGAAAAGCAGCATCCTGCCAAGCGCAGCTTCCAGGCCATTCGCATTGCCGTCAACGACGAGCTGGGCGCGGTGGACGGAGTCATGGGCCGGGCAATCGACCGGCTGAATCCCGGCGGACGGCTGGCAGTCATCACCTTCCACTCCTTGGAGGATCGGATCGTGAAGAACGCCATGGCCGAGGCCGCCAAGGGCTGCACCTGTCCCCCGGAGTTTCCGGTGTGCGTCTGCGGGAAAAAACCCCGGCTGAAGCTGGTCTCCCGCAAGCCCATCACCGCCGGCGAGGCGGAATTAGAGAACAATCCCCGCGCCCGGAGCGCCAAGCTTCGGGTAGCTGAAAAACTGTAACAGATTCGCATCGACCCGGAAAGGAGGACGAAATGGCTGACAATAAATATGATTTCTACGGCAGCGCGGCCTATGACGTCCGCGGTACAGCGGTTCCCCGCCCCCGGCCTGCCAGGCTGCCCGAGGAAAAACCGCATCCCCAGGCCAAACAGGCCCCGAAGCCCCGGCTGACCATTGCGCCGCTGGCGGTGGTTGGTCTGGTAGTCGTGGCGGCGCTGCTGCTGATGGTGGTCTACAGCTATGTACAGTTGTACGAGGCCACGGACCGGGCCGGCGAGCTCACAAAGCAGCTCTCCACGGCACAGGCCGCCACGGGGAAGCTCCGTTCCACTTATGAAAGCCGCATTGACCTGGCCGAGATTGAGGCCCGGGCACGGGAGCTGGGCATGGCACAGCCCTCCGCGCGCCAGACGGTATACCTCAACATCGCAGGTGCGGACCACGCGGAGGTCCTGCAGGTAGATCGGCGCGGCTTCGCCGAAAAAGCCTGGGACGCCGTGAAGGAAAGCTTCAACGGCGTGTTGGAATACTTCCGCTGAAAAGAACATATATCCAAAAGGGGCGCGCACCGGGTGCCGCCCCTTTTCAAACGCATAGCTTATCCATTCGCTTGTGAACTTCAAGTCAAACTCATAACTCATAGTTCTGAACTCATAGTTTAAACCGGGGGGTGGCCCGTTTTGTCCAAAAAACCAAAAATCAAGCTGCTGAAAGAGACCGTCCCGGCCTATGACCGGGAGAAGGCCGGGCACGGCGTACTGCGGCGGACGACCTTTATTATGGTCCTCTGCGGCGTTTTGCTGTTTATCCCGCTGATCTGGCAGCTGGTCCAGCTGATGCTGGTGCAACACGATCAGTACGAGAGCAGCGCCATCAGCAACCAGACCCGCTCCACCACCGTCACCGCGGACCGGGGCGTGATCTACGACTGCAACATGAATATTCTGGCAGCCTCCAAGACCGTGGAGAACGTCTTCATCGACCCCTGGGAAATCAACAACGCCAAGGAGGACGTCAATTTCATTGCCAACGGTCTGGCAGCCATTTTGCACATCGAAGCGGACTCCATCCGGGAAAAGGCCCTCAAGCTGGACCGCCGCTATGAGGTCATCGCCCGCAAACGGGATCTGGAGGAGGCCGACGCCGTCCGGGCCTTTATCACCGACAACAAGCTCACCGGCATCCATCTGGAATCCGACTCCAAGCGCTACTACCCCGCCGGAACCACAGCGGCCCAGGTCATCGGCTTCACCAACGCCGAAAACAAGGGCGGCGACGGACTGGAGGCCTACTACGACGACGTGCTGCAGGGCACGGCGGGTGCCGTCATCACCACCCGGGGCAATTACGAGACCCAGATGCTCTACTCCTACGAAAAATACTACGAGGCCACCGACGGCAACTCCCTGGTGCTGACCATTGACTCCACGGTGCAGATGTACCTGGAAAAAAACCTGAAAGCCGCCATTGAAAAATACGACGTGGAAAACGGCGCCTTCGGCATCATCATGGACGTGAACACCGGCGCGATCCTGGCCATGGCCATTGAGGGCAGCTACGATCCCAATAACTACCTGGAGATTCTCGATCCCACCGCCCTGGCAGAGCTGGCCGAAATTGACGAGCAGCTCAAAGGCCACTATGTCGGCGGTCCGGAATATCAGGAGCTGCTGAAGCAGTACAACAATATCGTGGCCTCAGCCCGGCTGAAGCAGTGGCGCAACCGCTGCGTTTCCGACGGCTATGAGCCCGGCTCCACCTTTAAGACCATCACTCTGGCCGCCGCTCTGGAGGAGCAGGTGGTCAACGAAAACACCGGCTTCTACTGCAAAGGCCACAAGGACTATGCGGACCGTGAATCCACCCTGCACTGCTGGAAAACCGAGGGCCACGGAGCGGAGTCCCTGGCCAAGGCCCTGCAAAACTCCTGCAACATCGCCTTCGCCGACATCGGCATTATGCTGGGCGGCGACAAGCTATATGACTACATTGACGCCTTTGGTCTGCTGGAAAAAACCGGCGTGGACCTGACCGGCGAGGCAACTGGTATCTTCCACACCAAGGCTAAGCTCATGGAGAACGCTCAGCTGACCACCGTGGCCTTCGGCCAGTCCGTAAAGCCCACCCCGATTCAAATGGTGCGGGCCATCGCCGCGGTCGTCAACGGGGGCTACGTGCTCCAGCCCTACGTGGTCTCCGAGGTTCTGGACGAGGACGGCAACGTGGTGGAAAAGCACGGCAAGACCGTCATCCGGCAGGCCATCAGCGAGGACACCTCCAAGGAGATGTGCAAGCTCATAGAGTCCGTCGTCACCGACGGCACCGCGGGCAACGCCAAGCTGGCAGGCTTCCGGGTGGGCGGCAAGACCGGCACCTCCGAGAAACTGGACGTCTACGATGAAAACGGCGAGCAGACCAAGGACCGCATCGTCTCCTTCGTGGGCGTGGCCCCCATGGACAATCCCCAGTACATCTGCCTGGTGGCCCTGGACACCCCCAGCCGCAAAACCGGCATTTATATCTCCGGCGGTGTAATGGCCGCCCCCGTGGTCCGGGACATCTTCTCCGACATTCTGCTTTATTTGGGCGTGCAGCCTGACTACACCGGAGTGGACATGAGCACCGTTAACGTCTCCATGCCGGACGTGCGAGACCTGTCTCTGGAAGATGCTGAAGCCAAGCTGAGCGAGCCGAGTCTCAGTCTCGCCTATGTCACCGTGGGCGAGGGCCGCACCGTGACCGGGCAGATTCCTGCCCCGGGCGAAATGCTCCCGGGCAATTCCAAGGTCGTTCTCTACATGGGGGCGGAGGTCCCCAACGATAAGGTCACTGTACCGGATCTCAAGGGCCTGCCGCCCGCTAAGGCCCGGGCCGTCATAGGGAATACCGACCTGTATCTGCAAACCAAGGGCTCCAGCTGGGCCTATGCCGTGGTCACCGACCAGGAACCCGCCGCGGGCACCGAGGTCCCCCGGGGCACCACCGTCACGGTAGAGCTCACAGACCAGACCGCTTTGGACTGATTTCGAGCTATGGCTGCCCCACAGGCAAGGAAGCGCGAAAGTTTTCATTGTTTTTCTGCCGATTCTGTGGTAAAATAATTAGAAGTGCGCAAAAAATGCGCTCCAATCACTTGCGCAGCAATCATAACTCACGCAGCGCTCATAACTCATCGCCTGTGCTGCAATCATAACGGAAAAAGGGGAGTTACTATGATACTCTCAACCCTGTTAAAAGATATCCCTGTTCTTGAATACACCGCGGATCTGAACACAGAGATCACCGGGGTCAGCTATGACTCCCGGCGGGTGGAGACGGGCCATCTGTTTGTGGCCATCACCGGCTACGCCGCCGACGGCCACCGCTTCATCCCCATGGCCCTGGACCGGGGCGCGGCTTGCGTGCTCTGCGAGCGGAGGCCGGAGGGGGACATTCCCTTTGTACGGGTTCCCGACACCCGGGTGGCGCTGGCCATGCTGGGGGCCAACTGGTACGGTCATCCGGCGGAAAAAATGACCATTCTGGGCGTCACGGGAACCAACGGAAAGACCACCGTGACCTCTCTGCTCAAGTCAGTGCTGGAGCAGACTCTGGGCGCGAAGGTGGGCCTGATCGGCACCATCCAGAACATGATCGGCGACCGGGTTCTTCCCACGGAGCGCACCACGCCGGAGAGCTTTGAGCTGCAGGGCCTCTTTGCCGAAATGGCGGAGGCGGGCTGCACCCACGTGGTGATGGAGGTCTCCTCCCACGCCCTGTACCTGCACCGGGTGGACTGCATTCCCTAC